>Ga0181535_10008287_pt1 | contig 10272 bp, 9 predicted proteins | sample PEATcosm2014_Bin_44_FD_119774 | JGI IMG/M metagenome (GOLD analysis project Ga0181535, IMG submission 119774) | Peatland microbial communities from MTU Mesocosm Facility, Houghton, MI, USA - PEATcosm2014_Bin17_30_metaG | ecosystem: Environmental > Terrestrial > Soil > Wetlands > Peat | place...
AAGCGTATCCATGTTTTCGCCGACGAAACGCGTCCCTTCCTGCAGGGGGCGCGCCTTACCGCCTGGGAGCTGATGGCTGACAACATCCCCACCACCGTGATCTGCGACAACATGGCTGCCAGCCTCATGCGGGCTGGGCGCATCCAGGCTGTCGTTGTTGGCTCAGACAGGATCGCGGCAAACGGTGACGTCGCCAACAAGATCGGCACCTACAACGTGGCCATTCTGGCCAAAGAGCACGGCATCCCGTTCTACGTGGCTGCTCCCTGGTCCACCGTTGATATGGTCACCGCAACCGGCGACTTGATCCCGATCGAGGAGCGGCCCCAGGTCGAGGTCACGCACCACGGCGGCAAGCAACTCACCCCCAACGGCGTTGGCATCTGCAACCCCGCCTTCGACGTGACGCCCGCAAAATATGTAACCGCCATCGTGACCGAACGCGGCGCGCTGCGCGCCCCGTATGCCGAGTCGCTCAAAGAGATGGAGGCCATGGGGAGGTAAGCGGCGTTCCTGTCCAATCTCGCCGCAGCTTCATCACCGATCGGAGCAGCTATGACCGCTGAAATCCAGTCCAAAGCTCAAGCCGCGTTGCCTCGGCGCATCGTCCTCACCGGATTTATGGGCTCAGGGAAGAGCACTGTCGGTCCGTTGCTTGCCGGCCGCCTGGGCTGGAGCTTTCTCGATGTAGATGACGTAATCGAGGCCGAAGCGGCCGCAACTATTGCCGAACTCTTCGCTCGCCACGGTGAAGCCGCGTTCCGCGACCGCGAACACGCGGCTATTGCCCGCCTGGCCGCTCAAGACTTCCTCGTTCTCGCCCTGGGCGGAGGCGCCATCGAGCATCCCGCTACGCGCGCCCTGCTGCTCACCACTCCCGGCACGGAACTCGTCCATCTCGAGGTGGAATTGGCCACCACCCTCGCACGTTGCCGCGGTACGGAAGATACGCGGCCCATTCTCGCCGACCAGGCCAACCTGGCCAGCCGGTACCAACGCCGCCTCCCGCTCTACCGGACGGCACATCTTTCCATCTCCGTTGACGCGCTGACTCCGGAGCAGGTCGTGGACGCGATTCTCCAAGCCGCCCGCTGAGACTCAGGCTCCCAAATCGAATGATAAGGTTCTGAATTGCACAACGGTCCAAAACCGATTTCCATGTCTGTATTTTGTTCCAAGCACTTGCACCCCGTAGAATCACATCAGGGCCGGCGGTGACGTTGCCCGGAGCGGCGCCAGGTACCGATGAGCGAACAGGAAACAGGGACTTCCATACAAGCGGCGGCGGTTTCGCCGGCTTGGACCAGGATCGAGCGGGCGCGGCATCCACAGCGGCCCTACCCCATGGACTTTATCGAGCGAGTCTTCACGGATTTCAGCGAGATTCACGGGGATCGCGCCTATGGCGACGACGAGGCCGTGGCGTGCGGCATGGCGCGCCTGGGCGATGACGAGGTGCTGGTCATTGGCAACCGCAAAGGCGGCAGCACCAAGGACCGGGTGCGCCGCAATTTTGGCATGCCCCATCCCGAGGGTTACCGCAAGGCGCTGCGCTGTATGAAGATCGCCGAGAAGTTTGGCCGGCCGGTAATCAGCTTTATCGACCTGCCGGGTGCTTATCCCGGCCTGGGCGCAGAGGAGCGGGGCCAGGCTGAGGCCATTGCGCGCAACCTGCTGGAAATGTCGCGGCTGCGCGTGCCCACGATTTCAGTGATTACCGGCGAGGGCGGATCGGGCGGAGCGCTGGCGCTCGCCGTTTCCGACCGCGTGTTGATTCTCGAAAATGCGCTTTATTTTGTGATTACGCCGGAGAGCTGCGCGGCCATCATGTGGCGCGATGCGGCGCACAAGCAGTTGGCGGCTGAGGCCATGCGCATCTCCGCGCCAGAGGTTGCCGCGATGGGTTGCGTGGACGAGATCGTTGCGGAACCGGCGGGAGGTGCGCACACCGATCGCGAGGCCGGGGCTGGGTTGCTGGGCAGCGTCTTGCAGAAACACCTGGCCGAGCTCAAAGCGACACCGTTGGATGCTTTGGTGGCCGCGCGGCAGCAAAAATTCCGCAACATCGCGCAGTTCTACACGGAAGGTTAGCTCTGGTGGCGTATCGGCTCGGGAATGGCATCGATTTGTTGAGCGTTTGGTTGAGATTCCGGGATACCGCGAGCGCACCGGGCCTTGGCAGGCCCGCGCCCAGAGAATGCGCATGAATACACCTCACGCTAACGGCAGCCGAGTGCGCGCCTACGCACAATTCATTGCCGCGGTTCTCTACTTCTTTGTGGCGCGTTCGCTCGCCCATCGTGGCGCGCTCGGTCTGGCGACGGAACAGTGGCGCCCCCTGGTGGAACAGGCCATGTTGGTTTTCCTTCTGCTGCTGGGCTACGCAGGATTCGGATCCTGGCTGGACCGCCAGACGCACCCGGTGAGCGAGCAGGGGTTGCCACGGCGGCAGGGCTGGCACGCCGAGGCGGGAGTGGGCCTGGCCGTGGGTTGGGCGTTGGCTGTAGTTTGCGTGCTGCCGATGCTGGTAGCAGGCGGCATTGAGATCGTTCTTTCAACGCAGATTTCCTCGTGGGGCTGGCTCGCCGCCGATGCGGCGTTCTTTGCGCTGGCAGCACTGGCTGAAGAAATCGCCTTTCGCGGATATGGATTCCAACGCTTCGAGCTCGCGGTGGGGCCGGTTGGCGCGTCGCTGGGGTTTGCGGCGTTTTATGCCATTGTGCAGGCTCATATCCCTGGGTCGAACCATGCCAGCGTTGCCGTCTCCGTGATGCTGAGCCTGTTGCTTTCCGCGGCTTATCTGCGCACGCGGGCGCTGTGGCTGAGCTGGGGGCTCAACTTTGGCTGGAAGGCCAGCCGGGCTTTGCTCTTCGGACTCACCGTGAGCGGGGTCAACAGCCATTCGCCCGTGGTGCAGGGCGATCCCATGGGGCCGTTCTGGCTCACCGGCGGAGGCTACGGGCTCGATGCCAGTTGGGTTGCGTTTGTGGTTCTGCTGGCGGCGTTACCGTTGGTTTTCCGGGTCACGCGCGATCTGGACTATCGCTACAACGCGCCGGTGATTGTGCCGGGAGGGATTCCCGTTGACCTGGATGCTGCCGCCCGTAAACAGCACGAGGCTGCGACGCGCACGGCCGAGCCCGCGGCTTCAGGGCTGGTGCAGATTTTCCCCGCTGCCACGCCACTGCCAGTTGCACGGCAGTCTGCAGAAGCATCTTCAGAACTGCCCACCGATTCCAAGTAACTGCCGGCGTTCAGCGTGGATTTGCTTTTCTGGCGCAACCGAGCTATCTTTTGCCTGAATGCAGTTCGCATGCATGGGAGGCTCCCATGATCCGGCGTTTTCAACCCCAGAGGCTAAATTACGGTTCAGTCTCGCGTGCGGACGCACGCCCTAACTGCGAGAGCCAGTTCAAATGGGTCGCCGGTTGTTGCGCCGTTGCGGCGCTGCTTGTTGCCAGCTCGGCCCCGGCACAGATCACCATCAATACGAAAACCGGCGAGGTCACAAACGGTACCACTGGCCACACCATCAACACCGTGGATCGGCGCTATCAGCAGATTGAACCGACCAAGGTTCCGCTGACCAAGTCCGAGCTGGACGCAAAGACACGCCTCGAACTGATTCGGCTGCTCCAGGCCGAACAGGGATTTGCCATGCGCCCATTTCCGCGCGGACACAAGGGCCTGACGTTGCAGGCAAATGGCAATCTCGATCCGGCTGGAGAAGGTTATTTGAACATGGTGACGTCCGAAGGGCTGTCGGCCAAACCCGGCGATCGGCTGGTGCTTACCGACATCAAGATCGAGCGGTCCAGAATCGTCTTTGATCTGAACGGCGGGCCAGACCCCAAGCACCGCTTACTGCGCCACATTCAGATCGGCGCGGGGCCTGAGATGAACCCGGTGGTGCAGGACGACGGTCAAGAGCCTGTCGGAGCAAGGCTCTCCCTCACCTTTACGGACCACATTCCCGAACTGACCGGCGCTGAAGTCAAGGCGCTGCTGGCGCCGTTAATCTCGTTCGACCTGAAGACGCCCATCCAGGCCTTCACAGACACGCTACCAACCAAGCTCAAAGACGCCATACTGAACCATCATGTGCTGGTGGGAATGACCACGGATATGGTGCTTTTTGCGAAAGGACAGCCGGAGGGCAAGACGCGGGAAATGGAAGGGCAGATGCCCTTCGAGGAATGGATTTACGGCAAACCTCCTCAGGATGTTGAGTTTGTCCGCATCAACGGCAACCGCGTGATTCGCGTGGAAGTTGCCAGCATCGGCGAGACGCCGGTGATCTTTACCAAGGACGAGGTGCAAGGGCTGATGCGCACCGACGGCACGCCGCTTGATCCGGGCGCCGCATCGGGTCCGCATGTTGCCAAAGTGGGAGATGTGGAGCGCAACCCGGACACGGAAGCCCCAGCCGCACCTCCCAGCCTGCGCAGTCCTGGCGAAAAGCTGCCGACGGACACCCAGACCACAGGGGTGATGAGGCCGGTGCAGATGCCCAAGCCAAAGCCTCCCGAGCAGCCTGACGCTACCCCCGATGTGTCGCCGCAGCCGCCCGTTTCCGATGCCGCGCAGCCGGGGCCGGCTAAACCGCAGGAGCCCCCGCAAGCTGGAACCGATCAGCAGAACTGAAGCAATGGCAGCCGTCCGTGATGTAAACTGAAGGCAGCGAGTCCGGCTCCCTTCAGGCGAATCCATTGCCCAGATCACCTGGCAATCCCTTGCTGCCAGAGGCGAACCCATGACCGCGCCGTTGAAGCCGTCCGCCGCAGCGGATGTGTGCAGAGACAACCCCAAAAGGAGAAACACCCTACCGATGGCCAAGATTGCAAAAACAGGCGACCGCAAGAAGATGATGGACACGACGAAGTCGACCGACTGTCCGAAGTGCAGCAAGCCGACGCGCATCGTCAAGCGCGTAAAGGACCGCGAGCGCGGCATCCCCGGCGGAGTCTACATTTCGTGCTCCGTGTGCGATTTCTACGAGAAGCTCTAAGCGCAGAAGGATATTCGGCGCAGAAAAAAGCCCGGCAGACTGCCGGGCTTTTTCTTTGCTGTCACTGCCAATTCAATGGAATCCTCACCGCAACTAGGCGCGTTGACCGATCTTCCTTCGCACCAAACCAGCCAGGCCCAATAGTCCGGTGCCAAGCAGGACAAAGCTCCCCGGCTCTGGACTTACGGAGTTCTGAAATCCGTAGGAAAATCCGTCCAGCAGCTCCACTGTGTCGGTGTTCGTATTTTCAACTGCCAGGTAGGCGTCCGCATTGAAGAACGCCTGCGTTGTTCCCGGTGTCTGGTAAAAGGCTTTGGGCTGATCGTAAAACATGTTATTGGCGTACTGGAACGGATACGCCGGCGGGCAAAAGACGTCGCCTGTGCCCTTGACGGCAGCGGGATCGCAAACAAGGCCGGAAAGGGTCGACGTGTCCATGGTGTAATACGGAGCCACCGTGGGGGCGTTCGGCCCCGGCGTGTAATTGATTTGCAGGCCCTGTAGCCAGAGCAACTGGTCGCCGGCGCCCAGAGCGGGTAGCGTGAGCCCACTCAGGTTGGCCTCGATGGTCAAACCACCCAGCGTAACGCCGCCAAATTGCCCAGCCGCCGCAGGGTTCGTGGTGGGATCGCCAGTGATGTTGAACGTGCCGCCAGGATCGGCGGTCGTCAGGTCCAGAGACCATGTGTCGCCTTGGGTTGCGTTCCAGACGTTGAACGCATCCTGAAACAGAACCGATACGTCGGTGCCGTTTTGCGCGTCCAGCGAAGTCGGGTCGAAATACGCGGTCGTATAGCAGGAGTAGCCTGCAAAACTCCCGCAGGGGTTCCCGACAAATCTGACTGTGGGAGGGTTGTAGTTGAGCGCGGTAGCATTGGCACATACCGGCGCTGAGAGAACCAAGAGAATCGAAACCGCCCACTGAAACCTCAGCGAGCGGGGGAATGAAGCTTTCATGACCTCCTCCTTCATGTGAAAACTCGATGTTGCGGACACCCCTTTGCAAGCGAAAGGGCGCAGCACTCCTCGCGGATTGAAAACTTTTAATTCGTGGGATCGAGTAAGGTTGTTGAACTTCGGTGCGGGGATTGATTGGGGAAATTCGGAGCAAACTCAGCTTGTCAACATCGTGTTCGAACCGCGGCGCTTTCCGGCGATTAGCCCAGATTATGCAGCTTATGTTCTGGGATTGTAAAGTGAAAATAGGTTCACACCTGTTTTTGCTGGTCTCCCCAGGGAAGCTGGCGTCGAAAGGATGGGGAATCCGCATGCTGCTCCGTTTCGCTCGCTCCGCCGCCAGCATCGACTGAAGTCTGCCGCCGCGGACTTATGCGGTTATTCTGGTCGCTCCGGTAGAGATGCCTCCGTCTACTAACAGCGTTTGGCCGGTAATATAGCGGCTCGATTCAGAGGCAAGAAAGACAATGGCCCCATCGAGATCGTCCGGCAGGCCGGGCCGTTTCACGGGAATGCGATCGCAGATATACTCGACCCACGCGTTATTTTCATACAGAGCCCTGTTCTGCTGCGTCTTGAACCAGCCTGGCGCAAGGCAATTCACGGTAATTCCGCTGCTGCCCCAGTCATCTGCAAGGCTCATGGTAAGTTGCCTTATCCCACCGCGGCTCGCTCCGTATGGGCCGAGCCCCGCGTATCCAGCCACACTTGTAACTGACCCTATGTTGATAATGCGTCCATAACCGCGGCCGATCATGCCGCGCGCAACCGCTTGTGCAACAAAAAAGGAACCGCGCAAGTTTGTGTCCAGAATCGTGTTCCAGTCGTCCCAGGTCACGTCCAGCGCCGGCTTGCGGATGTTGCAGCCGGCGTTGTTGACGAGAATATCGATCTTGCCGAAGTGGGCCTCGATTTCGGCGATGCCTTGCTGGATGCTCGAGTAATCGCGCACATCGAGCTCTGCGGAAAAGGTCTTTCGCCCAAGAGCTTGAAGTTCGCCGGCAAACCCCGACAGTGTCTTCGCATCGCGGCTGGTGATCGCGATGTCAGCGCCGGCGCGGGCCAGCGCGCGGGCAAAATATTGTCCCAGGCCCCGGCTGGTTCCAGTTACAAGCGCAACCTTACCGGATAAGTCGAACAAAGAGTCAGTCTTGGATTGTGTCATAAGCGTTATGTCCTCAGGGCTCTAAAACAACTTTCAGAAGGCCGGGTTCGCGCTCGTAGAGGCGATGAAACCATGAAGCTCCATCCTCAAGCGGGGCCACGGCGGACAGAAGCGGATCGACGCGAATGGCGCCCCGCGAAATCAACGAGATACATGCGGGATACTCGCCGGAGGATGCGCAGGAGCCTTGCAGCCTGATTTGCCGTGTAACCGTCGATTGCAGGCCAAGTTCGATTGTCGGCGCAACATTGCCAATCAGGGTTACCGCACCGCCTTTCCGCACGCTATCCAGCGCCAGCTTCACAGGGATGGTGCTGCCCACGCACTCCAGTGCGGCGTCCGCGCCGCGCCCCATGGTTTGCTCAATAATTTGCGAAGCCACATCGGCGCTGCTGGAATTAAATGTCTGGGTAGCGCCAAGGCTCCGGGCAAGCTCCAGGCGAGTGTCATCCACATCCACAACGAAAACTCTTCCCGCGCCCGCCAGCCGCGCCGCCTGCAAAGTAAGCAGGCCAATCATGCCCGCGCCCACAACCACAACTGTATCTTCCAGCGCAATCGGAGTGAGCGAAACACCATGAACGGCAACGGAGACAGCCTCAATAAGAGCTGCATGGGAGTAAGACATATTCTCCGGCAATGCATAAGCAATCCGCGCCGGGACCGTAATATACTCAGCAAACGCGCCCATGCGCCTGAAGGCAGGCGTTGAAACTCCAATCACCTCGCGGTTCTCGCAAAGGTTGATCTGGCTTCGCAGGCAATAGAAGCACTTCCCGCAATAGACGGTCGAATCGAATGTCACACGGTCGCCCGCTTGGAAGTTTTTGACATCGCGGCCTGCTGCTTCAACAACGCCGGCAGCCTCATGTCCCATGACGATGGGAGGAAGCCGCCTGCCGGTGCTGCCATCGTAGCCATGCACGTCGCTTCCGCAAATTCCGCAGGCCCGGATGCGAATCAGTAATTCATCGGCGGCAGGCTGCGGCGCTGGCATATCCACCAGGTCGAGCTGCTTGTACGCCGATAGCATTAACGCCTTCATTCCATCTCCATGTTACTTCTGAGCGATCCGCGCTCTATCACGACTGAATAGCTTAGTTCTTACGTCTCTGTTTGCTTTCTGTTGACGGCATCTCGCAACGCATCAGGATACACCATCAGCGATTGCCATGCTTCCGGCCGCAGGTTCAATCCTACCCAGCAGAAAGATATAAGCGGCGATTCCGATTGCAAGATAGATTGCGGGCAGCCCAAAAGCCCACACGTAGGAATGCCGCGCGTCCACCAGATAACCCGTGATGCTGGCTGCCGCGATTCCTGAAATCTGGTTTGAAAAATTGATGATGCCACCCACTTTTCCGACGTCGTTCTTACTTGCAATCAGGGATGGAATCGACCACCCCACCGGGGCCGCGGCGGCCAGGCCGCCAATCGACAGACCGATCCAAATCAGAGCGTGCTGTGCGCTGTGGGTATTGGCTGCGCCGAAGATGCCAAGGCCGCAAGTCGTACCGCCCACAAGCACGGTTTTGCGCACGCGGCTTGCGTCCCACCCTCGCCGGATCAGCCAGTCCACAAGCCATCCGCCAATGAAAAGATCGGTGAAAGTTGCAAACAGCCATGGCATGCTGGTGTAGAGAAAGGAATGCAGCATATCGATGTGCAACGCAAAAGAAAGATAACTTGGTAGCCAGTACAACAAGAGGTAAAAGACATAATTGTACGAGCCGAAGCCGAGCACCATGGCGATGACCTTGCGCTGCTTTAGCAAGGACCAGAGCGAGGACGGCTCCGTGAGCTCTCTTGCACGCGCGTCCGGATTGATAACTTCCCCTGCAATATACTCTCGCTCCACGTCGCTCAAAGCAGGGTCATCGTCTGGATCGCGATAGATGCGCGAGAAGAGCACAAAATAGAGAAAGCTAATGACACCGGTTGCCGCGAAACTCCAGCGCCAGCCCACTTTAATCAAGACAATGCCGATGATCGGAACGCCGATGGCCGAGGCGAATTTTGCCGCTGCGTCGAAGATCGACGTTGCAAAGCTGCGTTCCCGTGCGGGAAACCAATAACCGATAGCCTTTGCGTTCGCGGGAAAGGTCGGTGCTTCTCCAACTCCCAGAGCCAATCTGGCTGCAAACAACCCGCCCAGATTCGGCGTAACCGCCGCGCCGAAAGAGGCGATGCTCCACACGAACGTGCTGATTCGCCCGATTCGCTGAACGCCCAGTTTATCCAGCAAGACTCCGATCGGCAACTGGCACAAGGCGTAGGTCCAGTTGTAAGCGCCAGAGAGCCAGCCGAAGGTCACATTGGAAATGCCAAATGCAACGTAGAGAGACTCGTGGGAAACCGACAGATTGACTCGATCGAAATAGTTGACCAGAACGCCAAGGCCGAGCAGCCATGCGATTCGCCAGCGGCGCTGCGCATGCCTCTCGCTGCCTCGAAGCGTCAAATGGGCCAACGGGTTCCTCTCTGGCGGGCAGGCCTGCGGCGGGAGTCCGCACGGGCGCTATCCCTTTATAAACAGATGCGGCGGTACCTGCAAATGCAGAAACCGCCGCATGATCTTCGCACCGTATCCCCGCCCCAAAACCTGATCGCGCGTTACGCAAGGCCGCAATCGTCAACTTGCTTTCGTGGCCACCAGCATCGACTCCATGATCTGCTCGGAAACCTCTTTCACCGCGCCAGGAGAGTGAGACAGGAACAGCGTATTGGTCTTGTCGCTCTCGCCAATCGACTTCAGTGTGTCGAAGTACTGGGTGACCATCACTAACTGCATCACGTCTTTCGAAGACGCGCCGTCCACCACCTTCTGGAACTGTTCGATGGAGACCTGCAACCCCTCAATGATCGCCTTTCTCTGATTGGCGATGCCTTGCCCTTGCAGGGCCTTGCTCTCCGCCTCGGCCTCGGCTTTTTTCACCACCAGAATCTTCTCCGCCTCGCCTCTGGCGTTGGCGGCCACCTGCTCGCGCTGCGCGGCGTTGATGTCGTTCATGGCCGATTTTACCTTGGAGTCTGGAACAATGTCGGTCACCAGCACATTCACAATCTCGTAGCCGAAAGTCGCCATATCCGCATCCAGCTCCTGCTTCACGGCTGCGGCGATTGAGGATTGCGAGGCAAACAC
>Ga0181535_10008292_pt1 | contig 10270 bp, 11 predicted proteins | sample PEATcosm2014_Bin_44_FD_119774 | JGI IMG/M metagenome (GOLD analysis project Ga0181535, IMG submission 119774) | Peatland microbial communities from MTU Mesocosm Facility, Houghton, MI, USA - PEATcosm2014_Bin17_30_metaG | ecosystem: Environmental > Terrestrial > Soil > Wetlands > Peat | place...
CCAACCCGGAATTCGTGGCCCGTGCGAAGGAAGAGGTGGTGGAGGAGAACCGCGAACGCCTGCACGCCGCGCAGTCCGAGATCGCCCGGCTGGAGGCGGCGCTGGCGCGGATCGCGTGAGCGGCGTCCGGGTTATGGTTTCCCCAGGAAATCCTCCCGGACCGGCGTGAAGCAATCCACCAGTCGGGCGGTGGCCGAGAGCAACTGGATCGTGTGGGGGATTCCGGGAGGGATCGCATAGAGATCGCCGGGACCGAGCCGTGCCGGCGCCAGCCCCTCGCAAATGAACAGAATCTCGCCCTGCACCACATAGGCGATCTGCTCATGGGGATGCGAATGCGGTGGATCCGGCTCCTTCCAGGGGCCATTGGCGATGTCGATGACGACCGCCATGAGCTTGTCGGTGTGAACGATCCAGCGCTCGAAACCGGCGCGGAAACGCTCCCCATTGGTCGCGTCCGGGTGAAACACCGCGGCGCCCGTGGGCTGGCCGTCATCCATCATCGCAACTCCTGAGTTGGGCCGCCCGGACCGCCGGTATTCGCGGCCCCGCCGGGAATATCCCGGCGGGTTCGCCGATATCTAACGCCGTTTCATGCAGGTGTTTTCATGAATATGTCGTGCACGAACATCGAGGTCTCCGGCACCAGGGTGACGATGAGCAGGGTGATCCACAGCGCCAGCATGAACGGCCAGATCGAGCGGACGACCTTGCCGACCGACACTTCGCCGATGGCGCAGCCCAGATAGAAAGCGGCGCCGACCGGCGGCGTGTTCAGCCCGATGGTGCAGTTCAGCAGCACGATGATGCCGAACTGAACCGGGCTCATGCCGTAGTGCACCACGATGGGCAGAAAGATCGGCGTGCACACCAGGATGTGCGCGGCCATGTCGAGGAAGATCCCGAAAAAGAACAGCGCGAGATCGACCAGGATGAAGATCACCCACGCCGTATCGCTGATTTTGCCGAGCGCCTCGCCCGTCATCTCCGCCACGCCGTAGATGCTCAGCAGGTAGCCGAACATCGTGGAGATGCCGACCAGCAGCAGCACGACACCGGTCGTCTTGCACGCCCGCGCGCCCGCCTTGACGAAGTTGTGCCACGACAGGCTGCGGTAACCCAGGACCGTGAGCAGCAGCGCGTAGGCCACGGCGATGGCGCCGGCTTCGGCGGCGGTGAAGACGCCGGAAAGGATGCCGCCGACGATGATCACCATGATGAACAGGCCCGGCACGGCGATCGCCGAACTCACCATGACCTCGTGCCATCCCGGGAACTTGCCGCGCGCATAGCCGCGGTGGACGGCGACCAGATAGGCCGTCAGGACGTTGGCGACCGTCAATATCGCCGCCGGAACCGCGCCCGCCATGATCAGCGAGCCCATGGAGACCACGCCGCCGGCCGCCAGCGAATAGATGATCATGTTGTGGCTGGTCGGCATCAGCGCGCCCACCAGCGACGCATAGGTGGTGGTGTTGACGGCGTAGTCGGCGTCGATGCCTTCGCGCTTCATCAGCGGGATCATGGCGGAACCCATCGCCGAGACGTCGGCCACCGGGGAACCCGACACGCCGCCGAACATGGTGCAGGCCAGGACATTGGTCATGCCGAGCCCGCCGCGCACGTGCCCGACCAACGCCTTGGCGCAGCGGATCAGGCGTTCGGCAATGCCGCCGTACATCATCAACTCGCCGGTGAAGATGAAGAACGGGATGGTGAGGAGGGAGAAGACGTTCATGCCCGAGGTCATGCGCTGGAACACGACGGCGACCGGCAGGCCTTCGTAGATGACGGTGGCGATCGACGACAGGCCGATGGCGAACACCACCGGCATGCCGAGCACCAGCCCGATGACGAAGGTCAGGCAGAGAATGGTCAGTGCCATGACTGGATGACCTTGATGTTCAGCACCCGCGCCACGACCCGTTCGACGGCGAAAAACGCGATCAACAGGCCGCCCAGGACCAGCGGCACATAGCTCCAGGCGCGCGAGATCGGCAGGCCGGGGTTGATGTAGTTCATCATTTCATAGCCCAGCACGCCGCCGCCCCAGGCCATGGCCAGGCCGAAGGCGATGGTGCCGAGATCGACGATGATCTCCGCCCAGTAGCGCACGATTTCCGGGGCGCGGTTGAGCAGCGATCCCATGCCGATGTGCCGGCCGTCGCGGACGTCGACCGCGGCGGCGATGCAGGCGACGTAGAGCACGACCACCAGGGACAGGATCTCGGTCCAGGCCGGCGAGTTGTTCAGCACGTAACGCCCGAAGATCTGCGTGAGCACGGCGACCAGGATGATGTTCAGCCCAACCACCGTCACTTGCAGACAGAAGCGGGATAGCCGCGCATTGAAGCGGAAATAGCAACCGAGAAACCCCGTCGTGATGGCCGTGGACGGGGTAGGTTCAGGCGGTGAGGCCGTTGGTTGTGCAGCCATTCGTGTATCTCCTCATATTCTTTGGGGTGGCAGCCAGTCAGGCCGCACCGCCACGGCATCCGGACCCGTCCGCATGCCATGGCGGCAACCGCGTCCTCAAGGCGCAGGCAACGACCCTCGGCACCATTACCGCGAACGCGCCGCCCATCCGGACGGTGAAAACGCATTCGCGCGGCGGCCGGGGGCCGTGATTTCAGACCGCCGGCGTCACTTCGTGTTCTGGATGCGAACCAGGATGTCCTTCAGCTTGGGATCGGTGATGAACTGGTCGTAGAGCGGCTTCATCGCGGCCTGGAACGGGGCCTTGTCGATCGTGATGACTTCGACGCCGGCCTTTTCGACGGTGGCGCGCGCGGAGATTTCCAGGGCGTCCCAGAGACCGCGCATATAGGGCACGGAGTCCTTCGCCGCCTTGCGGATGGTCTGCTGATCGGCCGGCGTGAAGCTGTCGTAGACGGTCTTGGACATCAGGAACACTTCCGGCGCCATCGAGTGTTCGTCCATCGTGTAGAACTTCGCCACCTCGTAGTGGTGGAAGGACTGGAAGCTCGGCCAGTTGTTCTCGGCGCCGTCGACCAGGCCGGTCTTGAGGCCGGTGAACACTTCGCCGGTCGGCATCGGCACGGCGTTGGCGCCGAGCAGCCGCATCATGGCAACCCAGACGTCGGACTGCTGCACGCGGATCTTCATGCCCTTCAGGTCGGCCATGCTGCGAACCGGCTTCATGGTGTAGAACGAGCGGGCGCCGGAATCGTACCAGGCCAGCCCGATCATGCCGTGGGCGGTGCAATCGGCCAGCATCTCGTCGCCGATCGGGCCGTCGAGGACGGCGCGCATGTGCGCCTTGTCACGGAACACGAAGGGCATCAGCGGAACCATCATCGCCGGGCAGATCGTGTTGAGCGTTCCGGTGTTGAGGCGAAGGAAATCGAGTGCACCGAGCTTGACCTGCTCGATCGTGTCCGACTCGCTGCCCAACTCGGAGTTGGGGAAGACCTTGATCGTATACTTGCCGTTGGTCGCCTTGCTGAGTGCGTCGCCGACGAACTGCACGGCCTTGACCGTGGGGTAGTCCGGCGGCTGAACGTCGGCGGAGCGGAACTCACGCGCCTGCACCTGACCGGCGCCGAACGCCAGCACGCCCGCGAGGCCAATGGCCGCGAGGATTGTTTTCTTACCGGACTTCACTGTTTCTCTCCGTTTCATTGCAAGTCATTTCTATTCCGTCGTCATACTCCATCCCCGCAATGAAAGCACGCGTCCGTCGCTCCCGGATCGGGCACAACCTTGGACGCGATCATTGCAGGCCGGAACTCCTCGGCGTTGTGCCAGGACACGCCACGCACGATGGTCGCGAGAGGGGGGGAATCTCCCGAATATTTGCCGCTCCTCACCCCGCAACCCAGCCTGGACACTGGCTGTGGTCGGTTGAAACTACCGGCACATGGTAGCGGCGGCGTTGATATGGATCAATCGGCCGTTCGCGGCGTGCAATGGCACCGGCGTGCGAAGCCGGCTGCGGCGTGACGCGGCCGAGTCGGGAATTGCCCTTGATTCGTCACGCTTGTTTTCGCCGGCCCGTGGGCGGGAAGGCCGCGCGCCCCGGGGCGCCGGTCGCGGATTCGGGCAACCCGTTGGCATTGCCTGGCCCGTTGCGGGCGCGATTCATCGTCGCGGACGATTGGCAACTAGGATTCCACGCGCGCCCTCATCGGCCGCCATGCCAACCGCATCGGCAAGATCCGGTTCAGCCCGGACGGGAAGAACGACCAACCACATATCGAGCATTAACGCACACCTTGCGAGACCGAACCAAAGACTCCGGTGTCGTCCTGCTCGACCCTCATCCGATCGACGGTTTGTTGACAGAAATGTCCGGCGTCTTCAAAAGTGAGGAAGAAAAAGTTCCCAGGATTTTGGGGGCGAGCCGCCCGGCATCGGCGGGGCTGGCGCGGCGCGGACCGGGCCTGACCGGCCTGGAGCGCATATCGGCTGCGCTGCCGGCAATCAATGCCGCCGATAGGGTGCGTCATTCACCGGAAAGGTGTATCATAGCCCGTGTATTGACGCGCGTGCAGGACGGCCGTCGAGGCCGGGGCGGGCGCGCGAACGGCAACCGGAGCTTGCTTTCCGGTTGCTATCCACGTCCTTGTGAGCACCAAGGCGGGCCCGGCCGGGGATGCTGGCCCGCCATGCTCGCGCCTCCATCCGACGAACCGAGCCACTCCGGTGCGTGATGCCCATGCCCGAGGCGGTGCCCGGGCGTGCGGCGGCGCCGGAGCCGGAGCGGCCGATTGCAGCCATCGTGAACAGCCTCGTCTGGCCGGGGCGCGAAGGACAGGACATTGCTCGTGACACACATCCAGTTGAAAGCCGATGGCGCCCTCCCGAGTGCCGCCGAAAAAGGCGAGGTGGAAGTCGCCTACCTGGCGAAGCGGCATCGCGTGAGCCCGGCGATCGTGCGCGAGATCATCCGACGCGTCGGTTCCAGCGAGCGCACCGCGGTCGAGCGCGAGATCCAGAAGGGCAAGGCCAGGCGTTAGCACCGGCTCGGGAGGACAGCTATGGACAAGGACGAACTGACCCGCTGGGCGTTGGCGAACGGCTGGCAGATGCTGGCGGGCTACCCGAGCCTGACCAAGCCGTCCCGGCCCAAGGAGGCCATCGTGCGGCTGGTGCTGCTGGCGACGGTGGTGAACCTCGAGGTCAAGAAGCCGGCTGGCAAATGGGAAAAAGTCGCCGGCGCGCCCTATGGCAAACTCGAGGCCGACCCCGAGACCGGGCTGCCGCGCGGCCTCGGGCTGGACACCATCCCGGGCTTCACCATGCTGATGCGCGACAACAAGGACCGCCAGGTGTTCGCCGGGCTGACCGCGCCGAAGCGCTGAGCGGGATTCGCTCGATCGTGCCTAGCCCCGGCGCGCCTTGCGGGCGGCGTAGCGGGCGTCGCGAGCGGCTTTCTGCTCGGCGGCAAGTGCGATCGCGCGGGCCTTTTTCTCTTCGTGTGCGGCGGCGGCGCGGACGATCATGTCGGCTTGCGCGGCACGGGCCGCGGCCGCGGCCTCGGCCTCACGAGCCGCTTGCGCGCGCGCCCGGGCCTTCTCCTCGGCGAGGCGCGCCCGCCGCTCGGCCTCCAGCCGTGCCGCCTCCGCCTCGCGGGCGGCCTTGCGTTCGGCGATGCGCGCCGCGCGGGCGTCGGCGATCGCCTTCTGGGCCGCGATTCGTTCCTGCACGACGGGATCGTCGGGACCGGGCTGGGCGAGGAACTTCTCCAACGCCGCTTGCTTCGCTTTCGCCGCCGAGGCCAGCCGGTCTCCGAAATTGTCGAATTTGTTGTGAGCACTCATGGTTTCATTATTTAGCGGAAATCGCCGTGCGCGCCTACCCCGGGGGCTGCAACCGTGCCGTGCATCCGTTGGGGGACCGGGCGGTTGCGCCGTTCCGGCCCGAGTTGACGCGCCCGCGCGCCGGCGGCAATGGATCGCCGCATGAGGGATCTCGTCTCGCCGCTGCTGCGTGTGCTGTCGCTCTGGCGCGGCCGCGCCGCCTGGCTCGTCGCGGGCGGGCTGGTCATGCTGGCCTCGCTCGCCGCGGGCATGGCCCTGGTCGGGCTGTCCGGCGGGCTGGTGGCGGGTCTGGTGACCGGAATGGCGCTGGGCGTGCCGGCGCTGCTGCGCACGGTTGGGCCGCTGCGGGTGGTGCTGCGCTACCTGGAACGCCTGGTCGCGCACGACGCGACGTTCCGCGCGCTCGCCGATCTGCGCGTGTGGTTCTTTCGCGGCCTCGCCGGCAGCGCCGCCGGCGGGTTGGGGTTCCGCCGCGCCGGCGACGTGCTGACGCGGCTGGTGAACGACGTCGAGGCGCTGGACGGGCTCTATATCCGCATCCTGCTGCCACTGTGCGGGGCGGTGCTGGTGGTGGTGCTGCTGGCGGTTTTCTTCGTGCGCGACAATCCCCTGGTCGCGGCCGGGGTTGCCGTGTTGTTCGCCGCCGCCGCCTTCGCCCTGCCGCTGCTGGCCGCGGGCCGCGCCGCCGGGGCGGGTCAGCGCCTGTCCGCGGCCACCGCGGCGCTGCGGGTGGCGGCGCTGGACGCCATTTCGGGGCTGCGCGAGGTGCGCGCCTTCGGTGCCGAGGGCCGCATGCTGGCCCGGGTGCAGGCGCGCGAAGGGGCGCTGCTGGAGGCGCAGAGCGAGGCCTCGGCGCGAGGCGCGCGGGCCGGTGCGGTGGCCTTCCTGTGCGGCCAGGCCGCCATCGTGCTGGTGCTGGCCGCCGCCGCGCTGCGCTGGCTGCCCGATACGCCGGCGGCGATTACCGGCACCTTCCTGGTGGTGGCCGGCTTCGAGGCGGTGGCCGGGCTGACGCTGGCCGGCACCCAGGCCGGCCATGCCAGCGCGGCCGCCGTGCGCGTGCTGGAGGCGGCCGAAGCCGCCCCGCCGGTGCCCGACCCCGCCCAGCCCGCGCCGATGCCCGCCGGCAGTTCGCTGCGGTTCGTGGCGGTGCGGTTCCGCTGGCTGGCCGACCGGCCGGACGTGTTCGACGGATTTTCCCTCGATATCCCCGCCGGCAGCCGCGTTGCCGTGCTCGGCCCCTCCGGCGCCGGCAAATCGACGCTGGCCGCGCTGGCGCTGAAGGTGGCAGCACCGCAATCCGGCCGGGTGCTGCTCGGCGGCGTGGACATCGCCACCCTCGCCGGCGCGGCGGTGCGCGGGCGCATCGCCTGGCTGAGCCAGGCCACCCACCTGTTCGACGACACCATCCGCAACAACCTTCTGCTGGCCCGGCCGGAGGCCGACGAGGCGGCGCTGTGGGCGGCAATGGAGGCGGCGCAGATCGCCGCCTTCGTGCGCGCGCTGCCGGATGGGCTGGACGCCTGGGTGGGCGAGGCGGGCAGCAGCGTCTCGGGCGGGCAGGGGCGCCGGCTCGCCCTGGCGCGCGCCTTGTTGTCCGCCGCCCCCATTCTGATCCTCGACGAGCCGTGCGCCGGGCTGGACGGCGAGACCGAGCGCGACTTCATGGCGACGCTGAACGAGGTCGCGGAAGGCCGCACGGTGATCCTCATCGCGCACCGCCTGACCGGGGTGGAGCGGCTGGACCGGATCTGGCGCCTTTCGGCCGGCCATGCGGTCGCCGCGGCGGGCTGACGAACCCAAGAGGGTTCGCAGCGGGCTGATCGAGCCCTCTTTTCAAGTCTTTGATTTAGATCAAAAACACGCCGCACGACCCGATAATTTAGGCTCTTGGCGAGCCGGCGCGATGCGGCCCATGATGTCCCCGGCGGCCGGCGCATGGCTTGGTGCCCCAAATGGCCAGGCGGAAGCTCAGACCGGTCCAGGAGGTCGTTCGTGCCACACGCATTGTCCGGGCCACGCACAGTGGCCCTCATCGGTCCCTACGGCAGCGGCAAATCGACGCTGTTCGACGCATTGCTCGCCGCCGCTGGAGGCCCCGCCCGCCGCGGCGCCGCCCCGCGTGGCGCCACCCGCATCGCCCATTGCACCTATCTCGACGAACCCTGGGCGCTGATCGACTGCCCCGGCTCGGTGGAAGTGTCGCATGAGGCCGAGGCCGCGCTGGCGGTCGCCGACATTGCCGTGCTGGTCTGCGACCCCGACCCAGTGCGTGTCCCCGGCGTGGCGACGCTGTTGCGCCGGCTGGAGGAAACCGGCCTGCCGGCCATGGTGTTCATCAACCGCATGGACACTTTTAGCGGTCAGGTGCGCGATACCGTGGCCGCGTTGCAGCGCCTGACCGCTCGCAAGCTGGTGCTGCGCGAGGTGCCGATCCGCGAGGGCGAGGCGATCACCGGCTATGTCGATGTGGTCAGCGAGCGCGCCTATCAGTACAAGCGCGGCAGCGCGTCGGAACGGATCGAGTTGCCCGCCAGCATCGCCGAGCGCGGGGCCGAGGCGCGGGCGGCGCTGGTCGAGGTGCTGGCCGATCACGACGACGCCTTGCTGGAGAAGGTGATCGAGGACGTCAAACCGACCTCCGACGAAGTCTTCGAACGGCTGCGCTCGGTGGAAGCCTTCGCCCAGGTGACCGAGGTGCTGCTGGGTTGCGCCGAGCGCGACCACGGCGTCCGGCGGCTGTGGAAGGCGCTGCGCCATGACGCGCCGACCGCCGCCATGACCGCGACCCGGCGGGGCGTGCCGGAGACCGGCGGGGCGCTGGTGCAGGTGTTCCGCACCTTGAACGCCGGCTTCGGCGGCAAGCTTTCATGGGCGCGGGTGTGGCGCGGACCGGTGAAGGACGGCGCCACCCTGGACGGCGGGCGGATCGGCGGCATGTGGCGCGCCACCAACGGCGAGATGACCAAGATAACCGAGGCGGGCAGCGGCGAGATCGTCGCCCTCGGCCGCCTGGAGGGGGTGGCCACCGGGACCGTGATGGGCGATGCGGGCGGTGCCGACCTGGCCTTCCCGGCGCCGCCGCAACCCGTCTATTCGGCCGCCATCACCACCGCCGACCGCAAGGACGACGTGCGCCTTTCCGCCGCGCTGCAAAAGCTGGTGGAGGAGGATACCGGACTGGTGCTGCGCCAGGATGCCGACATGGGTGAAACCATCCTGTCCGGCCAGGGCGAGATGCACCTGAAGGGGGCGATGGAGCGGCTGGCCACCGCCTTCGGCGTGAAGGTGAACGCCCACCGGCCGCGCATCCCGTTCCGCGAGACCATCCGCCGGCCGGTGCACCAGCAGGGCCGGTTGAAGCGGCAGACCGGGGGACACGGCCAGTTCGCGGACGTGAAATTGGATATCGCCCCGCGCGAGCGCGGCGAGGGCTTCCTGTTCGTCGACAAGATCGTCGGCGGGGCGGTGCCGCGGCAGTACATCCCGGCGGTCGGCGAAGCAGCCGAGGAGGCCGCGCGCAAGGGCGCGTTCGGCTATCCGGTGGTGGACATCTCGGTCACCCTGGTCGACGGCGGCTTCCACACCGTCGACAGTTCCGACATGGCGTTCCGCACCGCCACCCGCATGGCCATTCAGGAGGCGATGCCAAAGGCCGACCCGGTGCTGCTGGAACCGATGCACCACGTCACCGTCACGGTGCCGAACAACTTCACCGCGACGGCCCAGCGCCTGTTGACCGGCCGGCGGGGCCAGATCCTCGGCTATTCCGAGCGGCCGGGCTGGTCGGGCTGGGACGACGTCGTCGCGCTGGTGCCGGAGGCGGAACTGCACGACTTCATCATCGAGTTGCGCAGCCAGACCATGGGGCTGGGCACCTATCGCCACCGCTTCGATCACCTGGCCGAAGCGCACGGCAAGGTGGTCGAGGAAGCGCGGAAGATGGTGGAGCCCGAACGCAGCTAGTTCCTTCTCCCCCTCCCGCTGTGGGAGGGGGAGGCGTGGCTGCTCAGTTATCCTTGGCGCCCTGGCGAATCCACTGACGGATCGCGGAGCGGTCGCACGACGACAACTGCTTCTTGTTGTGCGGCATGCGCAGCGCGGCGGAGGTGCGCCAGTCCAGCAGGCGCATCAGGTTGCTGCTGTCCGGATCGCCGGGGATCACCATCGGCCCGAACTTGGTGCCGGCCATGACGCCCTTGTATGTCGTCAGGTCCAGTCCGCTGGCCTGGTAGCCTTCCCCGTTCGGCGCCGAGTGACAGGACACGCAACGGCCCAGGAAGACCGGCAGCACGTCCTCCTGGAAGCTCATTGGGGGTTCCGCGGCCGCGGCGGCGCGGGTGAAACCCAGCCCCCCGAATCCGCATATCGAGCCTGCCGCAACAACGGCGGCCATGACAACGATACGGCAGCTTTTCATGGCTATAATCCTCTCGACGGACGCTTCTGGGTCAGGTCATGGCGTGGAGTCGGCAGGATAGCACGAG
>Ga0181535_10008294_pt1 | contig 10269 bp, 6 predicted proteins | sample PEATcosm2014_Bin_44_FD_119774 | JGI IMG/M metagenome (GOLD analysis project Ga0181535, IMG submission 119774) | Peatland microbial communities from MTU Mesocosm Facility, Houghton, MI, USA - PEATcosm2014_Bin17_30_metaG | ecosystem: Environmental > Terrestrial > Soil > Wetlands > Peat | place...
GATCGGTTTCAAAGGAGCCCATGCGGCCGGTTTCGTTTTCACGGACGACGAATTTGACGTGGTATTTGCCGACGGGAAGCGTGAAGCCGGTGGTGTACTGCACGTTTTTCTGGCGGACCTGCTGCGATTCATCGATGGCGAGCTTGACCGTGTCGCGAATATCGCCGATGTCGTGGCCGGCGGTGTCGCGGACCTGGCCGATGACGTCGAGGGTGGCCTTGTCGCGGTCGCCGCCTTTGACGAAGGGGATCTGCGAGCCGGGGACGACGAGCGAGATGGGGACGAAGAAGCGATTTTCCGCGGTGCGGAAGTAGAGGGCCTGCATGTAGACGGTCATGTCGGTGGAGGGCAGGTCGCTGGCTAGCTCTTCCTCGAGCTGACGCTCGCGCTCGTCTTTGGTCGCGTGCTGGTAGTCGGCGGGCGCATAGTAGCCCGGGCGATATTCGAGCTTGACGTCGCTGCGATTGATTTTGACGGAGAGGCGGCGGTAGCGGCCGTCGCGGCGCAGATCGGTGGAGTGAAAGCCGATGACGTAGTAGGCCGAGGTGTCCTTCTGGATGCGATCGAAGGCGCCGGAGAAATCGTTGGAGTCGAAGAAGGCCTTGCCTCCGGTGTCGGAGGAGAGCGTGGCCATGACTTCCTGGGTGTTGAAGTTGGAGTCGAGATTGTTCTGGAGGGCCGCGCCGTTGAAGGAGTTGGCGCCGCGGACATTGCCGGTGGTGGCGTCGCCGAGGGGCGAGATGGCCTGGAGGCCGCGCGCGTCTACGCTGTAGATGGCAATATTGGCGCGGACGGAGGCGTTGATGGCGGCGTGGAGCGAGGCCTGGTTTTCAATGCCGTCGCGCTGGATGCCGCCGGAGAAATAGAGGAGGGATTTTTTCTCGTTGAGATAGGCGAGGGATTTGGAGATGTCTTCGATGGCGAAGAGCTCGCGGTCGGTATTGATGTCGTTGTATTCGGATTCGTCGGGGGTGAAGGAGCTCGCGTCTTCGACCTGATTGCTGGTGCTGGTGGCGCCGGGACCATAGCCGGATCCCTGGGTTCCGTTGTAGCCGTTGACGGCTTTGAGGAGGAGATCTTTGCTGGCGGTGAAGTCCTGATCGAGGGAGAGCGTGGCGTCGAGGGAGACGACGGCGACGAGGTCGGCGGGGTGCATTTGCTTGTTGATGTAGTTGCGCGCGGCGTCCTGGGCGCGGTCCAGATCGTCGGGCTGCATGGAGGTGAGGTCGAAGAACATCACGATGAGGCGATGGTTGCGCAGCTCTTCGGGAGCAGCGGTGCCGGCTTTGGCGCCGAAGACGCCGTTGGGTGAAGCGGCATTGATGGTGGCTTCGTTGAGGGCGGCGGCTTCGTCGACGTTTTCGAAGTCGAAGCTGGCGATGTGCTGGGGCTTGCCGTCTTCGGTGACGGTGAAATCTTTTTCGGTGAGGCCCTTCACGACGGCGCCGGTTTTTTTGTCGCGGACGACGACGTTGGTGAGGACGAGATCGCTGTTGACCTTGAGGGTGAAGGTGGAGCTTTGCGCGGGCTGGTCCTGAGCCGGCGGTGGTGCCGGCTCCTGCGGGAACAAAGGCAGGGCAACGAGAAAAGTGGCGAGGGCGGCGAGGCAGCGTCTCATCATAGCTAGAACCGGTAGCGGCCCATAAAGGTGAACTGGCGCATGGGCGCGGTGGAGATGACCTGGCCGTAGGTGGCGGAGCCGAGGGTGGAGTCGACGCCGGAGTACTCGACGGTGTTGAAGACGTTGTTGGCGGAGGCGCGGAGCTCGAGGGTTTTGGTGTCGCCGAAGCGAAGGGACTTGGAGGCGGACCCATTGAAGGTCCATAGGGCTGGGCTCGGGATACTGAAGCGCGAGGCGGTGCCGTAGACGTTGGCGGGAGACTGGAAGGCGGATTTGTTGAACCAGTTCAGCAGGGAGCCGCCACCAGAGGTGAGGGAGCTGCCTGGGACGCGATCGGGGCGGAGGGAGTTGGTGGTACCGCGGGATACGTCCTCGACAGTGGCCTCGTAGTGCGGCGTGAGCGGGTTCCCCGTCGAGAAGGTGTACGTGCCGGAAAGATTCATGTTGGCGAGCACGTGGCCAAACCAGCCGGTGGTGAGCAGATGAGTATCGGGACCGAAGGGAAGCTCATAGACGAAATTGCCATTGACCCGGTGGCGGACGTCGAAGCTGGAGTTCGATTCTTCGGCGCGGATGTTCTGCCAGTTCTGGACGATGCCGCCAGAAGTGGTGCCGCCGTTGCCTCCGACGGTGGTCGCATCGTCGATGGAGTGCGAGTACGTATAGGTGGCCTGGAGTGAAATGCCGCCGCTCATGCGTTTGCGCGCGCTGAAGGTGCCCGCGTTGAAGCGCGAGAAGGCGAGGGAGTCTTCATAGTCGTAGGGAACGGTGAGTGAGGGATCGTTGATGGCTGTGGGCAGCGTGGTGGCGCCGGTGGAGTCGACGAAGCGGCCTGGCGCGTCGATGATGTCGAGGCGCGAGCCTCTGGAGCCGTTGTAGCCGAGGTTCAGGAGGATGTTCCAGGGCAGCGTGCGCTGGAGGTTGATGTTCCACACCTGGACCCAGGGAAGCCGGTAATTTTTGTTGACGGAGTAGTTGCCGATTTGCTGGCTCTCGGGGACGGGGAACCCGTTGGCCAGCGAGATGGCAGGACCGCTGCCGGCGATGTTCGTTTGGACGTTGGCAAAAGGCGGCTCGAAGGCGAAGTTCTGCACGAATTTCACGTACTGGCCAACGGTGTAGTTGATACCGTAGCCGCCGCGAATGACGGTGTCCTTCCAGGGGTGGGTGGCGACGCCGAGGCGCGGGGAGAAATTATTTTTCTCGGGATAGATGAGGTCGCGCGGATATTTTCCGCTGAAGGGGCCGACGGAGTTGGGCGTAATGATGGCGACCTGGGTGAAGTTGTTGCCGGGATCGAGGGTGGCGAGGCGGTCGTTCTTTTCCGAGTACGGGGAGTAGTAGTCGTAGCGGAGGCCGAAGAGGAAGGTGGTGTTCTTCATAGCGCGCCAGTCGTCCTGGGCGTAGCCGTCGATTTCATTCTGGCGAAGGTTCGCTTCCTGGTAGGCAGCCTGGAGCGTGGTTTCCTGAGGCAGGCCGAGCAGCATGTCGGCAAGCGAGGAGCCTGTTGTGGCGAAGCCATTGGAGCCGGTGCTGCCCGTGCTGCCTGATGCTGGATTCTCGGTGAATAAGCCAGTGAAGACATAGGTGCCGGTGGAGTTGGTGTTGCCGATCATGTCGTCGTAGACGCGGCGGAAGTCGCCACCGAAACGCATATTGTGTTTGCCGTGCGTCCAGGCAACGGAGTCGGTGAGGGCGACGGTTTGGGAGAGCGTGAAACTGGGCTGCTGCTCGTTGAGTCCGGTGAACTGATTCAGCGTGACGTTGGGCAGGCCCCAGAGCTGCGGCGACTGTGGCTGGCCGGTGAGGCCGATCTGGTCGGCGATGTTGGTGAGGTTGCTGAAGTAGTTGCTGGCCTGGGAATTGGTGCGATTCCAGTTGGCGTTGACGCTGTCGGTGAGGCGGCCCTTGCCGATGGAGTAGCCGAGTTGCACGGAATATTGGTGCGACTGATTCTTGCCGCCGAGTTCGGGGAAAAGGTTGAGGCCGTCTGAGGCGGAATGGCTGTAGTTGAAATTCACATTCATGCTCTGCGTGATGCCCTGGTTGCCCTGGCCGAGGACCTGGCGCGCCATACGCACGAGGCCGTTGGCGCCTTGCCCGGCCTTGCCGAAGTTGTGCATGAAGCGGACGCCGATCTGCGTCGAGTTGGTGGTCGCGGAGGTGAGGCGCTGGTAGTCCTCGGTCGCACCGGAGAGATTGGGCTGCGGGACGTAGTTGAGGAGCGCGCTCGCCTGCGATGCGATGCACTGCGAGGGGATCACATTGCCGATGAACGGCGTACCTGGTGTGTTGCCGCCGGCAATGCAGGTTGAGTTTGCGGGGTCGTAGATGGTGATGGGGGTTCCAGCGGGCGTGGTCAGTGCCCTGAAGTTGCCGCCGCGTTCGGCGAGTGTGGGGACGGTTCCGTACTGATCGAAGGGCGACGAGGAGCGCGTGCCGGAGAGGGTGAAGAAGAGGAAATCGTTTTTGTCGTTGGTGAGAATTTTCGGGATGTAGGGCGCGGAGAGGAAGGTGAGGCCGAAGCGATTGGACGAGTAAGCGGGTTGCTGTATGGGCTGACCGCGCAGGGCGAAGTCGTCGGCGTTGAGCGCGCCGTTGCCACCGTTCCAGAAGATGGCGCCGTGCGGCTGGTTGGGTTTGAAGTTGCGGAAGTTGCCGCGCATACCTCCACCACCGCCTCCGCCGCGACCACCGCCCCCACCCCCAAAGCCGCCTCCACCGCCGAAGCCTCCTCCGCCGCCAAAGCCGCCTTCACCGCCGGGGCCACCTTGTCCGCCTGGGCCTTGTCCGCCGGGACCGGCCTGGCCGCTGAGGGACTGGTTCAGTTCGGCGTTATCGCGCATCTGGCCAAAGTCAATGCCGGCGAGAGGATTGGTGGTGCCGTTTTGGCCGGTGACGGCGACGGAATCGGATGAAGAGAAGTCGGAATTCGACGCGAGCGAGGGCAGAGCCGCGCCTGCATCGCCGCCGCCGGTTCCCGCCTGGATGAGGTCGGAGGCGGCGCCGAGGAGATTGAGGTTCTGCGCGCCGCCGCTGCCAAGGAGTTGGCGCGCAGCGGTGGCGAGATTCGTCTGCTGATCCTGCTGCTCGGCACGCGAGGCGAGCAGGATGGCGAAGTCGACAGTCTGATCGTGGGTGGTGGCGTTGAAGAGCGTGTCTTTAGTGACGGGCGCGAAGGCGGCGAGCTCGGTCCGGAGAACGTAGCGGCCGTTTTGCGGGATGACGAGTGTGTAGCTGCCGGTGATGTCGGTGGTGGTGGAATATTTTTTGCCGGTGAGGGAATTGCTGGCGGTAACGCTGACGCCGGGCAGCGGAACGTTGCCGGATTTGATAGCGCCGTGGATGGTGCCGCCGGTTTGGAGTGCGGGGGCTGCGGGTGGGGTTTGGTCTGTGGGCGGCGTGGACGGCGATGGTGCCTGTTGCTGTTGGGCGTCAGGCGAGAGTGGAGTTGCGGGCGCGGTTGGGGGCGGCGCGGGCGGCGTCGCCGGCGCGGGGGTTGGGGTCTGCGCGAGGGCGAGCGATCCCGCAAGGACAAGCGAGACAAGAATAGCGGGAGCGCGCATGGGTGACGTCATGAGGGCTAGTTCTGATGGTAATTCGGCGGCTGCGGGGGCGTGGAGCCAGTGGGAGTTCCCTCGGGCTGGGGAGGCGGCGCCTGTGCGCCCGTAGAGCCGGGTGGGCCAGGATGAGGTCCGCCAAAACCGCCGCGGCCTTCACCAGGCGGGCGCGGTTCCATGACGACGAGATTGGTCGCGAGGAAGGAACCGGCCTTCAGGGCGCCATCGGCGCGGAGCATGTCGCCAACCTTGATGTCGGGGAAGGTGATGTCGGTGGCCTGGCCGCGCGCGCCCTTGTGGAAGGTGGTGTTCTCGTCGACGGCGATGGTTTGCGCGACTTTGTCGGGACGCTCGATGGTGACGGTGAGGTCTTTGATGGCGGTGATTTTTCCGGCGGTCCAGGTTTTGCCGAATTCGGCGCGACGCTTCTCGGCATCGGCGGCCTGCTGCGGATCGAGGACCATGACGAACATAGCGCCGATGGTCCTGGCCTGGTCGTCGAGATTGCCGGCGGCCATGACGGTGTCGCCGACATGGATGTCGGAGATCTTCGCTTCTTCGCGGTTCTTGCGGATGCGGGAGTTGGGACCGGTTTCGACTTTGTAGGTTTGGCCCTGGTCATCCTTGATGGTGATCTCGGTGCCGGAGACGGCGGTGACCTTGCCCATGGTGCCGTTGCTGCCGGGGCCGAACATTCCGCCGCCGCCCATGCCGCCGCCGCGGGGGCCGCGCTGGTGAGGCTCGCTCTGAGCCTGGCTGGGGGTCTGGCTCGGGGTCTGGGCTGAGAGGATGGGCGCCGCGGACATTGCGGCAAGGGAGGCGCAGAGCGCGAACCCTGCAAGACGGGAGCGGAGGATGTGCATAAGGGAACCCTCAGAAGGCCGTGTGCCGCTCAGGAAAAAGTTCGAATTGAAATCGCAACCTTCTCTCAGCGGTTAAAGCCGGATTCATTTTGCGGCCCTTCCGGCAAGGCTGAAGCCGTGCCCCTTCAAAGAATCGAGTTTCACGGCGGCGGCTGATAGCCGCTCTGATTATGCCGGAATAGACGCGTTCCTGGCGGGAAAGACGCGCCAACCGCAGCCGGTAGCCGGTAGCCTGTAGCTGGCAGCGGGAAGCCGGACGCTGGAAGCCGGAAGCTTGAGCTTGAAGCCTGAAGCGGGAGATTCCTCAAGCCCCGCGAAGCCGTCAAAAGTCGCCGGAAAGTGAACCCTGGGTGAAACTTTCCGCATCCCTCTTTTTGAGCAGCGCAGGAAATGGTACTCTGACGGGCATCCCCAGCCCTGGCGCCGTGTCTCTTTCGCTGAAAAGGAATCCGCAAAGGATCAGACCATGAGCGTATTTGCAGCAACCGAACTCGCTGAGGATTTTTGTCGGGTGCGGAGCCAGAGCCTTGCGCTCTCGGCGCCGCTGACGCCGGAAGACATGATGGTGCAGTCGTCGCCTGATGCCAGCCCGGCCAAGTGGCATCTTGCGCACACGACCTGGTTCTTTGAGACCTTTGTGCTGCGGGAATTTGTGCCGGGATACAAGCCCTTTCATCCGGATTTCGTTTGGCTGTTCAACAGCTACTACAACGCTGTGTCGGAGCAACCGGAGAAGAAGCTGCGTGCGTCCTTCTCACGGCCGGCTGCGAAGGAGATTCTGGCGTACCGGGAGTATGTGGACGGGGCGATGGAGGATTTCGCGGCGGGCGATGTGCCAGAGGACGCGCGGACCCGGATCACTTTGGGACTGAATCACGAGCAGCAGCATCAGGAACTGCTGATCACGGATATCAAGCATGCCTTCTGGAGTAATCCGCTGCATCCGGCTTATGTGCAGGGGGCGGATGCGATTCGGAGCGCTGCGAAGGAAGCTGCGCCAGTGCGGTGGGTGGAGTTTGCCGGGGGAGTGACGGAAACAGGTCACAGTGGCAGTGGCTTTTGTTTCGACAACGAGACACCGCGGCACAAAGTTTATCTGGAGCCGTTCCGTCTGGCGTCGCGGCCGGTGAGTTGCGCGGAATATCTCGCGTTTATGGAGGACGGCGGGTATGCGCGGCCGGAGCTTTGGCTGTCGGAGGGTTGGAACACCGTGCGTGCGGAGGGCTGGCAGGCGCCGCTGTATTGGCGTCGCGGCGAGATGGGGTGGGAGGTTTTCACGCTGCGCGGGCTGGTGCGGCTCGAGGATTTGCGGGCGACGCCAGTGTGCCATGTGAGCTATTTCGAGGCGGACGCGTTTGCGCACTGGGCGGGCAAGAGCCTTGCGACGGAAACGGAATGGGAAACCGCGGCGGTTACAGTTCCAGTGACGGGAAATTTTCTGGAGGATGAAAAGTTTCATCCGCAAGCGCCGCCGCGTGCATCAGAGAGGGAGCAGGCCGCCGCAGTTCAGCAAGAGGTACAGCAAGGCATTCAGCAACTGTGGGGCGACGTTTGGGAATGGAACGTCAGCGCTTATCTTCCCTATCCGGGCTATCAACCGCTCCCCGGCGCCCTCGGCGAATACAACGGCAAATTTATGTGCAACCAGATGGTGCTGCGCGGCGGTTCGGTCGCTACCCCCGCCTCCCACATCCGCGCCACCTATCGCAACTTTTTCGCGCCTTCGACCCGTTGGCAGTTCTCCGGGATTCGGCTGGCGGAGCACTGATCGCGGAGGCGGATTTCCAATGCACGCTCTTTCATCCATTCCTCGTCTGCCCGAGGCAGCGTCGACGCCCATTGGCGCGGAAGTTTATCGCGGGCTGACGGCGTTTCCAAAACGTCTGTCGCCGTGGCTTTTTTACGATCGGCGCGGGTCGGAGCTGTTTGAGGCGATCACGGAGCTGCCGGAGTACTATCTGACGCGCACGGAGCGCGATATTTTCGCGCAGTACGCGGATGAGATTTTCGAAGCAGCGGACGGGAAAAAGCTCGAGATTATTGAGCTGGGTGCGGGCACGGCGGCGAAGACCGGCTTGCTGCTGGCGGCGGCGGTGCGGCGACAGGGCCGCGTGAGCTATTACCCCATCGATATTTCGACGACGGCGCTGGAAGAGGCGCGGCGGCGGATTGCGGAAGAGCAGCCGCAGGTTTCGTGCATGCCGATCGTGTGGGACTACACGAACAGCATGTCGGAGATGCCGTCGACGATAGGGCGCAAGATGGTGCTGTACATCGGGTCGAGCATCGGGAACTTTGAGCCGGAGCAGGCTGCCAGGCTGTTACGGAGGCTGCGCGGCCACGTGGCAGCGGGCGATTGGCTGCTGCTGGGCGTGGATCACGTGAAAGATCGGTCGACGCTGCTGCGGGCGTACAACGATGCGGCGGGGGTGACGGCGGAGTTCAACCGCAACGTGCTGACGCGGATTCGGCGCGAGCTGGGGGCGAATTTCCGGCCGGGGTTGTTCCGGCATCGGGCGTGCTGGAACGATCGCGAATCGCGGATCGAGATGCATCTGGAGAGCCTGGTCTCGCAGGAGATCTCGATACCGGCGCTGGAGCTGAGCGTGCATTTCCGGCGCGGCGAGAGTATTCATACCGAGAACAGTTACAAATTCACTCCGGAGAGCGTGGCGGGGATGCTGGAGCGGGCGGGGTTTGGGGTGCGGCGCGAGTGGACGGACTCCAAAAAGTGGTTCGGCGTATACCTCGCTGAGGCATCTTAACAGGGCCCAGAACTCAGGATACCGGCTTCGGCGGTATAATCCCGGCCATGATGACGACCGATTCCGGAGCCGACCGCAAGGGAGCGGTCAGCCCGAAGCAGATCGCCCGTAACGTGCGGGCGATGGTTGTTGCGCTTGCGATATTCTGCTTTAGTCTTGGCGCAAATTTGGCAAACTTGGCACGAACAATTACCCAACACAACTCGTTCCAGGTCGCACCGATCGTGGTATTTGGTCTGATTAGCCTCGCGGTCGCGGTTGCTGTCGTTGGCACTGTAGTTCACGTTTTGCTCCGGCGGCTTGCTCAGACCGCAGAGCTCGCTTAGGGTGCGGCATGGATGCTGAGGGGCTGCGGAGTTTTCTTCTTGCTCTGCCGGATGTGGCGGAGACGGTGCAATGGGGAGACAACCTGGTGTACTGGGTCGGCGACAAGGCGATCGGCGGGAAGATGTTCGCGCTGGCGAGTCTTGAGCCGGACCACGGCGCGGTGCTCTCGTTTGCGGCGGGGCCGGAGCGGTTTAGGGAGTTGGTCGAACGAGAGGGGTGCTTCCCTGCCCCGTATCTGGCGCGGGCGCATTGGATCGCGGTGGAGCGATGGAATACGCTGCCTGCTTCGGAGCTGAAGGAGTTGTTGCGCGCGGCGCGAGGATTGGTCTACGAGAAGCTACCAGCGCGAACCAGGGATGTATTGGCGATGACGCAGCCAGAGAAGAAGAGGCTGATCGCGGCGGGCCGGGCGAAAAGAGGGTGACAGGTCGCAGGTTACGGGTTACAGGTTGGAAAAAAAGGTGACAGGTTACGGTTACAGGTTACAGATCCGGCGCTGGTGCCATGACCGTAGGATGGGTTCCTTGCACAACAGGGTGCCGCGTCAGCGGCACGACGGTAGAAGCCCCGGCCTTCAGGCCGGGGATATAGCACCAGCACAGTGGGGCCTTTAGGCCCGGAGATGACAGAATTACGCGGTCAAAGCACTAGTGGCTGCTGGCGGCGTTCATCAGGGCGGTGCGTTTGTCGGGAGTCATGGGGCCGGTGGTGCGCCACTGAATACGGCCCTGGCGGTCGATGAGCAGGGTAACGATCTGCTTGTCGTTCGGGATGGTGAGGTCGTCGAAGAATTTCCTGCGGTCGACCCAGAGCGGGATGATCCAGTGGAGCATCTCTGGATCGGACTGGTCACTCCGCATCGATGAGGTTTCCCACCAGCGGAACAGGAAATTTTCCCGCTCGGCGACAGGGATCTCGTAATAGCGAAACTGAAAACTGGTGTGCTGGAGCGCCTGGGCGGCGGGGAGCCAGGAATCGATGTCGCTTTGCTGCTCCTCTTTGAAGGAGAGGAGCAGCAGATCGAGCTGGCCTTCGAGTTCGCCGGGGAGCGCAATTTTTTGCTTGTCGAGACGGTACGAGGTGACCGGAGGAAAGGCAGCCTGCTTTTGCGGCTGCGCGCCGAGTGACGGCAA
>Ga0181535_10008299_pt1 | contig 10262 bp, 8 predicted proteins | sample PEATcosm2014_Bin_44_FD_119774 | JGI IMG/M metagenome (GOLD analysis project Ga0181535, IMG submission 119774) | Peatland microbial communities from MTU Mesocosm Facility, Houghton, MI, USA - PEATcosm2014_Bin17_30_metaG | ecosystem: Environmental > Terrestrial > Soil > Wetlands > Peat | place...
AACATGCTGCTGCGGGTTGTCGTCGATTCTCCTCAGGACTTCCAGAATTGGCTGGAAAACCAAGAGCGGCCGGCCGTGGAAGACGCCGCCGTGCGCGACGGCAAAGCCACCTTTCTGGCGCAATCGTGCGTCAACTGTCATCGCGTGCGCGGAACGAGGGCTCAGGGCGGCTATGCACCCGATCTCACGCATCTGATGAGCCGCCAGACTCTCGCCTCCGGCATGATTCCGAACGATGGCAAAAACCTCGGCGAATGGATCGCCAACCCGCAGGCGATCAAGCCCGGGTGCCTGATGCCGGCGTTTGGCTTGACCGATCGCGACCGCAATCAGATCGTCGACTACCTGCGGACGCTTCGTTGAATCAGGGGACGAGAATGGCCGTTGCCGAACCACGACGCGAGTTGGCAAGCCCATCCTGGACGGCCGCGCTCCACGATTGGGTCACCACCGTCGATCACAAGAAGATCGGCATCCTATATGTCGTGATGGCCGTTGTTTTCCTCGTGATCGGCGGATGCGAGGCGTTGTTGATCCGCTGGCAGCTCCTCGTTCCGCGGAGTGATTTCCTCGGGCCAGACACGTTCAACCAGCTCTTCACCATGCACGGCACCACGATGGTGTTTTTCATGGGCATGCCGATCTTGATTGGCATGGGCAACTACCTGGTGCCGTTAATGATCGGTGCGCGGGACATGGCGTTTCCGCGACTCAACGCCCTGGGATTTTGGGCGACGCTGTTCGGCGGGCTGCTCGTTTATTTCAGCTTTGCAACCGGCGGCGCCCCGGCGATTGGCTGGTTCGCCTATGCGCCGCTGACGGAGCGCACGTTCTCGCGCAGCCCGGCGACCGATCTCTGGGCCCTGGGGCTCATTGTCAGCGGCGTCGGCACGACCACGGCAGCGATCAATTTCATCGCCACCATTCTCGGAATGCGCGCCCCCGGGATGGCTTTGCGCAAGGTCCCCTTCTTTGTTTGGACCATGCTCTGGACCTCGGTGCAGATCGCGATCGCCCTGCCGCCGCTGACCGCGATTCTCATCATGATCGTGTTCGACCGGAACCTGGGGGCCCATTTCTTCGACACGCAAAACGGCGGATCGGCCCTGCTTTGGCAACACCTGTTCTGGTTCTTCGGCCATCCCGAGGTCTACATTCTGATTCTTCCCGTTTTCGGCATGGTCACCGAAGTAATTCCCGTCTTCTCCCGCAAGGTGCTGTTCGGATACGAGTTCATGGCGGCCGCCACCATGGCGATTGCCTTTATTAGTTTGGGCGTGTGGGCCCACCACATGTTTTGCGTCGGCATGAGCCGGACCCAGGACATTTACTTCGCCGTCGCCAGCCTGCTGGTCTCGATTCCGACCGGAATTAAGTTCTTCAATTGGCTGGCGACGATGTACGGAGGCCGCATTTCGATGGCCTCGCCCATGCTTTTTGCCTGCGGATTCCTGTCGATGTTTCTCATCGGCGGCCTGACGGGCATCATGCTGGCGGCGACGCCCTTCGATTTTCAGCTTTCCGACAGCTACTTCGTGGTCGGCCATTTTCACTGGGTGTTGATCGGAGGCACGCTGTTCGGCACGTTCGCGGGGATTCATTATTGGTATCCCAAAGTGACCGGCCGCATGCTGTCCGAGCGGCTGGCCCGCTGGCAGTTCTGGCTGTTGTATATCGGGTTTATCGTCACCTTCGGGGCGATGCATATTTCGGGATTCCTCGGTATGCCGCGTCGAATTTACACATACGAAGTGAGCCGCGGTTGGGAATTCCTCAATCAATTGACGACCGTGGGAGCCCTCATTCAGGCGCCGAGCTTTCTGATCTTCGTTTACAACGTCGTCTGGTCGTATTGGAAAGGGCGCCCCGCCGGCGACGACCCATGGGACGCCTGGACCCTGGAGTGGGGCACGACGTCTCCTCCCCCGTCCTACAACTTTGCGGCAATCCCGACAGTGCGCAGTAGGCGGCCGCTGTGGGATCTCAAGCATCCCGACGATCCGGATTGGAAGTACGAATGAACGCGCCGCACTCGGCCCCAGGCAGTTCATCGCCGCTGACTCCATCGCAATGGGGCATGCTCGCCTTCCTCTTTTCAGAGGTGGCGTTTTTCACCACACTCATCGTCGTTTACATCAGTTACCTGCACCGCGACGGCGTCGGTCACGGTCCAACGCCGGCCGAGGTGCTCTCGTTGCCGCTGGTCATCGGCACGACCATCTGCCTGTTGTCGAGCAGTTTTGTGATCCATCTGGCCGAGCGGGCACTCGACCGGCAGCGTCAAAGCACGTTTTGCCTGCTTTGGTTCGCGACGATCGTACTGGGACTCGCGTTTCTGTTGGGCACAGCTTACGAATGGCGCGAGCTGATTGAGCGGCATGGGTTGACGATTGGCCGCAATTTATTCGGCACGACTTTCTACACTCTGGTCGGCTTCCACGGGTTACATGTGACCGTGGGGGTAATCGTCATGCTGGTTGTACTGGGCCTCGCTTTGAGGCGCCGGGTGACACGTGACAATCAGATCGGAGTTCAGCTCGTCTCCTGGTACTGGCACTTTGTAGACGCGGTGTGGGTGGCCGTTTTTACTGTCGTCTATTTGGTCGGCCGTTAGAACGCGAAAGCGATATCCGTGGCAACTGACCCGCAATCCGCCGGACATGAGGGAGCCTCTCAGCGGGAGACGTCCGTGGAGATGCCACGCCCGACCGTTGCCCCGCTGATCGTCGGATTGGGAACGACTCTCCTCCTGGTGGGGCTCGCCCTCGGACCGGCGCTTAGCGTCGTCGGCGGCTTCATCTTGATCTATGGAGTGGCGGCGTGGGTCGCATCCCTCCTTCCCGGTCGTGGACACGTGGCCGAGGCCATCTCGGGAGCGGAACCAGCAATCATTGCGAGGCCGGGTGCCGTCGAACGCCTCGAACTGGGCAAACCCGGTTACCGCATGCGGCTCCCCGAAAAAGTGCATCCGATTTCGGCCGGCGTAAAGGGCGGACTATTAGGCGGCCTGGTGATGCCGGTACCGGCACTGATTTACTCTCTCTTAAGCGGACATGGCATCTGGTATCCGCTCAATCTGCTCGCCGGCATGGTCCTTCCGGGAGTCGGGCGGATGGGGACGGCTGAGCTGAGCCAGTTTCAGATGTCTCTGTTTGTCGTGGGAGTCGCGGTCCATGTCACGATGTCGACCTTCTTGGGGCTGCTCTACGGGGTCCTGATGCCGACGCTCCCCGAAATCCGCAAACCGCTCGCCTGGGGCGGCGTGCTAATGCCCGTTTTCTGGACGGCGGTGACCTACATCTCGATGGCTGTCGTCAATCCGGCTCTCAACAAGGGCGTCGATTGGCCCTGGTTCATCGCGTCTCAATTCATCTTCGGAGTTGTCGCCGCACTTGTCGTCATCCGTCTGGGACACCGGCTACCACCAGCGTTTGCCGGAGTTGGCGGCGGTCTCATCGGCGGTCTCTTGATGCCCGGGCCAGCGGTCATTTGGAGTTTGGCGACGGGCCATGGACTCTGGTATCCAGCCAACCTGCTCGCCGGCATGGTCCTGCATGGAATGGGACATTTGACGACCGAGCAATTGATGCAATTTAACGCCGAGTGGCTGACGGCGGCGGTCATCATCCATGTGGTCATGTCGTTGGTATTGGGACTTGCCTATGGCATTCTCTTGCCGCGGCTGCCGCCGATTCCCGGTCCTTTCATCTGGGGGGCCGTGCTGATGCCCTTGCTGTGGACGGCGGCCAGTTACGGCCTGATGGGTGTCGTTAATCCGGCGCTTCAAGACCGCGTGAACTGGCCCTGGTTTGTCGTGTCCCAATTTGTGTTCGGAATCGTTTCGGCCATTGCGATCATACGATCCGAAGAGATCATCGTTCCGCCGGCTGGCAGCGCCCGATCGTGATGTGCGAACAGTGATGTGGGAACAATGCTGACGCAAGCGCGTGTCGTAACTAGAGACAAACGCCGGCACTGTTGTGCGTGGCTGTTGCTCGTGTTCGTCGGCTTGTGTGCCGGTTGCGACTTTCCCGGCCAACAAAGCGCCCAATTTCGGCCAGTGCCTGCCGACCAGGTTCTCAATTTCGACGCGCTTTACGCGACGAATTGCTCCGGCTGTCACGGTGCCGATGGTCGCCTCGGGCCGGCACCGCCATTGAATGACCCAATCTTTCTCAGCATCATCCCGGACAACGTGCTGTACAGCCTGATCCGTGATGGCCGTCACGGCACGCTCATGCCGGCTTTTTCTCAAGACAAAGGTGGGACGTTGACGGGGGCGCAAGTGCGTGCATTGGCCGACGGTCTCAAATCTCGCTGGCGACCCGCCAACGCGAAAATCACCGACTTTCCTCCTTACGCATTGGCGGGCAAGCCGAAAAGCCAAGGCCCAAACGCGTCCGCAGTTTATGCGCGTGCCTGTGCCGGGTGCCACGGCACGAAGGGAGAGGGAAGCTCGGCCGGCGCGATCGCAGATCCTGCGTTCATTGCGCTCCTGAGCGACCAGGCTCTTCGCCGTCTGATCATTACCGGCAGGCCCGACCTGGGAATGCCCAGTTATTCACAAACCGACGGACGAGACGACAACTATCGGCCGCTAACTTCCGGGGAGATCGACGATCTTGTCACCTACGTCCGTAGCCTCGGGAAACAGGTGCCCGCCACGGCGAGCCGCGATCGATTTCTGCATTCGGGGCTCACGGCACCAATCGCAGCGACGACGAACGACACGACGAACTGATTTCGGAATTGAATTCGGAGGCCCTTTTTCATGAATACGGCCGCATCGCACACAGCTCCGCCGCCGTCCTCCGTTCCTCCCCGTCGCTCGTTTTTTCGTTGGGTCACCGCGGGAATATCTGTTGTGGCGGGCGTCCTCGCGGGCGGGCCGCTCATCGCGTACCTGTTGCGCCCCCGGAGCGCGCCTGTCGAATGGGTTGCGTTGGGCAAGGTTCGCGACTTTCCACCACAGGAGACGCGACGGGTCACTTTCGATAATCCGATCCGCCAGCCTTGGGACGGTATGGTCGCCCGCGCGACCGTGTTCGTGCGATACGAAGGCAAAGACCCCGCCGGTCAGGATCGGTTTTCGGTACTCGACGTGAATTGCGCCCACCTGGGGTGCCCGGTCTCGTGGTTTCCCGAGTCGGCTTTATTTATGTGCCCCTGTCATGGCGGTGTTTATTACTCCGACGGGAGCCGTGCGTCTGGTCCACCCCCGCGGGGGCTTTACGAGTGCGTCTGGCGGATTCAAGGCGACCACTTGGAGATCCAAGCTCCGCACTATCCAACGTTGCAAAACACGCTGACACACGAGGCGGATTCCGAAGGTCGGCCGACTACCTCAACGAAACCTGTCTGAGATTCATCGTCATGGGAACGCTGCGTCGACTTAGTGATTAGCTCGATCGGCGACTGGCCGTCCGGGCGACGCTGTTGCCGATGCTCCGCCATCCGATCCCACGGGCCATCGAAGGACCGATGGGTTGGTGGTACATCTTCGGTAGCGCTTCGATGACGCTGCTGTTCCTGCAGATTCTCACGGGGATTGGTCTCGCCCTGGTGTATGTGCCGTCTGCCGATAAGGCATATGACAGCCTGCTCTACCTCAACCAATCGGAGCCACTCGGTTGGTTCTTGCGCTCGCTGCACTATTACGCTGGCTCGGGAATGGTGGTTCTGGTTCTCGCGCACATGACGCAGGTCTTCCTGCAAGGAGCGTACAAATATCCGCGCGAGTTGACCTGGGTGCTGGGCGTGTGCCTGTTGTTGTGCACTCTAGGCATGTTTTTCACGGGCCAGGTGCTGCGCTGGGATCCGGACGCTTATTGGGGATTAGCCGTGGGAGCCTCGATGGCCGGGCGCGTGCCCGTGCTCGGGCCGTGGATTGTGGAACTCTTGCTCGGCGGGCCCGTAATTGGGGCAGACTCGCTCAGTCGCTTCTTCGCGCTGCACGTCTTTGTCATCCCGGGACTGCTCCTGGCCGCCCTGGCCGTTCATCTATGGTTGGTCTTAACGTGTGGAATCAGCGACGTGCCACGGCCGGGCGCGCCGGTCGATCCGCGGACGTACGACGCACACTATCAACAAGAACTTCACCGCGCGGGTGTTCCGTTTCTCGGCAATGCGATGCTCAAGGATATCTTTGCCTCGGCCGTCGCCGTTATCGCGGTGGTCATCATCGCCGCCCTCATGGGCCCCAAGGGACCGACGGGGCCTCCCGATCCGACGCTACCAGGTGCCAATCCACGGCCGGAGTGGCCCTTTCTGTGGTTATTCGCCTTGCTGGCACTGAGCCCGCCCTCGGTCGAGACGCTCGTCATGCTCGTCTTCCCCGTGGTCTTGATTGTGGCCCTCTTCCTGGTCCCCTTTGTGAATAATCGGGGCGAAAGGTCCCCCAGTCGCCGGCCCGTCGCCGTTCTATCGGTTATCGTGATTTACACCGTACTGGGCGCGTTGACGTACGAGGGAACAACCGCCCCCTGGTCGCCCGCGATGACGGCATGGAGTGGCGATCCGATTCCCGTGGCGATGGTCAAACAGAGCACGCCACTCTCGCTCCAGGGAGCGGTCGTGTTTCAGAACAAGAACTGCCGAAACTGTCACGCGCTTGACGGCATCGGCGGGCGGAGGGGGCCGGACCTGACTTTGGTAGGTAGTCGCCTGACGCGCGACCAACTAATCGATCAGGTCAGCAACGGTACGCCGGGAGCAAAAGGATCCCCCGGCGGCGGAGAGATGCCGGCTTACGGCAAGCAAATTAGCCCGCCGCAAATGACCGCTCTCGTCGATTTCCTGTCGAACCTGCGACCGAAGGGACAGCCCCCGGCTGAGCCGGCCGCACATCCGAGTGCGCGAAATGATCAGCCATGAATCCCGCGATTGATGCGTTTCTCCGATCTTGGCCGTTCAATCCGACGCTCGTCCTCTCACTGTTGCTGACGGCAGCGATCTATTGCCGGGGGTGGTTGGAACTGCATCGCCGAGCGACCCTTCGCTGGCACGAGCGTCAATTGGCCGCGTTTCTGACGGGGTTGACGGCCGTTTTCATTGCGCTTGGTTCGCCCATCGAGTCTTTCTCGTCGTTGCTCCTTTCCCTCCATATGGTGCAACACCTGCTGTTGCTCATGGTCGCGCCCGCGTTGATCTGGCTCGGCGCTCCGTTTTTTCCGCTACTTCGCGGCGTGCCTGAAGCGGTCCGCGTCAATTGGATCGAGCCCGTCCTGCGGAACAGAGGTTTGCGCCGATTTTTTGCGCGGCTGTCGCACCCGCTGGCCGCACTCCCAATCTATATCGCCACGGTCTGGCTCTGGCATGCTCCTGTTCCTTATGAGTGGGCGCTCCGATCGGAATCCAGCCACTACCTTGAACACGCCTGCTTCTTTGCCGCGGGGCTTTTGTTCTGGTTTCCCGTGATTCGGCCCGCACCGAGTCGCCCGACATGGTCAACCTGGCTCTTGGTGCCATTCTTAATCCTGGCCGACGTGCAGAACACGATCCTTTCCGCCCTTCTTACATTCGCGGATCGGCCGCTCTATCCGTATTACACGGAGGTGCCCGTCCTTGCCGGGCTGTCGGCGGTACGGGACCAATCGGTGGCCGGACTCATCATGTGGGTGCCCGGCTCGGTGGCCTATCTCGTCCCATTGTTCGTGATCGGCGTGCGACTTATGTTCCCGGTTGGCGCGCGAGTGCCGGACGCCCGCGCCGGCGCGATCGGTGCGTCTCGCGCGCGTGTGCAGCTTCCAGTCCTGCAGCTTGCCATATTGCAGCCGCCGACAGCTTCAAACGGCTTCGACATTCTGGGCATTCCTGTGTTGGGCCGATTCTTGAAGTGGCAACACGCTCGACTCGCCCTGCAACTGCCACTCGCGATCGTCGCGGCGGTCTTGATCATCGACGGACTGCGAGGACCGCAAATCGCCGCCGTGAACCTGGCGGGCGTTCTGCCTTGGATCCACTGGCGCGGCTTGCTCATCCTGGCGCTGCTCGTGGTGGGCAATTTTTTCTGTATGGCCTGCCCGTTCACTTTACCGAGACGACTTGCGGGCCGGTGGCTCGGTCGCGGCAAGACCTGGCCGCGCTGGCTTCGCACCAAATGGCTGGCAATCGCTCTGTTTGCCCTGTTTCTCTGGGCCTACGAAAGTTTCTCGTTGTGGAACAGTCCGCTGTGGACGGCGTGGATCGCCATTGGCTATTTCCTCGGGGCCTTTGCGGTCGACGGCCTGTTTCGCGCCGGCACTTTTTGTAAGTACGTTTGCCCCATCGGACAGTTCAATTTCGTGCAGTCGCTCGTTTCGCCGTTCGAGGTCAAGGTCCGCTCGCCCGCTGTCTGTGCCTCGTGCCGAACGCACGAATGCATCCGAGGCAGCGACGCCATTCCCGGCTGTCAGACGCGGCTTTTCCAACCGCACAAAGCGAGCAATATGGATTGCACGTTCTGCCTCGATTGCGTTCATGCCTGCCCGCACGAAAACGTCGGTGTGATCGCCGGTCTTCCTGGAAAGGAACTCTGGCGCGACTCATTTCGCTCAGGCGTCGGCCATTTCGGACGGCGACCTGATCTGGCGGCGCTGATCGTGCTTCTGGTTTTCGGCGGATTGGCCAACGCCGCTGGAATGGTCGGGCCGGTCGTCGAATTGCAGGACCGTTTGCGTTTGAGGATGGGCGGCCTGCCGACGTGGGGCGTGACAACTTTATTTGCCGCCGTTTCGCTCGTCGTCGTGCCGGCAATCGCAGTCGGCCTGGTCGCGTGCGTTAGCCGATCGTGCGGACAAATCGCCGGAAGCTGGATCGACGTGGCGACACGATTTTCGTACGCCCTTGTTCCACTCGGCTTCGGCATGTGGCTCTCGCACTACAGTTTCCACTTTCTGACTAGTTGGGAGACAGTAGTTCCCGCGACGCAGCGCGCCTTTCAAGATCTCGGCTGGAAGTTTCTGGGTGAGCCGCGGTACCAATGTGCCTGCTGTCGACCGGTTGGAAATTGGCTGCTGCGACTGCAGATTCTCTTTCTGGATGGCGGTCTTCTGCTGTCGCTCTATACGGGCTATCGAATCTCGCTCACGCAGGCGTCGAAAACATCGCGGTCACTCTCGGCATTTGCTCCTTGGGGCATTTTGATCTGCCTGCTATTTGTGGCGGCTGTTTGGATCGTTTTCCAGCCGATGCAGATGCGCGGCACTCTACCGGGAGCCGCTTGACGATGGTGTACGTTTTCGCGACGTCAGGGGCGTGGGTTCCCCGCAACTTTCGAACTATTCTTCTTGCGGCAAGTATTGTCGCTGGCGGCATGCCGTCTTCAGCTTTCGCCGACGGCGGAACGATTCGGCTCTCCGAAACGAAGGGAGCTTATCGCATCAATGTGCTGACCGCTCCAAACCCGTTTCGCGCCGGCCCCGTGGAGATCAGCGTGCTTGTCCAGGACGCCGACACCGGCGATGCGTCGCCCGATGCGAAGGTTAAAGTTCGCATCGCTCCGCGCGATCAATCGTCTGACGTCCGAGAGTATTCGGCGACCTCTGGCGGCACGACAAACAAACTTTTTCGTTCAGCCGCGTTCGACTTACCCGCGCCGGGCCGGTGGACCGTCGAAATTGATGTCGACGGACCAAAGGGGCTAGTTCACTCGACCTTTGAAGTCGAGGCCGCCGATCGGTTGCCCCGTTGGGTCAGCCTTTGGGCGTGGTTCAGTTGGCCCTTTCTCGTGGTCGCGCTCTTTGCCTTACATTGGGCGTTTGCCGTCGATCGGACTGCACGCCGTCCATTGCGAGGAAAACCGCACGCGCCTCATACGTTTGCAATCTCGGGCAGCCGATGACCGATTCGTCGGCGCCGTTGAAATCGCCTGGTCCGGATCACTTTTTAGTACGCGTCCTGTGCCTTCACGCCTTGCTTGCGGTTGCGGAGCAGATTGCGGTAGCTGTCGCGCTGTTGCTGTTGAAATCCGCTCTTGCTTCGTTCCAAGTTCTCAAGCAGCGAGTTCGGAGCGTTCTTCGCCGCGTCCTGTTGGCCTTCCCCGGCGGATTGCGGCGGCGGACTTTGAGCAGGCGGTGACCCCAGAATCGTCGTTCCGCGGAAGAATGCATAGCGGCCCGTCTGGCCCCGGGCAATAACCGTAGTCGATCCGCGGATGTCATCAGCCTTGAAGATCCCGCGAAGATCGGTTTCGCCCGAGACGAAGTCCGCATTTGAGCTGCCGATCACCTTGACCAGGACCTTGCCGACATACCGATCGGCAACGGTATCCTTGGCGGTTACCC
>Ga0181535_10008303_pt1 | contig 10259 bp, 3 predicted proteins | sample PEATcosm2014_Bin_44_FD_119774 | JGI IMG/M metagenome (GOLD analysis project Ga0181535, IMG submission 119774) | Peatland microbial communities from MTU Mesocosm Facility, Houghton, MI, USA - PEATcosm2014_Bin17_30_metaG | ecosystem: Environmental > Terrestrial > Soil > Wetlands > Peat | place...
CTCGATGGTGAAGTTGAAGTTTTTCAGGACGCGGCGCTCGGTGCCGGGATAGGCGAAGGAGACGTTGCGGAATTCGAAGCCGCGGCGGATGGGGCGGGGGGCGGGCAGGGCGTTGGGTTTGGACTCGACGACGGGCTTGAGCTCAAAGAAGCCGATGAGGTCGGTGAGGAAGAGAGCCTGGTCCGCGATGCCGGAGGCGGTGGAGAAGGCCTGTTGCAGGTTGCCGCTGGCCTGCTGGATGGAGGTGGTGATGAGGTAGAAGACGCCGATGTTGTATTTGCCGTGGAGGGCTTCCCAGATGGCGAAGACGTAGGCGCCGTAATAGCCGCAGGTGCCGAGGAGGGAGAGCAGACCGCCCCACAGCAACTTGCGTTTGGAGAGGTCCACGTTTTCGCGGTAGATCTGGCCGGAAAGCTTCGCAAAGCGGTTGGTGACGTAATCGCTGAGGTTGAAGAGCTTGAGTTCCTTGGCGGCTTCCTTGCTGCCGCCGACCATGCGCAGGTAGTCCATGATGCGCTTGACGGGGGTCTGGCGGAAGTTTTTGGCGTAGCCGAGGAAGGCGAAGTGCGTCTCGCCGAAGAAGGCGGGCAGGACGCCGAGAACGAGCAGCAGCATGAGCCAGGGAGAGTAATAGACGAGCTGGGCGGACCAGATCAGGGTGGTGAGGACCTGGAGGAAGAGGCGGCCCATTTGCTGGATCATGGCCAGGCGGTCGGTGGCCTGGACGCGGGCGCGCTCGAGGCGGTCGTAGAAGTCAGGGTCTTCGTAGGTGGTGAGGTCGAGGCGGGCGGCCTGGCGCATGACCTCGATCGAGACGTGGTGGGTGTAGCGGTCAGCGAGGAGGGAGTCGGTGTAATCGATGGCGCGGGTGAGAGCGGCGAAGACGAGGGCGAGGATGACCTCGGTGGCGACGATCCACCAGTAGCGTGGGGGAAGGGGCTGATGGTGGAGGGCGGAGTCGACGCCATTGATGATGAGGTGCGCGACCCAGCCGATCGACCACGGCATGGCGGCGACGACGACGCGGAGGATTAATCCCGACGTAACCACGGCGGGTCCGGACTCCCAGAGGATCCTGAGAACCGGGGGCACATTACGCAGGGCTCGAATGCGATCCGCCCACGCGTTGTGGGAACCGGAATTACTATTGCCGTTCATGCAGTCACAAGAGGAGGTTCGCCGGCAGCGGCCGGGGGGAGCCGATCATGGCAGAACCACGTCAGGGTAGTGGGTTGGATGCGGTCGCATCGCGCGTAAGTTGTTACCGATGACTTCGATAGTACCCTGGGCGGCGGCGGGCGGCGACGCATGGAAATCTTTGAGTAACGGGGGTCCGTTACGCGCGGGAGACGCAATTGGCGGGGATTGGAGCCTTGGGTACGGTCTGCGAAAAGCTCGATTTTGCGACCATTTGGAGGGTTCGTCCGTCCCTTTATGCATCTGGCCCTTGCGCGAGACGACTCTCAGCATCTTAGCCGCAGAAGCGGCTCTCGGGATGGGGCGCTTTGAATTTCCAGGGGCGGGACAGGGCAGTTCTCCGCGGTGATAAACTCCGAATTTGGCGCGCGTTTTCAATCGTTGCCTGCTCCCTCAGGCGGCGGGGTTGTTCTTCCCCGGGAAATCCAATTTGAAAAACGAACAAGACCGACACAATAGAAGATGAGCTCTCAACCTTCCGCCTCCATCGCACCGCCGGATCATCAGCTACCTCCGACCACCGGGGCGGCTCCCCGGAAGCGCCGCCATCTATGGATTTGGGCGGTGATATTGATCATCTTCGGACTGCTCTTTTACTGGGTGATAACGGAGAAGCGCACGGCCGCGCCGACGGCTGGAGGCGGCGGACGCCGTGGCATGATGGCGGGCGTCGCAGTTCCGGTGGTTGCGGCGACGGCGAAGACGGGGAGTCTTGGCATTTATCTGCCGGCCATCGGGACGGTCACGTCGGTTTACACGGCTTCGATGACGGCTCAGGTCACGGGGGTGATCACGGAGGTGCATTATCGCGAGGGGCAGATCGTGAAGAAAGGCGATCCGCTGGTCGACATCGATGCGCGGCCGTACGAGGCACAACTGGCGCAGGCGCAGGGGGCGCTGGAGCGGGATCGAAATCTGCTGGCCGAAGCGCAGATGGATCTCGAACGGTATCAGCAGGCGTGGGCGAAGAACGCGATTCCGCGGCAGACGCTGGAGGATCAGGAAAAGCTGGTGCTGCAGGACCAGGGGACGGTGAAGAACGACGAGGGCACGGTGCAGTACGAGCAGGTGGAGGTGGGGTACTGCCACATTGTTTCTCCGATTACGGGACGGGTGGGGCTGCGGCTGATGGACCCGGGCAACCTGGTGACGGCGAATTCGACGAGCACGCTGGTGGTGGTGACGCAGGTGCAGCCGATCACGGTGGTTTTCGCGCTGGCTGAGGACAATCTGGACCAGGTGCTGGCGCAGACGCGACATGGCAAGCAGCTGAACGTCGAAGCATGGAACCATGACCGTTCGAGGAAGCTGGCCGACGGCAAGCTGATGACGATCGACAACCAGATCGATACGACGACAGGAACGGTGAAGCTGAGGGCGCAGTTCGCGAACGCCGACGGTGCGCTGTTTCCGAATCAGTTTGTGAACACGCGGCTGCTGGTGGACACGCTGGAGAATCAGATCGAGGTGCCGTCGTCGGCGATCCAGCATAACGGGGACACGGCGTTTGTGTATCTGATCAAGCCGGGGCCTGGAAATCCGAATGCGGCATCGCAGAGCAACCCGAGCTCGACTCAGGCCGGCGGCGCGAGCCCGAGTGGGGGCGCGGGTCAGGGAGCGGGGAGCCGGAAAGGCGGAGGGGGCCAGGCTGGCGGTGGTAAGCAAGGCGGTGGGCCGGGCACAGGCGGGCCGGGCCAGGGCGGAGGGAACAGCAACGGGCCGAAATACCACGTCGTCATGCAGATTGTGAAGACAGGGGTGACCGACAACGGATGGACGGCGGTGACGGGAATCGCGTCGGGGGTGGAGGTGGCGAACAGCAGCTTCGACAAGCTGCAGGACCAGGCCGACATCGTTCTTTCGAAGGTGGGGATACCGGATTCGCAAACGACAATTTCAGGTGAGAGCAACGCACCGTGAGTCCGTCTCGCCCATTTATTCTGCGGCCGGTGGCGACGTCGCTGCTGATGGCCGCGATTATGCTGGTGGGCATTGTTGCGTACACGCAGCTGCCGATGTCGGCGCTGCCTGAAGTCGACTATCCGACGATCCAGGTGCTGACGTTTTATCCTGGGGCGAGCCCGGACGTGACGGCGACGACGATCACGGCGCCGCTGGAGCGGCAGTTCGGGCAGATGCAGGGGCTGAGCCAGATGACCTCGACGAGCGCCGGCGGCGTGTCGGTGATCGTGCTGCAGTTCAGTCTTTCGCTGTCGATTGATGTGGCGGAAGAGGAAGTGCAGGCTTCGATCAACAGCGGCTCTTCGTTCCTGCCGTCGGATTTGCCGGCGCCGCCGGTCTACAACAAGACGAATCCAGCGGATGCGCCGGTATTGACGATGGCGATCACGTCGGACTCGATGCCGCTGTCGCAGGTGGAGGATCTGGTAGACACGCGGCTGGCGCCGAAAATTGCGCAGCTGGCCGGCGTGGGGCTGGTGAGCATCAGCGGGGGACAAAAGCCGGCGGTGCGGATTCAGGCGAATCCAGTGAAGCTGTCTTCGTATGGGCTGAACATGGAGGACCTGCGGACAGCGCTGGTGAGTGCGAGCGTCAATTCGGCGAAGGGGAATTTCGACGGGCCGCGGCAGGACTACCAGATCGACTCGAACGACCAGATCTCCGATGCCAGCCAATACAGCGATGTGGTGGTAGCGTACCGGAACGGGGCGCCGGTGCTGGTCCACGACGTGGCGAACGTCGTGAACGGCGTGGAGAATACGAAGCAGGCGGCGTGGTGGAACAAGACGCCGGCGATCATCCTGAACATCCAGCGCCAGCCGGGCTTCAACACCATCGCGGTGGTGAAGAGCATCCAGAAAATCCTGCCGCAGCTGGAAGCGAATCTGCCGGCGTCGATTCAGATCGGGACGCTGACGGATATGACGACCAGCATCCAGGCGTCGGTGGACGATGTCGAGTTCGAGCTGATGCTGACGATCTTTCTGGTCATCGTGGTGATCTTCCTTTTTCTGCGCAGCCTGTATGCCACGGTGATTCCGGCGGCGGCGGTGCCGTTGTCGCTGGTGGGGACGCTGGCGGCGATGTACATGCTGGGGTACAGCCTCGATAACCTGTCGCTGATGGCGCTGACGATTTCGACGGGCTTTGTGGTGGATGACGCGATCGTGATGATCGAGAACATCTCGCGCTACCTCGAAGAGGGAATGACGCCAATGGAGGCGGCGCTGACGGGGGCGGAGCAGATCGGGTTCACGATTATTTCGCTGACCGTTTCGCTGATAGCGGTGCTGATCCCGCTGCTGTTCATGGGCGATGTGGTGGGGCGGCTGTTCCGGGAATTCGCGGTGACGCTGGCGGTGACGATCGTGATTTCGGCGGTGGTGTCGCTGACGCTGACGCCGATGATGTGCGCGCGCATCCTGCGGCACAATGCGGAAGAGCAGCAGACGCGGTTCTATCGCGTGTCGGAGCGCGCGTTCAATCGCATGATCGACTTTTACGGGCGGACGCTGCGGGTAGTGCTGCGCTATCAGGGGATCACGCTGCTGGTGGCGCTGGGGACGCTGGCGCTGACGATTTTTCTCTATATCGTGATCCCGAAGGGTTTCTTTCCGGTGCAGGATACGGGGGTGATTCAGGCTATTTCGCAGGCGCCGCAGGATATCTCATTCAGCGCGATGTCGGAGAAGCAGCAACAGCTGGTGAATGTGATTCTGCAGGATCCGGCGGTGGAGAGTGTCTCGTCGTTCATTGGGGCGGATGGGATCAACACCACGCTGAACAGCGGGCGGATCTCGATCAACCTGAAAGCGCTGAAGGATCGGGGCTCGCACTCGATCAGCGCATCGGACGTGATCCGCAGGCTGCAGACGAACATGCCGAGCGGTCCGGGGGTGCACCTTTACATGCAGCCGGTGCAGGACATCACGGTCGACGACCGAGTGAGCCGGACGCAGTATCAGTACACGCTGGAAGACCCGGACACGAACGAGCTGAATGAGTGGACGAACAAGTTTGTCGCGCAGCTGAAGAAGCTGCCGGAGCTGGAAGACGTGGCGACGGATCAGCAGACGGGCGGGCGGGCGGTGTCGCTGATCATCGACCGGGTGACGGCTTCGCGGCTGGGGATTGCGCCGACGACGATCGATAACACGCTGTACGACGCCTACGGGCAGCGGCTGATCAGCACGCTGTACACGCAGCTGAACCAGTACCACGTGGTGCTGGAAACCGCGCCGGTGTGGGGGCAGGATCCTGGAAATCTGGGCGATCTGTACATTCAGGGGAATGCTTCGTCGGGGGCGAGCGGCGCGGGCGCGGTGACGTCGTTCTCGTCGTCGGCTTCGGCGTCGGCGGGGTCGAATGCGTTGAGCAGCTCGGTGAAGTACACGCCGTCGGCGGGAGTGCTGGCAGCGCCGGCGACGGTGCTGGCGGGGACCAGCAGCACGCAGGGAGCATCTTCGGCGAGCGGGGGGACGACGGCCGGGACGACTCCCAATACGAGCATCGCGAGTGTGGGCGCGAATGCGATTCCGCTGAGCGCGTTCACGCATGCGGCCATAACCACGGAGCCGCTGTCGATCAACCATCAGGGGCAGTTTCCGGCAGTGACGGTTTCGTTCAACCTGGCGCCGAATGCGTCGCTGGGGACGGCGATTGAAGACATCGACAAAGCGGCGGCGGACCTGCATTTTCCCGCGAGCCTGCAGGCGGATTTTCAGGGGACGGCGGCGGCGTTTCGCAATTCGCTTTCGAATGAAGCGCTGCTGATATTGGCCGCGCTGGTGACGGTGTACATCGTGCTGGGAGTTTTGTACGAGAGCTTCATTCACCCGGTAACGATTCTCAGCACGCTGCCTTCGGCGGGCGTGGGTGCGCTGCTGGCGCTGATGCTGTTCCGGCAGGATCTGAGCGTGGTGGCCATTATCGGCATCATCCTGCTGATCGGCATTGTGAAGAAGAATGGCATCATGATCGTCGACTTTGCGCTCGAAGCGGAGCGCGAACACGGCAAGGATTCGACCGAAGCGATCTTCGAAGCCAGCATGCTGCGGTTTCGGCCGATCATGATGACGACGATGGCGGCGCTGCTGGGCGGGTTGCCGCTGGCGCTGGGCACGGGGCTGGGGTCGGAGCTGCGGCGTCCTCTGGGCATCGCGATGGTGGGCGGTCTGCTGCTGAGCCAGGTTCTGACGCTCTACACGACGCCGGTTATCTATATCTTTTTCGATCGCATCGCGCAGAGGATTTCGGGCAGGCGGCCGTCGTCGAGAGCTGCCGAACACGCGGGGACGTCGATGGCGAGCCCGGAGGGGACGCGGCTGTGAATCTCTCCTGGGCATTCATCAGGCGGCCGGTGGGCACGACGCTGCTGACGATCGCGGTGGCCATCGCGGGCGCGATCGCGTTCATGGTTCTGCCGGTGTCGCCGCTGCCGCAGGTGGATTTCCCGACGATCAGCGTTTCGGCCGGGCTGCCTGGGGCGAGCGCGGCGATCATGGCGGCTTCGGTGGCGACGCCGCTGGAACGCCAGCTGGGGCACGTGGCGGGCATCACGGAGATGACGTCGTCGAGCTCGCTGGGAAACAGCAATATCACGATGCAGTTCGACCTGAGCCGGAACATCGACGGCGCGGCGCGCGACGTGCAGGCGGCCATCAATGCGGCGCGGACTTATTTGCCGGCGAACCTGCCGTCGAATCCGTCGTATCGGAAAGTGAATCCGTCGGACGCGCCGATCATGATTCTGGGGCTGACATCGGATAAGTACGACGTGACGAAGATTTACGATCTGGCGTCGACGATTCTGGAACAGAAGCTGTCACAAATTAACGGCGTGGGACAGGTGGGCGTGGGCGGGGGCGCTACGCCTTCCGTGCGGGTGGAAGTGGATCCGACGAAGCTGGAAAGCTTTGGGCTGACGCTGGGCAGCGTGCAGTCGGTGCTGAGCCTGCAGAATTCGCATTCGCCGCGGGGGCAGCTCTCGAACGGGGCGGTGACGGCGGACATCATCACGAACGATCAGATTTCACAGGCGCCGGATTACGCGCCGCTGATTATCGGCTATCACAATGGCGCGGCGGTTCGGCTTTCCGATGTTGCGGGCGTTTATAACTCGACGCAGAACCTGCGGACGGCGGGCTACATGGATGGCACGCGCGCGGTGTTCATCATTATTTTCAGGCAGCCGAACGCGAACATCATTCAGACCGTGGATAACATCAATGCGCAGCTGCCATTTCTGGAGGCGGTGCTGCCGCAGGGGATCAAGACAACGGTGGTGCTGGACCGGACCACGACGATTCGCGCTTCGGTGCTGACGGTGGAGAAGACGCTGGTGGGCTCGGTGGTGCTGGTGGTGCTGGTGGTTTTCTTTTTCCTGCGCAGCCCGCGGGCCACGCTGATTCCGAGCGTCGCTGTGCCGGTGTCGCTCATCGGGACTTTCTCGGTGATGTACCTGCTCGGATTCAGTGTCGACAACCTGTCCCTGATGGCGCTGACGATTGCGACTGGTTTCGTGGTCGATGACGCGATTGTGGTGATGGAAAACATCACGCGGCATCTGGAGAGCGGGATGCCGCCGCTGAACGCGGCACTGGTGGGCGCGCGCGAGATTGGCTTCACGGTATTTTCCATCAGCATGTCGCTGATCGCCGTGTTTATTCCAATACTGATGATGGGCGGCATCATCGGACGATTGTTCCGCGAATTCGCGATCACGCTGTCGGTGGCGATTGTGGTTTCGATGGTGATCTCGCTGACCACCACGCCGATGATGTGCGCGCACCTGCTGAAACATCGGGAGAAAGACGAGAAGCACAACATGTTTTATCGCGCCAGCGAGGGATTCTTTAACGGGATGCTCTCCATCTACCGCGGCTCGCTGCGCTGGGCGCTGGATAATCCTGTGCTGATCCTGATCGTGCTGGCCCTGACGATTGCGCTGAATGTGGTGGTGATTTACAGGATTCCCAAGGGATTCTTCCCGCAGCAGGACACGGGCGCCGTAGTGGGTGGGGTGCAGGGGCCGCAGGATGCTTCGTTTCCGTTTATGAATTATTCGGTGACGCAGCTGGTGAAGGTGATCAAGACGAACCCCGGTATTGCGCATGTGAATGCCTACACGGGCGGCGGTGGCTCGAGCAACGGGGGATTTATCTACATTGCGCTGAAGCCGCTGGGGAACGGGCCAGGGCAGCGCAAGGAGAGCGCGATGCAGATCATCAACGATCTGCGCGGACCGATGAACAAGCTGCCGGTGGCGTCGGCGTTTCTGCAGCCGGTGCAGGACCTGCGCATCGGCGGGCGCGGCAGCAACGCTTTGTATCAGTACACGATTCAATCCGACAACATTCCCGACCTGGCGAAATGGGGACCGCTGCTGCTGACCAACATGAGAACACTTCCCGGGCTGCAGGATGTGAATACGGATCAGCAGAATGGCGGGCTGGAGGAGTTGCTGAACTACGATCGGGTGACGGCGGCAAGGCTGGGACAGACGCCGCAGACGCTCGATTCGTCGCTGTACGCCGCATTTGGGCAGTCGGAAGTGTCGGTGATCTACACGCAGCTGAATCAGTATTACGTGATCCTGGAGGTGGCTCCGCAATACTGGGCGTCGCCGGATGGGCTGAAGGATATCTGGCTGAATACGGGCGGGTCCGCGGGCGGCACGGGGCCCAGGGCGATGAGCCCGCTGGCAACGATGACCACGGCGCACACGAACACGACGCCTCTGCAGGTGAATCACACGGGGTTGTTCCCGTCGGTAACGGTGTCGTTCAACCTGGCGAACGGCATGTCGCTGAGCGACGCGACGCGCGAGGTGAGCGAGATGGAACTGAGACTGGGCATGCCGTCGACGGTGCGCGGCTTCTTTGCCGGTACGGCGCAGGCCTACCAGTCGTCGCTGGCATCGGAGAAATACCTGGTGATCACGGCGGTGCTGGCGGTCTACATCGTGCTGGGGATTCTTTACGAGAGCCTGGTGCATCCGATCACGATTCTGTCGACGCTGCCGTCGGCGAGCATCGGCGCGATGCTGGCGCTGATGATCTTCAACATCGATCTGAATGTGATTTCGATTATCGGGATCATACTGCTGATCGGGATCGTGAAGAAGAACGCGATTATGATGATCGACTTTGCGTTGATGGCGGAGCGGGAGGAGCAGAAGAGCACGTATGACTCTATTTTCGAAGCCTGCATGCTGCGCTTTCGGCCCATCATGATGACGACGATGGCGGCGATTTGCGGAGCACTGCCGCTGGCGTTTGGGAACGGCACGGGCTCGGAGCTGCGCAAGCCATTGGGAATTACGATTGTCGGGGGGCTGCTGCTGAGCCAGCTGATCACGCTGTACACGACGCCGGTGGTTTATCTGGCGCTGGACCGTCTGCGGCTGTGGGTGTTGGGCAAGAGCCACGACCCTTACCGGCCGGAGATCGAAGGGGCCACGTCATGAGCGGAAAGAACAGTCTGAAGATTTCCGCCGCGGCCTGCGGGCTGATGCTGCTGACGGGCTTATCGGGTTGCCGTGTGGGGCCGCCGTATCATGCGCCGAAACCGACGCAAGTGACGGCGCCGAACTACAAAGAGTCGACGGTGAACTTTCAGGATCAGGCGGGATGGAAGGTCGCCAGTCCGCAGGATGCGATGCTGCGCGGCAACTGGTGGGAGGTGTTTCAGGAGCCGGAGCTGAACGCGCTGGAAGATCAGCTGAACATCAACAATCAGACCATCAAGCAATATTTCGAGCAGTACATGGAGGCGCGGGCGCTGATTGCCGAGGCGCGGTCGCAGTTCTGGCCGACGATTACGGCGAATCCAGGGTGGAGCCGGTCGAGGAGTTCATCCAACCTGACGAATTCTTCGGTGGCGAATACCGGACGGACGAGCACTCTTTGGGCGGCGCCGCTGGAGGTTTCGTGGGTTCCGGACCTGTGGGGGAAGATTCGCAACGAGGTTCGCGAGGCGCAATATGCGTCGCAGGTGAGCGCTGCGGATCTCGAAAACGAGAAGCTGACGGAGCAGGCGTCGCTGGCGGAGTACTACTTCGAGATTCGGGGGCAGGACCATCTGCAGCAGATTCTGAACCA
>Ga0181535_10008306_pt1 | contig 10258 bp, 12 predicted proteins | sample PEATcosm2014_Bin_44_FD_119774 | JGI IMG/M metagenome (GOLD analysis project Ga0181535, IMG submission 119774) | Peatland microbial communities from MTU Mesocosm Facility, Houghton, MI, USA - PEATcosm2014_Bin17_30_metaG | ecosystem: Environmental > Terrestrial > Soil > Wetlands > Peat | place...
GAACGGCACGGTCGACTACTTCATCGACACGGTGTTTAACTATCCCACCCTCGCCGAGTGCTATAAGGCCGCCGCGTTTAACGGCATCAACCGGCTGGCCCGTTTCGAGGGTTGATCTGCGCGAGGATTTATGTCGAAGACGGTTGGGGCGGTATTAACGACGCGCGTGGTCGCGGGGCTGATTGAAGACCACAAGCTGGCGGGCGGGCTCAGGGAATTCCCGGAGAACATCGACGACACAAACGGGCTCATCGAGGTCCCGGCGGAGAGCCTGTGCGAAATTATCAGCGATGCGATCGCGTCGCTGATTCCCCCGGGCTCGACGATTGACGCGGCGGGCGTGGCCATGCCTGGCTACGTGCACCAGGGCGTGATGCTCGACGCGCCGAATCTGCCGCAGCTGAAGGGCGCGCAGATTTGCAGCAACATCAGCGACGGGCTCAAGCGGCGCGGAATCGACGTGAAGCTCTCAGTCTTCAACGACGCTGATGCTGTCGCTGCCGGCATCGCCGCGACGCGCGGGCAGATGGATCGCCAGGTACGCGTGTGGACCATCGGCAACGGGATCGGATTCGGCCGCTATCCATACACCGAGGGCCCATGGGAAGGCGGCCACATGGTGGTCACGCTGGATCCCAAGGAGAACTACTGCGGCTGCGGCGGGCGCGGGCATCTGGAAGGGATCATGGGCCACCGCGCGATGCGGCTGCGGTTCCTCGACATGGAGCCGGACGAGGTTTTTGCGACCGCGAAAAAGGGCGACAAACGCTGTGCGGATTTTGTCGAGCGCTGGCATTGCGCGCTGGCCGCCGCTACCGCGTCCCAGATTCATCTGGAGGGGCCGGGGAGGTTTTACTACACAGGGCGCGACATTCAGCGGCTGGAGTTGCCGCGGCTGAAGCAGCACCTGTGGGAGATGGTGAAGATGAGCCCGCTGCAAAACTACGTCGTGGAAGTGCTGCCGGATGACGATTCGCTGGCGGTGATTGGCGCCGGCGTGGCGGCGCTGATCGAGAGCAAGTGTTGACCGTCTACTCGCCGAAATTGAGCCGCAGTCCGAACCGCGCCAGGCGCGGCGTCCCCAGCGTGGTCAGCGGTGTCTTGCCCACTTCAATCGACCGGTCGAACAGGTTCTCGCCGGAAGCAAAGGCGACGATGTGCCGGCCGAAATTGTGCTCGGCCGAGGCATCCAGACGAAAATAGCTGTGCAGCACGTAGGCGTTGGCGTCGTCATCAAACTGGTGCCCGCTCGTACGCCCCTGCAGGCTGAGAACGCCGATCCGCGGGCGCGTGAGGCGAACCTGCGCTGTGGCCATGTTGCGCGCAACCTGGGGAATCCAGTTTCCGGCCAACTGCGGCTCCGCGACATTTTTTGTAACAGTGGCATCGGCAAATTGATAGCCGCCCTCGATGCCGATCCAGGAAGACGGCTGCATGGCATAGTCGAGAGACAGCCCCCGGCTCTCGATCTGGCCAAGGTTTTCGCGCTCGAGGAGTTCTGAGGTCGCCGTGGTGCTGAGCGTGAGTGCGGTGATGGGGCGATTGACCTGGGTCCAGAAATAGCTGGCGCGAAGGCTCGCGCCACAGCGGCGAATGTCTTCCTGGGACCCGGCCTCCCAACCCGTTGCGCGCTCGGAGCGCAGGTTGGGATTAGGCTCGGTGATCTGCTGGCCAACCTGGCCGGTGCGGTAGAGCTCGTTTTCGGTCGGTGCACGATAAGCGCGGAAGCCGGAGGCGTTCAGCGACAGCGACGGCGTGATGCGGCGGACGACGCCAAGGCGCGGATCAAAAACCGTCTCAGAAAATGCGGGTAACTGGACCGGTGCGGCAGAGCTCGAAAACTGCTGCGCGTCGAAGTTCGAGAAGTGATCGACGCGGGCCGAGCCGCTGATGGTCCACTGCGCGGGCGTGAAAAGCGCCTCGCCCCAGATGCCGGTCTGGCGTTGGCGCGCGGTGGTATCAAGAGTGCCGCCCTTGCCGGTGAAAAGGCGCTCCGCGTCTTCGGCGCGGACGTCGTGCGTGTCGGCACCCGCGAGCACAAGCAGGTTCGAGCGGATGGGCCGATGCCAGCGCAGCGCTGCGCCCAGTTCATCGGCGGGATCGAAGGCGAAACGAGTCAGGGTTTCCGACGCGCGGCCCGCTCCAACGCTGGAGAAAGTCTGGCGATAGTGTTCGTTGTCGCCGAAGAGCCGGAGCGCAAAGTCGTGCCAGTCCGCGCCCGCCGCGCCTCGCCACAGCCGGGTAGCATTCCAGGTCGCGGGCGTTCCGTTGTGGCGAGTTTCGGTTAGGACGTTGCTGCGCAGGAAGACTCGGCTGTCACCAGGCAGCGTGCGGTCGATCTCCGCAAGACCATTCTGCGCGTGCACATTCGAGGGCTGATCGATGGGGCCGCGCAGCTGGGGCGCGATCAGCGTATAGCCGTCGGTCGCGATGAGGCCGCCGCTGGCAAGCCCGGACCACGCGCCACGCTTCATGGTCCCAAGCGCGCCATCGTCGAGTGTGCTCTCCGATCCACCGCTTGCGAAGAGCTGGACGCCAGTGGTCTGCGGGTGCACCGGGATGACGCTGATGACGCCGCCGATAGCGCTCGATCCGTAGAGGTCCGACGCGCCGCCGCGCACGACCTCAACAGAGCGAATCGAAAGCTCCGGCAATTCCTCCCAGTGAATCCATCCGCTGTAGGGATCGTTGAGGGGAATGTCGTCGAGGACGACGAGAGAACGGCTGGCTGCGGTCGAGCCCAGGCCGCGCAGTGATACGCCTTCCGTCGTCGGATTAGCAACCAGCGAGCTGGAGCGACGGAAAAGCTCGAACCCAGGGACCTGGCGGAGCTTGCCGTCGAGGGAAGGCGAGGCCGACTGTTGCAGTTGCTGCGTATCGAGAACGCGCGTGCTCGCCGGACTATCGGAGGAGCCGAGCGCGGAGCGATACGCGGTGACGGTGACGGTTTCAAGCGGCTGGCGAAGAACAACGTCGACCGGCTGTCCTGCGGTTATCGTAACAAGGGCCGTTACGTAATGCGCGGCGGAGACTTCGATCTGGTTCGGAGGCTGGGACAGGGTAAAGGCGCCGTCACTGGACGAAACTGCGAGCTGGTTGCCGGCAAGGTCGGTGATGGTGGCGGCGGCGATGGGGTCGCCGTGGGCGTTACGCACCGTGCCGCGGGTTTGCGCGGAGGCAGCGGCGGCGAGAACCAGCACCGCGGAGGCGAGATGGATGCGGCTTGGGGAAAGGCGCATGCGCTTTCGTTCAGAGGCCTTGCGGCGAGTATATCTTTCGCACAGATTCGATGCGGTTGGGGCCTTCGGCGGGTAGGTCGGCCAGCAATTCCGCGATGTTTTTGCTGAGAACGGGATGGCGGAGGCCAGGAGCGATTTCGGCCAGCGGCACGAGGACGAATCGGCGCTCGGCCAGGGCGGGATGCGGGAGAGTGAGGTACGGGGAATGGAGAACGAGGCCGTCCATCAGCAGCAGGTCCAGATCGAGGGTCCGCGGACCTTTGGGAGGATCGACGCTGCGCTCGCGGCCGTAGCGGCGTTCGACGCTGAGGAGAAAATCGAGGAGCGCCTCAGGCGCGAGGGCGGTCTCGAATGTAACAGCCGCGTTAACAAATGCGGGCTGATCCGCGAGGCCGACGGGGTCGGTGCGGTAAAGTGACGAGCGCGCTACGACTTTGCCGGCGGCCGAAAGGTCGTCGATGGCGGCGAGGATGGTCTGCTCGGGCGCGCCCGCGGGCGATGGAAGATTGGCGCCGAGGCCGATGGCGGCGAGCGGGCTCACAAAGTTACCCTAATGGAATTTGGCCGCAGGCGCTTCGAATTTCGCCGCGGGCGCTCCTCGCGTTTATCCTCAAAGGACATGAAGATCGGCTTCTTTGGCGGCAGTTTCGATCCGCCGCATCGCGGACATGTCGCGCTGGCGCGGCTGGCGATGGAGTGCGTCGGCCTCGGCCGCGTGCTGTTCGCGCCGGTCGGCCTGCAGCCGCTCAAACGCGATCGCGCCCAGGCGACCTTCGCGGATCGCGTGGAGATGACGAAGCTGGCCATCGAGGGTGAGCCGGGACTGGAACTGTCGGCGATCGACGCGCCGCACGGCGATGGGAAACCGAACTACACCATCGACACGGTACGCGCGCTAAAGCAAACGCTGACGGACGAGGACCGGCTCTTTTTCCTGATGGGGGCCGACTCGTTTTTGAGCATCAGCAAATGGCATCGCTCCAGCGACCTGTTGGTGGCGTGCGATTTTATCGTCGGCTCGCGGCCGGGATTCGACCTGAGCAGGATTGCCGCGGCGTTGCCGGCGAGCATTTCGGTTGGTTCGTGCGACACCACACAGCCGGACAACCTGGTGCTGTGCCTGCACGGCGCGGGACAGCAGGAATCGCGGCTGTACCTGTTGCCCGATCTGAGCGAGCTGGCCTCGGCCAGCGGCATTCGCGCCTCACTGCAGCGGGGCGCCGAGCCGCGCTGGGATCTGGATCCCAAAGTGGCGGCGTACATCCGCGAGCAAGGACTCTACCGGGACAGCCGGGCCTCGTGATTCTGCTCGCCCGCCCGATCGCGATTCCCAGGCACAGTGAATTGCCGTACCATCGAAACGAGAGCGCTGACCCCACGCATGGCATCGACGGAAACCCGCAAAATGGTTCTGGCCGCAGCCGCGGCCTGCGAAGACAAAAAGGGCGAAGAGACGAGGATTCTGCAGCTCGATCCCGCTGATTCGGCCTTCACCGATTTCTTCCTCATCACCAGCACAGCCAATGATCGGCAGTCGCAGGCGATTGCCGACGAGATTGAGCACCGACTGAAGCGCGAGTTTGCGACGTATCCGAACTCGGTCGAGGGGCGGCGGCTGGGCGAGTGGATTCTGATGGACTACGTGGACTTCGTGGTCCACATTTTCCTGCGCGAGCGGCGCGCGTTTTACGACATCGAGCGGCTGCGGAAGTCGGCGCGGCCCATCCAGCTGGCCGAGCTGACCGCGGCGCTGACCGAAAGGACCCTGGCGGCGCGGAAGAAGGCGCCGGTGAAGCGCGTGGCAAAGAAGGCCGTGGCCAGGAAGGCTCCCGCGAAGAAGACGGCGAAGAAAACCGCAAAAAAAGCCATGAAATTCTCCGCAAAACGCGGAGAATAGGTTTGTGCCGAAGGCTGCGTTCACCTGCATCGATCTTTTCGCCGGCATTGGCGGGATGCGCATGGGGTTTGAGGCGGCGGGTGGTCACTGCGTCTTCACCAGCGAGTGGAATCGGTGGGCGCGAGAGACATACGCAGAGAATTTCGGCGCAGGCGAGGCCATCGCCGGCGATATTCGCGAGCTGGATGAGGACGGAATTCCCGATCATGATGTGCTGCTGGCCGGTTTCCCCTGCCAGCCGTTTTCGATTGCGGGCGTAAGCAAAAAAAATGCGCTCGGGCGGCCGCATGGGTTTGCGTGCGCCACGCAGGGAACGCTGTTTTTCGACGTGGCCCGGATCCTGGCGGCGAAAGGACCGAAGGCGTTTCTGCTCGAAAACGTAAAGAACCTGGTGAATCACGATCGCGGGCGTACGTTTCGGGTGATCCGGCAGACGCTCGAGGAGGAACTCGGCTACAGCATTTGCTGGCGGGTGATCGACGCCGCGCATTTTGTTCCTCAGCATCGTGAGCGGATTCTGATTGCCGGTTTTCGCGAGGAGTGCGGATTCGATCTGACCGATCTGAGGCTGTCGCAGGCGGGGCCAAGGCTGCGTGCGATTCTTCATCCCGAAGATGGGACCGAGCCGCCGGAGCCGCCGTACACACTGGAATCGCGGGCGTCGGTGAATCCGAAATACACGCTGACGAACAAATTGTGGGCGTACTTGCAGGCGTACGCGGCAAAGCATCGTGCGGCCGGCAACGGGTTTGGATTCGGGCTTGTTAATGGAGACTCGATCGCGCGCACGCTTTCGGCGCGTTATTACAAGGATGGATCGGAGGTTCTCATCAGCCGCGGCGAAGGCCAGAATCCGCGGCGGCTGACGCCACGCGAGTGCGCCCGGCTTCAGGGCTTTCCGGACAGTTTTCACATTCCGGTTTCTGACACGCAGGCGTACAAGCAGTTCGGGAACAGCGTGGCCGTGCCTGTAATCGCAGCGGTGGCGCAGGCGATGCGACCGTGGGTTGTCGGTACGCCGGGAATCACCGAGCCCCGCGGCATTCGCGCCGCGGCGGTGAGACTTCCCTTCCCCGAAGAGCCGGTTCTGGTTCAGCGATGACCGACGTTCACACCCGGGAACAACGAAGCCGCAATATGGCGGCGATCCGCTCGCGAAACACGAAACCGGAAGTGCGTGTGCGGCGCGTGCTGCATGCCATGGGGTTCCGGTTCCGGCTGCATCGCAAGGACCTGCCGGGGCGGCCGGACATCGTGCTGCCAAAGTTCCGCACCGCCATTTTCGTCCACGGATGCTTTTGGCACTGTCACCGTTGCAAATATGGATCGGTCGTTCCGGCCACGCGGGCGGAGTTCTGGGCGGCCAAGCGAGGCGGGAATGTGACGCGGGATCGTCGTCACGCGGCGGCGCTGCGGCGGCTGGGGTGGCGCGTTGTCGTGCTGTGGGAGTGCGAGGTGCGCACGGACGCCGCGGCCGAGGCCAAGCTCCGCCGGTTGCGCATCGGCCGCTGAGGTAGCATCGAGTCGAATGACGGACTCAGACCTTGGAAACCTGCCCACCGAGGCGCGCAATCCGGCATCGGAGCGGATCGACGAGGTGTCGACGCTCGAGATGCTGGGGATGATCCATGCGGCGGACGAGGAGGCGATCGCTGCGGTCGGGCGCGAGTTGCCGCGGATTGCTGCGGCGGTCGATGCGATTGCGGCGCGGATCGAAGAGGGCGGCCGACTCTACTACCTGGGCGCGGGGACCTCGGGGCGTCTTGGAGTGCTCGACGCATCGGAGTGCCCGCCGACCTTCAACACGCCGCCGGAACTGGTGCAGGGGATTATCGCGGGCGGCGAAGCAGCGCTGCGGCGATCGATGGAGCGGGTGGAGGACGATCCTGCGCTGGGGGCTATGGACCTCGAGGAGAACGATTTTGACGCTGGCGATGTGCTGGTGGGCATTGCAACCAGCGGACGCACGCCGTATGTGCTGGGCGGGATGGAATACGCGCGCCGCATGGGCGCGCTCACGGTGGGCGTGACGTGCGTGCCTCGCTCACCAATGGCGGAAGCGGCGGAGATTGCTATTGTGCCGGAGACTGGTCCAGAGGTCGTCACCGGCTCCACGCGTATGAAGGCGGGGACGGCGACGAAGCTGGTGCTGAATATGCTGTCGACAGGCGCGTTTGTGCGGCTCGGCTATGTCTACGGGAACCTGATGGTGAACGTGCAGCCGGCGAACACGAAGCTGGAGGACCGGGCCGCGCGCATCATCGCGACCATCACGGGCCTTGACTACGACGAGGCGGCGCAGCTGCTGGCGAAGGCCGAGGCTGTAAAGACGGCCGTGGTCATGCACAAGCTGGGAGTGAGCCGCGCCCAAGCGGAGGCAAGGCTTGCCAGGGCTCACGGAAGGCTGAAGGAATCTTTACGGTGATGCGGACGGGCCGCGGTGGACGGCGCCAGCCTCGCCCCGGCGCGAGTTGTATCTTTTGCCGCGACGAATTTTCGCGAGGACGGGAACGAGATGAAAGCGACGCAGTTTGAATTTCGGTATCGGCTGATCATTATCGTCTTGCTGTACATGGTGGGCTTCTGGGCGCCGTGGACGTGGACGGCCGGCCACTACCTGCCGCCTGCGGCCACGGCCTGGCTTGCGCTTTCGACCTGGCTGGCGCGCCTCGGGTGGCTGCCGCTGGAGCAGGCGACGCTGCTGGTGACGGTGGTGGCGATCCTGTTCGGGTTTGTGGGCGCGTGGCTGCGGGTGTGGGGCACGGCGTACCTGAGCGCGGGCGTGGTGCACTCGGCTGCGATGCACGGCGAGCGGATGATGGCTGCCGGGCCATACAGGTATGTGCGGAATCCGCTGTACCTGGGCTCGTGGTTTTTTTCCGCGAGTGTAGCGATCCTGATGCCGCCGTCGGGTGCGGTGGTTTCTCTGCTGCTTCTGGGGCTGTTTTATTTCCGGCTCATCCTCGGCGAAGAGGCGTTTCTGGCGGGGACGATCGGCGAGTCGTATCTCGAATACAAGACGCTGGTGCCAAGGCTGGTACCCGCTCTGCGCCCGCGGATTCCGGCGTCGGCGGCGCGGCCGGAGTGGGCAACGAGCATCGTCGCCGAGACACTGCCGGTGACCTGGCCGCTGTGCCTCGCGGTGTTGGCGTGGAGCTATGAGCCGCTGCTGCTGATCCGGTGCCTGCTCATTTGCTTCGGACTATCGCTGGTGGCCAGGGCATTTCTTCCGAAGACAAAGGCTGCGGCCGCCGCGTAGTCGTCCGGGGCTCCCGTCCAGGCTTGCTGGATCACGAGTCCTTGCCGGGCTTGCCGACGTCCTGCTCTTCCGAGTCGGCTTCGGCGGTATGGCCGCCTGTAGCCCACAAAATGCAGACAAGAAAAACAAGGGCAAAGAGCAAAATGACGCCAATGGTGTTGGGGGTTCCGGCCATAATGGTGACTCCAGTAAGTAGAGAGCACTCAAAGTCGCCGTTCGTTGCCTCCCAGAGACAAACAGAACTTTCCCTCAGTCTCGAGACCGCCTTTCGCCCGGCCGGGGCGGTTAGCGATCCTTCGCCATCACCGAAAGATCCTCGTTGTCGGCATCCGAAGTGTGGCCGTGGGTCGCCCACAGAATGCAAACCGCGAAGATCAGCGGAAACAGGATGACGACGAAGATTGTGGCGGGAGTTTGGCCCATACACGCCTCCCGGCTGCATTGTGCTCCTGTCGGGAGGATGCGGCGACGATTTCTGGTGAGCTGCGCGTTCCGCAGGTAACGTTAGTCACCAACCGTGCATCCCGTCGGCCCTCCCGCTCGTCCATGTACTCACTCCGCTTGGGAGAAACCTCCAATGAAGAGCCGCCGCGCCTGGTTCACCCTCTTCCTGTTGTCCGCCTTCCTCTCAGCTCCCGCCTTTGGGCAGGACGATGGACTCGGCATCGGCCCGAGGGGAGGAAGTGTCTTTCTTGAGGCTTCGGCCGCCAGCGTAGGCCAGGGATACGGCGTGCTGTGGGGCGGAAGCGGTGGTGGCTATATTCAGGGGCACGTGCTCGGAGTCGTCGCGCGCGCGACGGCGCTGCCGGGCAATGCGAATACGCATGTGTATAACGCGGTCGTCGGGCCGCGCCTGGCGCTCACGCTGCCCTTCGTGCGGGTGTTTGCAGAGGCCGGCGGTGGGGTGGGGCACAGTGGCTTCTACAGCTCGACGGGCACCTACGGCACCGGCTGGGGCGCGGCGTGGCAGGCCAACGCCGGCGTATCGCGTGGGATTCTCCCCCGGGTCGACTGGCGGATCCTCGATGTGGGCTACGGGCACATCTATCTGGGGTCGGGCGTCTCTCCGGTGATGGCAAGCACGGGGCTCACGCTGCATCTTTGGTAAGCGGCGCTTCCCTTCTAACTTTTCGAAATTGCGGCGAAAGCATGCCGGGCTGCGTCGACGGTCTGCTGAATATCGTCGTCGGTGTGCGCGGTGCTGAGGAATGCCGCCTCGAATTGCGATGGCGGGAGCCAAATGCCGGCCTCCAGCATGGCTCGGTGAAACGCAGCAAATTGCTTCGTATCGGATTGGGCGGTCTGCTCGTAGTTCGTCACGGGACCGGCGGTGAAAAACCAGGTCCACATGGCCCCGACGCGGTTGGTGGTGAGCGGGATTTCGGCGCTGGCTGCGGCAGCCGCTACACCTTCGGCAACTTCGGCGCTCACCTTCTCTAATTTTGGATAGACTTCGGCGCGATGGTCACGCAGATACCCGACGGTTGCGATCCCGGCAGCCATCGCCAACGGATTGCCGCTGAGCGTGCCAGCCTGGTAAACGGCGCCGAGGGGCGCGAGCTGATCCATGATCTCGGCGCGGCCGCCAAAAGCACCAACCGGCAGGCCGCCGCCGACAATCTTGCCCAGCGTGGTCAGGTCGGGGCGGATGCCGTAGAGCGCCTGGGCGCCGCCGAAGCCGACGCGGAAGCCGGTCATCACTTCGTCGAAGATCAGCAGCGCACCGTGCTGCGCGGTTAGGGTACGAAGAGCCTGGAGGTAGCCGGGCGCTGGCGGAATGCAGCCGGCGTTGCCAACGATCGGTTCGACGATGATGGCTGCGATTGCATCCGGATCCGCGGCAAAGGCGGCTTCGACGGCGCC
>Ga0181535_10008307_pt1 | contig 10258 bp, 8 predicted proteins | sample PEATcosm2014_Bin_44_FD_119774 | JGI IMG/M metagenome (GOLD analysis project Ga0181535, IMG submission 119774) | Peatland microbial communities from MTU Mesocosm Facility, Houghton, MI, USA - PEATcosm2014_Bin17_30_metaG | ecosystem: Environmental > Terrestrial > Soil > Wetlands > Peat | place...
CAATCGTGCGTGCCATAAAGCCCCCTGTGACGGTCTATATCGACACCCGCCCCACGCGCGAACCGATCAGCGGTGGACCGGTGTGGGGCGAGTGTAGCTCGCCCCACCGTGAAAATCGACCACGATCACGCACTCGCCGCCTGGCTCCCACCGTCGAACCTACTGCTCGTCGGGGCAGTCCGATAGCGGCTCGACCGACGGTGCGGAGCGGTCGCGCGCTTGTTCTCGGGCGTTGAGTGGCGCGCTCTGGCGGTTCAGCTCGTGCCTGACAGGGCGCAGCGACGGTCGCCCGGTTCCCGCTGCGCAGAACGCGGTCCTCCGCCTGACCGCCGTGGGGATCAGCAGGGCCCTCCAAAGCGCGCCCGGAGAGATTCGAACTCCCGACCTTCGGTTCCGTAGTTGGCCATTTTCAGGGCTTTTCCCTTATTTCACGGGTGGCGAGCCACGCGCCGGTCGCCGCAGCGCCGCGCAGCGTCGCGCCGGGCGGCGTCGTGCCGGGCACCGGCGCGATAGATTGTTCATGATTTTGGGTGCCTTACCAGGCAACTGGGCGCATCGGGGCTCACGGCTCGAGCTCGACGTTGCCGCGATGACGCCGAGCGACCCACGCCTGCCGCCGGCACCGCCGGGTCTTCGATGTTGACCGAGGCTTCCGAAGCCTCACGCCGGCCCACGGTGGCGATCGTCGGAGCCGGGGCGAGCGGCATGCTCACCGCCGCGCATCTGCTCCGTGCCGCCTCCGCCCGCGCGACCGCCGTGCGCGCCGTGCTCATCGATCGAAACGCGGGAAGCGGCGGCGTTGCCTACTCGACGAACAATCCGGACCACCGTCTGAACGTGACCGCCGCGCGCATGTCCGCGTTTCCTGACCGGAGCACCGACTTCGTCAGCTGGCGCGCACACGAGAGCGGCGATCGTGATCCCGGCGCCTACGCGGCTCGCTCGGAATTCCGACAGTACCTCGACGACGTCGTCGCGACCGCGCGGCGTGCGGCGGCGCCCGACGTCGAACTCGCTCGCGTCACGGCGAACGTGGCGGGCATCGATCTGCAGGCGCGCGGCCTGCGGCTCCGGCTGCAGGATGGCGTGACCCTCGATGCCGACGCGGCGGTACTCGCCCTCGGAAACCAGGCACCGCTGCCGCCGACCGGCGCTGACGAGCTGCTCGGCCACGCGGCGTATGTCAACGATCCGTGGGCGCAGGGGGCGCTCGAGCGCCTCGCCCCGGGGGGCGGACTGGTTGTCCTGATCGGCACCGGGCTGACGATGGTCGACGTGGCGATCGAGCTGGCGAGTCGCCATCCTCGGGCGCAGCTGCTGGCCGTCTCGCGCAGCGGGCTGCTGCCGCGCGCGCACAGTGCGGGACGCATCGAACCGCAGGTGGGCGATCACGCCGGCGACCCGGACGAATCGTTCGCGGAGCTCGTCGATGCGATCCTCGCCCAGTCCGCGGCTGGGAGCAGGCACTGGCACCAACTCGTCGACGAGCTGCGGCCGCGCACGCAGACACTCTGGCGGCGTCTGAGCACCGAGGAGCGCGCGGACTTCCTGGACACGCGCCACCGGGCCTGGTGCGTGCACCGCCATCGCATGCCCCCGCAGGTTGCCGCGGCGCTCGCGCAGCTGATCGGAGACGGGTCGCTCAAGGTGCGCAGCGGTTCGGTTGAGCTGACGCCCGCGGGCCCGCGAGCCGTTGAGGCAAGCGTGTCGGGCGCCGCGCGTCGGCAGGCGGCGATCGCCATCAACTGCACCGGGCCGTCGCTCGATCCGCGGACCAACGGCGACCGCCTCGTCCAGCAGCTGCTCGCGGATGGCCTGGTGCGCGCGCACCCCGTCGGAGTCGGCTTCGACACCGCCGAGGACGGGGCATTCAGATCGCGTGACGGTGTTCGAAGCGTTCGGCTCTTCACACTCGGCCCCCCGCGCATCGGCGAGCTCTACGAGACCACGGCGATCCCCGAGATCCGCGAGCAGGCCCAGGCGCTAGCGGACACGATCGTCTCCCGCCTCACGGCGACGACCGCTCGCGCGGCCTAGCCGCGCCGCGTTGCGCGACTCCGAGCCTCGCCAGCCGCATCCCGGACTCGGTGGTTCGCGAGCGAGATCCTATACCTCACAAAACCAGTCGGCTTTGTGTAGTATGCCGCCCTCGACGCGAGCCGTCGCCTTGACCACCACCCCCGACCGCGTAGGAGACAAGACAGATGAGCATCGAGCCAGACCACAGGTTGACCCGCAGGCGGCTGCTGCGCCAGGGCGCGCTGGGCTCGGCATTCCTCGCCGCCGGGCCGCTGCTCGGCAGTGCTCCGGCGCGAGCCGCCGTGGCCCGAGCGAGCACAGCGATCACCAAGGGCGGCACGCTGACGTTCGCCCGCAGCGTCGCCCCCACCCAGCTCGACCCCGCGAATTCGATCATCGCCGGCGACGTCTACACGCTCGACAAGATCTTCGAGCCCCTGTTCATCACGAGCCCTGCCGGAGAGCTCACGCCGTGGCTGGCCGAGAGCTACACGCAGAGCAGCGACCATCTCACCTGGACGTTCAACCTGCGGCCCGGAGTGAAGTTCTCTGACGGTAGCGCGCTCGACGCGGCCGACGTGGTCTTCTCGCTCAAGCGCGAAGCCGCCAATGTCGACGGGCCGCTGGGCTTCCTCGACTCGGCCATCAAGACGGTCAAGGCGAGCGGCAGCAACCAGGTCGTGATCAAGCTGGCCGAGCCGTGGGCCCCGTTCCTGTCGGACATCTCGGTGTTCGCGAACGCGATCATTCCGGCGAACTTTGGCGGACGCAGCGAGAAGGCCTTCTTCGCCAAGCCGGTGGGGACCGGGCCGTTCGTGCTCGACGGCTTCACGCCTGACAGCAACCTGACGCTGCTGCCCAACCCGCATTACTGGCAGCCGGGGAAGCCCTACGTTGACCGTGTCCAGTTCAACTACGTGGCCGACGACAACCAGCGCGTGCTGCAGATCCAGAGCGGGGCGGCGGACATCATCGACGCCGTGCCGCCCGCCAACGTCGCGTCGCTCAAAGGCGTTTCCGGTGTCACGGTCGAGCTGTTCCCGGCGTGGGAGGTCGATCTGCTCGTGCTCAACGAGGCGCTCCCGTACTTCGCGGATCGCCACGTGCGCCGCGCGATCACGCACGCGATCAATCGTGAGGCGCTCGTTTCGGCAACCAGCTTCGGCACCGCCAAGCCCGGAGGATCGTTCTTTCCCCCGAGCCTTCAGTACTACGACCCCAACACGCCCGTGCTGAGCTACAGCCTGGCCGCCGCCAAGGCGGAGCTCGCGCAGTCGAAGTACCCGAACGGCTTCGCGACGAAGCTGCTGATCTCCGGCGGCGTGGAGAAGTGGTCCGAGTTCGCGCAGATCATCCAGCAGTCGCTCGCGCCCCTGAACATCAAGGTCACGATCGACTCGCTCGACCACGCCGCTTTCGAGTCGACCTTCCAGGCCTACAACTACGACATGTTCATCGACTACGCGATCAACGACATCAGCGATCCCGACGAGATGGCGTCGTTCGAGGTGGACTACAAGGGCAGCGGTGTGAAGTCGTACTGGTCCAGCTACAACAACCCGGCCGCGATCGCGCTGGTCCACGAGGCGCAGAAGGAGTTCGACAGCGCCAAGCGGGCCGACCTGTACGCGCAGATCCAGGCGATCGTCTCGGCCGACGCGCCGTACGTGCCGCTCGACTACCCGCCGTACATCTACGCGACCGGCGCGAAGGTCCACGGCTTCGCCGTCAATCCAGGCGGCGCGTACCGGCTCGAGAATGTTTGGCTGAGCTGACGCTCGCCGGCAGCTACACCGTCCGACGCATCGCGGCGGCGCTGATCGTGGTGATCGGCGTCGCCGCTGCGACGTTCCTGCTGCTCCACGCGATTCCCGGCGATCCTGCGCGCCAGGTCCTCGGCCTGCACGCCAGCGCGCAGGCGATCGCCGCGCTGCGCCACCGATGGGGACTCGACAGCTCGCTCGGCAGCCAGTTCGTGCGCTACATCGGGGATCTCGTGACGCTGAAGCTCGGGGATTCCTTCGTCTATGACCTCCCCGTGACCACGCTCATCGCCCAGCGAATCGGCGAGACCGCGGCGCTGGTCGCGCTCGCGACCGTCTTCGCGGTGACCATCACCCTGCCCCTGGCGGCGATCGCGGCCTCCCACCGCGACCGCGTGGCCGACCACGCGGCGCGCGCCGTCTCGGTCGTCGGGCTCGGCATGCCGTCGTTCTGGCTCGGCATCGTGCTGATCGAGGTCTTCGCGCTGCGCCTGCGACTGCTGCCCGTCGGCGGTGTCGGATCCGGTTTCCTCGGCGGGCTGGAGGCCCTCTTGCTGCCGAGCCTGACGGCGGCGCTCGCGATCGTGCCCTTGCTCGTGCGCAGTCTGCGGGTCGGCATGCTGGACGTTCTCGGCGCAGACTTCGTCGCCGCCGAACGCGCCAGCGGCCTCGGCGAGCTGCGGGTGCTCGTCTGGCACGTGGCACGCAACGCGCTGATCCCCACGCTCACCCTGCTGGGGCTCAACATCGCCTTCCTGATCGGCAGCACCGTGATCGTCGAGAACGTGTTCGCACTCAACGGCCTCGGCTCACTGCTGGTCTCCTCGATCAGCAGTCGCGACTTTCCGATGGTCCAGGCGATCACATTGGTGCTCGCCGTCAGCGTCGTCGCGATCAACCTCGCGACCGATCTTGCCGCGGCTCGCCTTGACCCGCGGGTTCGCCTGCGATGAGCACCGCGGCCGTCGCGCCGACCCCGCGCAGCCGCAGGGTCGCGGTCCGCTGGCGTGCGATTCGCCGATACCCCTCGCTGCTCGCGGGCCTGACGCTGCTCGGCCTGCTGGTCGCGGCCGTGATCCTCGCTCCGCTCATCAGCCACTACTCCCCCGACCACGAGGATCTCTTCCACATCCTGGCGGGGCCCTCCTGGGCGCACCCGCTCGGCACCGATGAGCTGGGGCGCGACGAGCTTTCGCGTCTGCTCTGGGCCGGTCGCACGGACCTGCGCGTCGGCGCCCTCGCCGTGATCTTCCCGTTCTGCTTCGGCACCGCGGTCGGCACGCTGAGCGGCTACTACGGCGGCTGGCTGGACAGCGTCGTGATGCGGATCGTCGACGTCGTGATCGCGTTTCCCTTCTACGTCCTGGTGATCGGCCTGGTGTTCGTCGTCGGTGAGGGAACGCGAGGGATCTACATCGCCTTCGCGGTCGCCGACTGGGTCGTCTACGCACGCACCGTGCGCGCCGGCACGCTCGTCGTGCGCGAGTCCGAGTACGTCGCCGCCGCCAAGGTCGGCGGGCTCGGAGACCTGCGGATACTGGTCGGCCACGTTCTCCCGAACACGATCAGCCAGGCGATCGTCTACATCATGAGCGACATCGTGCTCGTGATCGTCGCCGTCGTCACGCTCGGCTATCTCGGGCTCGGTGTCCAGCCGCCGACTCCGGACTGGGGCACCATGGTCAACGACGGGCAGCAGTTCCTGACCACGCACTGGGCGCTCGCGACGCTGCCCGGGATCGCGGTGGTGCTCACCGGTCTCAGCCTCTCACTGGTCGGCGACGGGCTCGCCGACCTCCTCCGGCCACAGTGACGCCGCCGGCGCTGGAGGTGCGCGACCTGGTGGTGTCGGCAGGAGATCACCACCGGCGCTGGCGTGTTGTCGACGGCGTGTCCTTCAGCGTCGACGCCGGGCAATCGGTCGGCATCGTCGGCGAGTCCGGCTGTGGCAAGAGCCTGACGCTGCGGGCGATCATGGCGCTGACGCCCGACCCGATCGCGATCGACTCGGGCACGGTGCTGCTCTCCGGCGAGGAGCTGCCGCTGCGTGGCCGCCGCGTCCGCGCCACGCGCCGAGGTCACATGTCGATGGTCTTCCAGGATCCCCTGAGCTCGCTCGATCCGGTGCATTCCGCCGGTGCCCAGGTCGCTGAGATCGCCCGCCGCGTGCGCGGCCTCCCGCGCAGGGCAGCATGGACTCGTGCCGTCGACCTGCTCGGCCTGGTCGGCATCCGCGAACCGCAGCGGCGCGCGCACGACTACCCGCACCAGCTCTCCGGTGGCATGCGCCAGCGCGTGATGATCGCAATGGCGCTCGCCTCGGAGCCGCAGGTTCTGCTCTGCGACGAGCCGACCACCGCGCTCGACGTCACGGTGCAGGCGCAGGTGCTCGATCTGCTCAACAACCTGCGCGTCCAGCTGCGGCTGGCGCTCGTGTTCGTGAGCCACGACCTGGCGGTCGTGAGCAGCATCTGCGAGCGGGTGGCGGTGATGTACGCGGGGCGCTTCGTCGAGACCGGGCCGACGCTCGAGGTGCTCAGGCGCCCGCGACACCCCTACACGCTCGGCCTGCGTCAGGCCGTCGTCGACGCCGAGGCGGTCGGACGCCTGCCGCGCGCGATCCGCGGCGAGCTGCCGGATCCGTCGGCGCGCCCGGCGGGATGCCCGTTTCACCCCCGCTGCGACTTCGCTGACGACGCCTGCGTGCAGGGACCGGTGGAGCTCAGCGCGATCGGCGTCGACGATCGCTCCGTCGCCTGCCTGCACTCCGAGCTGGTCCCCGCACCATGAGCGCGACGGGTCAACCGGCGAGCGCGACGCTCGTCGTGCGCGACCTTCACGTCGCGTATGCCGCCGCGGGCGGCGGGCAGATCCAGGCAGTCGACGGGGTCACGCTGTCGCTTCGAAGCGGTGAAGCGCTCGGCCTGGTCGGCGAGTCGGGGTGTGGCAAGACGACCGTCGCACGCGCGATCGCCGGCCTGGTCAAACCCCAGAAGGGCGAGATCGAGCTCGACGGCGCGACCTTGGCGCGGCGCTCGCGTGCCCAGCGGCGCACGATCCAGCTCGTCTTCCAGGATCCCTTCGCATCGCTGAACCCGCGGCGGACTGTGCGCAGCGTGCTCGCCGAGCTGCTCAAGGTCCACGAGCTCGCCGCCGACGATGCGCAGCGCGAGCGGCGCTGCGTCGAGTTGATGGAGATGGTGGGTCTCCCGGCGGCGGCCCTCGACCGCCGCCCGGCGGCGTTCTCCGGCGGCCAGCGACAGCGAATCGCGATCGCACGCGCGATCGCCGTCGAGCCGCGCATGATCGTCGCCGACGAACCGATGTCGGCGCTGGATGTGTCGGTCGGCGCGGCCATCCTCGGACTGTTCGAGAGGCTGCGAAATGATCTTGGGCTCGGTCTGCTGCTGATCTCCCACAACCTGGCGGTCGTCGCCGCAATCTGCGACCGCGTTGCCGTGATGTACCTCGGCCGCGTCGTCGAGGCCGGACCGCGAGGCGAGGTCTTCAGCGACCCGCGGCACCCGTACACCCGCGCGCTGCTCGATGCCGCACCGCGGCTGCAGCCGGACGCGGTCGCGGGACCGCGGCTGCGCGAGGAGGCGCCGGCGGCGGGGGTGCGACCGTCCGGTTGCTCCTTCCACGATCGCTGTCCCCGCGTGGAGGACATCTGCCGCCGCGACGCGCCGGCGCTGGTGCCCGTGGAGGGCCACCCCGAGCGCGTCGCCGCATGCCACTTCAGCCACGAGCACAGAGGAGGACGGACACGATGAGTTCCCCGGCAAAGCAGGTCCGGGTCGATGCCGCGGAGTACGCCTCAATCGAGGACCGTCTGGGCACCCTGCTCCAGACCGATCGCGACGTCCTCCTCCTGCAGGGCGAGTCGATTCTCGCTCTGGAGGCGATGGCGCGGGGCGTGGGTGCACCCACGGCGCATTCCGTGAACGTGGTCACGAGTCCCTACGGCGAGGCCATCGGCCGCTGGCTCGGCGCGGCCGGCGGCACGGTCGAAAGGCTCGAGGTCGGCTTCGAGCGGGCGGCGCACGCGGACGAGGTGGCGAGCGCGCTCGAGCGCGCCGACGTCGACGTCGTCAGCGTCGTGCACGCGGAGGCCGCCACCGGCGCCCTGAACCCGCTCGCCGAGATCGCCGCCAGCGCGCGCGCCGCGGGAGCGCTCACGATCGTCGATGCGGTTGCCTCGATCGGAGCCGAGCCGTTGCAGATCGATGCGTGGGACCTCGACATCACCGTTGTCAGCGCTCAGAAGGCGCTCGGCGGGCCGGCCGGTGTCTGCGCCGTCGTGCTGAGCGACCGCGCCTGGGAGGCGCTCGAGCTCAATCCAACGGCACCGCGCGACTCGATCCTCTCGCTGCTTGACTGGCGCACGCGTTGGCTTCGCACCGGACGGCGCCAGCTCCCGGTCCTCCTGCACCAACTCGAGACGCGCGCCCTCGCCGACACGCTGGAGCGGACCGAGCAGGAGGGCCTGGACGCGACGATCCGACGTCACTCGCGCGCGCGCGACGCGGTGCGCGGCGGGCTGCGAGCGATGGGCGTAGGTCCGTGGATCGCCGACGACGCCGGCGCGGCAGCGATCGCAACGATCGTCGCCAGCCCCGGCGGCGTGGAGCCCGGCGAGCTCCTGGGCGGCGCCCTGAGCGCCGTTCCGCAGGCCCCGCTCGAACTGGCCCCCGGCCCGCTGGCCACGCGCGCGCTGCGGATCTCCCACACCGGCGAGTCGGCGCGCTTGGAGCCCGTGCTCGGAGCGCTCGCCGGGCTCGCCCTCGGACTACGCTCCCAGGGCATCGCCACCGACGCCGACGCGGCGCTGGCAGCCGCGTTGGAAGGATGGCAGCGGCAGCCGTCGTGAGCGAGCCGGCACGAACGCTGCGGATCGGCCTGTTCCTGTTCGCCACCGGCTACCACCCGGCGGGCTGGCGCCTGCCGGAGGCACGGACCGACGGCGCGTTCGATCTGACATTCCTGATCGAGCTCGCGCGCACCGTCGAGCGCGCGAAGTTCGACTTTTTCTTCCTCGGCGACGGCCTCGCCACCGACCCGGACATGGCGCGCCTCTACCCGTCGCAGGTCGTCCGCCTCGAGCCGTTCACGATGATGGGCGCGATTGCTGCAGCGACGCGTGACGTCGGCCTGGTCGTGACCGCCAACACGACCTATGCCGAGCCCTACAACGTGGCACGCATGCTCGCGTCACTCGACCATCTCAGCCACGGCCGGATCGCTTGGAACGTCGTCACCGGCGCCGATCCGCTGGCGGCGTTCAACTTCGGTCGCGCGGACCACTGGGATACCGACCGCCGCTACGACCAGGCCGAGGAGTTCGTTGCCGTGGTGCGCGATCTGTGGGATTCCTGGGAGGACGATGCGCTGCTGCGCGACGCCCGCTCGGGAGCGTTCCTCGATCCGACCAAGGTCCATCGCCTCGACCACGTCGGGCCTCACTTCTCGGTGGCCGGTCCGCTCAACGTCGCGCGGCCGCCCCAGGGCCACCCGCCGCTCGTGCAGGCCGGGACCTCCGAGCGAGCGCGACAGCTGGGCGCCAGGCTGGCCGACGTCGTGTTCACCGCGCAGACCACGATCGAGGACGCTCGCGCCTTTCGCACCGACCTGCGCGGGCGCGCGGCCGCGTGCGGGCGCCCGGCCACCGAGCCGGCCGTGCTCCCCGGCCTCGTGCCGATCGTCGCAGACACGGTCTCGGGAGCGCAGGAGCTCTACGACCGGCTCGGAGCGTTCGTCGACGCCGAAGCCGCGCTGATCTCGCTCCAAGCCTCGGTGGGCGCGACGGCGCAGACACTCGCCGAGCTCGGCCCGGCGGCCGCGGTCGACCGGCTGCCATCCGCTGCTGCCAGCCATGTCGCGGCGGCCGAGGCCGCCATCGGCCGGCCGGTGCAGACGCTCGGCGATCTCGCGCGCTTTCAGCTGGCGAGCGGCCGCGGCCATCGGCTGATCGTCGGCGACGGCGCGCGCGTCGCGGACTCGATGCAGGAGTGGCTCGAGGCGGGCGCCGCGGACGGCTTCAACATCTGCCCGCCCTACCTCCCCGGCGGCCTCGAGCGCTTCACGCAGCTGGTCGTACCCGAGCTTCAGCGGCGCGGAATCTTTCGCCGCGAGTACGAGGGACCCACGTTCCGCCACATCCTCGGACTTCCACGGCCGCCCAGCCGCTTTGCCGTCAAGCGCCGCTGAGCGGCTCCGGCGTAGGCCTCCTCAGGCCCGAGGAGGGGCACGTTGCCAAGCCGACAATTGATGGCCTCCGGGCTCTCGCCCTCCGGCTGGCGAGGTGTGCACGTGGGCGCTGCCGGCCCCAAGCTTCGCCATTCCCCGCGTCCCCGCGCTCGACGAGGTACCAGATCGCGTCGCTGGCCCTAGCCCTGTGGGTGCTCGGACACCCGGATTTACTGGCTTTTTAGCGCGCCCGGAGAGATTCGAACTCCCGACCTTCGGTTCCGTAGACC
>Ga0181535_10008309_pt1 | contig 10255 bp, 8 predicted proteins | sample PEATcosm2014_Bin_44_FD_119774 | JGI IMG/M metagenome (GOLD analysis project Ga0181535, IMG submission 119774) | Peatland microbial communities from MTU Mesocosm Facility, Houghton, MI, USA - PEATcosm2014_Bin17_30_metaG | ecosystem: Environmental > Terrestrial > Soil > Wetlands > Peat | place...
ACACCCAATACCAGAGACCATCGTGGCCCGCTTCGATTATCGGCTTGCTGAAGAAGCCGCCAAGCATCCAGCGATGCTCCGCCGTCTCCGACAAGATCAAGGAAATTTGTTGCGGCTTCGGTACGCCGGTGGCGTGAAGAATGGCCAAAGCATAGCTCCCTGGCGGCAGACCGGTAAAGTTCAACACCACAACCTGTGTTCCGCAGTAGAAATCCGTTCGCGCAGCGCCAGCACTGTCGGTAGAAGAGTCCAGTGCATAAAGGCTATCGACGGTAATAACCGCTTGCTGCAAAAGCGGCTTCAACGCGTCGGCGGAACTTGCGATTCCTGAGAAATCCGCAGCCACCGCAGGAGTCGTATTCCGGCGCAACGCTTGAATGTCCCCACTCTGTACCTGACTAACAATTCCCCTCGCCGCATTCGAAAGAACATCACGTTCCGCTACCATCATTTGCGATTGCGTCTTGCACGAGGCGGCTTCTGCGGCATGCGGGAGCATCAAGGCTCCAGAAGTAAGAATCAGGAGCATGGCGCAACTCAGGCGTCGGTGCCTCGGGAACATAGTTGTATCCTTTCGTGGAGTCGTGTTGCCGGCGAACGGAATCATCCGCTCACTACAGAAGTAAGATGCGAAAAGATCCCCCTCGGTCGTAACGCAATGTGTGAACTCAGGATGCCTGCACGGCGTGAGCACACTGCCTCAATTGCACGGCACCCGCATTTTGCACGTGCCGAACATCAACACCATGTACCGACTTCCTGAAGATAGAGCTCGACCCTGGCAGTTTTTGTCCCTATAACTCTGGTAGGTCGCTAACTCAACGGATTGTGGTCGTGCCACGCGAAGAGTATCCGATACCCCTGGATCTTACAACTCCTACGTTCCGAACCTTATCCGTGCACGATTCGATTGGTGATTGCAGGTGTAGTTTATACCTGGCCACCGAGTACTTTCTTCACTGCGCGAGCACAATTTGCTCGAATCGCTAATCGGTCGCCCGTCAATTCAACTTATTTTATCCATTTAGGAGGAATACCGCGCGGAATTACAACTAAGTGTGCTGTTCTATACAGACATCTTCGAAACAGACTTTATCTTTGTCTCAGGTCTTAGACCTTAGCTCGGCTATCAGGAACGAATTCTTAACCCAAATGAGTGTGCAAAACAGCTCATTTCTTGCACTCACGAACTTCACGCCATGGTGGATGTCTTCTGGCCGAGCACGACTATTTTATTGACAGCGGAATGACCTTACCCACCACCTGCTCTTCTGAACTGTTAATTCAAGCCAAGGTGTTCGATCTTCACCCTGACAGGGCGTGGCGGAAGAACGCTACGCAAGGCGACGGCTGACTCTCTATCCGCGAAGCAATCCACGCGGGAAGCCACCAAGATCGTCTTTGTCGCGGCTGGAGGCTAGGATTTCATTTTAATCCCGAGGACACTTAGATGAAGACATCCTGCCACATCGCATTGATTCTGTCGATATTCGCGGCGCCTGCATTTGCAAGCGTGACTGTTAGCAGCCCGGCAAATGGTGGAACTGTTACCTCGCCGGTAGCGTTCATTGCCAATGCAACCACGGCCACTTGCGCAAAGGGCGTCGCATCTGTGGGCGTCTACGTGAATAACCAACTCATTACCGTCCAAAATGGAACCGGTCTGAACGCATCGATTTCACTCGCTCCAGGCACGTACAACACAGTCGTTGAAGAGTGGGATTATTGCGGAGGGGCGACCTTCACGCCGGTCACGATCTCGATCACAAATGCGTCAGGCGTATTTGTGACCTCGCCGCTAAACAACAGCACTGTGAGTTCGCCAACGAACTACATTGCGACCGCCGCAACCAGTTGTTCTAAAGGTGTGGCGTCCATGGGAGTCTACGTAAACAACCAGCTGGTTGTCGTGCAGAGCGGCGCGGCGTTAAATGCCCAAGTGAACCTCGGCGCGGGAGCTCAGAACACTGTGGTAGAAGAGTGGGACAAATGCGGAGGCGCTTCCTATGTGCCCATAAACGTCACACTTGGACAAACTGGAACAACACTTTCCAGCCTGCAGACGAGCGGTGGATGGAACAGATGGGGCCAGGGCCCGCCCAATTATGTTGACTGTTCGCCTTCGCCTTGCAACGGCGTTCAATTCTCACTTTCGCCCGATGTCTCGTCGCCTTCGCTCAGTGGAAAAGCAACCGCGTTTACTCTCGGAGGGTCAAACGGCCCTGCCGCCTGGGGCGATGCATTGTTCTCACTCCCGGTGCTCGGCCAATACTCGACGCAGAATCTTCCCGATGTCGGCCACACGCTCATTCCTACGCTTCACAACTTTACCTACGACACCTACGTCTACGTGACCAACACTTCCATCACTCAGGTGTTGGAGTTCGACATCAACATGTATATGAATGGCGTTGGAATGCTATGGGGCACGCAGTGCAACAATCTGGGCGGGAAAGTTTGGGATATCTGGGATGACGCGAATTCGAAATGGGTCTCTACCGGCGTCGCATGTAATCTTATAAACAACGGCTGGAATCACGTCACAATCCAAGGGCAGCGCGGGGCGAGTAATGCGGTTGTCTATCAATCGATCACGCTCAATGGTACGACTGCCAATGTAAACACGACTTATTCCCCGTTCACCGTCCCTATTAGTTGGTGGGGAGTGACTGTCAATTACCAAATGGACGGCAACTCCACACAGGCTGCAAATACAACCTACGTCGACAACTTCAGTTTGAAATACTGGTAGGACATACACGTTCAGCGGCTATTTCGCGGGGCTTGGCTCGCTTTTGTGAAGTCGCGTTTCGGTCTACGCCAAGCCGGGCACTTCAAGAACAGGCTCGACGGGATTACATCCCGTCGAGCCCTGCCAATTGAACGCCGTCAGTGTTCAACGCCAGGCCACCGCCGCCTTTCCTGTCAACAGCTTTGAACGAGATCTTTTCAAAGGCATGCCGAAAGATCACACGCTTCACATCCTGGATCGGCATCGGAGGTATCATGGTGATCCCACCGATTAGATCGCCGAGGTCCAGAAACGATTGGCGATTAATATGGAGGAATTCGAGCGGATATTCAGGTTTTCGGTTACGGGCCATAACCGGATCGGCATCGAGAAAATAGATGATTTGTGGCTTTGGAACTACCTTGTTGATCAACCGAACATATGCTCGAATTACGGGATTGTGCAAGGGCAGATTTGCGAGCTCGTCATAGATATACCGATCGAAGATGACAAGATCGGCGTCCGAGCCCGATGCCTTCCCCACGGCTGCTCGCAGCGAAAGAGCGTCCAGAAAGTAAATAATCAATCTAACTGCTGTCATCAGAGAAGACTGGACGTTTTTGTCTCTGCGATTGATTGGCGACGCTGGTGTTCCAATCCCATTGTCACCCTTGAAAACTCTATGCCCAGTGGATTCACGGAGCTTGGTCAGTCGCGCAATATCATCCCAGAACCGGATTACAAGTACTTGCCGGCCGTCCTCTTTCAGCCAAGTGCAAAGAGCTTTGATTTGTGTACTCTTTCCAGCGCCGTCGATACCGGAAAAGCTTACGAAGTTTGATCGATTGTTGCTTCGAATTTCATTCATCACAACACTCCATTGTTCCAGACTTTGACTCGGTTCACTTTCAGTTTGGGCGGCTGGAACTGCCATGAGAGAGGGCCACGACAGTTCCGATGGCGACCGCAGCGCCCACCACAATACTCATTCTGATAAGAATGGAACCCGCCCGCCGCTGTTTTGCCGGCGCAATCGCTGCTCCCGCAGGCCGGGAGGCAGCCACGCCAGTGGTGGTCTCAAATGGAGCTGCAGCCGAGCCGACCGGCTTCGGTGTAGCTTGTTGCGGTTTTTCCGTGGCGGACTGAGACGTCGCCGGCAGTTCACCCTGAGGGGCAGATTGAGTTTGAACAGGGGACGAATTGTCAGGAGGTGTCGCGTTCGAACCGCTTGTCACTGTTTCGGCCTTTACAGTTCCGCCCCCTGAGCTCTGAGCCTCAGGTGTGGCAGAGGCCACGATTTTCGCCTGTTGGCCACCGATTTCCATTTGTGACGTCGCTCCGGCTGCTTCAGCTAATGGCACTGCCAAGGTCATGACAAGGCCGAAAGCAACCGCTCTTCTTAACCGACTAGTCGAGATTCTCATTTGCCACCCAATCGTGTCTCATCTTGCACTTCAGAACAGCCATCCCAAGGCCCGTCTACCTATCACGCCGAACCAGGCTATGACGCGCCGGGCACTCGTGGGTGTTGAGCCGTCTCTACAGAAAGTCGCCGGAAGCTGTTTACCGCTTCCGCATTTGTGTCAAATATTTCAAAGATTCGGTCAACTCCAGTGAGCTTCAGAGTCGATCTTGCTCCGGCAGGTAAGCCAGCAAGCTTGACGTCGCCATTACGCTTTATGGCTTCTTCCAGGCAGCAAAGCAGAAGCTGGATAGAATGCCCGTCCATCTGGCTCATCTTGGAGCAATCAAGAACGATGTGCGGGCGGTCTTCAGTCAAATAGCTTTGCACTTCTCCTGACACAAGCAGTCCCTGGGGCAGTGTCAACACTCCTGGAAACTCCTCCACCTCTAACACTGATGCCCGATATCTCATGCTCACCCCCGTTGAATAACTCACTCAGCGTTTATTCCTTGATATCTCAAAGCGCTTTCCGTTCCGCCTGCCGGTCATCCTAATCGCGGCCATCGGCCGTGCGTGTCACTTAACCTGTGTTCTGCATTATCTGCGCAAGTTCGGCCTCTGGATCGCGTAATGCACCTGTCATTTTGTTTATTCCGTATCGGCACAGTGTCATGAGATTCGTGTTGTACCAACAGCACTCCGCCATACGAGGCGACAACCCGCAAAGAAAGCGGAGCTTCTTTACGGCGCTTGGCGTTGAAAGCATTGCCGCGACCAATCTATGGTTCCCATCGAGAATCGTGAATCGTTCTCTTTCGTTAAGGCCAATGAGGATAACGGCGCCAAATCCAGGCTCCTCCAAACGAAGCTGATCGCCGATCGACACGATTTTCAGCAGAAATGACAAGTCAACAAGATGCTTGCGCGTGCGGACGCCTTCGGCAACTTCAGTGATTGAGAAGTTTCCGCGGGCGAGTTTCCGCCACTGGGCCCGCGGGAATACACTCACCTGTCCCAGGCTCGCATCGCTGAACTCCATCTCGTACCATTCCGTCGCGGTGGGAATCTGCCTCCACAAGGAGAGGTGTCGCATGAACAGCAGGGCCCGCCGCTTTGAATTCTGGGCGGCATCGTCTAGATCTGGATTGTTTACGACGTCTCGCAGGCTCTCCTGGTAGTCGCGAAATGCAGGAGACTGAAAGTCGCTCTTCAAGAACCCTGCAATGACCTCGTCTTCCGATACCCGCCGAATCAACCTGACTGGCTGACTGCTCATCGACCGTCGCGCTTCGTCTGGCTTAACGAGCAAATCAACGAGGAAGGGTATGGCTACAACGACGAATAGAATCGCCATGAGGATCAATTGCACGAGGATTACTTCGCGTAGCGACGAATGGAACATGCAGATCCCCGCGATGACCATACCGCTAAATGCCAACTGAATCCAACTTGTATTTGCGATCTTGTAGGACATCTCGAAAGTGATGATAACTACGCTCAGCGAGTAGATAATGGCCGTCACGGCATAGAGCGCCAGAAGATAGGGCATGTTGTACCTTCCAGCGATTTCGAACCGAGATCCGAAGAGAGTGGTCCATAGCCCAGAAGGTGCAACGCTCAAGCCAAGGACCAGGACAGTACCGACGCCTAGCACCAGAAACAGCGACGTTGAGATGACCCTGAAATTCCTTCTCTCCTCATCGCGTGTGCCAGCCACGAGCGGAAACATGGAATTGACGACTGCCGAGGAAAAAGAGAATATGACTCTGCCTACCATCGCCACGGCCGCGTAGAGCCCCGCTTCCTTTGCCGGGAAGAAGTGTTCCACCAGCACGATGTCGCAGTTGTTTATAAGCACCTGGCCGGAGAAAAACACCATTGCCTGACAACTCTCGCGAAGCGCGTGCAAGAAGTTAAGAGGATTCGGGGCCCAGGTTGCCAGCCTGGGCGTTGCGGCAAAATAGGCGACGGTGACAGCGACGGAATTGGCCGCAATTACTCCCTCAACGCCAAAGCCGAGCTGAATCATGAGCAGCGAACCGCCGAGCCGGACAACTCCCTCAACAACGAGATTGGTGGCAAGGCTGCGAAATCCGTAGGTCCCTTGAATGAAGCCTCTCCTGCATCCCAACGGGACGTAGAATGCTGCTGCAACTGCGAGGAGAGCGACGAGGGCGGCCCCCGGCAGATTGAGATATTCCGCGATGGTTCTTTGGAGGAGAAGCAATAGAAGGGCCACAAGGATCCCGCATCCCCAAGCGCTTCGATGAAATCCGCGATAAGCAGCAGCCTTCCCCTCTGGAGAACTCTGCTGAGCCACCATCTTTGCAGATACGATTTGAAAAGAGAGCGTGACGGCTGAGATCAAAGTGAGGATCGTGTAAACGGCCGTAGCGTGTCCAAACCCTTGAGGACCGAGGAATCGCGCTATCGCAATGTTGTAGGCGAGATTTACGGCCGTCGTCAAGCCCGAGCCAGAAAGCAAAATGACGCTTCCTGAGACAATGCGCGCCTGCAGCGTTTTCGCCTTGTGTGCCAAACCAATCACCGCATTCCTGGAACTCCAGCTCGTTTTTTAGGAGAGGCCTGGCGTGGATGAGCCAACATGACCTAATCGCGCCAGTAGATTGTAAGATGCATTGCTCTAAATGTCGGCTGCTCATCATCGACAACAAATGGGGTTCCGCAGTGTATTAGTTACAACCAGGGCGGTTCGCATGGCTTCTAATAAAGGAGCCAATGATTATTAGTCCCAGACTTGCGATCCTTTTCCTGTTCATGCTTCCGCACGGTTGCTCTGGTCCCGGATCGAGCCAGGCGCTGCGATTGAAGCACAAGGCCACTGGGTCTTCTCCAGAGACAATCGCCTTGTACGAGGCCTGGTTTGGGCATCCCAAGCACATCTCCGTCGGTTACTCTTCCCATGATCCGGCGAAGATCGCGAGCCAGATCGCCCGGGCGAAGGCGATGGGAATCTCGGCGTTCGTCGTTGACTGGTACGGAGACCGGGAACCCTTCATAGACCGGAGCTATGCCTTGATTCAGAAGATTGCATCCAACAATAATTTCAAGGTTGCGATGATGTACGACGAGGCCGACGAGGAAGAAGGTGCAACCGACCAGGCGATCGCGGACCTCACGATGTTTCATGACACCTATCTTTTGTCGACGTCGGCGGGACATCAGGCATACCTCACCTACGAAGGAAGACCCATAATCTTCATATTTCCAAAAGGCGGATACACGAATTGGGACCTCGTACGTAACCACATAGATAAATGGAACCCACAGCCTCTTCTCATTTATGAAAACCTGCCCGGAAAGGACGCCGAAGCCTTTGACGGCTTCTATGCGTGGGTCAGCCCTGGAGAGAAGGGATGGGCGCCGGATGGCAGTAACTGGGGAGGCGAGTATCTGGCTAACTACTATCAAGTCATGAGTTCAAAGTATGCCGACAAGATTATTGTTGGGGGAGCATGGGCCGGTTTCAATGATGCCAAAGCTTCTTGGGGACTTAATCGGCATATATCTGCGCGCTGCGGTCAGACTTATATTGATACCTTGAACTTATGGCGCGCATATTTCCCTCCAGATGATCCGCCTCCCTTCATCATGATCGAAACATGGAATGACCACGAGGAGGGCACTGCGATTGAGGACGGCATTCCGACGTGCAGGACCCAGGTGCAGGGAGAATCCCTGATTCCCAATGCGGCACATCCTCCAGCGCCGAAGTGAAACCACGGAAAGACTAAGAGCAAGAAGCGCCACTGCGTTCGACTGTCACCTTCGCAAGGATTGATCGGGATTTTGAGCCGGCGCACTGACTTCGACGGCTAAAGCCGCCCGCATCCTCCGTTTGATCGGCTCTACGAAAGGATCCGATGTGTAGCAGGAGAATACCTTCCGGCTTCCGAGAGAGGCTATCTGCATCTCTAAGCCGCGTCGATTGCGTTCCGGTCTTCGGCGTTTGCGGCCTGGCCTGCAACGATACCTAATTGCGAAGCCATCGCGGCGGGAGAGCGGTGAACCTCGCTGATTATCGAGAGTGGCCGGCTACGCACTTCGTCGTAGACACGCCCGAGATATTCCCCAAGCAAACCCATACAGAGAAGCAGCAGGCCTCCAACAAAGAAGACTGAAGCCGCAACAGCAAACCCAGCGGTATTCACTGAGCTTTTTGAAAGTAGCATAAAGAACGCCATCAGCCCCGCTAGGCAGCTTGAGAAGCAAAACAGTGCAAAACTAAGGCGCAACGGCTTATAGCTAAAGCTTGTAATCGCGTCCATCGCATACTTGATCCGGCTCAAGAACGAGAGCTTGCCTTCACCGGCCGCCCGATCCTGCCGATCATAGAAAACGACTGTGTTCCGATAGCCAACCCACGCACGTAATCCAGGCAAGTACCGGCTCTTCTCTTCCATCGCGTTGACCGCATCGACAGCCTTTCGATCCATCAGGCTGAATATTCCCGCATTGAGAGGAATTGGGTAGTCGGAGAGGGCGCCCATGACGCGATAGAAGAGAGGAAAGAGCGTCGCAAGAACCTTGCGCCGTTCCTGTCTGCTTCTTCTCACCGCGACCACAACCTCGGCACCCGCCAGCCAAGCATCGACAAGCTGAGGCAGGACCGCCGGTGGATCTTGGAAATCGCCATCCATCAGGATGACCGCGTTGCCGCGCGCCGTCTTGATTCCCGCCGTGATCGCCCCCATGTGGCCCCAGTTTCGGGACAAATCCACCACAACGACGTGTGGATCTCCATCCTGAAGAGCTCTGAGCAGATCCAGCGAGCAATCCTTGGAGCCATCATTGACGTACACCACTTCCCATGGCATGTGGGTGCCCTCGAGAGCAACGGAGACGGCCTCATGGAACCGCACAACTAGATCTTCTTCGTTATAAATCGGTACGACAACAGATATCATTTGCGACTCCTGGAAGGCCGGGTTGAGCTAACATTTGGAAGCTCTTTCATGTTTATTCGCCGTTATCCGGTACAGTAGATAACGTCACCCCCGAATTCGAAATCTCGCATCATCTCTGCGTACCCTGAAACACCCGGACTCTCCACCGTACTTCGGCGGGTGTCAAAACTATGACGTATCGGGCATTTACATGCTGTGTCGCTTTGACCTTTCCGTGGTCAACTAGTTGAACGTCGTATTCGACGTTGTCAATCATCTCAAGGGAAAGACCCTCCGGCGAGTAGAACACCACTTGAAGGTCGTGCGCTCGATCCTGATAGTGCGTACTAATCCCCAGCGCGGCTTGTTCCTGGATTGTCGCGATAAGAGTCTCTTTGGCTGAACCCACGAAATCAGGATCGAGCAAATCTGGCCGATTCTGTTCAAGTGCCGCTGTTAATGCGTGCCATGACTGCAAATAATCGCGAATCGCTGCTTTTCCTGTTTGTTCTTGCAAAGGGCGTGAGCCTTGAAGATCAGCCGCTTCAATGCGCACTGCGGCTTGCGCATGCATTGAGACTGAAGCACACGTCAAAACGATACCGAAGATCAGGAAGGGCCGTAACATCGTCATTTCTCCCAACGTATCTGATTCCCCATGACCACTCCGCTTGCTACGGAAAGCATCGCTCCGTTGTGGGCAGGAATTGTCGCTTCCGCTACACCGTGCTTGAGAGGTTCATCGATCGTCGATTGGGAGTTCTTATATGTCTCTGTGAAGGTGACGATCGTTCCATCTGGCACTGCGTTTCCGTTGCAGTCTCGCACTGCATCCGTCAAAAGGTGAATCTGCTGGCCAGACTGTTCCGCACTCATCTTCAAGCCGCATGGATCGCCCGGTACCTGCTCTACAATGCGGACGCTCGCAATCTCACCAGCTCGTGCTACGAACTTATCTATGCCTTGCCCAGCCGTCGAGTCCATTTCGGTCCAGGCAGCGCCGTACCTTGTGGACACACTGCGTTTTTGAACAGCGCCCGTTGGGCTCGAGAGTTCAAACGAGAGCAACATTGGTTCTGAAATCAGATTGTGATAGGCATCGAAGACATAGACCGCACCCGTGATGCCGCCATGTAGGCCAACCGGAAGGCGAGAAGGCTTCGCAAGAAAGCTCAGGTTCGCAGGCCTGCTTGTTGGCACAACATCGAGTGA
>Ga0181535_10008311_pt1 | contig 10254 bp, 8 predicted proteins | sample PEATcosm2014_Bin_44_FD_119774 | JGI IMG/M metagenome (GOLD analysis project Ga0181535, IMG submission 119774) | Peatland microbial communities from MTU Mesocosm Facility, Houghton, MI, USA - PEATcosm2014_Bin17_30_metaG | ecosystem: Environmental > Terrestrial > Soil > Wetlands > Peat | place...
CCTAACAGATAATGGACAGCCGGTTGTTGCGCCTATCCTCGGCCAGGTTCCGTCTATCCTGTTTCATGGCCTGAAGTGTAAGCTGGACGAAAGCCGTTGTCCAGCATATAATTACGCCCTTATGACGCCGCAAACGCCTTTGGCAAACACGCAGGGTGGGCCGCCGGCCAAATTGCTGCCCAATCCCAAGGCCCGGCTCCAAGACCAGTTTCACGAGGTGGCCCGGTTCAAACATTTGTCGCCCCGGTCGGAACGGGCGTATTGGGAATGGGTGGTGCGGTTTCTCAAATTTCACAGGGAAAGGGCGGGGGCTTGGCGGCATCCGCGCGAATTAGGCAGCCGGGCGGTCGTCACGCCGTTTTTAACCTGGCTGGCCACGGAGCGGGACGTGTCCGTCTCCACCCAGAATCAGGCGTTGAATGCGCTCCTTTTTCTTTACCGTGAGGTGTTGGTGCTTCCGATGGTGGCAGGGGATTTTGTGCGGGTGAAACGTGCGCCGGGGGTGCCGACGGTGTTGACGCAGGCTGAGGTGCGGGAATTGCTGGCCGCCATGACGGGCACCTATCAGCTCATGGCGCGCCTGCTGTATGGCACCGGGATGCGGCTGTTGGAAATGCTGCGGTTGCGGGTGAAGGACGTGGATTTTGCCCGGAAGCAAATCGTCGTGCGCGCGGGCAAGGGTGGCAAGGACCGCCTGACGGTTTTGCCGGCCAAGCTGGCGGCCCCGTTGGAACAGCAGCTTGCAGCGGTGAAAAAACTGCATGAGATTGACCTGGTGGATGGTTACGGCGCGGTGGCTTTGCCGGGCGGACTGGCGCGCAAATATCCGCACGCCGGGCGGGAGTGGGGCTGGCAATGGGTCTTTCCCTCGGCCAATCGTTCCACGGATGAAGCCACCGGCTTGCCGGGCCGACATCACGCATCGGAGACGGGCTTGCAACACAAGTTGCGCGAGGCCTTGCGGCGAACGACCATCACCAAACCGGCTTCCTGTCATACGTTGCGCCATTCCTTTGCCACGCACATGCTTGAAGCGCGGGTGGACATTCGCACGGTGCAGATGTTGCTGGGCCATAAAAACGTGGCGACCACCCAGATTTACACCCATGTCATGCAGCAGCCGAGTTTGGGGGTGCAAAGCCCGCTGGATGCCATTTGATTTGACTCGCTACGCTCGAATGGTCGCCACCAAGTTACGAGTGCGCTGACGCGCATGATTTTTATTTTGTCCCCAGCGGCTGACACGCACCACCTCCCTGGCGTTTTCACGTTCTTCGCATGGTTCCCCAAGTTGTTGAAAAGACAATGCGGTGAATCGCAAATCCGAACGACGATGGCTTGCAAACGCTCAATTTCATCTGGGCATAGGAATTCTACAAGGAGCCTTAGCCGGAGGCCGGCAGGCGGGCGCTCCGCGCCCGCCCACCGGCCCCCGCCCAAGGAATCCAGCAAGTTTGACTTAGGCCGTGGAAATCCGGCGTTTTATCACAGCATCCAAGGCGGATTTTCGGGGGGCGTCTGGCCTGACGGCCAAGGTTAAACCGTGGTGGACATGCCACTCTTAGGCAAAACCAACGCCCCCATGCCCGCAAGCTGTGAGGCAGTCTCATCGCAAAGGCTACTCGCCGGGGGAAATGACAAACCATTGATCGCCCCGCCGGCTTTTACCACCTGCCCGTTCTTCCGTAAGTCCGCCCTGTGGCGTCTGTCACCCACGGCGTCCAGATGCGTGATCAGGCGCACCACCGACGCTGACAGCGTCACCGAGTCGGCAAAGGCGTATTTCGACACCTCGTAGGAGTTTGCCCCCAGGCATTTGCTCACGTATTCCGGTCCAGAGCGTGACCGGTCATATTGCCGAACTTCAACCCGGGCACCATGCGAAACCTGCTTCCAAAGGAACTCAAGTTTCTTGGCGTCCGCGTGACCATTGCGCGAAAAGATCCCACCCAGCAGATAGTGATAGTGGAACCGCCCCGTCATTTCTCCCTCTTCGCCACGCAGTGCCACGAGAAGGTTTTTCTGGGGACAGCCAAACGATTCGATGATTCTGCGCTTCCAATTCTCAAAAATGGACTGGCAAATGCCAGGCCGAGGGACTCTGCCCGCAAAAGTTGGCGTGCCGAAAAACTCCCAGGGAACCCGGGAGAGAATCACCGAATAATCTGTGCCGACCTCAAGCCGTCGCCACGGCTCGCGCCATTGCCTATCCGCTTGAGGGTTTTTATACGACATAGCCGGTTTATTTCGCGGTTATGATTTGGCCCAAAAGCGTCGCCTTGCCGCCGTTGTCACCGTGGCGGATTTTGGCAATGCCGACCTCGATGGTCTTGCCCACTGTCTTCCCCCAATATGCCTGCCGTTCCTCCGGTTTCAGCCGGTAGTAAAGCATTTCCTCCATGCGGTGTTCCGCCGGTTCGGAAATGTCCAGACAGAGCAAGTCCCAGGCTTCCCCGGCCTTGCGCTTTTCGTTGGCATCCCAACTGTTGTAGACTTCCTTAAATACCGTCAGTTTTGTGATCATACTAATTTCAGCTTTCTATTTCTGCCGGGTTAGTTGAATTCCCCACGACGGGCAGAACGCCGCGCGGAAAGTGTTTGGACGGGCTGATGTTCATCGGTTGGCCTCCGATGTATTGACGATGGCGAGAATCGCCGCCTGGAGCGGAACGGGAAGTTTTGACCAAACTGCGACAACGCGCGCCAATTCAGGCCCAAGCTCGCCTAGAATCTGTGCGCGTATTTGTGTATAGTCCGCTTGGGTGTGTGTTGTAAGAGGCTGATTCTGTGCAGATTCTGGATTTTGCGGTGAAGGTTCGATTCCCTTCACCCGCTCCATATGCTTGTAAATCATTTGCCGACTTTGATAAAGCCATGACTTGGGTGGCTGGTATCCGCGCCGCTACAACTCAAGCGGAAGCGTCTCAACTTGTTTGGCGGTGAAAACGGGGCCTTCCTTGCAGACATAGACTGGCCCCACATTGCAACGTCCGCATTTGCCGAGGCCGCATTTCATCCGATTTTCCAAGGTGGTGAATACATCGCCGCTCTGGAATCCGAGTTTCTTCAGGCTCTGCAGCGTGAACTTGATCATGATGGGCGGACCGCAAAGCACCGCAATGCGGTTGGCCGGCGACGGCTTTACCGCCTCAACCAAATGGGGCACGAAGCCGGTGTAACGGCGATGTTTCCGTTCAAGCACACTCTCGCCGGGAGATTTCAGGTTCAGCGGCCACCAGTCTTCCTCGGCGGCTTCTTCGATCAGTCCCTTTGGGCCGCCTTTCCAGTCAATGCACAACCATAACTTCACATCCGGTCGCGCCTCCCATTCGGCGAGTTCGGTCTTGTAAACGTGATCACTCCACGTTTTCGCCCCGTAGATTATGGTGATGTCGCCATAGTCCGGCCGGTGATCCAGGCAGTATTGGATGACGCTGCGCATCGGCGGCAGGGCAATGCCACCGGCAACAAACAGCAAATCTTTCCCTTTCCAGGATTCGACCGGAAAACTGTTGCCATACGGACCGCGGAAACCCATCAAGTCGCCGACGTTCAGTCGTCGTAACGCCCGCGTGACGCGCCCGGCCTGGCGGAAAGTGCACTCGATGTAACCCTTGCGCGTTGAACTGCTGGCAATGCAAAACGTGGCCTCGCCTTCGCCCAGCGCGTTATACAGGCCGAACTGGCCGACGCGAAAGTCAAACGCTTCCGCTTCCTTCGCGTCCGCGAATTCGAGGCGCAAGGTGCGCACATCCGGCGTCTCGTCCCGCATCGCCACAATGCGCATGAGGTATGGCCGGTAAATGTTGGGTGAAGCCGAAGCCGTCCGCGCCTGGATGCCGGGAACGCCGCCGCCCGCAAATTCCGGTGCCGGCCCGGCCGGCAGCTCGCGCGACAATTCTTTCAGGTCAGCCAGCAAATCCATTCCCGCCGGGCACAGGCGGATGCAGCGGCCGCAGCCGGTGCAGAGCACTCGCCCGAATTTTCCGGGATAATAACTGAACTTGTGCGACAACCGCTGTCGCCACCGGCTCGGCTGGTCGGGCCGCGGATTGTGCCCCGAGGTGTGCAGTGTGAACAGCGGAAACGCGCAGGCGTCCCAGTTCTTCTGCCGGCTCCCTTCGCTTCCGCGAATCTCGTCCTGCAGGTCGAAACAGTGGCAGGTCGGACAGACAAACGCGCAGGTGCCGCAGGCCAGGCACGACCGCGCCGCCCGCTCCCACAACGGATCGTTGAAGCGCCGACGCAGTCCTTCCGCGACCGCCTTCGTGCTGAATTGAGCTGGCAGCTTTCGCCGAATGGTTTCGCGGATTGCCGTCAAATCCACCGCCTCGTCCGACTGCGGCAGCATTGCCAGAAGTTTCCGGCCGGTCTCCGTGCGCGCTTCCACGGCCAACGAGCCGTCTGCCAGTTCCGTCAGCGTCACGTCGCCGCTGTTTTCGCCAGCGGGATCAACGCCGACCGACGTGCAGAAACACGCTGCATCCGCCGGTTCACGGCAGGCCAGCACGACGAACGCCATGTTCTTCAGCCGCCGCTCGAAAAAAGGGTCGTGGAAATCCCAGCCGAACAAGGGCGCCAGGATTTCCGGCGCCGCCGCGTCGCACGGTCGCGCGCCAAACACCACCACCGGCGGAAATTCCAGCTGCGGGTCTTCCATTGTCCACTCGCGGTCCCTGCGCCGGAATTTCAGAATGGGTTCGCTGCGCGGAAACCAACTGCTCTTCGGACTTTGCCGGGCAAGCCCCTTCCCGAGGCCGGTCGGCTGGGCGGACTGGGCGGTGAGTTCGCGATACCCGACCTGCCCGTCGGCTGCCACCGGCGCGAGCACGCGCCAGCCTGCGGCCAGCAGTCCGGACGGCCACTGTTCAATTGTTTCCCGGGCCAATTTCACAAAATAAAATCCTCCTTGTCGTTTGGCAGGTAATCTGACTGCAACGGCGCGTCCGAAGGATTCACGCCGGCGCGGTGGGTGAAATGTTTCAAGGCTGAACGGGCCATCGCCGCGTTCAGCAGGTCCAGCGGAATGCCGGCCGGACAGGCGCTCGTGCATGAGCCGCAGCCCACACAGCGTCCGGCGAGATGGAACGCACGCATCAGGTGCCACGAAAAATTGCCGCGACCGTCCGCCGCCGTTGGAAACCACTGCGGCTGGTTTTTGTCGGCGAAACACTGCTCGCAGCCACACATCGGGCACGAACCGCGGCAGGCGTAGCACTTGATGCACTTTGCCGACTGCTCCCGCCAAAACGTCCAGCGTTCACCGGGCGGCTTCGCCATCAGCTCATCCAGCGACTTCAGCGTCGCATCGGAAAATCCCACAGGCCGATTCGCCGGCAGTTCCTTGAGCATCGCCGCCGAAGCTGCGGTCAAATCCATCGTTCCCAAAAATTTTCCATCGTCGGCCACTGCAAAAATGACAAGCTTCGCCGGGTCAATTTGTGATTCCTGCGCCAGCACGTTCAAAGACAATATCTCGCTGCGGCGCGCCACCATGCCCAGCGGCAGAACGGCTTTGAGCTTTGGGTTTTTCAGCAGTCGCGCCAGATTGCCCGATTTGCCGGGCGCAACCAGTTCACCGGCTGCTTCGGCGGAGAGAATCCACGAGGGACGTGGCCGTGACAAAGTCTCATTGCGAGTCCAGCCGACGACCACCTTGACTTTTCCACTGGTGAGTGCTTCACCGGCTGCCGCCGCCAATTGCGGGTCGGCCGGCTGTGCTGGCGCGAACCGGAACACCGCCGACTCGTTCGCGTTCGCGGGCACAATATCTGGCGCGTCATCCGCCGCCAGCCGGCGCATCGCATCATGCGGTCCCAGCGCCTTGATTTTGTCGGTGAATGTCTGGATGGTTTTGACCCATTTTGCGCCTTCGGCGGCGGAAATCCACGCCAGCTCAAACCGGTTCAGGTCGAAGCCAATCACATTGAGCAGGTCGCGGAACAAAATCCACCGCCGCCGCGCCCGGTAGTTGCCGGCGGTGTAATGACAATCGCCCGGATGGCAGCCGCTGACGATGACGCCGTCCGCGCCATCCAGAAACGCCCGCAGGACAAAGCTGACGTCAATCCGGCCCGTGCAGGGCAGCATCAACGTCCGCACGTTCGGCGCGTAAGTCATGCGGCTGGTGCCGGCCAGGTCCGCCCCGGCGTATGTGCACCACTTGCAGACGAAGGCGACAATGCGCGGTTCAAAACCGTTTGATTTGGCGGTCTCACTCATTCCAGGAGCGCCTCCAGTGCGCTGAAAACTTCTTCATCGGTGAAGCCGTCCAGGTCAATTGACTTGTTGCGGCAAAGCGAAACACACGTGCCGCAGCCCTGGCACAGGCTGCGGTTGACCCGCGCCACCTGTTTGATCAACGCGCCCTGGCGGTCGCGGATTTCTTCGCGCTCAATCGCCTTGTAGGGACACGCCGCGGCGCAGGTGAAACAGCCGATGCACGTTGAAAACAAGGGTGGCGGCTGACGATTTACCCGGGCAACCACCGGGTCGCGCTGAAGTTCACTCGCTGCGAACAATCCCAGCGCCTTGGCCGCCGCCGCCGAGGCTTGCGCCACGGATTCTGGAATATCCTTTGGTCCCTGGCACGCGCCAGCCAGAAAGATGCCGGCGGTGTTGGTTTCCACCGGGCGCAACTTCGGATGCGCTTCACTCAACCAGCCGTCGGCGTCGTAGCCAATGCCCAGTTTCTGCGCCATTGTCCGCACGTCTGCCTGCGGAACGGCGGCACTGGCCAGGACAACCATGTCGGCCTTGATGTCAATGCGTTCGCCGCCGTTGAGCGTGTCGGCGGCCTGCACGATCAGTTGGCCGTCTTCGCCATAAATGCGGGCGGCCCGTGAACGCAGGTAAATCACGCCATCCTGCTCGACAGCGCGGCGGTAAAATTCGTCGTAGCCCTTGCCCGGAGTGCGGACATCCATGCACAGGACAATGGCCCGGCCGCCATGGACCTTGTGGCGGTAAAGCATCGCGTGTTTGGCGGTATACATGCAGCAGATTTTGCTGCAATAGGCGCGGCCTTTCTCGCGGTCGCGCGAGCCGGCGCATTGGACGAACACCACGGTCTGCGGCGCCTTGCCGTCGGATGGCCGTCGGATTTCGCCGGCGGTCGGGCCGGAAGCCGAGGCCAGCCGCTCGAATTGCAATCCCGTGAGCACGTCGGGATGATCACCGTCGGCATACGCGGGAAGTTGATCTTTCGGCAGCACTTGGAAGCCGGTTGCCACGACGATCGCGCCGACCTTCTCCGCGATGAGTTCGTCCTGCTGGTTGTAATCAATCGCGCCGGTCGGGCAAAGCTTCTGGCAGGCGCCGCAGCGGCCGTTTTTGAATTTAATGCAGCTGGCGCGGTCAATGACCGGCTTGTTCGGCACGGCTTGTGGAAACGGGATGCCGATGGCCGTGCGCAACCCAAGACCTTCGTCGAAGTCGCTCGGCAGTTTTTTTTGCGGGCATTTCTGCCAGCAAGTGCCGCAGCCGGTGCATTTTTTCAAATCCACGCTGCGCGCTTTGCGGCGGATGGTCACTTCAAAATTGCCCACGTAGCCTTCAATTTTCTCGACTTCGCTGTAGGTTTCCAGCCGGATGCGCGGATGCGACGCGGCCTCGACCATGCGCGGGGTCAAGATGCATTGCGAACAATCCAGCGTTGGAAATGTTTCCGAAAGCTGCGCCATGTGGCCGCCCAGCGATGGCGAACGCTCCACCAAAATCACCTCGGTGCCGCCGTCGGCAATGTCCAGCGCCGCCTGAATGCCGGCAATCCCGCCGCCGATGACCAGCGCCCGGCGCGTCACCGGCACACGGATTGGCGCGAGCGGCGTGTTGCGCTGAACGCGGGCGACAATGGAACGCACGATGTCAATCGCCTTGCGGGTGGCCTGTTCCCGGTCGGCATGCACCCAGGAACATTGCTCGCGGAGATTGGCGATCTCGCACAGATAAGGATTCAACCCGGCAGACGCGCAGGTCTTGCGGAAAGTTTTCTCATGCATCCGCGGCGAACACGCGCCCACCACCACGCCGGTCAGTTTGTGTTCCTGAATCGCGTTGCGGATCTGCGCCTGGCCCGGCTCCGAGCAGGTGTAGCGGTAATCCACGGCGTAGGCCACGCCCGGCAACTGGCGCGCGGCCTCGGCCACGCGCGCGCAATCCACCGTTTTGCCGATGTTCTCGCCGCAATGGCAGATGAAAACGCCGATCCGGGACATGTCAGTTTTTCTCCTTCCCCAGTGCATTTGCCGTCGGCACAAAATGTTTGTCCAAGCCGAGCACGGCCGCAGCCAAACCCATCGCCCAGCCGGTGAGTTGCGTGAGATAAATCACCGGCAACTGCGCCTTCGCCGCAATGCCCATCTCGCCCTGGCGCAGGTCGAGATTGGAATGACACATCGGGCAGGCGACGCAAAAAACATCGGCACCGGCCCGCCTGGCGGCATCGTAAATGCGCCGGCCCTGGCGGAGCACCGTGCTCTTCTGCGACAACGCAAACGATGCGCCGCAACATTCGGTGGCCATGGACCAGCGCACCGGCTGGCCGCCGAGCAGTGTCACGAGTTGTTCCATCTGCTGCGGGTTTTCAACCTGCTGGATGCCGGTGATCTTGGGCGGACGCACCAGCAAACAGCCGTAGTAACAGGCGACTTTCAGGCTGGCGAGCGGGCGCGTGATTTTGGATTTGAGCGCGTCGGTCACGCCGTGGTTGAGCCAGCCCAAGACGCTGACTGGCTTGATGTTTTCCAGACCGGGCGCTTCATCCAGCGCGGCGGCGATGCCGGGATTGTGCTTCAGTTCATGCGCCGCCGTGGCCAGGCGTTGGTAGCACATCGCACACGGCGCAAGCACCTCGGCCAGACCGGCGCGACGGGCTTTCGCGAGCGTGTCGGCGGCCAGGCAGAGCGCCGCCTCGTGATCAATGGCGTGGGCGGAGGTCGCCCCGCAGCAGACCCAGTCGGGAATCTCCCGCAGCTCGACCCCCAACTGGCCGGCGACGGCGCGCAGCGAACGGTCATATTCGCTGGCCGAACTGCTCAGACTGCAACCGGGATAGTAGCCGAGGACGCTCATGATTTTTTCAACCGTTGCACGGCTTTTTTTACGCGGCCGGTGTCGGCGGATTTGCCTGGCAGGAGATGCAATTTACCCTTTGCCATCATGGCCGGGCCGAGCGCGGCGTCCTGCAAAAAGTGGCCGGTGCGGAGCTTGTAACCGATGACCAGAAACAGTTCGTGAACCCGTCCGTGCCGCAGCGCGCCGTTAAGAAAAATGTGGTGTAACGCCTGGATATCACGGACGCGTCTGGTGCTCGCGGTCATGCCGCGTTTGAGTCCCTCCTGTCGGAGCACATCCATCGTGCCAGCGATGTCCACGCCCTGCGGACAGCGCGTCGTGCAGGCGAGACAACCCGCGCACAACCACGGCGTCTCCGCCGTCAACGCCTGCCGGGCATACACCGCCGCCCTTGTCGGAAACGCCGCTTCGAGCTGGAGCAGATGGATGACGCGCGTCGGGCTGACGTCCATTTCACCGGGAACATTCTGCGGGCAACCCGCCGCACATCGGCCGCACTGATAACAATTCAGCGGCGACGCACCGGTGACAGTGCGGACTTGTTCGACAAGGTTATTGGCAGTCACGCTAGACATGTTTCGGCTAATTCATGATTGGCACACAAGCGGCCATTGTAACCAATTTGTCCTCAACGGCAAACGCGGCGCGTGTGATCGTGCCATCGGCCGGCGTGGTCTTGATTTGAGTCCAAACGAGACGCCAAAGGACTTGATATGCAATTAGTGGCTTCACAACATTGAGCGGCTTACCAGACCGCCAAGTGCTTGGCAATAAGTTTTCCAACCAAAATCGCGGCAGTGACAACATTCCGCAGCTAAACTTATGACGGTCGGTGTCGGGTGAAAAAATGGATTTGAGATTCAAAGGTGCCTTAACCGTAGAGTTTTTGATATTGGGTTCACCACAGCCCATATTTCGCCTCGCCAAAGAAAACACCAGCACGCCGATCTTGATGGCGGAAGACCAGGTGGCCTACGGCACGGGCGGGTGGTGGGGCGAATGGTCTGGGGGCGGGGGGAGCAGCCCGGAGCTGAAAGACCCGCAGGCCAACCACCGGCTGGCGACGAGTTCCACGGGGGGCACGGCCTTTGGCGTCCGGTTGCTCAACGGCACGGCCACGGTGCTGACGCGGATGAGCCTGCAGTTCACGGGCGAGGTGTGGCGGCAGTCCAGCCTGGC
>Ga0181535_10008313_pt1 | contig 10252 bp, 3 predicted proteins | sample PEATcosm2014_Bin_44_FD_119774 | JGI IMG/M metagenome (GOLD analysis project Ga0181535, IMG submission 119774) | Peatland microbial communities from MTU Mesocosm Facility, Houghton, MI, USA - PEATcosm2014_Bin17_30_metaG | ecosystem: Environmental > Terrestrial > Soil > Wetlands > Peat | place...
TATGGGCACTAACTAAGCGCCATTCGGGTCAGACCTGAATGACGCGATTGACTTCTTACAAATGACAGGTCAGTCACTCCGGAATCCGCAAATCATCGCGATACTGCAGATTCCGACAACCGGATGGATTCAAGTAGAGTCGCCTGGGGCTGACCTTTGCATTTGCACTCTGATATATGTTGATTTGCATTTTCATTGCAGCATAGTTCCCATCAGACGTGTGAAGATAAATCCCGAATTCCTTCCCACCTGAATCGCCTCCCCCAGCTTTCTCTTCAATCTGCACCTTCGGCTGATATCCACTCTCAGGCGCTTCGTACATCAATGTATCATTTACGTCGGCCAGAGTCACCCCTGCACCCTCGTCAGCATGAATTGTAATAGTGTACCCGGACAGCTGATTCGTGGGATCATTGCGCATAACGCTGACACCTACTTGAGACGACTCTATAACACTCCCTTTCAGGACTTTTAACCATACAACTTTATTATCCACGGTCAAAGCGGATGACATCACCCGAAGCGCATACATAGGATCAGGGTCTCTGAACTTCCATAAATGAAAGATGACAGGATTCGCGCTGTCAGGAAGATAGAAGTCAGATTGAAAGAAAGCGGCAAATTCAAAGTTTCTATTGATATATCCTGGCACCCTTCTGTAGCCTTTCTTATTAATATCAATACTTATGCTCTTGCCGTTGACTCCGACAAGACTGAATAAACCATTCGTGTCGCTTCGCATTTCTTTCTTACAGATACCATTTGCGTGAGAACCATCTATGCTTATTAAAGACATGGTTACGAAAGCATCCGCAACAGGATTATTCGATTGATCTACTACTCTTCCATAGAATTCAATCGGCATTTTTAGTTCAAAGGTGGCATCCGCCTTTTCCATTGCGTTCCACCATCGCCACATGCGAATCCCATCTTCAGTCTTAGGAGGAAAATCCTGGTACTTGTACATCTTTGGTTTCATTTTCCAAATGGCCACTGCGGGCAGACCGGCATATTCTGTAACGGTAGTAACCTGACGTTGCGATGTCTGAATATTAGTAGCCTGCGATTCTGCTGGGATCGCAGTTACGCCCAATTCTGGCGCATTCTTCTTGTGTCTGCACCAAAAACATACTGTCGTGACCAGAATGATCAAGACTACACCAAAATAGATTATTCGTTTCAACATGTTATTGGGGCTCAACAGTAGGTTTGACATCCAAATCCTCCATCAGCTTCCAGTAGAAAGGCATATCGTATTTGGTTACTACACCATTGTTCTCATGCGAATATAGATATTGGATGTCACGTTGGAACTGGCCCGAGTGGTCGTACCGTTCGCTCCCAAAGTCATAATCTGTATTAAGATTTAGAGATGGTTGCGCACTCGGTGGTTTAGGAACGCCATCCGCAGACTCGGCACCAAGTGGATACGTACGCGAACGAGCAACAAAAGAGACGCCTTCATAGCGATCGGCTACTGGACGACTACTGGGTGTTGTACTGAACTGACTACCAGCGGAAGATGAGAACCAATATTCTTCACCTTCTGCAATCGACATCGGTTTCCATGACTTCTGGCATGATACCCAATCACAAGGCCAAAGATTCTGGTTCAATATGTTTATATGCCCTGTCCTTAACCAGAAGTCCTGTGGGTTGTAATAATTGACCCAATTATTATGTATGTTGGATCGAATATCTTTCAAACTTGCGCGGTAACCAAACTCGCCTGTCACATCCGGAGTTGGTTTAGAGGATTCCGCATTCAGCAAATCCTGAACATAATTCCCTGCCAATGGGTCGCGACCATCTAAGGTTTGCGGAAAATAGCAGCTCAGCGACACTGCAGCTTCGAGCATCACATAATTGTCCACTTGCATGCCTCGGGTCAATGCATCGCCAACACACGCGTTGCCAAGACTGTGCCCCGCTATGCTCATTGTTGCGCCCGGCATTTGATCCTTCCCCTTTATATATTCAACGAATTGCTTAAGGCCGAATCCGCTATACCAAGACCGAAATTCCCCACACAAGAATGCATTTCCGCAATTAACCACATTCCACTGATCATCACTTTCTGTCAACGTCGTGCTCCATCGGTAAACAGCCAACCGCCCTCTATAGCCTTCCCACCACAAACGCTTATAGAATGAAGCCGTGTATGATTTGACCTCCGGCACTGTCAGATCGATTCCATGCACAAATACGATGCATTTGTTCTCCTCGTCATCAGCTTTTTCAAACGTCATCTGGGAATCTTCTTGTTCATCAAAACCGGACGCATACCCAAGGTTGCCATCAGGAATTGTTACTCCACCGTTCTGCGCAATGTATGGGAAGTTCGGCATTGCGCTCACGTTTACTTCATAGGGGAACGCGAAATTATTGTTTTTAGGATTTGAATGAGCACGCATATACAGCCGCTCAATATTCCGCAATTCCAAATGCACCGCTGAACCCTCGAAAACACTTGCAGTTCTATCTGAATTGAGCAGGACAGGAACGAGATTCCCTTTTCCTTCATCTACGCCCTCAAATATGAAATGGTTCGTAATATCCCCGCTGCTCCATCCGTTCCAAAATGTGCGATCAAAACAGAAATCAGCAGCCTCCAACCCCGGCAATATCTCCGTCAAGGATGAAACTGAGTCTCGCAAAGCGTTTTTAAAATCACCCGAAAGCTGACTCTGCGCAATGATGGGATCTTTGATATATTCCCAGCCTCCATCTCGTTCAAAGGCCTTGTATATCCGTATCCCTGGAGTATCTGCATTCTTCCACTTAAAACCAAGCACAAGCTCCCCAGATTGTAGTTTCTCCCTCAAGTTCCCACTAACCCTAAGATGCAATCTCGCAAAATCTTCCAAATCCCTCGGACTGTTTATCACTGAATCCGCAGAGTCCTCCATTCCTTGTTGCACCGGCACTGTTTCAGGATCTGAATCCTTCCAATGCCAACTCGTTGTCGCCACATCCTCATCGTCGTTGAGCCAAAATCGAAGTTTCTTATCTTCGAGATTGTCGAAGTCTATAGTGCCATCACGGTTGCCATCCACAGCCAAGTCCACTTTAAGAATGTATACGTCTATATTGGTGTTAACTGACGCGCAGTTCACTAGAACATGTCCGGGGTTCACCCCCGTGAAAACACCCAGCGTGTCAATATACGCAATGTTGGTTGAAACTGGTGCACCATTCGTATCGAACACTGACATTTCCCCAAGTATTCCACGCTTTTCAGTCTCTCCGCCCACTGTCCCGGATGCGGTGAATTGCGCGGACTCACCAACACGCAGATACACAGGATCGGAGCCATTGGGTCCGTTGAAATCGCTTGGCGACACTTGAAATCCCGTAGAATAATAAAAGGATTCGTTCAAAGGTACCACGCCGTTATTCGCAGCCACATAGCCTTGCGCAGAAATCATGTCTCGAATATGCCATGCGTCCCCATCTGTCGCCTCGTCCCGGGCATACTGGCGCACTTGATAACCGCCAACCTCGCTGCCTTTGTTTATCACCACTGTGGCAATAGGCCAGGTAAGATATTCACCACTGTCATCACTGTTTTGTTGGATAACAGTATACGGTTCCGTACTAACGAGTGTCGATCCGTTTAACGTCACTTGACACATCGATTGATTTCCTGGTGTTGAATAATCGACACGCTCGTTATCATAGTACGCATATACTTGGTACACGCCTGCTGTGATTGCATCTCCTCTCAATTCCCAGTCAACCTGATTACCCGATGTGCCTGTGGAAATTACATTTGTAGCGAAACTGGTAGGACCTACCACTGTTAGCGTGGCGGCGTCTGGACTTACACCGCCGTAAATCTGGAGAGTGCTTGCCGTCCACTGGAGGCTGAACTTCAATACATCGGCCTGGGCCGAGAATATTGTTGTGCCAATATTTGACCACTTGTTCTGGCCTGCAAGCCAGACGGAGACGCTGTTTGTTCCATATAGAAGTAAATCCGCGACCTCGAACTGCCGCGATGCCCCGCTGTCACCAGTCACCGGGACGTTGTCATATTCGCGCCGCGTTTCGTCCACCTTGTTTGACGATTCCAGGATCACGCATACATTGCTCGCCTGCGCGTCAGCGGAGGATGGATCGGCGAATTTTCCCCGTATCGTGACGTGCCGATCCGTCTTCGATGGCTGGATGAATTGCCACTGGATCGCGCCTTGAATTTCAGGACTCTTCGCCGGGTTGTAATCCTGGTTGTCGTCCGTGGCAGGATTGTATCCGGGCTTGTTGAAGCAAATCGTCACCGCTGCCTGATTTGTACGCCACGGCACATAGTTGGTCGCGACCAGCCTCACGGTAATGACATTCGTGCTAGGCACCGCGTTGGTACAACACGCCACCCAGGCATAATACATGCAACCATCCCCGACTGCGTTGGCGTTCACTTTCCCGGCAGCGTTCGAGCAAGTCACGGTCACTATTGCATTCGAACAGTCGGACTGCACTGTGACAGGAACATGCTGCTGCGTTACAACCGTTCCATTCGCGGGGCTGAGTATTGCGATGTCAGGTCCAGAGGCATCCATATTAATATAGAGCCACTTCTGCGAGGCCAGACCATTCGTGGCAACAACTTCGATGTCTATCGAATGCGGACCATCGGCCAGCGATAACCGGTTTGTGAACGTGAAAGTAAACAAGCCGGACTGATGCGAATTCGTTACAACAACGGTATTGCTGCCGTATACGGTCACGGAGCGCAAATCGTTTGAGCTCGTTATTTTCCCAATAATCACCACCGGCGACGATGTCACAGCCGCGTTCGCATTCGGAGCAAGAATTGTGATTTTCGGACCCGCAATGGTTGGGAAACCATCCATGGAATCGCTGATCCCATCGCCGTCTGTGTCCCAATTCCTGGGACTTGTACCGGTGTTGGTGGGGCTGATATAGATGCCCGTTCCAGTTTCGACCCAATCGGGCAGACCATCGCCATCGGAATCCGGATCGGTCAGTGCAATGTCGGCGCCTTTAACGCTGTTGGTCATGCAGACTGGATTTCCGGGATATGTGCCCCAAGCTTCAGCTGTGTCATTGCTGAGGTTACCGTTCGAATCACACCACGCCTTGACCCAATAGCTTGTCTGATTAGGAATGTTTGTAATGGAATATGCTCCGCAGTTTGTAAGGATCGTGCCGAAGCGCGTTGACCAGCTGTTGGTAGCCGTGACGGCTATCACGCGTATCGAACCGGTCTGGCCGCCGCTGTAACTGATCGTCCCCGAAATGCTGCGCGCCGGCAGCGTCCTGAACTCCTTCGATGGCGCGGCCCAACTGCCTCCAGCTGAATTCGACGCATAGTACCGATAATAATAAGCGCTAATGAAATCCAGCCCATCCACCTTATTGCTGAGCGCGCCGACAGCCTTTTCGCCAAGCTCGACAACGTTGGCCCATTTGTCTCCGTTTGATCCAGCGTTAGTCGCTCCCCAATATACATAGACAGTCGTCGGCACTCCGCCCGTCGAAGTAAGGTTTCCGTTCAGCCATGCATTGGTCGAGGTGATCCGGGTCGCACCAGCTCCATTGTCTATGGCAGGCGGAGCGGCCAATGTCGTGAAATTCGTTGAGGAAGGCGCCCAGCACTGGCCAGCCGAGTTTGAGGCATAGTATCGGTAATGATAATTCATCATATCGTTCAGACCGTTCACGGACTTGCTCACCGCGCCCTCATCTTTCACGCCGATATTACTAGTTTTACTCCAACCCGCCTTATTGGTCCCGCCATCCGTGGCACCCCAGTATACATACACGGTCGTCGCAACTCCACCTGTTGAAGTGACGTTTCCGTTCAGAGTGGCCGCATTTGTCTTTATGTACGTAGCTCCAGCATTTTCGACAGCGGGCGCAGCGGCCAAGGTTGTGAAGTTGCTCGTCCCTGCAGCCCATGACCGGCCAGCGACATTGCTTGCGCAACAACGGTAGTAATATTTTATATTCGGACTGAGATTTGCCGCCGCGCTCAAAAAGTAGCCTGTTGACAGAATGCCCAGATTATTCGCGTTGCCCCATTTGTCCACATTTGTTCCGCCATTGATTGCTCCCCAATAGACGAAGACAGTCGTCGGAGCGCCGCCAGTAAAAGTGAGGCTGCCGCACATCATGGCCGCATTTGTCTTTATGCCTGTCGATCCCGCAGTGGTTATCGCAGGCATCGCGGCCAAGGTTGTGAAATTGCTGGTTGCAGATGACCAGCATTGACCAGCCAAATTTGTGGCATAGTACCGGTAATAATAAGTCCGCATCAATCCAAGCCCACTCACCGTCTTGCTCACGATACCAGCGGTATTCACGCCGAGATTATTCGTGTTGCCCCAACCGACTTTATTTGCTCCGACATCCGCTAACCCCCAGAACACGCACACCGTCGTAGCAACTCCACCGGTCGAAACAAGACTTCCATTAAGCGTTGCCGAATTGGTCGTTATTCCGGTCACCCCGGCATTTTCGATCGCGGGAACGGAAATAAGCGTCGTGAAGTTACTTGTCCCGGTCGCCCAGCACTGCCCGGCGATATTACTGGCGCAGCAGCGATAGTAATACCTGGTGTTGGGGCTCATATTTGGCGTCAGATTCGAGAATGTCCCGGTTGATAAGATTCCCAGATTGTTCGCGTTCTGCCATTTGGCTTTGTTTGTCACACCATCAGCGCCGCCCCAATACTCAAACACGGTGGTGGGCGCACCGCCTGTCGTTGTGAGATTGCCGTTCAGCCAGGCATTGGTTGCGGTGATCCCGCTTGCGCCCGAACCGTTGTCCACCACGGGCAGTGCCGCTTTCGTCGTGAAGTTGCTGGTGCCTGCAGCCCAACCGTCACCGTCGGCATTCGTGGCGTAGCAACGATAATAATACTGGACGTTCGGCCCCAGATTTGCAGCCTGGTTCGAGAACGAGCCGGCAGGCCGAAAGCCGAGATTGTTCGTGTTGCCCCAAGCAGCTTGAACCGTTCCGCCGTCGCTTAATCCCCAGTAGATGGTAACAGTGGCAGGCGCTTTGCCAGTTGAAGTGAGTGTCCCGTTAAGCCAGGCGTTGCTCGTGGTTATCCGGCTGGCACCAACACTGTTATTGATCGTAGGTAATTGCGCCAACGTGGTAAAGCTCGTCGTGGAAGATGCCCAGCATTGGCCCATCGAATTTGTCGCGTAAAATCGGTAGTAATAAGTTTTCGTCAACCCGAGTCCGCTCACCGCCTTGCTCACCACACCAGCGGCATGCACGCCAAGATTATTCGTGTTGCCCCAACCTGCTTTATTGGCCCCGGCGTCAGTCGAACCCCAGAACACGCACACCGTCGTCGCTACACCACCCGTTGATGCAAGGGTTGCGTTCAAAGTGGCTGAATTGGTTGTCATGCCGGTGGCTGCTGCATTTTCGATCGCGGGCGCGGATAGGCGCGTAGTGAAGTTGCTCTTCCCGGCAGACCAAGACTGGCCCGCAACATTACTCGCGCAACAACGGTAATAATATTTTACATTCGCGGCGAGGTTCGCCGCCACGCGGGAAAACAAGCCTGTTGAGAGAATCCCAAGATTACTCGCGTTGCTCCATGCTTCGCTGTTCGTTCCTCCGTTGGTTGCGCCCCAATAGACGAAGACAGTTGTCGGCGCGCCACCCGTCGAAGTAAGCCTTCCGTTGAGCAGAGCGTTGGTTGCGGTTATCAGAGTCGCACCGATGCCGTCGTCTATCGCGGGCAACTGCGCCAATGTCGTAAAGTTCGTCGTAGACGATGCCCAGCTCTGACCTGCCGAATTTGTCGCATAGTACCGGTAGTAATAAGTCCGCATCAATCCAAGCCCACTCACCGCCTTGCTCACCGCGCCAGTGGCTTTCACGCCAAAATTATTCGTATTGTTCCAACCTGCTTTAGTGGTACCGCCGTCAGTTGCGCCCCAGAACAAGAACACCGTCGTGGCAACGCCACCCGTTGACGCAAGACTTCCGTTCAAAGTGGCCGCATTGGTAGTCATGCCGGTCGCGGCGGCATTCTCTATCCTCGGCAGGCCGACAGTTATTGAAAAATTGAACACATTTTTCAATTGCCCGATGTTGACGAAGGCGTAGTCAACGTCATCGGCTGTTGTCGCAGTCCACGGATACGAGTTTGTGCAATAGCCTTCCCCGATCAGGCGATCGTAGAATTTGCCGCCCACATACTTAAGCTGACCAGCGGTCACGAAATAATAATTGTTCGTCGGCGTGAAACTCCTGACGACGGCAAGGATGTCGGTTCCGGCGCCGCCCGGCAGTTTGGCATTGAGCTCGTCATAGGCGTTTGTGGTGAACCACTTCAACTGGCCTTGCACTGCAAGCGTGTAATCGTTGGTGGCGTTCACATGGGCAATGACATGGCGATTTGTCCACCATGCGGGATAGCTGCCCGCAAAGCAGGAAACTGACGATATATTGGCAAATAACACCGCAAGAAGCAGGATTCCAGCGAATCGTTGCCATACGTCGTTGACGTGTTTTCCAATGCTCTTCATCGTTCCCTGTTCTTTGACTTGGCGTTCGTTTTACTGGGGAGGCATGTTCGTGTAGCTGCCCATCGAGATGTCCCCGCCGGGCATGCCCACTGTCGGTCCACCCAGCAATCTGATGCCATTTTTAGCGAAGACGGAAAATTGCCGATTGGTCGTCGAAGGGAAACATGTGCTGTCCGACCAGACATAGGTATTATCATTCATAGCTTCTGCGCCACTGCCGGCTGAGTGGGAATCCACGCCCGCCGCCATTGTCATGTAACCCTCCGCGTGACTGTGCGACGCTTCAGCCCATGTGCCAAATCCCTCGGCATGCGCACTGTCGCTGTCTGCGGAGGCGTAATATCCTTCAGCATGCGCATTCGCTGCATTCGCCTCCGTAGCGTAACCTTCAGCCACAGACCCCCTGTACAGCGCGCGACCTGTTCCCACGGCAAGCCCTCCATTGAACAGTCCATTCCCGGTGACGTGCAGCATCTGAGCCGGCGCGTTCGTACCCAAACCGAGTTTTCCATCATGTGTCAGTACGCCGACAACCGCACTGGACCACACGCTCCAGAATGCGAGATCGCTTGTCGTATTGGTCTTTCCCCATGTGATATACGCTGGACACAGGGAACCGTAAGGCACCAGCCTCAGCTCAGCATAACCGACCGGCGCTTCCACTTCCACCGAGGCCCAATTTGTCCCTTTGATGTGAAGTTCTTCGCCTGCCGCTGGAGTTGTGGTGCCAATCCCGACCTGACCGGCAAAGGCGTTCGTGGATGCGGTGCCGGTCTGACTAAGCGGGCCGGTGACAGTGAGAGTGTCTGTAGTCATACCTTTCGCCGCGCCTGAGCCTGACGCGGCAAGAATGAGAACCGACAACGAACATATGATTAATCGTTCTTTCATTTTTATCCCTTCTTATGGAGACACAATTGTCACATTTCCGTAGATCAACACTTGAAGTCCACGCCCGCTGAGATCCACAGATTCGCGATATAGTCCGTCATGGATATAAACGGTATCGCCAGGCCTCGCCATCCGAAGACAAGCGTTGATTGTCTTCTTCGGCCCATCGGATCCTGCAACAGACAGGGCAAATCCGTTGTATTTGTCGTCGCCTTTGCCGGCATCCACATGAAACGTGCGGGTTGACAATGCCGCGCCCGGGTTGGCTACCACTCCGATTTGAGCGGTCTTGTCGTGCGCGACTGGTGTTCCGGGTAACGTTTCGCCCGCAGCGTTCTTTATGGGGGCTGCTCCATAAACGAACCGTTCTCTTGCATCCGGAATTCCATCTCCGTCGTTGTCTATTGTGGCGCTGGCCAAAAGATAATAGCGGGCTACTGTCTGATTCACCGGCAAGCGCCCCTCGTCGCCGCGATCTTCCCAGGCGAGCTCGGTTTGGCCGGCCACGTCCCAATTCGAAACCGCGATTTGCCAGCCTGTTAGCGCGTCAAATCTGTTTGTTGCGGACATATCCTTGTAGAATATGTCCAATCGCCCGCCCGGCGTTCCATCGCATTGGATCAACATTCTTACCGCCGATCCGCCATCAGTAACGCTCATCCCTGTAATCTGCGGAGTACCGTCGTCTGCTGGAAATACGCCGGCATACGGTCTTTGCTCCGTCCAAATCATCCCGTTATCGCATGCGACTTCGCACCAGTAGCCTTTGCCGAGTTCCAGAACGTCTGCACATTCAACACCGGACGGAAACGCGGTGTCGCGAAGATGTGCGCTACTGGAAA
>Ga0181535_10008320_pt1 | contig 10242 bp, 5 predicted proteins | sample PEATcosm2014_Bin_44_FD_119774 | JGI IMG/M metagenome (GOLD analysis project Ga0181535, IMG submission 119774) | Peatland microbial communities from MTU Mesocosm Facility, Houghton, MI, USA - PEATcosm2014_Bin17_30_metaG | ecosystem: Environmental > Terrestrial > Soil > Wetlands > Peat | place...
GCAAACCGCCGGGCCGCATCCGCTTCCTCGACCATATCCTTTTGCACGCTGCCACTGGTGTCGATGGCCAGCGTCAGATTCAACGGCAGCTCCGACTGGCGCTCGAAGATCGCAATCTGCTGCGGCCGGCCGTCCTCTGAGAGCGCGAAGTCTTCACGCGTCAAGCCGCCCACAATGGCCCCGTCCTGGTCGAGCACGTTCACAAAAATATTGACCAGTTTTACATCTACATGCAGAGTTAGTTCCTGCGCTGCCAGCGTCAGGGGCGCCAGTGCAAGCATCGCCCAGATACTGGACCGCCGGCAATCGCTCAACACGCCAAAGGAGAGAATACGCGCCTGCATTCCCAAAGAATACCGCCTGTTGATTAGACGTGGTAGGAGGCAATCAATCGAATTTATAAAGGAATCCCGAGGGCGTGCCCCATAGGTTCCGCGACCGGTCTTCATAAAAGATGCTGAACTCAATGCCGGAGATGTCGTAATCGAACAGAGGCACGCGGTCGAAGGTAATGTCACCGCGCAATGAGTACTCGTCGCCGCCGCAGTCGATCATCAGCGTGTCTTCGGTTGATAACCTCTCGGGATGGGTTAGCAGCATACAGGCGACGGCATAGACGCCGGCTCCGAATTCATTGCCGGCCATCCGCATACGGGCACGGCGGGCCGAGCAGCCGCGGTGCAACATGCCGGACTGCGCGGCAACCACTAAAATGTCATGTCCTTGCTGCTGGTCGGCCAGAATTTTGCCTGCAATTTTGGATCGTTCACCTTGTCGTAAAAAAGTTGGCCCAAGGCGACCGGTGAGGCGGTGTTGAAACTTGCGTTTTGTGGCCAGAACGCCTAGAACAATTTCGACAGCCTCGTTGTAGGTTGGGACAGAGCCTGCCAGCGGGGAATCGCAAACCATGCCTCCGCGCCTTCCAGCAGCGGCTTGCGTGCCAGCTTTTCCATGCAAGTGCCCAGTACCGGAAAGAGCTTCTTCAACTCAGTGACTTGGGCCTCGATGGGGCGCACCTTGTAGGTGGGCGGATAAGTCCGATTCGAGCCCACCTCCTCATCCTTGAACTTATCGCTGGTCGTGTACCGTTGGATGATCTCCTCTACTGAAGCGGCCACATCGGCTTTGAGCTTCTTGCCAGCATCCAGCACGGTCTGCGCGCTAATCATGTCCAATCGTTCGATAGACGCAAGGTAGGCTGTTTTCACGGCTGTTGCGAGGAACTCCTGGAGTTGGGCATTCTGGCTATCTGTTGTGTTTCCAGATAGATGCAGTGGAGTAACGGTCGGAGCGGAGGTCGGAGTGGAGGTCGGAGTGAGGGGAGATGTGAGCGCCATAGTCACCCTATTAGTGCGTTTTCGCGCACTGGATACTATGACTCTTATCGGCACATTCGCCGTTTTCAGCAGGGCTGAGGCACTAAAGTTGCTCCTTTTTGGAACAGGGGACGGGGTAGGGACTCTGGACAGAACTCTCCGGATATCTGGTTCAATCTACAGAACGATTACGAGTTCTGGCAGGCGTCCCACGCATGTGCAGGGCGCAGAAAAATTGAGCCGCTGCAATCGGAGGCGGCGTGAGCCAAGAATCTGAGCCCGTAATTACACAGAGGCGCCAACACTCTGCTCGTCTTCCACTGGCAACACATCGGGCATTGCATCCGGCCTCGCCTTCAGCAGCGGCAGGGCCACGGCCAGCACATCTTCAATGCGGCTGGCATAGTGGATGGTGACGCCTTCGATAAGTTCAGAAGTAAGATCTTCTTCCACATCCTGACGGTTTTCGGCGGGCAGGATGATGGTTTGCACCCCTGCGCGTCGCGCGGCCAGGAATTTTTCCTTGATGCCGCCCACCGGCAGCACATTGCCGCTGAGGGTGATTTCACCGGTCATGGCGGTCAGCGGCAGCACCGGCGTGTCGGTGAGTAGCGATACCAGCACCGTGGTCATCGTCACTCCCGCCGAGGGGCCGTCCTTGGGGATGGCTCCGGCGGGCACATGAATGTGCAAGTCCATTTCCTTGGTGAAGTCCTCAGCCAGGCCCAGCGTGGCGGCATTGGAGCGCACCCAGGTCAGTGCGGCCTGCATGGATTCCTGCATCACCTCGCCGATCTGCCCGGTCATGGCGAAGTTTCCTTTGCCCTTCATCTTGTTGGCTTCGATAAAGAGGATGTCGCCGCCGGCCGCAGTCCAGGCCAAGCCAACAGCCACGCCGGGGCGCTTGACGCGCTCTGCGACCTCGGTGTCCACGCGCACCTGAATGCCGCCCAGAAACTCCTTGAGCACCTCGCGGGTTACGATCAATTTTTCCGTTTTGCCCTCGACCACGCGCCGCGCCTGTTTGCGGCAGACCGTACCCAGCGTCTGCTCCAGCTTCCTCACCCCGGCCTCGCGCGTGTAGTGGCGCACAATGTGGAGCACCGCATCCTCGGGAAACTCGATTTGCTCGGGAATAATGCCGTTCTCCTTGATCTGGCGGGGAATCAGGTAGCGAAAGGCGATGTGCTTCTTCTCATCCTCGCTGTAGCCCTGCAGAAAGATCAGCTCCATGCGGTCCAGTAGCGGCGGCGGAACCGTGTCCAGCTGGTTGGCTGTGCAGATGAACAAGGTCTTCGAAAGGTCGAAGGGCACGTCGAGGTAGTTGTCGCGAAATGTATTGTTCTGCTCCGGGTCAAGAGTTTCCAGCAAAGCGGAGGCAGGATCGCCGCGGAAGTCGCGGCCCAGCTTGTCGACCTCGTCCAGCATCATCACCGGGTCGTTGGTTTCGGCGCGGCGGATGCTCTGGATAATTTGCCCTGGCATTGCGCCGATGTAAGTGCGGCGATGGCCGCGAATCTCCGCTTCGTCGTGCATGCCGCCCAGCGACACACGCTGGAATTTGCGGCCCAAAGCCCTGGCGATTGAACGGCCCAGGCTTGTTTTGCCCACGCCCGGAGGCCCAACAAAGCATAGGATCGGCCCCTTCATGTCCGGCTTCAACTGAAGCACGCTGAGGTAGTCCAGGATGCGGTCCTTCACCTTTTTCAGTTCGTAGTGATCCTCGTCCAGAATCTCTTTAGCCTTGCTGATGTCAATTTTGGGACCTGAGCTTTTGGTCCAGGGCAGCAATGCCAGCCACTCGATGTAGTTGCGGGTGAGCGAGTAGTCGGCGGCCATGGGAGACATGCGCGACAGGCGCGCGAGTTCCTTAAGGGCTTCTTTCTTCACATCCTCGGGCATTCCAGCGGCTTCGATCTTCTGGCGCAGTTCGTCCGACTCGCGCTGGCCTTCGTCCTGCTCGCCCAGCTCCTTCTGGATGGCCTTGAGCTGTTCGCGCAGGTAGTAGTCGCGCTGCGACTGTTGCACCTGGTCCTGCACCTCGGTCTGAATCTTGGTGCGCAACTGCTGCACCTCGATCTCTTTGGCCATATGATGATTCAGCAGTTCCAGCCGCGTACCGATGCTGGGCGTCTCTAGCAGTTGCTGCTTGTCATCTGTGGTCAGGAAGGGCAGCGATGAGGCCACAAAATCCACCAGCCGGCTTGGCTCCTCAATGTTCGCCGCTATGGTCCGCAGTTCATCAGAGAGCGTGGGGGACTCAGCGACAATCTGCTGAAACTGCCCTATGACGTTGCGCACCAGCGCCTCCGCGCTGGCCGTAGCCTCCGGATCCACGTCCGCCAGCGTCTCCACCTCAGCGATCATGAACGGTTCGGTCTGGGTGTAGCGCACCAGCCGAACACGCTCCGTCCCCTCGGTGAAGACAAACCGGCTCTGATTGGGCATGCGCACAACCTTGTGCACCGTGGCCAGGGTTCCCACAACGTGCATGTCGGCTGGCTGGGGCGAGTCAAGACGCGGGTCTAACTGAGCCACCACCGCGATGGCCCGCTCCTCGCCCAGAGACTCGATCAACTGGATGGAACTTTCCCGGCCCACGGTCAGAGGCAGCACTGCATGGGGAAACAAGACCGTGTCCCGGACCGGCAGGACGGAAACCAGGCGCACACTGGACATATCATTTCCGGAGAGGATCTTTGAGGAAGGCGGAATGGAAGGGTGGTTGGGCATTGAGTGTCCTCGTATCAACTTATCTTATGTTAGACGGCGCAAACTTACAAGAGATTCAGGATTATCTCTTTTCCTGCCTATTTCCTCCATCCTATGGCCGGGCAGAACCTCTGGTACGGTTTAGCCTACACGGCAGTTCCACTGCTGGACTGCAGATTGTCGGCTATCTTAGCAATGCGCGGGATAATCTCAAGCTAAGTTCGTCCCGAGGATCCGGAAATGATGTGAAGCCAGACCATCCCATTCTCCCATCCGTAGCCAGCGGAATGCACTGTAACTGGAAGAATGTATCGGCTAAAGCAAGCGGAAAGTGAGCGCAACAGAGCGTTAGAAGCAGACGAAGCTGAAGGCTATGAACACGCCGGTACTAAAAAATAACCCACGCTGTTTCCGCAAGGGGAAGAGTGGGGCGATTATGGGGCATTTTACGGGCTAAACAACTGCTGGAATGCCAGCGGAGGCCGATCCTCGTTAGTATAGAAGAACAGTGGTCAGTGAACAGTGCACAAGCAGGGATCGGGAATACTGATCACGGTCCTCTGTTCACTGATTCAGGAGATATGGTTTTGAGGGTAAAGCCAAGGGGTCAATGCGGCAGGCGGTCTCGGTGCGGCATTCTCCTGGCCTGTGTCCTTGCTTGTGGACTTTCGAACGGTAGCGGCATTTGGGGCCAAGCCTTGGTGAATACCGCCGGCAGTTCCATCAAAGGTGACACTCCGGCTACATCGATGAGTGAAGCTTCAGATACACGGATTTCTGTAAGTACCCTCTCTGAATGGGAGGGTTTTCCTGTCAAAAGCATCTCTTTCGCTGGCGTTTCGGCTGATCGTCTTGCCCCGCTGGCTGGGCATCTGGATCAGGCTGCGGGAGCGCCGCTGGGCCGGGAAGAGTTGAAGAGAAGCCTTCGCCAGCTCTTTGCTACCGGCCTCTATGAAACCATTGCCGTGGATGGAGTTCGAGAACAGGAGGGCGTAGCCCTCACCTTTCGCGGGACGCCGCGCACCTTCATCGGCACGGTCAGCGTGGACGGCGCCCGGAGCGACACGGTCAATACGCAGTTGGAGCGCGCCAGCCAACTGGCTCCCGGCGCACGTTTTACCCCCGCCAAACTCACCCAGGCCTTGGAACAGATGCATTTGACACTGGCGCAGAACGGCTTTCACGAGCCGGTGATTACTCAGACCTTGACGGCCCACACGGAGGAGCAGCTGGTTGACATTGCATTTCATGTTGTCAGCGGCCCGCTGGCGCGCGTGGGCTCAGTGGATGTAAGCGGCGAACCAGGGATGAGCTTGAACGATTTTCGCCGTCATGCGCACCTCAGAGAAGGGGAGCGCGTAGATCGTGAAACCGGCAACCGGGCCCTGGCCGGAGTGTTGAAGGCCTATCGGGGCGAACAGCGCTTGGAAGCTGAAATCAAGCTGGAAAGCCAGCAGTATTCTTCGGAGAGCAAAAAGGTCAATTACCGTTTTTCCGCCAACCGTGGCCCAGAGGTCAGGGTGCGGGTAGAAGGCGCCAGCGCCAGTCCGGAACTGCTGCAAAAGGTGATTCCCATCTTCGAGGAAGGCAGTGTGGACGAAGATCTGCTCAATGAGGGCAATCGCCGGCTGCGCGACTACTACCAGCGAATAGGCTACTTCGACGTAAAGGTGGAGCACGAACAGCAGTCCGCGACCGCCGGGCAAGTGACGATCCTCTACACGGTGCGCTTGGGACCACGGCGGCGAGTAGAGAAGGTCTCGGTGATCGGCAACCACTACTTTGATTCCGCTACGCTCAAAGCGCTGCTCAGTGTTCATGCCGCCGACGCCCTTGACCGGCACGGCGACTACAGTCAGGCGCTGGCCTCCGCCGACGTCAACACCCTTCAGAATCTCTATCAGAACAACGGCTTCTCCAAGGCCAGGATTACACCCGAGACCAGTGCGGCAGGGATGAAAACCAATAAAACCAACCCGCTCACTGTGACCTATCGCATTGAGGAAGGCGAACAACTGCGGGTAGGCACGGTACACCTTGTCGGAAACGCTCATGCGGAGGCAGCCCAGCTCGCTCTTCTGATGAACACCGTCGCAGGACAACTGCTTTCACCTCAAAATCTGGCAGGAGACCGTGACGCGCTTCTGATCGACTACTTGAGCCGGGGCTTTGACCAGGTGCGGGTGGAGGTTAGCCAGCAGATTGAGCCGGCGGATGCGAGCAAGGTGGACGTGGTCTTCCATATCACCGAGGGGCGGCAGATTTTTGTGCGCAAGGTGCTGCTGACAGGGCTGCATTACACCCGTCCCGAGACGGTATCCAAAGCCATCACCCTGCATCCCGGCGACCCGCTCAACGAGACGGCGCTGATGGATACGCAGCGCAATCTCTACGACTTTGCATTGTTCAACGAGATCGACACGGCCATCGAGAACCCCTCCGGCGAGGAGACAAATAAGACCGTGCTTCTGCAAGCTACAGAGGCGCGGCGCTGGGCACTGACCTATGGTTTTGGTCTCGAGTCTCAGACCGGAACCCCGCAGTTCAACTGCGGCGGCATCATCGCCAGCGGCGCCACTTGCAATCCCAACGGCAAGGTGGGCGTAAGCCCTCGTGTACTGGCCGACATCACCCGCAATAATCTCTTCGGCCGTGAGCAATCCATCTCGCTGCGCGCCACCTACGGATTGCTGGAGCAGAAGATCAATCTGCTATTCCAGAACCCGCACTTCGAGGGCAATCGGAACTTTGGGCTGACGATCTCCGGCGGCTACGCCAACAGCCTGGATGTCTCTACTTACGTGGCCTCCAAGCTGGAAACCGGGGTGCGCTGGACCCAACACACCAATGCGCGGGGGTTTGCCTTCTCCAAGGCCAACACCTTCATCTACGAATTCGACTTTCGCCGAGTCAAGGTGCAGGCCAATAGCCTGCAGGTTTATCCAACAGAGATCGCGCTGTTGTCCACGGCGGTGCGCGTGGCAGGCCCGTCGCTGACGTGGATTCGCGATACCCGCGATTCACCCCTGGATGCGCATCGCGGCACCTATACCAGCTTCCAGGAGTTTCTCTCCGGAGATAGTTTCGGCGCGCAGGCCAACTTCAATCGTCTTGATCTGTCGAATTCGAGTTACTACAGGTTCGATAAGGGCCGTTTTGTTTTGGCTCGCAATACGCGCTACGGGCAGGAACGGGCCTTCGGCAAACTCCAGGCGGAGCTGATACCCCTGCCCGAGCGGCTCTACGCCGGTGGGGCCACTTCACTGCGAAGCTTCGGCCAGAACCAGGCTGGGCCGCGCGATCCTGAGACGGGCTACCCCATCGGCGGGGCGGGCGCGCTCATTAATAGCACCGAATTGCGCCTGCCGCCGCCTACGCTGCCCTGGCTGGGCAATACGGTCAGCGTTGTACTCTTCCACGATATGGGCAACGTCTTCACCAACGCGGGCGATGCCTGGGCGAGCGCACTCCGGGTTCGCCAGCCGCTGCGCGATAACTGCAAGGCACTTGCGACAGTCGGCGATTCCAACAGCTACCTGCCTGGCGGAGCCGATACATCGACCGGTAAACAAGGGACGTGCAGCTTCAACTACTTCTCCCACGCACCGGGAGCGGGCTTGCGCTACCATACGCCGGTGGGGCCCATCCGTTTTGACTTCAGCTATAACCTGAATCCTCCCATCTATCCGGTGAATTACAACTACTCGCTTACTCTACCGGGGTCTAACCCGCATGTGGGCGAAGGCACGCACTTCAACTTCTTCTTCAGCCTGGGGCAGACTTTCTGATGCGCATCCGGACTCAAACACGGCACAAGAGCAAGCTCGGACTCGCCTGCATGGGAGCGATGGCGGCCTGCCTGGCCGTCCTTGGATCAAATTCTGCTCTGGCTCAGAATCCCGCGCATGCGGCTCCGCCCGTCAACGCCGTGGTGCTTGACCGTGTGGTGGCCGTGGTCAATAACCAGGCCATCCTGGCCAGCGATGTGGACGATGAGGTGCGGCTGGCGGTGCTGGACCCCGGTGTGGCGGGAATGGTGCTTACACCACAGCGCGCCCTGGAGCAGTTGATCAGCCGCGCGCTCATCCAGCAACAGATTCGCCAGGAAGACGCGCAGGTCGCTGAGCCGACACACGCCGAAGTTGATGCCCGTTTGATGGAGATTCGCAGGGAAGTGCCGGCCTGTATTCACTTCAACTGTGCCACGGAGCAGGGTTGGGCGGCGTTTCTGGCCGCGCATGGGTTGACGCCGAAGCGTGTGGAGAGCTATCTCCGCTACCGGGTTCAGATTTTGCGCTTCATTGAACTGCGCTTCCGGCCGGGGATTCGCATCACTCCCGAGGAGATTGACAAGTACTACCGCGAAACGCTGCTGCCGCAGTACACGCCGGGCGAGGCGATTCCGCCGCTGGACGAGGTAGCCCCGCGCATTGAGGAGATTCTGCTGGAACGGCAGGTGAATGTGCTCTTCGATGACTGGCTCAGGAACCTGCGCAAGCAGGGTGATGTGGAGGTGCTCGACCCGGCGCTCGACGCACCTGAAACCCCAGGCGGAGCAGGGAAGGGAGGAGCATGAGCGAGCAAGAACCCACGCCTCCAGATAATTTGGATCCCGGCGCGTCTGAACCAGATAAAGCGCCCCGCCCCAGCCGTCTGCGCCGCTTCTTCCTGCGCCATCTTCCCTTGTCGTTGGCTGCCGTGACGATTCTGTTGGCAGCAACTCTAGCCGGCCTATATTTTGCGGCGAGCTCGGCGGCTTTTGAGAATTATGTTCGCCGCCAGATGGTGAACAGGCTGGAGACGACCACAGGCGGGCGCGTTGAAATCGCTTCCTTCCACTGGCATTTGCTCAGTCAGGAGGCTGAGGCAGACGGGTTGGTCATTCACGGCCTCGAAGCTCCTGGCGAAGCACCTTACGCCCAAGTCGAGCACATGCGCATGCGTTTCAGCGTGCTGGGTTTCCTGAGCCCGCGCATTCAATTACGCGATCTGGACATCGTGAAGCCCCAACTTCACATGATCGTGTACTCCGACGGCTCGACCAACCAGCCGCAACCCCGCAAGGCCAGCAAACCGGGGGAGCCTTTGTTCGATAGATTTTTTGATTTGAAGGCCGATCACGTCACCTTCGAGCAGGGCGTTCTGGACTACGATAATCGCGCATCGGAGTTCGACTACCAGGACCGGCACATTCCGCTCGATTTTGCAGCCAGCGATTTCTCCCTGCGCCTGGTTTATTATCCGAAGGGCTTCACTACGCCAGTGCAGAGCGTCCCTCCCTTGCGCCGGTCAATCGAGAAAATAACCGGCGCACGAGCGAAAGATCAGGAGTCCTTTCTTATTGAAGCCGGCGTCCGCGATCTGAGCCTCTCGCGCGGCGCTTCGTCCAAGCAGGGCAAAACGCCGCTTCCGGTACAGGGATACATTCAGGCCACGCTGGAGCTGACGCGCAACGCCGCGACCCTGCGTTCGCTGCGCATCACCGCCAGCAGCCGCGGAATCAAGGACCGGAGCCTAGACATCTCCGGCACATTGGATGATTTTGCCCATCCCCGCTGGCAGGCCAAGGCCGTGGGCGAGCTGGACCTGCGCCTGGTTGAACCGATTACAGGCTACAATCGCGCGCCGGAAGGCATTGCCCATCTGGACCTCACCGCGTCAGGAGATGCAGGAAGCTTCCGCACCGATGGCGGCGTTCACGTCGAGGGCGGCTCTTACATCGGGACCGGCGTGGTGGCCACCGGCTTTGGACTCGATGCGCGCGTTCATGCCGATGCAAAGCAGTTGATGGTTACCTCGATTGTTGCGCGCTTGCGTCAGGGAGGCCAGATTGAAGGTGATCTCTCGCTGGCTCCCTGGCTGACTCCGCCACCGAGCCCGGCCAAGAGTAAGGCCCGCGCCGCCGCTCATCCGCTCCCGTCCGCGGACGAGATCATTATCCCCGTCAACGGCAAGGTTGCTGCTCAATTCAAAGACGTTGCTCTGGACACAATCCTGGAGATGGTTTGCGATCCTCCCTTTCAGCATCTTGGCTTTGATGCGCGGGTCAACGGCGCCGCCAACGCACTGTGGGTCAAAGGCGACGATCATACGCTCTCAGTGGGCGCGCAGTTCAGCCTTACACCGCCGGCCAAGGCAGCGCAGGGGAAAGTGCTGGCTGGAGGCCTGATTGATGCAACCTACACCCACCGCGACGGTGCGGTTGATCTGCGCA
>Ga0181535_10008324_pt1 | contig 10238 bp, 9 predicted proteins | sample PEATcosm2014_Bin_44_FD_119774 | JGI IMG/M metagenome (GOLD analysis project Ga0181535, IMG submission 119774) | Peatland microbial communities from MTU Mesocosm Facility, Houghton, MI, USA - PEATcosm2014_Bin17_30_metaG | ecosystem: Environmental > Terrestrial > Soil > Wetlands > Peat | place...
CCCGCAGGATCCCAACCGCGGCCCGGCCCGCGGCGATGGTCTGGTTGTAGTGGTCCTTTTCGGAAGCAATCGCGCGCGCGATGGTCATGGTCGCCTCCGGCGAGAGCACGGCGGCTTGCGGACTAAGCCACTCGTCGGACTCAGTCAGCCAGTTCCGCAAGCGGAGAGCATCGCCTTTGTCCGACGCGACGTTCATCAGACGGCAATCGTACGCGAGCACTTCCGTAAAAACCTCAGGCGCAATGCCGGACAACAACCGCACGTTTTGCACCGATTCGTTGCTCCATAGATCGCACATGGCAGCCGCGATATTGCCCATCGGGCTGAAGTGCGCGCAAGCAGCCGACTTGCCTTCCATGGAGATGGGGCAGCCGGTGATGGCTTTGATAATGGGCCCTTCGTAGGCGCAGTCCTTCGACGGTCCCACCGCGCCGTGTTCGAAGGCGGCGAGGCTGCGCACGGCGCTCATCGCCCGCACTACCGCGGCCAGCACTTCCGGCAACATGCGTTGATGCGCTAGTTGCATCGCCGTATTGGCGAAACCACAGGCGCTGTCTCCGGCCGGGATCGAACCGCCGCTCTCCGCGCACATGACCGAGATCTGGTCCCACAGCCATCCGGTGTCGCGTGGAGCCAGCACGGCTAGGGCGAATACCATGGCTCGTATGTCGCCGTACATCAGCCCAGGGTCATGCAGTTCCTTTCCGCCGATGGATTCGATGGAGACGAGATGAGCGCCAGCCTCGATGCACAGTTCGAGCGAGCGCTTCACAGACTCCCAAGGGGCGCCGCTACGAAGCGACGGGGGCTTGCCCTGGTCGCGAACGTCGGTGGGAGTGACACGCAGCGCACAGCGCAGGCCGTGCTTCTCATGCGCCCGGCGCAGGTGGCTCTCGAGCAGGCGTGTCACCTCCGCTCCCCACTCCGGAGTCAGAGTCATGGCAGGCAGCAGTTCGAATTCTAAAACGATCCCCGGAACCCGCAGGGAGATGGCGCGCTCCAGAATCCTGGTTGCCATTTCCTCGTACTGCGCGAGCACCTGCGTCCAGGTGGCCTTTTCCACGCTGATCGTGGGAAGCGTGAAGTTGACCTCCGGGAAAACATGGCCGGCGCCGATGGTCAGGTCAAATCCGCACGCGAGCGGCCTCTTGGCGCGTCCGAACACGAGTTCGGACGCACTCTCGTAGGCTAGACGAGGCGCCTCGCGCGCCGTGATTGCCGCCTTGCCGTCTTCGTTCAGGGTTGCTTCATCCAATGGTTTCGAATTGCTCATGCGACTTACCAGAAAATCACATTCAACCAGACTAAAATAGCTGCCACCACCGCCGCAGCGAAGATTGGCCGGCGATAAAAGGGAGCGGCTTCGTCGGAAGGCAGCACGGACAATCCGTATACCAGACCCTGCAGTTCCGAAGCCGGCTTGGGCTTGGTCACCAGGCTGACCGCAATCGTGACGATCACACATACCAGCCAGGACCAGATGAACCGGTACAGGTTCTCGGCCATCGGCTTGGCGTCCGCGGACAAGGCCAGAATCGCCAGCGCCTGGGGATGGAACTTCACCAACAGCCAGAGCAGGACGGACGATAGCGTTCCGCAGAACAATCCCCAGAATCCTCCGGCGGGAGTGGCGCGCTTCCACAGCATCCCGATGATCACCGTGCCGAACAGGGGGATGATGACGAAACCGAACACGGCCTGGACGTAATCCATGATGCTGGCGAATTGCATGACCAGATACGCCGCGCCGATGCTCGCCGCGAGCCCGATGACCGTGCACCAGCGCCCGATACTGAGGCACTTCGCGTCGCCGGCTATGCGGTTCAATACCGGGCGGTAAATATCGTAGGTCCACACCGTGGCGAAGGCGCTGATGTTCCCCGCCATCCCGGACATAAAGCCGGCGATGAGAGCGGTTACGCCGATGCCCAGGAAACCCGGGCCGAGATAGCGCGCCATCATGAGCGGCATCACTTCGTTAAAGCTGTGTCCACCGGTTGCGAGCGCCTCCGTCTCTCCAGTCAGTTTCATCGGCAGCACGGCCAGGCCTAGCAGACCGGGCAGGATGACGATGGCCGGCAAGAACATTTTGAATGCTGCGCCGATGGTGGTCGCGATCTTCGCCGACCTCAAATCCCGCGCAGCCATCACGCGCTGGACAACCAGGAAGTCGGTGGTCCAGTAGCCGAAAGCGCCGATGAAGCCCAGGCCGAAGACGATGCCGGTCCAGTGTACGCCCATGGGGTTGTGCGCGGCCGCGCCCATATTCCGCCACATGTGCGTATAGTCGCCGGCGGGCGCGCGCGCGGCGATGCGCGCCAGCATGCCATGCCACCCGCCTGTCTCGATCAGGCCGAGAATGGGGATGGCAGCGGTTCCCACCCAGATCAAAACGAATTGCACGACTTCGTTGACGATGGCGGAAAGCAGGCCGCCGAGCGCGACATAAACGCCTACGGTTACGGTGGAAACCAAAATGCTGAAATTGATATCCCAACCGAGAATGACCTTCATCACCACGGCCATGGAATACATGTTGATGCCGCTCATCAGAATAGTCATGACGGCGAAAGACAAAGCGGAAAGCAGGCGCGCGCCCTCGCCGTAGCGCAGCTTGAGATATCCGGGCACGGAGTGCGCCTTGGATACGTAATAGAACGGGATCATCACCATGCCGAGAAACAGCATGGCGGGGACCGCGCCGATCCAATACCAATGCGCGGCCAGCATGCCGTACTGATAAGCGGAGGCCGACCAGCCCAGCAGTTCCAGCGTGCCCAGGTTCGCGGCGACGAAGCTCAGTCCGGCTACCCAGGAGCCCACGCCCTTACCCGCGAAGAAGAAGTCCTTGCTGGCGTGGACGCGGCGCTTCAGGTAGACGCCGATGCCTAACACCAGCGCGAAGTATAGACAGATGACCAGGATGTCGGCCGGGGCCAGGGTGAGCAGCCGCGACGGCCTGCCGGTTTGCGCGGCGGTGAGGTCGGCATGCGCGGCGGCGCCGATGGCGAGGACGCGGACGGCCTGCCATGCGACGCCGTGGCGGGCGGGGTGGGAGGGGCTCAAAGATTCTCTCCGGCAAGTAGAAAAACGTTTCGCACTGATAACGTTATCATTTTTGGCGGCGACTGAGCCTGACCAGGAACAATGGCGACCGGCGCCAGGCCTAGTGTTACGGCGGCGGTCATCTCGCGGATGAACGCCACCTCGTCCGCGCGATACGGCTTGCCGTCACAGAGGTTCGGCCGCGGGTTAGGAGGAGCCGGATGATGGGATCATGGATGAAATCAGATCGACGAAATCCGGTACGGTCTTGCCCAAAATCTTCAAAAGCTCCGGCACACTGCGGCCTCGATCGGCGGCCTGTGCCCGGAGCTTTGCCATAACGACAGCCGGGTCTTGATGGTAGAGCATACTAAGGAATGGCGCGGGATGGAGGGCAACGACTCCCCATGGCTCAAGATGCACTTTTTGGAAGTGCCGGAGGTTCAGGGTCACGATGGTGGAGGCCCCGCAGGCAACCGCCGCGGCCAGAACGTGCCGGTCTTTCTCGTCGTTTGTCATACGGGAAACCAGTGGTCCATGGCCAGTCACCCATGCATCGCCGAAGTGCGAGAGCAGCTCGCTCTGAAGATAGGAAGTGAGCGCGGCGGGCCATCCCAACTTAGATTCCAGCGTGCGGACGGTTTCCGCCATGATCTCCGTCGATCATCTCGGCTCGTAGAGCGGCGGAAACTCTGCGAGGCGGAGCATCGTGTCGCAGAGAGAGAAGTTGACAAGAATGCAAGCGTCAAGGACAACCAGTGGCCCGGCGCTCATCCCTGGCTTGGCACCAGCACGCGCTCGTAGAGTCCGGCAGCATCCACGGCCTGGCCAATTCTGCGAAGCGCGTTAAGGCGGCGTTCACTGCGTTGGCGCTGATCGAGGAAGCATTGAACCGCGGCTTCGAAGAACTGGTTCATATCCTGGTACTGGCCGGCGGTCAATTCGTCCTTGACCCGCTTTTCGATCTCAGGGGACAGGTTCACGTTCATTGGCCGTTTCTCGTTCCTTAATTTTACGACAACACGCGCAGGGCAGGCCAGTGTCCGACGTGGCAGTGGGCTTGCACAAGGTCTAGTGTGCGCCAACAGTCATCTCGCGGATGAACGCCACCTCGTCCGCGCGATACGGCGTACCGTCGAGGCGGAAGATCTCGTGATGCCACATCGCCGGCTGCCGGTCGGTATACGGCTTCTGCCACGAATCCCAGGGCAGGTTAGTCTGCGTCTTGCCCGCCACCAACCCCCAGTTGATGGCTGCGACCCTAAACTTCTTCGCTACCGGAAGAATCCCCTGGAAGGTGCTGCCGTTGCCTCGCGCCATATACTCGGTACACAGAATCGGCCGATGGTATTGCTCGAGCCATTGCACGTGCTTCTCGAAGTCGGCCGGCTCGTTGTAGTTGTGGAACGACACGACGTCGGACGAGAAAATCTGGATCTTTTCCAGCGGGCTCAATTTTTCGGGCGAGGACCAGTCGCCCTGCCAGACGGCGCTGGTCAATGGCTGGACGGGCAGCGCCTCCCGAGCCCACGCGTAGGCCTTCGGAAGCAGTTTCAGAACCAGTTGGATCTTGTTGGGAGGCTCGAGCTTTCCGTAGCTGGAGTCGTTGGTGTTATCGGGCTCGTTCCAGATGTCCCAGGCGAGTACGCGATCGTCGTTCGCAAAAGCGGCAATCACGCCTTTCACGTAGGCTTCGAGCCGCGGATACTGAGCAGGATCGGCCAGCGCCTTCGCTCCGGGGCTTTGCACCCAGCCGGAATTGTGAATGCCAGGCCGCGGCGCGGGCTGTTTCCCGAGTTTGGGGTTTGGGTCCCAGCAGGAATCGAACAGCACCAGGACGGGACGGATTTTGTGTTTGGCTGCGATCCGGAGGAATTGGTCGATGCGCTGTTTGAAGCCGGCGGAGTCCTGCGCCCAAAGAAGGTCGTGCAGAAATACGCGCATGGTGTGCATGCCAATTCCCTCGGCCCAGCCGAGTTCCTTGTCGATCTCGGTGGAATCGAACGTGGCGGCCTGCCACATCTCGAGTTCGTTGATGGCATTCGCCGGGATGTAGTTGGCGCCGACGAGCCAGGGCTGCCGGGCGTACCAGTTGCGAGCTTTCTGTTCCGGCCAGGGCGTGCCTTGCGCGGCGGCCAGGCCTGCGGCCAGACAAGCGAGAACGGCGGTCCTTGCGATGAGACGGGATCTATATCTTCCGGTGGGGGACATGGGAGTTCCTTGAGATGAAAGATTATTCTACTGCGTCGGACCGGGGGGCCGACGCGGGCGAGGGCTCCCGCCCCACCTAGCCGCAAACATTAAAGACCATCCCGGGTGTGCGGCCAGTCTTACTGGGCCAAGCGGTTCAGCGTCAGGAATGTAACGCGCTTCTGCGATTCCGTCTTGGCTAGCGGCGAGTAGTAATACCAGAAGGTGGCTTTCACCTGGGTCTGGCTGCCTTTAGGAATCTGGAACAGGAATGTTTCGGTGCGCTTTTCGCCTGGCGCCAGGCGCGTGTCCGACACCAGTTTGGCGGCCTTCAAGAAAACGAAATGCTCGCGCATCAGGACCGTGCCGTGTTGGTCGGCGACGGTGCGGGCGTAGACGCGCTGCTCGGCGAAGTGTTGGCCGGCGGCGGAATCGGCGCGCAACTCCATCACCAACTGGCGCAGCGGAGAGCCGGTGGGGAAGTAGTGGCCCGCGGTCTCGTTGGCGATGTCCACGGTGACGCGCAACTGGCCGCCTTCGCGCGTAGTATTGAGCTGCGCTCTGATGGCCTTATTGAGTTGCTCGAGCGAATGGCTGCCGGGCATCTGGTGGAGGTTGATCTTGGCCGTGGCCAGGCGCGCCACCTTCGGATCCACCACGTCCCCTTCCACGCGCGACATATGACAGAACTGGCACTGTTTGCCTTCCTTCCAATAGCGGCTGGCCTTCCACTCAGAATAAGTGGTCAGCACGGGAAAGCCGGCGGCATTCTTATATTCATGGCAGGTGGCGCAAAGCGCGGAAGAGGTGTGGACGGCCGAATAGGCGGTCTGATGCGCCTTGGAGACGGCATCGCTGAGGGGGCCGGTCTTCACCGCGCCGAAGACCAGCGTGGCTTTGGGATTGCGCCCCTCGAAGGAGACGTCCCGGATGGAATGGCAGTAGTCGCAGGTGACTCCTTCCCAGCTCACTTTGCGGGCCAAGCCGATGTCGCCGATTTGAGCCGCGATCGGGGAATGGCAATTCAGGCAAACCATGCGGCCGGCCGGTCCGAAATCCGCGGCAGCCATCTCCAGCACATCCTGAAACAGGCGGCTTTCCATGGCTTGCGAATGCGTGGAGGTCTTCCAGGATTCGTGGATGGAACGGTGGCAACGGCCGCATACCTCGGCGCTGCCGGGGGACTCCAGGGTTCCGGCGCTCCCGAACGCCAGCGACATAGCTAGCGGCATAGCCGGCGTCAAAGCCAAGATGGCCTGCAAAAGCATGACTTACCTCCCGGCGGGCTTAGGGACCGCTGGAGCCTTGGACTCCAGGGAGCGGATGGCCATCCACAGCCCGACCATTGTAATCACGATCGTTAGCAGCGACAGCGCCAGCCCAACGCGGCGCGAGTCGCGATCCTGTAAGGCTTTCTCTCCGGCGCGGCGGGTCTCGGCCGCCACGGCCAGACCTTCGTTGACGGGCTTGGCCACGGCCGCGACTTGGAATTCATGCATGGCTACGAGCGCTTTCACCTGCGCCTGGCGGCCATCCATCTGGCGCAGGATCGGCTCGGAAACTTCCATGCCGGAATCGTGCGCGCGGTTGAGCACGGCGTCGGACTGGGTGAGGGCGGTGTCGAGCTTGGTCAGGAGGCCCGCCATCTGGGCCGCGGCCGCTCCTCCGGCGGAGGTGGCGTCGTGGCATTGCGCGCAAACCGCACCGGTTCCGGCCAGCATCCCGATGTTCGGTTGGCGGATGCCGTGATTGCTGTGACAGATGGTGCAGCCGCCCCCGCCCATGGCGGCGAATACGGGCTTATGCGGGCTCTTGTTGTACATCTCCTCGAACAGGACATGGCAGGTGCCGCAGACCTCCGCCACCGACGCGACCTGCGGGGGAGCGGCTCCGTGGTTGCCGTGGCAGGAGGCGCAATTCGGCGCGGACAGGTCGCCGCGCTTGGACAGGGCTTCCCAGTGCACGCTGGTGCGATATTCCGCGAACTGGTTCGTCGCGATCTTGTACGGCTGCATGTGGGCGGCGTCGGCGTGACAGCGCGCGCAGGTTTCCGGCAGCTTCAGCGGATGCACGGGCGACAGTGGATCCTTTACCTCGCGGATGTTGTGCACGCTGTGGCAGTCGACGCAGTTGGCCACGGCGGTGTCGCCGGTGGCCAGGCGCTTGCCGTGAACGCTGGTCAGATACAGCGCCAACTGGTCCACGCGCTGTTGGGGCTTGAAGCGGTGCATCAGGGCGGCGTCACTGTGGCAGCGGGCGCAGAGCGCTGGCACGGCGGTGCGGGCAACATGGCCCTTGAAGCCTTTGGCAGGGTTCATGGCGGCTTCCGGATCGTCGGCGTTGCGATCGCCGCCGTGGCAATCGGCGCAACTGAATCCGTGGCGCGCGTGGATGTCGTTGGCGTAATCGGTGACGGGGGCTTTGAGGGTGCCGTCCATGTTGGCGTGGCACTCCATGCAAGAGTCCTTGGCAGCGGCAAGGGGGGCGAGGGCCAAAAGCACTTGAAAGGCGGCTGCGGCCAGGATTGGCCACCCTCCAATAGCGTGTCTCATCGGAAGTACCCCAAGAGCGAGAAAGTGACCAGGTAGGCCAGCAGGGCCACCCCCGCACCCGTCACCCATCGCGTTCGCACGGCGCCTTTGGAATTGCTGGCCCAGAAGGGCAACAGCACCCACCAAGCCGCCAGCAGGGCGAAACCCATCAAGCCCAGTAGTTCCCCTTCGACTCGCCAAACATGGCTGGGGATGAGCTTCAAGGTGTAGAAGGGCGCCAGGAAATACCACTCGGGGCGGATCCCGGCGGGCGCGGGCGCGAACGGGTCGGCCTTCTCGCCCAGTTCCCAGGGGAACAGCGCCGCCAACGACCCCAGCACGGCCAGCGCGGCATACCAAGCCATCAACTCGCGCAAGAAGAAGTTGGGGAAGAAATTCATTTGGGAGAGCTTCTTGCCCTCGCTCCACGGCGGCGAGCTCATGCCATGGCGCTGCACCAGTCCCAGGTGCACTACCAGCAGCAACGTGGTCAAGCCAGGCAGCACGGCCACGTGGAAACCGAAGAAGCGGGTGAGCGTGGCGCCGCCCACATCGGCGCCGCCGCGCAGGAAGCGCGCCACCTGATGACCGGCTATGGGCACGCTGGCCGCCATGTCGGTCCCCACCTTGGTGGCGAAGTAGGAAACCTTGTTCCAGGGCAGCAGGTATCCGCTGAAGCCGAAGCCCAGGGCCAGCCCCAGCAGCACCAGGCCGCTGAGCCAGGTGATCTCGCGCGGCCGGCGATACGAATGCAGAAACACCACGCTGAACATGTGAATGAACGCGGTGAAGATCATCAGGTTGGCGGACCAGCTATGAATGGAGCGCACCAGCCAGCCGAATTGCACGCGGGTCATGATGAACTGCACGCTCTCGTAGGCTTCGGTGGGGCTGGGCCGGTAATAGAGCAGCAGCAGCACGCCAGTGAGCACCTGGATGGTGAATAGGAACAGGGTGATGCCGCCGAAATAATACCAGATGGTGGCCGAGTGCAGCGGCACGGTTTTGTGGGCGGCGAACTCGCGCAACGCGCTGAGTCCCAGCCTTTCGTCGAGCCAGCTTCCCAAACCTCCCGGACGTGTGGCGCTTGCCAAGGTCGCTCCTTTCAAGTCCGCTTCGAGATCACCACTTCTTCACCGCGCAGCTTTACGGCGTACTCTTCGAGCGGCGCGGGAGGCGGTCCGGACACCACCTTTCCGTTGAGATCGTAAGAGCCGTTGTGACAGGCGCACCAGATCTGGTGGCGCGCATCGCTGTATTGCACGGTGCAATTCAGATGGGTACAGACGGCGGAGAAAGCGCGCCATTCGGTATCGCTCACGCGCACCAGCAAGGCGGGCTTGCTGCCGAACTTGACGATCTTCCCGGTGTTGGGCTTCAGATCCTGCGTCTTGCCGCCGGATACTTCGTTGACCGAGGCCTCGGGCATGTCGGGCGGATTGATGAACTTGACAGCAGGATAAAGGAAGGAAGCGATAGAGGCTGCAAACCCGCCGCCTAAAAGCCAGCGGATGACCGACCGTCGTTCCTGCTGCATAAGCCGCACCTCCCAGTTACCGGATTCGCGCGGTGGCTCAAGCAACGCAGGGGCCAATGTTAAAAGGGCTTAATTGCATGGGTTCAGATTCTGGCGTTGGGTGAAAGGGCGCAAAGTTGGGCTGCAATGCGCAAGTCCGCTGGGGGTTTGTGGTGGGTCTGCGTAATATTCGTGCTGTCACCCGGGCATACTGGAGCGTTGGGTTTTGGGGGCCGGTGAAGAGGCATTTGGCCGCAGATGGATAACACAAGCTACTGGTGGCGAAGGTCAGACATTCAAGCAAGAAGGTATTTAGATCTTGTGGGGTGGGCATTCTGCGGCCAAGATTGGCCGCCCCACATCGGCCGCGATGGAAAGTGGCACATTTGTCGCCGGAATTGTCACTGTATTGCGAACCTCAATAGTTATTTGTTTGCTGCCCCTTCGAGCGTCCGGCCGGGGTTCGGGCGATCCCCGCTATTCGTATCGCAAAGCCGAAATTGGGTCGATGCGCGAGGCCTTCCATGCGGGTACCAGAGCCGCCAGCGCAGCCACCGCAGCAAGCGCGACCGCCGCGCCCGCGTAGATGGTCAGGTCCGCCCCCTGAATGCCGAACAACTGCGATTCGACATAACGGCTCAGTACAAACGCCGCGCCCAAGCCGATCGCGACTCCCGCCGCTACCATGCGCCCGGCATCCAGCAGCACCATCCGCAACACGGCGGCGGGCAACGCACCCAGCGCCATGCGCACGCCGATCTCGGCGGTACGCCGCGCGACCGCGAAGGCGATCACGCCATAAACTCCGATGGCGGCGAGCAGCGTCGCCAGTATGCCAAACGCACTCGATAAAACAGCCACCAACCTCTCCGTGTAAAGCGCCTCGCGAATCTTCAATTCAACCGGCTGGATCTCCGGAACCGGCAGGCCTGCGTCGGCCTCCCGCACTGCCCGGC
>Ga0181535_10008325_pt1 | contig 10237 bp, 6 predicted proteins | sample PEATcosm2014_Bin_44_FD_119774 | JGI IMG/M metagenome (GOLD analysis project Ga0181535, IMG submission 119774) | Peatland microbial communities from MTU Mesocosm Facility, Houghton, MI, USA - PEATcosm2014_Bin17_30_metaG | ecosystem: Environmental > Terrestrial > Soil > Wetlands > Peat | place...
ATGATGAAACGGTTTCTTCAAACCCTGATAATCGGTCTGTTTGCATCGACAAGTACGTTATATGCCCAGGCCCCGGCTTCGTTCCGCGTACTGCTGGGGGTGGGTGATACCGTAACCACTCGCTGGGACGGCACCATCACTCCCAGGCTCGCGGGCAATATCTCGACCGAAGGCTGGCGTTTCGAAGGTGTCGATAACATCGACGGAACCCTCTTTCATCTGAGCACCCACCCGGCCCGCCTCTTTAACAATGCGGCCGGGGGCAATTTTGTTGCTAATGGATTCTTCATCAATGCTGATGCGGTCACCGAAAGCAGCGAGTTTGCCATTACCACTGCGCAAGGCGACTTCACCTTTCGTGCTTCCGAAGTGCCTTTTGGCCAGGGCGTCTATAAGCTGGGGGGCCGCGTCTATGTGGATCGGGTTTCACCCGCGGCGCGGCTGACCAATACTCCGGAAGAGGAGGACTACCCCTCCCTCGCCGCCGGGGGAAACGGTGAAATCTGGTTGGCCTATGTGCAGTTTCACCATAGCCCGGATCATCTGAAGCTTCGCATCACGCCGCGCGAGGATCCGGGGAAGTATTCGCAATATGCCGCGCCCACGGGCGGCGATCAAATCTGGGTGCAAAGGTACGCAAGCGGAGCCTGGGGCCAGCCCATCGCCGTTACCAATGCTGGCAACGACCAGTACCGGACCGCCGTTGCCGTCGACGGCAGCGGACGTACCTGGGTCTTCTGGTCGGAGAATCACGGCGGGAATTTTGACATCTTCGCTCGTGCAGTCGATGCCTCGGGGCTGAAAGACCAGGTGCAGATATCGAAAGATCCGGGCTCGGACATTGACCCGGTAGCGGTGACCGACTCCAGCGGCAGGGTCTGGGTCGCATGGCAAGGGTGGCGCGACGGCCGGGCCGCGATCTTTGCCGCGCATCAAGAGGGGAGTGGATTCACCAAGCCGGAGGAGATTTCGAAATCCAGCAAGAACGAGTGGGACCCCGCGATTGCTGCTGACAAGAAAGGCCGCGTGGCCGTGGCCTGGGACTCCTACCGCAACGGCAATTATGACGTCTACGCGCGCACCTGGTCGAACTCATGGGGCGCCGAGACTCCGATCGCGGCTTCCGCCCGATACGAGGCTTACCCCTCGATCGCGTTCGATCCCCAAGGCCGGTTGTGGGTTGCTTACGAAGAGGGCGGCAAAGGTTGGGGCAAGGACTTCGGCGCCTACTCCACCACTGGAGTTGCGCTCTATCAGGGGCGTGCAATTAAGTTGCGCGGGCTCGAACCGGACGGACGGCTGGTGGCACTGGACAGTTCGCTCGACGCCAAGCTTGTGGGGGCTCCAAGCTTCAAAGCGGACCGTACGGGTAGCCAGGCGGAGGCAGAGTCCTTCGATCCCAATCCTGAGAATGCCCTGAAGCGCTTGCCTGACGCGACCGCAACCAATAATCTGCGCGCTTCGAAGAACACCTTGCCCCGACTGAGCATCGACAACTCGGGCCGCTTTTGGCTCGCATTTCGTACCGCCCATCCTATCTGGTGGAGTCCGATTGGCACGGTGTGGAGCGAAGAACTGGTCTCCTTTGATGGCCGTGACTGGTCGAAGCCGATCTTTATCCATCACTCTGACAATATTCTGGACAATCGTCCCGCCCTAGTTCCGGCGGCAGATGGCAAGCTGCTCATCGTGAATTCGTCGGATGGCCGCAGGAACTTTCAGGTCAGCCAAGCCATCTCGAATCCACTCGGCCTGAACCCGGACTTTCCCCTCGATCCCTTCAACAACGACCTCTGGAGCCACCTCGTCGATCTAGGGCCGGGGACGCAGGTCATCCCGGTTGCCGCGCTGACAGGGGCCGAAGCCCGGCCTGAGCCGCCCACTGTGGACGCGGCCGACGCGGCTGGCATCAAGACCATCCGTGATTTTCGCGGCGGGCCGGATGGCGGCTTCCACATAGTTCGCGGTGAGTTCCACCGGCACAGTGAGATTTCCATGGACGGCGGCAACGATGGCACGCTGCTTGACCAATGGCGGTACGTTCGCGACGCCAGCGATATGGATTGGGTCGGTTGCTGCGACCATGACAACGGGGGCGGCCGCGAGTATTCGTGGTGGATCACCCAACAACTGACCGACATTTATTATGCTCCCAACAAGTTCGCGCCTCTGTTCTCCTACGAGCGCAGCGTGGCGTATCCCGAAGGGCACCGCAATGTCCTATTTGCGCAGCGCGGCATTCGTCCGCTGCCCCGCTATGCGCTCTCCACGGTGGGAAGCGCTCCCAATGAAAATGTTTTTGCCCATGCCCCCGACACGCAGATGTTGTACCGGTATCTGCGCGAGTTTGGAGGCGTTACGGCATCCCACACCAGCGCTACGCAAATGGGAACGGACTGGCGGGACAACGATCCCAATGCCGAGCCCGCAGTGGAAATCTATCAGGGGGATCGCCAGAACTACGAGATTCCCGAAGCTCCTCGCTCCAACAGCGAAAAGGACTCGATTGGTGGATGGCGGCCCAAGGGATTTGTCAGCGTGGCCTTGGACAAGGGTTACCGACTGGGTTTTGAGGCCAGCTCCGATCACATTTCCACGCACCTGAGCTACGCCAATGTTTTCGTAAAAGGCGAATTGACGCGCGAATCGCTTCTGGATGGGTTCCGCAAGCGGCACATCTATGCGGCCACTGACAACATCCTGGCGGATGTGGAAAGCGGCTCGCATCTGGCGGGGGATGAATTCTCCACCTCGGAGCTTCCATCCTTGAGGGTCAAGCTGAAGGGCACTTCGAACTTTGCCAAGGTAGTGATTGTGCGCGACGGGAAATATGTGTATTCCACCGCACCCAACCGCCAGTCGGTCGATTTCTCCTGGCGCGACAACCAACCCAACCGAGGCAAAACAAGCTACTACTACGTTCGCGGCGAACAAGACAACGGAGAACTGGTGTGGGTCTCACCGCTCTGGATTACTTACACGGGGAATTAGGCTGCAAGGATCAAGCTAGGGAGGGAAAGATAACACATGTCGAATATATCCGAGGTTACACGGCGTCGCTTCCTGTGGTCGGTTGGCGCCAGCGCTGCAAGCATGAGCACCATGTCACTTGGCCCATTTGCGCTCGCTACGGAGTCCGCGGAGGCGTCAGCGATCGCGCAAGATGCCTATATTTGGGGCTTTCCACTGGTCCAAACTCGCTGGTACTTCGACCTGGCTCGCCAGAAAAACGTTGCTGTGAACCGATTTTACGGAAAGCAGCATTTGTCGAAACCCTCCGATGGAAGCATTGGCCCCAACATCGACACCCTGTATGGGTACGCGTGGTTGGACCTGGCCAGAGAGCCTCAAGTGCTTCGTGTGCCCGATACCAACGACCGCTATTACTGCATTCAGTTGATTGATGCGTACGCCAATACATTCAAATACGTCGGCCGTCGTGCCACCGGCACAAAAGAAGGCACGTATGTGGTAGTAGGGCCGGGATGGCGGGGCTCACTTCCTGCAGGTGTCAAGCGGATCGACGCTCCCACAGGTTTGGTGCTTGCGTTTACTCGAACATTGGTGACGGGTGATGCGGACTTGCCGGCCGCGCAGACAATCCAGAGGCAATACGCGCTGGCCCCGCTCAGCTCGTATCCCCGTATCCAGCCACCCGACGAGATCGCCGATGCCGACTTGAGTCTTTTTCCTATTCCTCATTTCGGCACTCGGGGCATCGATTTTTTTGACGACCTCGCTGCGGGGCTAGAGACTGCACCGCCTCCGGCCGATGATTGGGCCTCTGTTCGACGCTTTGCCAAAGTTGGACTCGCGCCTGGAGGTCATCCTTCTCGTACGCAGGACCAGTCAACTCTCTCTCTGTTGCGCGAGGCCGTTCCCGTTGCGGACGCGAGGATTAAGCAGGCGGACTATTCCACGAAATTGAATGGTTGGACGGTCAATTACAAGGTCACCAACTTTATCAAAGATCCATTGCTTCGAGCGGCGGTGAATCGGTACGGCCCAGCAACGCATATTGCTCAGGAAGCCCTGTACTTCAGCGCGAAGCCGGAAGGGCAGCCATTGAGCGGGGCCAACAAATATGTGCTGAAGTTCAATGCCGGCGGCCTTCCGCCCGTCGATGCCTTCTGGTCCCTCACACTGTACGGCGCTGACTTCCTCCTGGTCGAGAACCCGATCAATCGTTATTCCATCGGAGATCGCACCGCGGGCTTGGTCTATGGCGCGGATGGTTCGTTAGAGATTCAAATCAAGAACCAGTCCCCGGGACGCGGAAACTCCAATTGGCTTCCGGCTCCAGCAGGACCGTATGAGCTCGTCCTGAGAACTTACCAGCCGAGGCCGTCGCTGTTCAACGGAACTTATCAATTGCCGCCGCTTCGGCAGGTTTAGGCGAGAGAGGTTACGAGGTAGCAATGAGGGAAGAACAACGCGAAAGAGTCGTCTATTACTCTTATGCCGCCGGCGTGGGCGTCTTGCTGCTACTGAACTGGCTGGGCGTGTTCACGACGCTTTTCGGCATTGACACAGCCGTCTTCATCACGCTGCTTGCCGGCTATAAGACCTTCTACAACTCGCTCTCGGCCCTCCTGGAAAAGCGCATTTCAGCAGATATTGCTTTGTGCGTCGCCGTGATTGCGGCTCTCGCCGCCGGGCAATATTTCGCCGCGGCGGAGGCAATGTTCATCGTGTTGGTGGGAGAAGGCCTTGAGTCCTACGCCGCAGGCCGGACCACGGCGGCGATTGAGCGATTCGTTGAGCAGATGCCGCGCACCGCCACGCGGATCCGGGAGGGGCTGGAAGAGATAGTGCAGGCGGATATTCTTCACGTGGGGGATCTGGTTCTGGTGCGAAGCGGAGAACAGATTCCGGCGGATGGACAAGTTGAATCGGGTTTTTCCACGGTCGATGAGAGCTCCATTACCGGCGAACCACTGCCCAAAGAAAAAATGCCCGGAGACGAAGTGTTCTCTGGGACGATAAATCACAACTCACTGCTGCGAATCCGGGTCTCGCGCAGTGGCACAGATACCACGCTCGCCCGTGTCATCGAGCTGGTCAGGGAGGCGCAGCAGAAGCGGGCGCCGGTGGAAAGACTTGCGGACCAGGTTGCGAAGTACTTCCTCCCGGCTCTGCTTGTGGCTGCGGCGGTGACATTCTACTTCACGCGCGATTGGCTGCGAACCGTCGCGGTTCTGGTGGTGGCCTGCCCCTGCGCGTTGATTCTGGCCACTCCCACCGCCATGGTGGCCGCCATGGGCGGCCTTGCCCGGCGCGGCATTCTGGCTCGTGGAGCGGCGGTGCTGGAGCGCGCGGCCAAAATCGATGTTTTGGTTTTTGACAAGACCGGAACCATCACCGAAGGCAGGGTTGAGATTGTCGGCATTCTGCCGGTGGAGAGCGAGGACGAGGTGCTGGAGCTTGCGGCGGCGGCTGAGTCCGCTTCCAACCACCCTCTGGCGCGGGCGATTGTGGCTGAGGCCACCCAGCGCAAGCTCACCATCGAGAAGCCGGAAAACGCAGAAGTGATTCCGGGGCGCGGCGCATTGGCTCGCCTGGGCGGGCGCGAGATTCGAGCCGGCAATGGGGAATTCCTTGCCGAGGCGGGAATTGAAGCGACTGGGCCACTGCTGGCCCGGGCGGACGAATCAGGAGCAACGGCGGTTCTGGTCGCTGACGGGCAGAGGCTTGTGGGGGCGATTCTGTTCCGCGATCAGGTCCGCGAGGGAGCCGCGGAGGCACTTACGGCGCTGCGTGATCTTGGTTACGAGGACCAGCGCATTCTGACCGGCGATCGCAAACGCGTGGCTGAATATGTCGCGCAGGAAGTCGGTGTAACGCAAGTGGAAGCCTGCCTTCTGCCGGTTCAGAAGGTGGAGAGAATTCAGGCGCTACTGGCAGCCGGGCGCCGGCCCGCAATGGTGGGGGATGGGTTGAATGATGCCCCGGCGCTTGCCGGAGCGAGTGTGGGTATCGCCGTCGCAGGAGCAAGCGACATCACTGCCGAAGCTGCTGATGTCGTCTACCTGCCGCATTCCCTCGAAGGACTTCCGGACTTTTTCCGGATCAGCCGCCGGGCTGTCAACACGGCCTGGCAAAACATCATTATCTTTGCAGGGGTTCTGAATGTCTCGGCGGTGATCTGTGCCACCACGGGAGTGATTGGACCAGCTGGCGCGGCGGTCACCCATCAACTCTCATCGTTCTTCGTCATGATGAATTCGCTCCGGCTTCTGCGCACCCCCTCGCAGGGTGAATCCCGCATAGGCGCGTTCGTGCGCTCGGCAAGATCGCGCGTTTCTGCCTTGCTGCGCGTCGAACGGATTCAGGGCGCTTTTGCTCGGCTTGAATTCAGCGTCCTCCTCGACGCGTTCATCGCCCAACTGCCCGATCGGAAGAAAACCGTGCAGGGCCTGCTCTGCTTGGCGACTGCTCTATATGCACTGAGCGGGATATACACCCTCAATCCGGACGAAACCGGCGTGGTTGAACGCTTTGGGCACAAGCTCTTCCCCTACCGTGCCCCCGGGCTGCACTATAAATTGCCCTGGCCAATCGACCGCCTGACGCGGATTCAAGCCAATCGGGTGCGTGTCATCGAGATCGGATTTCGGTCGAACGTTGCCGGTACGGAGTCGGAACCCGCCGCCTACGAATGGAATGTCCAGCATCGGAGTGGGCGCTTTCAGAAGGTTTCAGACGAGTCTCTGATGCTCACCGGCGATCAAAACATGATCGAGCTGACAGCGACTGTTCACTATATCCCTGACCATCCGGATGACTTCCTGTTTCGCCAGTTGGACGGTGACGCCACGGTGCGGGCTGCGGCGGAGTCGGTGCTTCAGGGTATTACCACCACCAGCTCACTCGATGATGTGTTGACGCTTCGCCGCCGGGAGATCGAGGCGCGCGCAAAAACGGAACTGGAAAAGCGCCTGGCTCGATATGGCGCGGGAGTACATGTCTTGCAGGTGAAGCTGGAAGATGTGCATCCGTCTCTGGAGGTCGTCGATGCCTTCCGGCAGGTCTCCGACGCATTTGAAGAAAAGAACCGCTTGATCAACGAAGCCCAGGGCTATCAAAACGAGCAACTGGCAATGGCGCGAGGCAATGCCGGGGCCATGGTGGAAAATGCCAACGCCTACAGCATCGGGCGCAAGGCACGCTCCGAGGGTGATGCGAGTCGTTTTCTATCGACGGAGCAGGCCTACCGCGGCGCACCCCAGGCCACTGAATCGCGGCTGTACCTGGAAACCATGGAAGCCGTCTTGCCGGGCAAGAGGAAGCTGATTCTCGACAAGACCCAGAACAAACGGCATCTGTATTTGCTGCAGGATGGAGTTGAACTGCCGAATGGCCTGCGTCCTCCGGCAGAGTGAGGAACTATGACGAAAAAGAAAAAATATGCTCTGGCGGCCGGGGTTTTTGCGCTCCTGCTGGCCTACTTATCCTTCTACAGCGTGCGGGAGACGGAGTTTGCCCTGGTCACCCAATTTGGGCGTCCAGTCCGGACCGTTTCGAACGCGGGCCTTCACGTGAAGTGGCCGTTTCAAAGCATTCTCTGGTTTGACCGCCGCCTCCGTATCTACAATCCTCGGCCGTCCGAGTTCCTCACGCGAGACAAGAAGAACCTGGTGATTGACAATTACGTAGCGTGGCGAATCGAAGACCCCAACCGCTTTGTGCAGAGTGTGGGAGACACTTCCGCGGCGGAGATGCGCCTGCACGACATCATCTGGTCGGGCCTCTCCGCCTCTCTCGGAACCCAGGACCTGGAAACGCTGGTCTCCGCCACTCCGGACAAAGCCCAGGCTGCTCCCATGCTCGATCTGCTCACGGCCACCGCCGACCGGGCAGCGCTCGACCAATACGGAATTCGCATCGTCGATGTCCGCATCAAGCGCCTGAATCTTCCCGAGCAGAACAAGCAGAGCGTGTTTGCCCGCATGCGCGCGGAGCGTGAACGCATCGCCATGCAGTATCGGGCGGAGGGCGAACAGCAGGCGCTTATCCTCCGGGCGAGTGCGGACCGCCAAAAGGAAGAGATCATCTCTTCCGCCTATAAAGACGCGGAGAAGGTCCGCGGCCAAGGCGATGCTGAGGCCACGCGCATTTACGGGCAGGCGTATTCCAAGAATCCCCAGTTCTACAAGCTGCTCCGCACGCTCGAATCGTACAAGAAAGTTCTGGATGACAAGACCACGATTATTCTCAACTCCGACTCGGAGTTGCTGAGGGTTCTTACCCGTGGGGAGGCAGGGGCGAAGTGAGCATACTACTTGGTCCACAAACCGAGTTGGAGGCGGTCGCTGAAGTTCTGGTGCCTGTGGAAAAGCGCCGGAAGCGCCATATTTGGGCATGGGTGCTGGGATTGTGGATCATTTCCGGCGCCTACATCGTGCCAGCGGATCAGCAGGCTGTGGTGACAAGGTTTGGCGCCGTGGTAAACCCTCGCGTCCCTCCTGGAATTCATTACGCACTTCCCTGGCCCGTCGATTCAGTCTACAAGCTCAAGGTGCGCCAATTGCAGCGAACGCTAATCGGGGGGGAAATTCCCGATGCCATCCTGGGCCGCTCCGAGCCGTCATCGTCGGAATTTCTCAGTGGTGACCAGAACCTTTTGAATGTTCGTGTCGTGGTGCAATACTCGGTCCGCGACCCCAAAGACTTCCTCTTCCAGACCGCGGACGTGGAGCGTGTGGTCAGGGCGGCGGTGGAGTCGGAACTTGCGCGCCGAATTGCCCGCACCCCGGTCGATGACATTCTCACCACAGAGAAAATTGCCATTCAAAACGATGTGCTCCAAAGCGCCCAGCATGCACTGGATGGATACCAGGTGGGAGTGACGATCTCCAGCATCAACATTGAAGACGTCACCCCGCCGGCGGAAGCGGCGGACGCTTTCCGCGGCGTCGCCGGGGCGCGCGCAGATGCTATTCGCCTGGTGAACGAAGCTGAAGGGTATGCCAACGATCTGATTCCCCGGGCGCGCGGCGAGGCGGCGCAACTGGCAGAAGATTCTCAGGCCTACAAAGACGGGAAAATAAACCGCGCCGCTGGCGACGCGGCACGCTTTGAGGAAATTGCAGCTGAGTATGCCAAGGCTCCCAAGGTCACGGCCACACGCGCTTATGTCGAAGCCATGGAGCAGATTCTTCCCAAAATCAAGAAGGTCATAGCCGACTCGAACGGGAACCTCGATGTCACGATCGTTCGCCGCGACGACAATTCCCCAACCAATTCGAACGGAGATACATCGAGATGAGCCGCACAGAAGAAAGCACCATCCTGGATCGTAAGATCGTTTTCACTGTTTCTTTCATCGTTGCGTTGCTGGTGCTTGTCATCGTGCGCACTAACGGTTGGCGTTTGCCTCTTCCTTCATGGGTTACGCGAAGCTTTTCGTCAGCGCCTGCCACCCCGGAGGACGCAGTTTACGGGATGCTGGATGCCGCCCGCGCCGGAGACACTAAAACCTACCTGGCGTCATTTTCCGGAGCCATGCACGACCAGCTTGTGCAAGTGGTTAAGGAGAACTCGGAAGCAGGTTTCGCCGCCTACCTTAAATCGCAAAACACGGCCTTTCAAGGCGTGGCCGTGAGCGTTACTGACCGCCCCAGCGACACCGAGGCCCAGTTACGGGTCGAGTACGTTTACAGCAATCGCAATGAGGTTCAGAGCGTCTTCCTGCGCAAGGAATCGTCTCGCTGGAAAATTGTCAAGGTGGCGGGTTCGGAACAGGTGAAGACCCTCGTTCCCTACGGAAGCGCCGTGACCGAGTAGCGGGGAATATCTCCGAATGCGCACGTGGCTGAGAGGATTCAAGGCGATGGATTGGCAGGACATCACCCTTTTCGGAAGAAAGATCCTGATCGGGATCGGGCTGGCCCTGGCGCCGGTCCTGATCCTGCTCGGCAGTCTGAATCTCGCGCAACGGGTGCTAGCTCCAAGAACGCATTCCCCGCAATCTTCACAACTGGCGAAATAAGTCCGGAGGCTCTATGAAGATGGAAATCAGCGTTCGCAGGAAAGTCGCCCGACAGCTTCTTTGGAGTGTGGGGATCTATGCCTTGCCGGTTGTGCTGATGTTCATCGTCTTCGCGGTGACGGGCCAGAGGCCGTGGACCCAAGCCCCTCCGTTGTCCACAACAATTCCTGCCAGCCACCTGCAGAAATTCCTGCCCTTGCTGCTGCCGGGGCTCCATAACCGGTTTGTGTGGGTGCCCTTCTTCTG
>Ga0181535_10008326_pt1 | contig 10235 bp, 12 predicted proteins | sample PEATcosm2014_Bin_44_FD_119774 | JGI IMG/M metagenome (GOLD analysis project Ga0181535, IMG submission 119774) | Peatland microbial communities from MTU Mesocosm Facility, Houghton, MI, USA - PEATcosm2014_Bin17_30_metaG | ecosystem: Environmental > Terrestrial > Soil > Wetlands > Peat | place...
GGCCCAAAGGTCCAGTGGTAGCTTCCACGCCTGGAGTCTTCCCATACTCCGGATGACCCGGAGTATGACTACCCCATTGCCGAAACCTCTTCAACTCTTCAAGAGGCAGGTCGAACCCGGTCAGGTGGAGAAGTGCATAGAGCAAAGCACACCCGTGACCAGCCGACAAGATGAAACGGTCGCGGTCAGGCCAGTGCGGATCGTGCGGGTTGTACTTGAGCGATCTGTCCCATAAGGTATACGCCATGGCCGCCGACCCCATCGGCAGGCCAGGATGGCCCGAGTTGGCCTTCTGCACCATGTCCACCGCCAGGAAGCGGAGCGTGTTGATGCACAACTCATCCAATGCGGGTGGACCGATTGTTTTTGCGAGTGTTGCAGAAGGTACCATCGCGCGCTTTACCTTTCACTTTTGAGACGGGCTGAATATTGCTCATGAACTCTCGACTCACTTCTGATTCAGGCTCAAGCCAAGTTACATCTTGAGTCCTATATCGCTGCATTCCGGGTGCTTGCAAGGGCATGGCGTCTCCGGACTCTTCTTTGTGTCTGCACATGCGGTGCTGCAATGCTTCTTGCCGATGGCGGACTGGCAGTTGCAGCCGGAATGTTCGCATTTTTGCGTGATGGGCATAGTCGCCCCTCTTGACCGAACATGCTCTCGAATTTTGAGGGCTCTGTTGTTTAGAAAATGATCCGCATTCTCATCCTGAGCTATGCGGTGGTATGGCCTCTCGTGCTTGCGCGAGCGCACTCATTACTTGCTTGTCGCTGCACGAACGATAGCCACGGAGCATCCGGCTCGACGAGCTACTGACTCCGCCACGCTGCCCAATAAGAAGTTGTGAATGCTCTTTTGTCCGTGCGAACCGACAGTGATGAGGTCGGCATGCCATTCCGCTGCTCTTTCGAGAACGGTCTCTGTTACATCGCCAATCCTTACTTCGGTTTTTGCCGTAAACCCAGCCCTGCTCAGTTCGGCCGCAATTTGCTCAACCAGTGCTCGAGCAGGCTGCTTCTCATCTTCCAACTCAGGAGCATAACCCTGGGCCATCTCAGGCGGGGCCACAGTGTCAACCGGTTGCAGCACGTGTAAGACCAGGACCTCCGTATTCTCATGCCGGATCCCGGCTACCACAGCGCGTAGCAGATCTTCTGCAAAACCCGAATCGTCAACTGCGACCAGCACTCTCATAACTCCTCTTCCTCCGGTCGCAATGGGCTGGACGACCCTGCGCCAGCAAACGACATTCGCAGTATTTTTTGCAAAATCGCCTGTCGATGGGACGCACTTTCAGACCCAGGCAAATGTTCTCCCGCTGCGTCGTAAGTATCGAACAGCCCAGCTCAGGAATACAGGTCTCAATTGCTCACGAAAGCGGTCCGACCCCTCAGTTCCAGGATTTAAGATGCCCACCTGCGAGAAGCATCTGAGCCATTCGCCAAACACTGTGCAAGAAAGCACAGTGTTTGCCTTTGTTAAAGAGAACAATAAGCATTTGACGTGATGAGCCCAGTGTTCCGCTGCAAACGATGTACCAGCCTGATGTTTTCGTTCCGATGGGCATTCAATCGTCGATCTTTCGGAAGATCCTCCCAACTTCCCCCTTTCTCATCGAACAAAGTGTTCCTACTTGTGTTGCATGTCTTGAATTGAGGCTACCGTGGCAGTCGGGTTTCAGAATCAGGCGGATTCTCAGAATCTTGGATCGGTAGTCTCGGTGCGCGGCGGCGTTGTCGATGTGAGATTTGATCGCCGCCTGCCTCCGATCTTCTCCGTCTTACATGCTGGTGCAGAAGGCAAGATCATCGTCGAAGTCATGGCCCAGCTCGACGCTACCCGGGTCCGAGGCATCGCGTTAACGCCAACGGAAGGCCTTGCCAGAGGAATGCAGGTTGAAGATTCAGGCAGGCCGCTCGAGGTACCGGTAGGCCATGAGATCATGTCGCGGATGTTCGACGTATTCGGCTCCGCCATCGACCGCAAGGCAGCGCCGCAGAATGTCCAATGGCGGACCATCCATCGGACTCCACCGCCCTTGTCGGAGCGTTCGACAAAATCCGAAATCTTCGAGACGGGTATCAAGGCGATCGACGTGCTTGTGCCACTGGAGCGCGGAGGCAAGGCTGGATTGTTCGGTGGCGCGGGTGTGGGCAAAACGGTGCTTCTCACCGAGATGATCCACAACATGATCGGCCATCAGCAGGGCATGAGCATTTTCTGTGGAATTGGCGAGCGTTGCCGAGAAGGCGAAGAACTCTATCGCGGAATGAAAGACGCTGGGGTTTTGAACAACATGGTGATGGTTTACGGCCAAATGAACGAACCGCCCGGCAGCCGGTTTCGTGTCGGCGCCGCAGCCCTTACCATGGCCGAGTATTTTCGGGACGACGAGCATCGCGACGTTCTTCTATTGATCGACAACATCTTCCGCTTTATTCAAGCCGGAATGGAAGTCTCCGGCCTTCTGGGCGAGATGCCTTCAAGGCTCGGCTACCAGTCGACCATGGGTACCGATCTATCGGGCCTCGAAGAGCGCATTGCTAATACTCATGCCGGAGCCATCACTTCGATCCAGGCTGTCTACGTGCCGGCTGACGATCTGACCGACCCTGCCGCGGTACATGTCTTCTCTCACCTTTCCGCATCCATTGTGCTTTCGCGCAAACGGGCGAGCGAAGGACTTTATCCCGCGATCGATCTTCTCCAGTCCAGCTCGAAGGTGGCCACACCCGGCATCGTTGGCGATCGTCATTACAACCTTGCGCAGGAGATTCGCCGGACTCTGGCGCAGTACGAATCCCTCAAGGACATTGTGGCCATGCTTGGCATGGAACAGCTTTCTCTGGAAGACCGGAACGCCGTTGCGCGGGCTCGCCGGCTGGAGCGCTTCCTGACGCAGCCGTTCTTTACGACGGAACAATTCAGCGGAATGAAGGGCAAGCTCGTGAGCCTGAAAGACTCACTGGATGGCTGCGAGCGCATTCTCCGGGACGAGTTCAAGGACTACCCAGAGAGCGCACTCTATATGATCGGGGCGATTGGAGAGGCCAAGAAACCGGAGGCCAAGCAGCCAGAGGCGAAGAAGCCTGAAGACAAACAGCCAGCGGCAAAGAAGGACGAAGCGAACAAACCGGAGGCAAAGCAGCCCTATGCACAGCAGCCGGAGACAAAGAAGCCGAGCGAGAACAAGCAGGAAGACCAGAAAACCGATCCGCAACCAAAGGCCGCGACTGCGAGTCCCCATGAATCTTAGAATCCTGGTTCCATTTGGTGTCTTCGCCGAGAAAGCCGATGTGTTGCGCGTCGTCGCTGACACCACCGATGGGTCCTACGGTTTGCTGCCAAACCGACTCGACTGCGTTGCGGCCCTTGTGCCCGGGATTCTCACATACGAAGCCAAAGACGGTGGGACGGTCTATGTTGGGATCGACCAAGGTGTGCTGGTGAAGGCGGGGGCTCAGGTGACCGTATCCGTGCGTCGCGCCATTGGCGGTTCGGATCTGGGACAGCTCAAAGCCGCAGTCGAGCGCGACTTCCTGAAACTGGACGAACAGGAGCGCAATGTTCGCACCGCGGTCGCGAAGATGGAGAGCAGCTTGATGGGGCGTCTGGCGGAGTTTGAAAATGACCGATAAGAGAGCGGATCAATCCTTATCTTCGGACAGAGACTTTGTCGAGCAGGTTAGCGCGAAGGCTGCCCGCAAACTCCGCGCGCAGAAGAATGGTCAACAGACTGTCTGGTTCGGTCTCGGCATGACAGGACTGATCGGTTGGTCGGTCGCAGTGCCGACGGTCTTGGGCGCAATGTTCGGTCTGTGGTGGGACAACCATCATCCTGGAGCTCATTCATGGACACTCATGTTACTGACCATTGGTCTCTGCGTGGGTTGCGCAAATGCCTGGCATTGGGTGGATCAGGAGAACAAAGCAATTCAAAATGAACAGGAGGACAAGCATGAATGAATCTCTGATTCTGGCCGGGAGTCTGTTCGCCGGTATTCTGCTTGGCACATTCTTCTTCGGCGGACTTTGGTGGACGATTCGATCGGGTTTCCTATCGCAATGGTCCGGTCTATGGTTCTCCGCGAGCCTTATACTCCGGATGGCCGTCGCCATCACCGGGTTCTATCTCGTGTCTCATGGTGAATGGCGGAAACTGTTGGCCTGTCTGGCTGGCTTCTTGGTTGCGCGCATTGCCGTAACGCGACTCATCCGCCTCCCGGCCGCCAAGAGCACACGCATCCTGCAAGAAGGTGGACAATGATCATCCCCGCGGTGCACCTCACCTCCGACCAGCAGATTTTCTGGCAGCATGCCTTCATCAAGCTCAACGGAACCATCGTGACGACCTGGGCCATGATGATTGCGATGACATTGGGCTCCAGGTTGATTACCCGAAAGCTTGCCACCGAGCGAACCATTTCGCGCTGGCAAAGCGCGCTTGAGATGATCGTGACCGGCATTGAGGGGCAGATCAAAGAGGTCGGTCTCAGCGAGCCAAGAAAGTACCTCGCATTTCTAGGCACTCTCTTTCTGTTCATTGGAACCTGCAGCGTGTGCATCGTCATTCCGGGTTTCACCCCGCCGACCGGTTCGCTCTCAACCACGGCAGCCCTCGCGCTGTGTGTGTTCATTGCTGTTCCACTGTTCGGAATCCGGGAGCAGGGCATCTCCGGCTATCTCAAGACATACATCAAGCCGACCGTGATCATGCTGCCGTTCAATATCATCAGTGAACTCTCGCGCACACTGGCTCTCGCCATTCGTCTCTTTGGCAACATGATGAGCGGTGTCATGATCGTCGGTATCCTTCTCACCATTACGCCTTTTATCTTCCCCATCGTCATGACGCTGCTCGGTCTGCTGACCGGATCGGTCCAGGCCTATATCTTCAGTATTCTTGCTGCCGTCTACATTGCCGCCGCCACACGTGTAACCAAACCCAAGCCTGCTGTTGAGGCCCAGCCAGAGCCGAGACCTGCGTAATGGCTCCGATCATAAGAAGGACTCCCAATGGATAGCGCCACCATCGTTGCAGTAGTATCGATCGCCACCGCCGGCATCACCACAAGCTTCGGCTGCATGGGGCCAGCGCTTGGAGAAGGCCGTTCTGTGGCCTCTGCCATGACCTCTCTGGCGCAACAACCGGATGCCGCACCCACCATCACCCGCACACTGTTTGTGGGCCTGGCAATGATCGAGTCCACGGCCATCTACACCTTTGTGGTTTCCATGATTCTCATCTTCGCCAATCCCTTCTGGAACCACTTTTTGTCGCAAGCCGGAGGGAAATGAGCGATGCTCATCGACTGGTTCACTGTCGGAGCTCAGATTGTCAACTTCCTCATCCTGGTGTGGTTGTTGAAGCACTTTCTCTACAAACCCGTCCTCGATGCCATCGACGCGCGGGAGAAGCGAATCGCCGCTGAACTTGCGGACGCCGATGCCAAGAAGGCCGAGGCTGAAAAAGAACGTACCGATTTTGAAGATAAGAACAACGTGTTCAATCAACATCGGAGCGCCTTGCTCAGCAAAGCCGCTGACGAAGCGAAAGCCGAACGCGAGCGCCTCATCGATCAAGCCAAAAAGGATGCCGAAAGCTTGCGAGTAACCCAAGCGGATGCGCTGCGCGGGGATCAAATTCGACTGGGCAGTGAAATCACCCTGCTGGCCGAAAAAGAGGTCTTTGCAATTGCGCGAAAGGCACTCACGGATCTTGCCACCGTCAGCCTTGAAGAACGGGTTGGGGAGGTATTCACACGCCATCTTCGGGAATTGGATCCGAAGGCAAAGGAATTGCTAGGGACCGCTCTCAAGAACTCATCGCAACCGGCTCTGGTTCGCAGTGCATTCGATTTGCCAGCCGACCAGAGGGCTGCAATTCAAAACGCCCTCAACGAGACATTCTCAGTAGTGGTCCGGATCAAATTCGAAGATTCGCAGGACTTAATCTGCGGCATCGAATTGACCGCCAATGGTCAGAAGGTTGCGTGGAGCATATCGAGCTATCTCAATGGGTTGAGCAAGAAAGTCAGCGACCTCGTTGACACACAATCCCCACCTGCCAGCAAAGCCACACCGAAGCCAGAAACAGCGAAAGCGCCTGAGCCCGAACCTGTTGCGCTCGTTGGGGCCAAATGACTGCATCAGCCGGAATCCTGCAACCCGCAATAGATCGCGCCTTCGCGCGGCTGCATCAGGGCCGCGAGGAGTTCACGGCAAAACTGACTCCGCATGAAGTGGGGATCGTCACAAAAGTTTCCACAGGAATCGCAACGTTTACCGGACTTCCCAGCGTTGGTTACGAGGAGATCGTGACCTTCCCCGGCGGTCTGCTCGGCATCGCATTCAATCTCGACGAAGAAGAGGTAGGCGTCATCCTGCTCGGGGACTACCAGAGCTTGCACGCAGGCGACGAGGTCGAGCGAACTGGCCGCGTGATGGATGTGCCCGTGGGAGACGGTCTGCTGGGACGCGTGATCGACCCATTGGGCAATCCGCTGGACGGCAAGGGCTCGATCGCTGCGGAGAAACGTCTCCCCGTTGAACGTCCCGCTGCACCCATCATGGATCGCCAGGCGGTAAGCGTGCCTTTGCAGACCGGCCTCAAGGCAGTAGACGCACTTGTCCCCATCGGTCGTGGCCAGCGCGAATTGATTCTCGGCGATCGCCAGACGGGCAAGACCGCCATCGCGATCGACACCATCCTCAACCAACACGGACAGAATGTGGTGTGCGTCTACTGTGCGATTGGCCAACGCGCGGCCGCTGTGGCTAAAGTGGTGGCTAACCTCGATAAGCAGGGTGCGATGGACTACACCGTTGTGGTTGTCGTAGAAGACAACAATGCACCCGGCCTCGTCTACATCACACCTTATGCGGCGACAAGCATTGCAGAATATTTCATGGAAAAGGGACGCGATGTCCTTATCGTCTACGACGATCTCACTCATCATGCCCGCGCCTACCGCGAACTCTCACTTCTGCTCCGCCGTCCTCCGGGACGTGAAGCCTTCCCCGGCGACATCTTCTATATTCATTCGCGAATGCTGGAACGCTCGACCCACCTTAGCAAGGAGCGGGGAGGCGGATCACTCACGGCGCTGCCCATCATCGAAACTGAAGCGCAGGACATATCCGCTTACATCCCAACGAACCTGATATCCATCACCGACGGGCAGGTCTACCTTTCGCCCACGCTGTTTCAGTTGGGAATCCTCCCGGCAGTCGACGTTGGCAAGTCGGTTTCGCGCGTCGGCGGAGCAGCGCAGAGGGCTGCATATCGCGCAGTCGCAGGTAGCCTCAAGCTTGCTTACTCACAGTTCGAAGAACTGGAAGCCTTCGCGAAATTCGGAACCCGCCTCGACGATGCGACGCAAAAGACAATTGACCATGGACAGCGCATTCGCGCCTGCCTTAAGCAATCTGAGTCTCACCCGGTTTCCATGATCGAACAGATCATTGTGCTTTTGGCTCTGACCGCAGGACTCTTCGATACCCTGCCAATCGACAAAGTAAATGACGCCGAGCGAGCGCTTCAGAAAGCTACGACCGATATTCCGGCGGATGTGGCGGAGCGGCTCACCTCCTCTGATAAGTTCAGCGATGACGATCGAAAGGCGATCCTCGAAATCGCTAAGCGTGCTTTGGCTCCGCTCCAACCGGTTCCAGCGGCCAAGCCCGCAACGAAGTCTGCGCCATGAGTGGAACCATCGAGAGCCTGACGCGGAGGATCTCCGGAGCAGCGGATCTGGAAGCCGTCGTTCGTTCAATGAAAGCGCTTGCCGCATCGAGCATTGGACAGTATCAAAAGGCAGTCCACTCGCTCGATGAATATACAACCACAGTGGAACTTGCGTTGACCGCGTGCCTTCGTCAAGCCGGACCAGGCTACGACACGACAGAAACAGGGTCACCGAAGAAGCGCGGCATCGGAGCAATTGTCTTTGGTTCGGACCAAGGTCTCGTTGGAAGGTTTAATGAGGTGATCGTCGAATATGCCGTCAACACACTCAAAGCTCTCCCCGGCACAATCACAAAGATATGGCCCCTCGGGGAACGCATCCACGCCCTTCTGGCCGATACCGGACAGCCAACTGCCGGGATCTTGCCCGTGCCAGACTCGGTGAATGCCATTCCCGGGCTCGTCGGACAGATTCAGATCGATGTCGAAGCGACTCGGGAGCGCGGCGAGGTTGTGGAGGTGTATCTATTCCACAACCACCCCCAATCGGGATCGGTCTACGAGCCCATCGGCAAGCGGTTGCTGCCTTTGGATCTCGCTTGGCAGAAACAGCTTGCCGCTGCTCCGTGGCCAACCAAATTGCCTCCGGAAGTCATCCAGGGAACCACGTCGCCACTACGCGCATTCATCCGCGAATACCTGTTTGTCATTCTGTTTCAAGCGTGCGCCGAGTCGCTTGCCAGCGAAAACGCCAGCCGGCTGGCAGCGATGCAGCGAGCGGAAAAGAACATCGACGGAATCCTGGAAGACTTGAACCTCAAATTGCATCGCATACGCCAAGAGTCGATTGACGAGGAACTCTTTGATGTCATATCGGGTTACGAGGCCCTGAACGCTGTCCGCCGGACCCGTTGATGCAGTGCGATTGTGGCTCGCGACGCTTCCATTCGCGCTTCCCGTCTGACACCCCGCGGGCTCTCTTAAACTGCTTTATCAAGGCTCTTTCTTCAGCTTGCCTTGAGCACAACTGCTCAGATTCCCGATCAATCCGAGTCGATACTGATTCGGAGAGTTTCAACTACCGATGTGACTCATTGTCCCGCCTCAAGGCCATGGGACGGATTGTCTGCAGCCAACCAAATTTGCAGTGGTAGGAGAATACCATGACGATCGACTCGAAGACCTACCACGTGCCGCCAGATAAGAAGTTGAGCCTGAGCGATTGGCCAACGGCCGCACCGGCACTGACCAAATCGAAAAAGCACTATCAAAAGCTGCTTGAAGAGCACGTGAGGGATCTCAGCGCATTGCAGCAACTTCACTACGCATCCAACCGCCATGCGCTTCTGCTGATCTTCCAAGGCATGGACGCGGCCGGCAAGGACGGCGCGATCCGGCACGTGATGTCCGGGATCAATCCGCAGGGATGCGAAGTTTCCAGCTTCAAGCAACCCAGCGCCGAAGAACTGGAACATGATTTCCTCTGGCGCACCGCGTGCCGCCTGCCCGAGCGCGGCCGCATCGGCATCTTCAACCGTTCCTACTACGAAGAAGTACTCGTCGTCCGCGTTCATCCAGAGGACCTTCGCAAAGAAGGGCTCTCAGAAAAGCTTGAAGATGATAAGTCGAAATGGGACGATCGGTATCGCTCTATTGTGGACTTCGAGAAGCACCTTGACCGAAACAGCACGCGCGTCATCAAGGTTTTCCTGCATCTTTCGAAGGATGAGCAGCGAAAGCGGTTTTTGGCGCGCATCGACGATCCGGAAAAGAACTGGAAGTTAAGCCTCGCAGACATTCAAGAGAGAAAGTTCTGGAAGGAATACATAAAGGCCTATGAAGAGTGCCTGAGCGCGACCAGCACGCATCATGCCCCCTGGTATGTAGTTCCCGCAGACAATAAGGACGACGCTCGCCTGATAGTCTCTCAGATCCTTCTTGATGCGCTACGGGAACTCAAACCGTCCTATCCCGCAACAACCCAGAAGCATCGAGCAGATTTGAAATCAATCCGCAAAGTGCTTGCCAAGTAAAGGCGTGCCGTATCACGGGCGAAGCAGAACGATCGGATGTCTAAGAGCCGCTGCCAGGATGTGAGCAGTTGCGGAGAACGAGAAAGGATACGCTACGATGGCCACCACTGAAGTCCCCATCAAGGTTGAGAAAGACGACACGCCGCAGCCCTTCAGCAAGAACTTCGATCAGTTCGGCAATTCGTCCGGGTTCATCTTCGACGTGAGCCTGTCGACCGCGATTGCCGCGGATGGCAAAGACGAGGTAAGAGCATCAACGCCCAAGGGGCCACTCTCTCCCGAGATGCTCGACAAAATGAACCGCTACTGGCGCGCGGCAAACTATCTTTGCATCGGTCAGATCTACCTCTTTGACAATCCCCTTCTTCGCTCACCGCTCACCGCAGAGCAAATCAAGCCGAGGCTGCTCGGCCACTGGGGGACGTCGCCTGGTCAGAACTTCATCTACATTCATCTGAATCGGCTGATCAAAGAGCATGATGCGGACATCATCTACATTTCCGGTCCGGGGCAC
>Ga0181535_10008327_pt1 | contig 10235 bp, 6 predicted proteins | sample PEATcosm2014_Bin_44_FD_119774 | JGI IMG/M metagenome (GOLD analysis project Ga0181535, IMG submission 119774) | Peatland microbial communities from MTU Mesocosm Facility, Houghton, MI, USA - PEATcosm2014_Bin17_30_metaG | ecosystem: Environmental > Terrestrial > Soil > Wetlands > Peat | place...
ACAGGCCGCTGGCGATCCTTGGGGTGTTTCCAATCTCGGAAGTGCTGCCAACTTGGGTGGTGGTATCGTTTCGCCTGCCCTCATCACTGGGATTGATAGCTTCAGCTTCACCTCCACACCTGAGCCGAGTACGATCGCTCTTGGTGTGATTGGAGCTTCCACATTGCTGTTCCGCCGTCGTAATCGCAAATAAGCGGATTTAGCATCTTAATCTTCACAGAGCCGCTCGCAAGAGCGGCTCTTTTTTGTCCCGGTGATTTTGGTTTGCCCCGGTAGGGTGAGACTCTGTCGAACCCTGATCCGATTTATTGTCCAACGATCGAATTACGGTTCGAAGTCAGCACAATAGAAGGAGGCACCGCTCGCGGTGCTGGAGTCTCACCATACCAAGAAAAAGAGGAATAGGACGATTTTGGTTTGGTGGGGAGGGGGGGGTTGGTTTGTTTTGGGTGAGGCAGTCCTGCCACATGGCCAACCTAATGTCGTCCCGGTAGGGCGATTTTGGTTTGTCCCGGTAGGGTGAGACTCCGTCGAACCCTGACTCGATTTATTGTTCAACGATCGAATTACGGTTCGAAGTCAGCACAATAGAGGGAGGCACCGCTCGCGGTGCTGGAGTCTCACCCTACCAAGAAAAGGAGGAATAGGACGATTTTGGTTTGGTGGGGAGGGGGATTTTGATTTGTTTTGTGGGGTGAGACAGTCCCGCCACATGGCCAACCTAATGTTGTCCCGGTAGGGTGAGACTCAGTCGAACCCTGACTCGATTGGTGGACGGTAAATCGATTTACGGTTCGACGGAGTCTCACCCTACCAAGAAAAGGAGGGAAAGGACGATTTTGGTTTGGCGGGGAGGGTGATTTTGGTTTGTTTTGGGTGAGGCAGTCCTGCCACATGGCCAACCTAATGTCGTCCCGGTAGGGTGATGCTCCGCAGAACCTTACCAAGAAAGGAAAAAAGGAGAAGATTTGGATTTACCAGGGGAGGGGGTTCAACATTCCTTGGTAGGGCCAGGCGTCGGGCGATTTCACCAGGCCTTGGCGCAATGGGTTTTCGCGGACATAATTCCATTTTGCGGTGTAACTCTCGGCATGTCGCAATCGGTGGTGAAACGGGGTGGGTTGCCAGCGACAATTAGCGTCTTTGTGCAATCGCTGGAATTGCCGTTTCCAAAACGTGACCCAATTTTCCAGGGTGAAACCCGGATCGCGCGGGGCGCAGAAAAGGTGCAGGTGGTCCGGCATCAGCAGATAGTACCCCACCAACCACGTCTGCGCGGATTGCCATGCGGCTTGCAAATGTTCCTGAACGTCCGGGGTGGCCAGCCACGGTTTTCGATCTTCCGCGCAAATGGTGAGGAAAACAATGGTCGGCTGGCCGGAGTAAATATGAACGCCCCGGGTTGGGTGTTTGCGTCCAACGTCATCATAAGGAGCGTTGCCGGCCATGGGGAAAAAATTGGCGGGGAAAGCGTTGCGGGTCAAGGAGTTTTTTTGGTGGGTGATGGGGATTTTTGGTGGTTTTTGGTAGGGTGAGACTCAGTCGAACCCTGATCCGATTGGGGGGGATCGAGTTAGGGTTCTGCGGAGCATCACCCTACCAAGAAAGAGAGGAATGGAAGGATTCAGGAATACCCCAAGGCGCGGCAGTATGGCTCCAGGATGGGCTGGATGGGGGCCAGGTATTTTTCGTAGGCGTGCCAGCGGGCGACGGAGCGGGCATAGACGGGCTGGCTGGCGTCGCGATAGGTGGGGGAATACATCTGCTTCTTGCTGCTTTTCTCGTGGAACTTTGCCTGGGCTTGATCCCATTGCAGCCCGAGAAATTCCGTCACGCGCCGCCCCTCTTTCTCCAAGTCGGCCACGGTGTCTTCGTAGCGTGTTTCCATTGCCGTGAGGCCTTCCCATTGGCGCACGGCCAGCCAGACTTCCATCAGATAGGCATAATGCCGGGCGGTTCGCTCCAGGGTGAGAAAGTTGGCGTTAAACGGATTGAGCGGAATGTTCTGGAAGAAGCAACTGATGACCACATCGCGCGGATCGCGCAACGCAATAAGAATTCGGATTTCGGGGAACATCTTCAACCAGAGCCGGAGCTTGGAGGTGGGGGAGGGGTTTTTGTCCAGGATCAATTTACCTTCCAAACTGCCGCCCCATTCCCTGCCCATTCCTTCCACGTAGCGGCGTCGGATGATATTCAGGCGCGGGGCGGTGAGAAAGTTCGCCCTCGGGATGCCAGCCGGGGGCGTGGCGTTGAACATCTGGCAGACAATCTGGTTGAAAGAGGGCGATTCATCAAAGGCCGCCACGCCTGGATGCGCGCCGACAACCTGTTCCAAAAGCGTCGTGCCGCTGCGGGGATGGCCCCCCAGAAATGCCAGCCGTGGCATGGCCTCCCGGCTTTTTTCTGGAAACTCCTTTGCCCAAGTGCGAAGGATGTCTTTGGGCAAACCCTGAGTTGTGCGAAGGTTTTGGGCTGCTTCTTGTTCGTATTCCGCCAACATCATTCTGACGTTGCCCAAGCGTTGCACGATGTTCTTGGCCTCAATCAACATTTGCATCGCTTCATCAAAGCGCCCGGTCCGGTTCAGAATTTCCGCCAGTTCATAGCGGCTGGCGTACTGCACATATTCGTGCTTGGGGCCGGAGGCGATCAAATCACGCAAGCCACGTTCAGCGTCTTCTAGTTTATTTTCACGACGGTCAACAAATGCGGCGTAGTAACGGGCTTGATCGTCCCGGGGGTCAATTGCCAGGCATGAGGCAATCGCGGCGCGGGATTCCGCAAAACGGTGGATTTGCTCCTCTAAAATCGCCAAAGCCATGCGGGGGTTGATACTTTTCGGGTCCGCCGCCGCCGCCTTTTCGTACCACGCCCTGGCTCTTGCCGATTGGCGCAAATTTCGACATTCATGGCCAATTTGCAGCATGACCTGACTATTGCCGGGTTCCAGGGCCGAAGCCTTGGCAAAGGCGCTGTCAGCCAGATCCCATTGCCCTATGCTTCCTGCGGTGACCGCATACTCCAGCCAAAGATGGGACTTGTGCGGGAATTGACGTGCCAGGTTTTCATAAATCGGCAAGGCTTGGGAAAAATTGGCATGTGTTGCAAGCTCACGAGCTTCGTTTAGCTTCTTGTCTGCGGGGGCTGGATTCATGGTTGCGTTATCGTTGCTCTAATAAAAAACCTGGCCCCAATGGAATGATGCCAGGTAAATGACGTGGAAGTAATTCGACCGCCTTTCATCGCGCCTACTTTTCACCATTTATATTTCCCTGAATATGTGGCATCAAGGGAGGCATGTTTCCACCGATGCTTTGGGCAGCTATAATCACTTCCTGCTGGTCCGGAGGAACTATCGGTCCCGTTGGAATATTTCCAAATTGCATCGTGGGTTGCCCTGAGCCTGAAAACGCATTGATTGCCGTTGAACCTGGGTTGTTGCCTGACGTTCCGCCTCCTCCGAGGGCGGATGCGGCACTGCTGCCGCCAGCTACCGTTACCCCGCCAGAAGATGAATCGCCGCTACTGCTGCTGCCACCGCCGACGCTCACTGATTTGTAGGGCGAGGAATTACGATTGCCGCCCGCCATGACGATGGAGGAACCACTTGGGGCTGCCGCTGCCACGGCTGCTGGCTGCGGGCCTTTCCCTGCCGGCGCTGCCGGCCCTGCGGCGCTGTTGGTGGCCATGGATAAAGTCATTGCCAGACCGTTGATGAGAATATCCACCTGCGAGTGATCGGGGCTGATCCTGACCAGTTCAAGGTCGTTATCCTTGGAATCGCTATTTCGTTCTCCGGGCGACAATTTGCAATAGAAGGTTGACTTTTTCGTGTCCTTGGCCGCGATGGAAAACAAGGCATGGACATCGTCGCCGATTTTTAGAATGCCGTTGTAATTGACCTTGGGCATGTCGGTGAGCTTTTTGGTATCGGCCGACTCCGGCGGCGGCGGAGCGTTCAAGTGGAAAATGTTCCGGTCCACGATGACCGCATACGGATTGGATGCGCCGGTCGATTCCTGGGAAACACCGGGCTTTGTCCGGGAAGAAGGCGCCGGGGGGGCGGTATCGCTGATGGCCTGGGAGGGGATGGCCAAAGCGAGTGCAACGCCGAAAAATGTCATGGCTATCGCTTTAAAGCTCATAAGATCAGTATAGTTTCTGAGAGGTAAAACACCAGCCAAATTTAAAAGTTTCGGGGGAAGAAAGAAAAACGCTGAAAGAAGCCAGCAAAAGCAGAAATTGGGAAAGCAGAAAGCAGAAATTCCAAAGGAAAATCCTGAAAAGCTGAAACGCTGAAAAACTGAAATCGGAAAACAAGGGGACAAAAAGGCTGAAATCGGATGGGGAGACAAAAAAGGCCGGGGCGAGATTGCCCCGGCCTGTGTGGTTAAGTGGTTGCGTTATTTTTTCTTGGCGCCGGGCTTTTTGTCTTCGAGCGCGGCTTGGGCCGCGGCAAGGCGGGCGATGGGCACGCGGAACGGAGAGCAGCTCACGTAAGCCAATCCGATGCGATGGCAGAACTTCACGCTGGAAGGTTCGCCGCCGTGTTCGCCGCAGATGCCGAGCTTGATGTCCGGCCGGGTCTGGCGACCGAGCGCGATGGCCATTTCCATGAGTTTCCCAACGCCCTTTTGGTCAATGGCGGCGAAGGGATTCTGTTTGACGATTTCCAGTTCCTGATACTTGGGCAGGAACGAACCGGAATCATCGCGGCTCATGCCGAGGGTGGTCTGGGTCAGATCGTTGGTGCCGAAGCTGAAGAACTGGGCGTCCTTGGCGATTTCATCCGCCACCAGGGCGGCGCGCGGAATTTCGATCATGGTGCCGACCATGTAGTTGAGCTTGACCTTCGTCTCCTTGGTGATTTCGGCGGCGACGCGGTTGACGATCTCGATCTGCAATTGCAATTCCTTGGGGAATCCAACGAGCGGGATCATGATTTCGGGGTGAACCTTGATGCCCTTCTTCTGGACCTCGACGGCGGCCTCAAAGACGGCGCGCGCCTGCATCTCGCTGATCTCCGAATAAACAATCCCGAGGCGGCAGCCGCGAAGGCCGAGCATGGGGTTGAATTCCGCGAGTTGATGGACGCGGTCGGAGATTTTCTTGACAGGAACGTTGAGCTTCTTGGCCAGCTCAGCCTGGGCTCCGCCTTCGTGGGGAAGGAATTCGTGCAAGGGCGGGTCAAGGAACCGGATGGTGGCGGGCAGGCCTTTCAAGGCGGTGAAGATGCCGATGAAGTCGGCCTTTTGGTAAGGCAGCAATTTGGCCAGGGCGGCTTTGCGGGCTTCCACATTGTCGGCCAGGATCATTTCGCGCATGGCATCGATGCGATTGCCCTCGAAGAACATGTGCTCGGTGCGGCAGAGGCCGACGCCGGTCGCGCCAAAGGCGATGGCGTTGGCTGCCTGGCTGGGGGAATCAGCGTTGGTGCGGACGGCGAGACGCGTCGCCTTTTCGCACCATTTCATGATTTGGCTGTAATACTGGTAAGTGCGGCTCTCCTTGGGGTCCAAGGTCCGGTTGATCAGCACCTGGATGACTTCCGAGGGAGCGGTCTTGAGTTCGCCCGGATAAACTTCGCCGACGGTGCCGTCGATGGACAGGAAATCGCCTTCCTTGATGGTCATCCCGCTGACAACCATTTGTTTGGCGTGGTAATCCACGTTGAGGGCGGAGACGCCGCAGACGCAGACTTTGCCCATCTGGCGGGCGACGAGAGCGGCGTGGGAACTGACCCCTCCGCGAGCGGTCAGGATGCCTTCGGCGGCAATCATGCCGCGCAAATCTTCCGGTGAAGTCTCGACGCGGACGAGCAGGACTTTTTCACCGCGCTTGGCGGCTTCCACGGCGCGGTCGGCGTTGAAATAAATGCGGCCGGTGGCGGCGCCGGGGCCGGCGGGCAAGCCTTTGGCGATGCACTTGGCGGATTTGACCGCGGCGCGATCAAACACGGGGGCGAGGACTTGGTCCAACTGTTCAGCCGGGACGCGTTGCACGGCCTCTTCCCAACTGATGAGACCTTCCTTCTGCATTTCAACCGCGAAACGGACGGCGGCCAGGCCGGTGCGTTTGCCGTTGCGGGTCTGGAGCATGAAGACTTTTCCTTCTTCGATGGTGAACTCGAAATCCTGCACATCGCGGAAATGGTTTTCAAGAATCTTGCGGATGCGTTCCAACTCAGCTGCCGCCGGGGGCATGATCTTGGCCAGTTCGGCCACGGGATTGGGCGTGCGAACGCCGGCCACCACGTCTTCACCCTGGGCGTTGATGAGGAATTCGCCGTAGAACACCTTCTCGCCGCTGGCGGGATTGCGGGTGAACGCGACGCCGGAACCGGATTTTTCGCCGGTGTTGCCGAAGACCATGGATTGGACGGTGACGGCGGTTCCCCATTCGGTGGGGATATTGTATTTGCGGCGATAGACGACAGCGCGGTCGTTCATCCAGGAACCGAAAACAGCGCCGATGGCGCCTTTTAACTGCTCCCACGGATCGGACGGAAATTCCTTGCCGGTGCGCTCTTTGACCAAGGCCTTGAAACGCACGACCAATTCCTTGAGGCCATTGACATCAATCTTCGTGTCCTCGACATGTTCCTGGCCGGGGAAAAGTTCGCTCTTCAAACTGCTGATCACGACTTCGAAGGGTTCGTGGTCTTCGTTGGGGTTTTTTTGCACGCCCATGACAACGTCGCCATACATCTGGATGAAGCGGCGATAGCAATCCCACGCGAAACGGGGGTTGCCGCTGAATTTTTCCAAGGCCAGGACGGTATCGTCATTCAAGCCCAGGTTCAAAATGGTGTCCATCATGCCCGGCATGGAATCGCGGGCGCCGGAGCGGACAGCGACAAGCAGGGGTTTTTCGGCGTCGCCAAAACGTTTGCCGAGGATTTTCTCGGTGGCGGCGACGGCAGTCTTGACCTGCGGCCACATTTCCTTGGGATAACTTTTTTCGTGCTCGTAGTAGTAAGTGCAAACCTCGGTCGTAATGGTAAAGCCGGGGGGCACCGGCAAACCGATACGGGTCATTTCAGCGAGATTCGCGCCTTTGCCACCGAGCAGAGGTTTCATTCCGCCATTGCCATCGGCTTTTTTATTGCCGAAGAAATATACATATTTTTGGGACGTAGATGATGCTTTTGACATAGATTGGTCCATTGTAGTCTCGCAAGTTTGGCGAGTCCTATCAGCAGACACGATAACAAAGGCGGGGATGACGTCAATTGCTGTTTGTGAAGTTCTTGGATGTGGAACGGCCTGTGCTTGAGCGGTTTTGTTTGACCGGGCGGATTTGACCCCTAAAAATCACCCTTGTGTAACAGTCATGCCATGATGGATTGTGCTGGAAGAATGAGGATGACGATGCCGAAAAACGTTCGCCGCGCTTTTTTTAACGCATGTTGCGCCATGCTGGTATTCGCCGCCTGCCAAAAACAGCAGTCCGCCCCCCCGGAACACCCCTCCGTCCCGGATCGCCAGGACTTTTTCGTCAGTGGCTGGGTCAAGGAATTGTCGCCCGGCGGAAAAACCATCGTCATCCAACATGAAGCAATCTCAAATTATATGGGGGCCATGACCATGCCCTTTGAAGTTCATGACACCAATGTGCTAAACGGAATCAAGCCCGGTGACGCCATTACTTTCCATCTAGTCGTCACCGCCACCGACGGATGGATTGCCAGCATCGCCCGGCGCCAGCAGCCGGACGGCGCCGCATCCGCCCCGCCCGGAATGGTGGTTACCCGCGCGGTGGAGCCTTTGGACGAGGGCGAAACGCTGCCGGATTATCATTTTACCAACGAACTGGGGGCGGCCATCGACCTCAGCCAATACAAAGGGCAAGTCTTCGCGTTCACCTTTTTTTTCACCAGTTGCCCATACCCGAATTTTTGTCCGCGCATGACCGGCAATTTTGCCGCCGCTGCCGCGCAACTGGCCGGAAATCCCCGCGCGCCCGCCCGCTGGCATTTGTTTTCCATCTCCTTTGACCCCAAAACGGACACCGCGCAACACCTCCAAGCCTACGCCAAAAACGAGCATTACGATCCGGCCTGCTGGAGCTTTCTGACCGGCGCGCCGGAACAGATCAGCGAGTTGGCGGATAATTTTGGCGAGGATTTCTGGGCCAAGGACGGCGGCATCAGTCACAACCTCAGAACAGTGGTGATCGATCCGCAATTCCGGGTCCGAAAAATCATTCCGGGCAACACCTGGACCAGCGCCGAACTGGTCGATGAAATGGTCAGGGCCGGAGCGAAGTAATTTTGGGTGTCCTTGTTTTGTGATGCGATCCTCCATTGTTCTATTTATGAATCAACCACTTGAGTAAAAAATCCGCGTTGGGGCGGGGGGATGTGGCGGCGATAATAAAAGTTGCCAATACCCTGTTTATTACTATAATACTCCTGTGAGAGTTGCTTCCAACATGAAGAATCTGGCATTGGCGGCCTGTACCCTGCTTCTGTTCACAGGTTGTGGCGGACTTGCTGCTGCCCCGTCATTTTCCCCTCTCATGTTCTTTTTGCCCGGGTTGGCGGATGCCAAGCCTTCCTCCCCCCAGATTGTTCCAATCACGCAACCGGCGTCCCAAGCGCAAGTTGCGTTCAACAGGGGTTCAGCCAAACTAAATTAAACACGTATGCGATTCCCACTGGCGTTGACGGCGAAAATTGCCGCACACATCGTTAAACACAAACTTTTGCGCACCCCAAAGTTCGCCTTGGTGTTGCAGCTCGAACCGTTGCACACCTGCAACCTGACCTGCACGGGGTGCGGACGCATTCGCGAATATTCCACCAACTTGAAGGACATGATGTCCTTGGAGGATTGCCTCGCTTCGGCTGCGGAATGCGGCGCCCCCATGGTGTCCGTCTGCGGCGGCGAACCTCTCATTTACCCCAAGATCGAGGAATTGTTTGCCGGGTTGCTCGCCCAGGGTCGCATCGTCTATATTTGCACCAACGGTATGTTCATGCGCAAAAAAATGCGCGAATACCTTGCCTCCTCCTACTCCGCCAAAACCGAGCCGGTTCTGGCCCGGTTGCTTCAGGAGCAGTTGATTTCCGAAAAAGACATCGAGACCATCCGCAAAGGCAAATCCGACGGACGTCCCGTCATCAAGCCCACCAAGTGGATGTATTGGAATGTCCATGTGGACGGCCTCGAATACACCCACGATTTGATTGTCGAACGGGAAGGCGTTTTCAAGGAATGCGTGCAAGCGGTGCGCATGGCCAAAATTTTGGGTTACCAGGTCGCCACCAACACCACCGTCTATAAGGAAACGGAGGTCAAGGAGATCGAGGGCATGTTTGAATTTTTCTCCTCCCTTGAGGTGGACGGACACACCATTTCGCCCGGTTACGAATACGACGCCGCCAAGAAGGATATGGTGACGCGTCTGGGCAAGCAGCCGGAAGATTTCTTCCTGACCCGGAAAATGACCCGCGAGAAGTTTGCCAAGATTCAGGAATGGGGCGAACGTTTCACCATCTTCGGCACTCCCGTTTATCAGGAGTTCCTTGCCGGCAAACGCGAATTGACCTGCACCGCCTGGGCCATTCCCACCCGCAATATTCGCGGCTGGAAGGCGCCTTGCTACCTGATGACCGACGGCCATTATGCCGGTTACCAGGAAATGCTGACCAAAGTGGATTGGACCAAATACGGCGTGGTGGACGGCGTGGCGCGCGATCCCCGTTGCGAGAATTGCATGGTTCACTGCGGCTACGATCCGAGCGGCGCGCTCAGCCCCAGCCCTCTCGATACCCTGAAAAATTTCAGCTACAACTTCGGCTCCAAGCCCCGTCCCTATTACGAAGGCCGTTCGGTTAACGCCTTCAACGGCGCGTCCATCGGCAAGGGCCACCTGGCCGAAGCCAAGGCCGCCATCAATCCTGCCGGCGGTGCTGGTTGCGGTTCGGGTGACACCACGCAACGCGATGAATTGCTGGCCAAAATCGCCAAAAAAAACCAGGGTTGATCCGTTCGTCTGCGCAACAATGAAAACGTTATTCTTGTCCCCTCCCAGCTTTGACGGCTTTGATGGCGGCGCCGGCGCGCGCTATCAGGCCCGGCGTGAAGTCACTTCTTATTGGTATCCCACCTGGCTCGCCCAACCGGCCGCCCTCGTCCCGGATAGCAAATTGATGGACTGCCCGCCGCACAACATTGATGTCAAACAATGTCTGGCCGAGGCGAAAAATTTCGACCTCGTCATCATCA
>Ga0181535_10008328_pt1 | contig 10235 bp, 7 predicted proteins | sample PEATcosm2014_Bin_44_FD_119774 | JGI IMG/M metagenome (GOLD analysis project Ga0181535, IMG submission 119774) | Peatland microbial communities from MTU Mesocosm Facility, Houghton, MI, USA - PEATcosm2014_Bin17_30_metaG | ecosystem: Environmental > Terrestrial > Soil > Wetlands > Peat | place...
GATCAGGATTCTTCTTTTGCGGCATGGCGCTGGAGCCGGTAGAAAAGGCCTCGGGCAGAATCACAAATCCGAACTCCGCGGTCGCGAAGAGCGTAATCTCTTCGGCAAAGCGGCTCAAGTGGAGCCCAACAAACGTGAGCGCCTGCAGATACTCGAGAATAAAATCGCGATCGCTCGTGGCGTCGATGGAATTGCCGGTGGGCGCAGTGAATCCAAGCTCCTGCGCAGCGAGGTTGCGGTCGAGCGCAAGCGTAGCACCGGCAACAGCGCCCGAGCCGAGCGGACAGAGGTTCAGTCGCCGGGCACAATCGGCCAAACGCGTTGCATCGCGCAACGCCATTTCCACGTACGCCAGCAGCCAATGCGCGACGAGAACCGGCTCGGCCCTTTGCATATGCGTGTAGCTTGGCATCACGCTGCCGCCGGCTTTGCGCGCCTGCTCGACGAGCGCCAGCGCCCACGCGGCAAGTCCGTCGATAGCGAGCTCAATCTGCGAGCGGACGTAGAGGCGCAGGTCGGTGGCGATCTGCTCGTTGCGGCTGCGGCCAGTGTGTAATTTCAGTCCCAGCCGCCCAATCCGATCCGCCAGTTTCAATTCGACGAAGTGATGAATGTCTTCGGCCGAGGAGTGGTCGCGCACCTTCGCCTTGCCCGCTTCGGACGCAAACTCCACGCCGATCGCGTCCAGCGCATTTCTCAGCTCCGCGGTTTCCGTCTTGTTCAGGATCCCTGCCGCGCAAAGGGCAGAAGCGTGCGCCTTGCTGGCCGCAATCTCTTCACCGAGAAGCCGCCAATCGAAAACAATGGACCGCTGCCACGCCTCGAACTCTGCGTCCAGCGGCTCGCGGAAGCGCCCCGACCACATCTTCCCGGATTGTTGTTCGTTCGACATTGTATTAAACGTACCTCCGGCTATTCCTTGTCATGATTCCTTGTCAGGGCCGCTGTTGAGCTGCGGCATTTCGCTGCCTTTGCTGAGCGTGAGGAGGCCGGATTTGGCGTAGGTGAGCAGCTTCTCCCGCGTGTCGGTAATGTCGAGATTACGCATGGTGAGTTGCCCGATGCGGTCGCGCGGGGAGAAGGCGGATTCTGTCTTCTCCATACTGAGGCGCTCGGGATGGAAAGTAAGATTGGGCGACTCAGTGTTGAGAACGGAGTAGTCGTTGCCGCGGCGCAGCTCGAGTGTGACCTCGCCGGTGATGGGTTTGGCAATCCAGCGCTCGGCGGATTCGCGGAGCATCATCGCCTGGGAGTCGAACCAGCGGCCCTGATACAGCAGACGGCCGAGCTTGCGGCCATTGTCGCGGTACTGTTCGATGGTGTCCTCGTTGTGGATGCCGGTGATGAGGCGCTCGTAAGCGATAAAGAGCAGAGCGAGGCCCGGCGCCTCATAGATGCCGCGGGATTTCGCTTCAATAATGCGGTTCTCAATCTGATCGGACATGCCGAGGCCGTGTCTTCCTCCGATGTGATTGGCTTCCAAAAGCAGTGCGACGGAGTCATCGAATTGCTGGCCGTTGAGGGCAACGGGCGAGCCCTCTTCGAAGCGAATAACGACCTCTTCGCGCTGGATCTCCATATCGTCGCGCCAGAATGCCGTGCCCATGATGGGGACGACGATCTTGACGGACGAAGAGAGATGTTCGAGATCCTTGGCTTCATGCGTTGCGCCGAGGATGTTGGAGTCGGTGGAGTAGGCTTTTTCCGCTGACATCTTATACGCGAAACCCGCCCGCTGCATGAAGGCAGACATCTCGGCCCTGCCGCCTAATTCGTCGATGAATGCGGCGTCAAGCCAGGGCTTGTAGACCTGGAGGTTTGGATTGACGAGCAGGCCGTAGCGGTAGAAGCGCTCGATGTCGTTGCCCTTGAACGTGGAGCCGTCGCCCCAGATGTGGACATCGTCTTCCTTCATGGCGGCCACCAGCATGGTGCCCGTGACGGCGCGACCGATAGGGGTAGTGTTGAAATACGGAACGCCGGCGGTGGTGATGTGGAAGGCCCCGGCCTGCAGCGCGGCGATTCCTTCGCGAACAAGCGCGCTGCGGCAGTCGATGAGGCGGGCTTTCACGGCGCCGTACTCGAGAGCTGCGCGCGGGATGGCGTCGTAGTCGGTTTCATCAGGCTGGCCGAGGTTGGCCGTATAGGCGTAAGGGATGGCGCCCTTCTGCTTCATCCAGTGCAGGGCGGCGGAAGTGTCAAGCCCGCCAGAGAAAGCGATGCCAACCTTCTGGCCGACGGGCAGGGATTCGAGAATTACGGACATGCTTGCGAAACCTCAAAGAAGTTGCCAGTGGTCAGCTTTCAGTTGTCAGTTCTCGCTCTACGAATTATGTGCGCCGAGCAAGACTGCCAATCCGATCACTGACAACTGATAACTGGTTACTGAAACTTCTCCACATTCGCCAACCCGCCCAGCAGCAGAAGCAGCAACGCCTTCTGCACGTGCAGGCGGTTTTCGGCCTGATCGAAAACGATGGATTGCGGACTGTCAATCACCGCGTCGGTCACTTCTTCGTTGCGCCGCGCGGGCAGGCAATGCATAAAGACCGCGTGCGGCGCGGCTTTGCTCATCAAGGCCTCATTTACCTGGTAGGGCCGGAAGAGGGGCGCGCGTTTCGTCGATTCATGCTCCATGCCCATGCTGACGCAGACATCGGTATACACCGCGTCAGCGCCCTCCGCGGCGGCCTGCGGATCCTGCAGCAGGCGGATTTCGCATCCATTGACCGCGGCAATTTCCCGCGCCTTGGTCACGATCTCAATATCCGGCGAGTAGCCGCGTGGCGTGGCTACGGTCACGTTGGCTCCCAACTGCGCTCCCGTGAGCATCAACGAGTGGCACACGTTGTTGCCGTCGCCGACATAAGCAAAGTTGATTCCCGCGGCGGCGCCGAAGTGCTCCTCGAGGGTCATGAAATCGGCCAGCGCCTGGCAGGGATGCTCGAAGTCGGAGAGTGCGTTGATGACCGGAACACGCGAATTGACGGCCATCTCCGTAATGGTGTCGTGCGCGTAAGTGCGCAGCACGATCACATCCACCCAGCGCTCCAGGTTCCGCGCCACGTCGGCGATGGTTTCGCGCTCGCCCAGGGGCGCATTGGTCTGGTCGACGAAGATGGCGTTACCGCCCATGGTATTGATGCCGGTCTCGAAGGCGAGACGCGTGCGCAGGCTGGCTTTCTCAAACATCAGCACCATCTGTTTGGCGTCGAGAGCATGGCGGTACTCGCGCGGATTGCGCTTGACGTCGTGGCCGAGCTTGAGAATAGCGCGCACCTCGGCGCTAGAGAGATCCGCGATGGAGCACAGATCCTCGCCGGCCATGCGCGCCGCCGCGGCCAGAATGTCGGAGTCTTTTTCGACGGGAACGGCAGCTTCCTTGCGTTCCATGGTGGCTCTGCTAGACATGATGTTCTCTTCCTGCGGGCGTGCTATGCGCCGCGGCGTGTTCCAAAAAGATTTCGTCCAGCGCGGCAATCGCCGTGTCCACGTGGCTGCGCTCCAATATGTACGGAGGCAGGAAGCGCAACACGGTATCGCTGGTGCAGTTGATGAGAATGCGGCGCTTGAGCATCTCCGCCACAGTAAGCTTGGCCAGATCCGCAGAATCGAGCTCGGCGGCGATCATCAGGCCTTTTCCGCGCACATCGACAATCGTCTCATGCTTGCGGGCGAGTTTTTCTAGGCTCTGGATGAAATATGTGCCGACTTCGACTGTATGCGCCAGCAGCCCTTCCTTCTCCATGGCGCTGATGACAGCGATGCCGACCGCGCAAGCCAACGGCCCACCGCCAAATGTGGTGCCGTGCATGCCCACGTGTATCGCGCGCGCAACTTCCTCCGTGCACATAACTGCGCCGAGAGGAATGCCGCCGGCGAGCGGCTTGGCGAATGTGGTCACATCGGGCTGAATGCCGTAGTGCTGATAAGCGCACCACTTGCCGGTGCGGCCCATGCCAGCCTGAATCTCATCGACAATCAGCAACGCGCCGGTGGAACTCGAGAGTGCGCGCGCTTCGGCAAAGAACTCCTGGGTCAACGGCCGCACGCCGCCTTCACCCTGAATGGCTTCGACGAGAATAGCGCAAACATCGTTGGAGAATTTGGCGCGCAGGTCGGCAACATCATTAAAGCGGACGAACTCGACGCCGGGAACCACGGGCGCGAAGGGCTCACGATATTTCTCCTTGTACGTGGTCGACATGGAACCGAAGGTGCGGCCGTGAAAGCTCTGCTCGAGAGCCAGAAACTTGGTGCCGATGTTCGCGCCTTCGCTGCGCCGCAGTCCTGCGTAGGCGCGCGCCAGCTTTAGCGCTCCCTCCCATGCTTCCGTGCCGGTGTTGGCGAAGAAAGCGCGGTCGAGGCCGGTGCGTTCCGTGAGACGAAGGCCAAGCTCCGCCTGCCCCTCGTGATAATAAAGATTTGAAGTGTGAATCAAGGCGCGGCTCTGCCGTGCAATCGTCTCCACAATGGCAGGGTGGTTATAGCCAAGTGCGTTGACGCCGATACCGCTGAGCAAATCGAGGTAACGATCGCCTTTTTCATCGACAATGTATACGCCTTCGCCGCCTACGAAAAGGATGGGGCTCCGATCGTAGGTGGTGAGTAGCAGCCGCGCTTCCGCGGCGCGAATCTGTTCGAGTTTCGTCATCTAAAATTCCTCCTATGCCACCATCACTTCTGTGCCGTGCGCCACACGCGAACTGCACAGGTCGGGCAGGGAACTGGCCGCATCCGCGGGTAAAATCCGTACGCGCTTTACGCCGTTCAACAGCGCCTCGCGGCAGGCGCCCAGCTTGGGCAACATGCCGCCTGAAATGACGGCACTTTTCGCCATCTCCGCTATTTGATCAATCGATAACCATCGCAGCACCTCGCCGTTGGCGCCCTTCACGCCGGGAACGTCGGTGAGGAAAACCAGCGCATCGGCGCGACAGGCGATCGCGCAGGCCGCGGCCATCTCGTCGGCATTGATGTTGTAATATTCGCCGTCGAATCCAAGAGCCATGGAGCAGAGCACCGGCACGCCGTTCAACTGCCAGATGGCTTCAAGCCAGCGCACGTCGCTGGCGGCAATCTCGCCCACGTAGCCGAGATCGGGCACGGTACGCTTCTTGCGCGCACGGAAGATCATGCCATCGCCGCCGCAAAGGCCGACCGCCGGCTGGCCCAACGCGCTTAGCGCGGCTACGAGGCTCTTATTCACTCGCCCGGCAAAGACCATCAGCGCAACATCGCGGGTCTCCGCGTCGGTGATACGCAGACCGTCGATGAACTCACTCTGCTTGCCCAGCGCCTTCAGGGTGCGCGTCAATTGCACCCCGCCGCCATGCACCACGGCCACCTGGTTGCCGTCGCGTACCAGCTCGGCGATGGCCCGGGTGCAGCCTTCCAGCAGCGCCGGAGTTTCAAGGCCCGCGCCGCCCAATTTGACCACATACTTCATTTACAACCCTCCGCGGCGAGTTTCATTGAAGACCTTCTGATTCTGGCCAGCCTTCGATCACGTTGAGGTTCTGCACGGCCTGGCCGGCAGCTCCTTTCAGCAGGTTGTCGAGGCAACTGACAATGACGGCGCGTTTCCCACTGGCATCGAGTTGAAATCCGATGTCGGCGTAGTTCGTGTGCACTGAGTATTGAATCTGCGGCAGCGATTTTTCGTAGAGCCGGACCATGGGGCTGCCGGCAAAAAACTCGCGATAGACTTGCGCCACACTTTCACGCGTCTGCGGCTTCTTGAAGCGCACGTAGATCGTGGACAAGATGCCGCGCGGAATCGGCAGCAGGTGCGGCGTAAAAATGATTTCTTCGCTCGAAATGCCGATCTGCTCCAGCAACTCGCCGGTATGGCGATGGGCAAAGACGCCGTACGCGGAAAGATTATCGGCCGCATACATAAAGTGCGTTTTTGCGGTCGGAGCCTTACCCGCGCCGCTTACCCCGCTCTTGGCGTCGGCAACGATGCCGTGATCGAGGTCGACGAGTCCGGCTACCACCAGCGGTTTCAGCGGCAGAATGATCGAAGTTGCGTAGCAGCCAGGATTGGCGATCAGACGTGCGCCTGCAATCTGCTTGCGATGCAGCTCAGGCATGCCGTAAATCGCCTGCGCCTGCGTGGCCGCGGCCAACGCGGAGCCCTCGTCCGCAAAGGCATACACAGCGCGATTCGCAGGATCTGTTAACCGCCAGGCTCCGCTCAAATCGATGACGCGAATTCCCCGCGAGAGCGCGGCGGGGATTACCTCGCGCGAAATGTCGTGTGGCGTGGCCTGAAAAAGTACATCCACGCCGCGCTCGCTGAGGAGTTCCCAAGAGAAGGGCTCCAGCTTCAAATTGCCGCTGCCATCGTGGCTTGCCAACTGTGGATGAATTTCGGCAAGCGGCACGCCGCCACGTTCGAGGTCCTTGCCTTCCACGCGTCCGGCAAACACCGGCGGCTTACCGTGCAGGCGGGGATGATGCAACAACAGCCGCGCCAACTCCGCGCCGGCGTAGCCTGTCACTCCCACAATCGCTGTCTGAACTGTCTTTGTCATCCTTGCAATATCGTCCTTAACCGGGCAGCCACCTCGCCCGCCTGTCGTGCGTCCGTGCAAATCACCAGAACCGTATCGTCGCCGGCAATAGTGCCAGCTACCTCGGGCCAATCTTCGCGGTCCAGAGCCGCCGCCACCGGCTGTGCCCCGCCCAACGCCGTGCCCACCACCACCTGATTCATCGCCTGCTTCACGCGCAGGCCGAAACTGTCGAGCATCTCGGCGAGCGATGGCGGCTGATCGTCTTCCGCTAAGGCAGGTGCGCCCTTTGCGCCGTTGCCATTGGCAAGCGAGTATCCGCGGGGCCCTTTGAACAGCTGCAACTCGTGCATGTCGCGCGAAAGCGTCGCCTGGGTCACGTGAATGCCGCGCCGTCGCAATTTTCGTCGCAGTTCATCCTGGCTGGTCACAGGAGTGCCGGCCAGCACTTCGCGGATTACGTTCAGGCGTTGGGTTTTCATAGAGCAGTTTCCTTGGTGCGCAAAGCAAAGGCGCGGTCCGCTGGGCGGAAACCGCGCTTGAATAAATATACAATGGATTTGAATAAGTATGCAAGTAGTTTGTACGATAAAAATATCCTGAAACAGGCTTCCGCCCGCAGATTTCTGTTGATTTTCGATCCGATTTCGGCGCGAAGTTCGGAAATCCCGGATTAGGAGACCGTCCAGTACACAGCGAACCTTTGCCAGCTTTGGTTCAACGGTTTCAGGATGAGTTCCGGGCCGGTGGTGCGAAACGTCAGCGCGTGGCCCTCAACAGGCTTGATCCAAGTAGCCGGTTCGGCGCCAGCCGACTTAAGTGGAGGCACGTCCACGGGGGGCGCCTCCTGAATCTCCGGTCCCTGGTGATGCCCCAAATCTTCCGCGAGCCCGGTCCTGGGAAATTGCCCGGCCAGCACCAGCGGCCCGTAGAGGAACGCCTGCTGCGTGCGGTCGTCGGCCAAGGGCTCTGCCGTGAGCCGCATGGGCATCGTCAATTCCACGCGATCTCCGGCCTTCCACACGCGAGTCAGCGTCAAGTAACTTCCGGGAGTTCCGGCAGCCTCCAGCCTCTTGCCATTGATCGCGACGAAGTTTTCCGCAGTCGTCCACCTGGGAATCCGAAGGTGAAGCGTCCACGCCTTGGCGGGAGTTTTCTCAACCGTGAGCTCGGTTCGCTCGCTCTCAGGGAAAGTCGTCACTTGTTTCAGCCGCACGCCGCGCTCTTTCCAGTTCACGGTGGAGGCAAAGTAGAGATTGACGAAGAGCGACTCGTCGTCGTGTGCGTAAATCGTGTCGTTCAGCTTGGCGAATTCTTCGACCCCGGTTCCAGTGCAGCACCAGAACGTTGCATCTTCGGTGCAGGTCGTCTTCCATGCTCCGGGCGCCAACGACAGAAAGTAGGTAGTATGCCCTGACTCCGGCTCGATGGCGCCAAGCCGGTGGTTCACGAGATTGCGCTCGTAGTAGTCGATGAGGCGGCTGTCGCCGCTCCAGCCATAGAGATGACGGGCCAGCTTCATCATGTTGTAAGAGCAGCAGCACTCCTGGTGGTGCGAACTGATGTGCATTTCGATGGCGAGGTGATTGGGGCTGGTAAGCCAGTGCTCATTGTTGCTCGAACCGCCAGTCGCGTAAGTGCGCGACTCCGATACTGTCTCAAAAAAGAAGCGCGCCACATCGGCGAAGCGGTAGTCCGAGGACAACTCGTAGCGCCGCGCCGCGCCAATGACCTGTGGAACGTGCGTGTTCATGTGTTGGCCCTTCAGCTCATCGCGCCGCATGGCCAGGGGCGTAAAAAAAACCTTCTTCGTAAAGCGGTCGCCGGTTTTCGCCCAGCGGTCGTCGAGGGTGACGGCAGCGAGGTTGTAAAGGACTTCGTTCATCCCGCCGTATTCGGTGTTCAAAATGTCCTGCATGTGAGCTTCGGTTCTTGCGGCCGTCCACGCGTCGACCCAACCGGCGAGTTTGACGAGAACTTCGAGAGCCTGATCGTTGCCGGCCTGGGTCTTCATGTCGAGCAGGCCGGCCATGATCTTGTGCAAGGTGTAGTACGGGGCCCAGACACCTGCGCGGCGATCAAGGCGATCGAAGAGTTCGGTCGGGAAGGCGCTGACGTAGCCGTTTTGGTTGAGCCTCGCCTGGCACTCGGCGATTCCAGCCACCAACTCATCGGCCTTGGTTTTGATTGCGGTGTCGCCAGTGGCCGCGTAGAGGAGGGCGCACGCTGACAGATAGTGCCCGACAAAATGCCCGCGCAGCTCGCCTTTTGGATCTTCCCATCCGCCCAGAGGTATTGCGGAGGAGGGCAGGCCGGCGTTGATGCGGAAATTGTGCAGCAGACGGTCATTGGGAAGGCGCAGCATGTAGCCGCGATTCCAGTCGCGCGCCTGTTGCAGAGGCCCGGCTTCGAGTGTGACATCGCGCAGAGCGAAGAGTTGAAGCTTTAGCTCGATTGCGTCGCGCACAAAAGTGAGAGGCGCGGCGAAAGGCTCGGTCTCGACCACCGGAGGATGGCGGTTGTATTCGGCGTCGGTCTTTGGAGCTTTCTGCGCGGGCGGGTTTGCGGATGGCGCAGGCGCAGCCTGGCTGTGAGCGATCCCAAGCAGGCCGCTTCCCGCGGCCAGACCCACAGGAGCGATGGCAAGGCTTTTCGCGAACTCTCTCCGATTCAGCTTCTTCAAATGCGTCCTCCGCCGATGTCCGGTAAACGCTTACTAGTTTATCAGCGCGATATGGAATCGGACGAAACTCACTTCAGATCGCGCCAGTTGGGCCCGAAAGCGAGGTCGGCGACAAGCGGGACTTTCAGCTTTACGACGCCTTCCATCTCCGCACGCACCAGAGCGGCGACCTCATCGGTCTCGGCCAGCGGCACCTCGAACAGGAGCTCGTCGTGCACCTGCAGCACCATGCGCGTCTTAAGCTTTCGCTCGGCCATCTTGCGGTCGAGCGAGATCATGGCCAGCTTGATCAGGTCCGCGCCGGTGCCTTGCAGCGGAGTATTGATGGCGGTGCGTTCGGCAAATCCGCGCTGGTTGGGATTGCGGCTTTCAATGTCGGGAATTGGCCGCATGCGTCCGAACATGGTGCGTACACTGCCGTCGCGTCGCGTTTGCTCCAGGGTTTTGTCAATGAACTCCCGCACACCCTGGTAGCGCGCAAAATAGCGGTCGATGTAGGCCTTGGCCTCAGCTTGCGGAATGCCCAACTGCGCGGACAGCCCGAAGGCCGAAATCCCGTACACGATGCCGAAGTTCACCGCCTTCGCGCGACTGCGCGTCTCTTTGTCCATGGTTTCAGCGGCAACGCCGAATACCTCGCTGGCGGTGAGCGTATGAATATCGATATTCTCCGCGTAGGCGCGCATCAACAGCGGATCGCCGCTGAAATGCGCCAGCAACCGCAACTCAATTTGTGAATAATCAGCAGACAGCAGTTGCGTGCCTGGCGCCGCAGTAAAGGCCGCGCGGATTTCGCGACCCAATTCGGTGCGGATGGGAATGTTCTGCAGATTGGGATTAACCGACGAAAGCCGGCCGGTGGCCGTGGCTGCGGCTTGAAACGTGGTATGCACGCGCGAGTCGGCGTCGGCGAGAAGCGGCAACGCGTCGATGTAAGTGGATTTCAGCTTCGACAGATGCCGGTACTCGAGGACCAGCCTCGGCACTTCGTGCTTTTCAGCCAGAAACTCCAGCACGTCCACAGCGGTCGAAAC
>Ga0181535_10008329_pt1 | contig 10234 bp, 5 predicted proteins | sample PEATcosm2014_Bin_44_FD_119774 | JGI IMG/M metagenome (GOLD analysis project Ga0181535, IMG submission 119774) | Peatland microbial communities from MTU Mesocosm Facility, Houghton, MI, USA - PEATcosm2014_Bin17_30_metaG | ecosystem: Environmental > Terrestrial > Soil > Wetlands > Peat | place...
ATTAAGGAAAGAGTAATCCTGGTCGGCTGTATCCTCACTTCCTCCCCCCCCTAACAACTGCCGGAAGCCCTGCGTGTTCACGGCGGAATCCAGCGTCACAAAGTTAAGATCGTTCCTGAAGTTGAGCGGAAGCTCCTCAATTTGCTTGGTCGTGAGCTCGGTACTGATGTCCGCATCCTGTGTTTGAAGCAGCGGCCCGCTCACGTTAACCGAGACCTGTTCGGTCGCGCCGATCGTCAAACCCACATTTTCCGCGACTGTATCTCCCGGCGTGAGGGCGATTCCAGTTTGCCGCGTTGTCTTGAATCCCTGGGCGCTGGCCTCGAGGGTATAGGTCCCCTCCGGGAGGAAGGCGAATGCGAATTCCCCGGACGCGCTCGTGGTCGCCGTTCGGATGATCGCAAGTTCTGCATTGGTGAGCTTCACCGTCGCTTTCGGGACTCTGGCCCCGGACGGGTCGGTAACTGTTCCCGAAAGTGAGGCAGTCGTGCTTTTCGACTGAGCTTGAAGCGCCGGGGAGAATAGCAGTCCAACAACAATGACGGCCATCAAGACTGCAAGAAGTGCGACGTGTAGTCTGGTCATGCTGCCTCCTGAGAGTTCCTCTGGATCGTGGATTTTCAACGTGGATGTCGTCGTTGCATGAGGGAATCGGGTAATCTCAGCGTCAAAATGGCCGGTAGGATGTATCCCTCTTTCACGCATCCGACAGACTTGCCTTGATTACGCGGACCAGAAGATGCTCTCTCCGCACATGTTGGCAAGGTGCTGTCTGGTACAGTTCCAGACCGATCTGGTGGTGAATGGCGCAATTAACCCAGGGAAACCATTCATTTAACAAGACATCCCGTCGTCGGCGGAAATCATTCGATTTTGTGCGATTCGGCTCATCAAATTACTTCATGTCGCTGATTTTTCTGCTTTTGGCAACGTTTACAGAAATTCTCGGTTATGACTTGCCAACAGCCCTCAAAGGGGGGTACAGTACGTTGCAATCGGGAATTCTGAGGCATCTGACTCGATGGAACACACCATTTTCGAAGTCATAGATTCTCATGACCGACAAGCAGTCTCGGACACGGTGCCGGCGGCCGAGATCCAGAAGACGCTGTCTGCGATCCTGCTGAGCACGCCTTTTCGCACTAGCAAACAGTCTCAGTTGTTGTTGAAGTACATCGTCAATCAGACTCTCAGCGGCCACGTTGAGATGCTCAAGGAACGGATCATCGGAGCGAATCTTTTTAACAGGCGCCCGGATTACGACACAAACAGTGATCCGATCGTTCGCGCACGCGCGGCAGAGGTCAGGAAGCGCCTCGCGCTCTACTATCAAGGGGCGCATGAAGAAGCCACCCTGATTAGCGTGCCTTCAGGTTCGTTCAAGGCTACCTTCGAATGGACAAACAGGAATTTGGTGGAAGCCCCGCCGATTCCCCATCCCGGGCCGGAATCCAGCCAGCGGCCAGTCGACCTTGAAACACCGCCGATTCCCCACGAGGTTAGCAGGCAAGAACTTCCGGCATTTTCTTCAAGAATCCGGAGGCGCATTTGGTGGATTGCGATTGCCGGTCCGGTTCTACTCATGGCTTGGGCAATACCGCACTACCTTGCATCTTCTGAGGAACGTGCCTTCAATCAATTCTGGTCGCCCGTTTTGGATAGCCCTCATACAACCTTGATCTATGTCGGCGGGAATGCTGTCTATCAGCTGTCCACCGCCTACGTAGACGCGTACTACCAGCAACACCCCCGCAGCCAAGCTGAGGAAATGGGATTCGAATCGTATATCCCATTGCCCCCGGGCACCAAGATTGACGTTCAAGATCTTTATCCCGCAAAAGATACCTTCGTCACAATTGGCGACGTCGCGGCGACAACAAAGATCGTGTCCTTGTTGGTGCATCGCAATAAGCAATTCGACGTTCGATTTGGAAACGATGTAGCGTTTGGCGATCTACGCGAGCATCCCACGATCCTGATTGGCGCGCATAACAACTCCTGGACTCTGACCATGACTGAGAATCTGCGCTATGTCTTCAATGGGTCCGATGCCATCTTGGACCGCTCAGACCCTCACAAACACTGGTCTACCAATTCTCACGAATTTGCAGATGACTACGCGATCGTATCCCGTGTGTTGAACTCCAAGACGGGGACAACAGTCATTACAGCCGCGGGAATCGGACATGCGGGAACGCGTGCCGCAGCCGAATTCCTGACGAATCCCCAAGCCATCTCCGCGCTGGTGAAATCCCTTCCTCAAGACTGGGAAAAGAAGAATATCCAGATTGTATTGCACACCACAGTCACTAACCAGCTTCCAGGGGCTCCTGACGTTCTTGCAACGTACTGCTGGTAGGCGGCTTAGTTTTTCCGATTTTTTCTTCCATCGATCAGGTCACAAAGACTTTGTCAATGGCCCAAGATCCTAGCTGACTCCAATTTATGAAATTAGAATTCAAAGCTACTCAGTCTACTGGCAGATAGAGAGCTCCCAAAGGCAGAGCTGGGGTGCGTAGTTGGCGTGGTTGCGGCCAGAACTTTTAGATTTCAGGAACAAGCCCGCAACTTGGGTCAGCTGTCCAATTAATGCGCCAGTTGCGTCTTCGCCGCTGCCCCATCACCCCTTCGGCGTGGCGGCCTCTGCGACATTTCGTTCTCGTTCCTTTTCCACCAGGCTCTCGTCCAACTCCGCGTTGAAAATCTGGAAGCAGTCGCGTCCGAGGTGCTTGGCCCGGTAGAGCGCGGCGTCAGCATGCCTGAGGAGAGTTTCGCCATCCATTTCTTCGGCGAATGCTGTTCCGATTCCAACGCTGATCGAGATCGGCATCTCAACACCGGCAAATCGGATCGGGAGCGAAAGCGAGGAGACCATAGTGGCAGCCACCATTTCTGCGGAATGAGAATCGCGAATATCCGGCAGAACGACGACAAACTCATCCCCTCCCAAGCGGACGACGGTGTCGCTGGTCCTAACGGCTTCAAGGAGCCTCTGCGCGGTCACACGGAGCACTTCGTCGCCTGCCTGATGCCCGAAGGTGTCGTTGATCTCCTTGAATTTGTCGAGGTCGAGCATCAGGAGCGCGAGTCCGGTCTGATGACGGCGTGCGCTTTCGATTGCATCATTTAGCCGGTCTTTGAGAACCAGGCGGGAGGCGAGACCCGTCAGTGAATCGTGCTGCGCTAGGTGACGGAACCTCTGTTCGCTATCGCGGAGTTGGTTGGCCTGCAACTCGACCCGCTTTCTGAGGATCACGACCCAACCCAATACGCAGAGCGTGGTGGTGAGCGCCAGGCCGAGCAGGATGAGCGCATGAGCCGGAGTCCACCAAGAAGGCTGCTCCAGAAGAACTATGTCAGAGGGAGAGCGCATCAGAATACGGAAGGACTTGGTCACGGCCACGCCTGCGCGAACATTGTTCTGGACTTCCATGTGGTCCGAACAGATGCCGGTGACCCGCAACCGGCTTCCAATCCTCCAGGCGCGAAGTTCGGCCCCAGCCAGGCTCTTTGGCAGAATCGCCGGGAAAAGAGTGTCGCCCGACGACAGCTGAAGGGTAGCGTCGGAAGAGGCCAGATCGTAGCCTATCAAAACGCCGTCAACTTGGATGAGTTCGGAGCTGAATCTCCCACCCAGAATCTTGTCGGGGGTCACCAGCTTTGGCGCAATTGGGCGGCCATTCCCGGCGGTTCGAAATACCGCATCCATGATGACAGGGGCGCTATTGTCGGTCTCTACGAATCCGGCTACGTCGACCAGGTCACCTGCCACGACGGGAGTATCCTGACTCGTCTGCGCGCAGATTCCGCGCGTCGTGTCCCAAATGCATAGCAAGGAACCGGGCCATTGCAGCGTAACCCTTCCCCGCAGGTGGACGCGATGGAAGGGAGTGGAGAAATACTTCCGGGACAATAACTTGTCAATGGGGATGGGCGGGAGTGCAAACGGATCCTTCGCAGCAGGTTCGACAATCTGTAGAGCGGAGAGATTCGGCGCCTGAAGGTGTACGCCGATCATTTGGTTGTCGGCATTCGTCGTGGGCGCGGCGTTAGCGCGAATTTTGACTTGGGCGTCGACCAAGTCGGAGTACGTAGCGCCTGGGGTCTTGATCATTGTTACGTCGATGGGGCCATCCGACATTTCCAACCGGAGCGTTACGCTGTTGGCATATTCGATAACGTGACGGACTGCGCCCTCTACCTCTACCCACTGCGCGTCTTCATCGCCATTTTTGAGTTTGGCAAAGTTTACAAGTGGCGGGTTCGTGGGAAGCGGAGCACGGCCTAAAATGCGGATTTGGTGGTTGCTGACCACGGGACCGAAGCCTCCAGGGGCGCTTTCCCCCCAAACGTCCACCAACGCTCCTACGAAGAGCGGGTCGGCCTCCTTGCAGGTCAGCTTGCAAATCATCTGGATAAAGACGCTGCCGGTAGCATCGTGAATGAAGATGGCAGGCTGTCCGGTACCGAAATCCGGATCGAAGTAGGTGATCACCCCCTGCAGGTGAACGGGATAAGCACGTCTGGCTTCTTCGTCGGTCAGGCTGTGCGCTTCGTACGCCGTGGTGAGTGTGGGGAGTTTGCGATCCGGGGGCGGTGGGTTAACCGATTGCCCTTGGCTTGCAAATGATAGGCAAATGAACGGCAGAACCAAATTGAGGGTAGCCCAATGAAGAAGATGCGCACGCTCCGTCCTTGGCAGTTCGCAGACCGAAACCTCCTCGAGCCCCGTGCGCAATGGTGTGTTCAAGCACCAGCGACGCGGACTAACGCAGTCTCGATCAACATTTGAAATCTCGCATGCCAACGTGAGCAGTCTTTCTCTTTGCGAACACCCACCTCATGAAATGTGTTCACATGAGTCTTATCGGCATCCACAGAGGAGAAGTTTATGCTCCGCGCGGTGCATATGCCAAACCACGAAACCGCCGAGGGTCAGAAAACTCGTGTTGGAAAAACGGTTGCGGGGGAGCAGGTGAGCCACATTCTCGAAAAGAACGAGCGAATGCGATACCCCACGGCGCATCGGCAAACCCTACTGGCAGATGAAATTATGAGCGTCGTTTACGTCTCCCTGACCCGTGTATTGGGCGTGTTTGGGATACGCACAGAGTGGCCGGCTTCGGCCGGGAAATGCCTTTCCGGTCGCGAGGACGGACTCTGGGGCAGCTCCTTTCTCGACCCACTTCACGACTGCGCCGAGCATGTCGAACTGGTCGAGCGCCGGTCCCCCGCCGCAGTGCCGCATCCCCGGCACAAGGAACATTTTGCTCCACTGAATAACCTTCTCTGCGCCGCCGTTGGTTTCGGCAAGGGATTGATAGTAGCCGAGCGTATCCAGTGGTGAGAACCATGGATCGCTGTCTCCATGGAAAAAGATGAGCTTGCCACCGCTTGCAGAAAAAGTGGACAGATTGGTCGATGCCGGCTCGACCAAAGGGTCGGAGGCATGCAGAGCTTCTTTGTCGACATCGATCTCCGTCGCGGCCGGATACGGACCGAAGAGGCCTCGGGTGCCAAGAGCGAGCAGCCCCGGCACTGCGCCGATGTCCGCAATGCCAGCGTCATAGAGGAACCCTGGGTACACCTGAGTTCCATACAAGTTTTTGGGCCCTGCAAATGCCTTCTTTATTGCGGCGACCTTCTCCGGCGCAATGCAGCCATCTCTCTGGCCGCTCTTGCATGCCAGCACCCCGGGATCGAAATCGCAGCCCATTGGATCGGAGATCATCCCGTCGGCCACACCGTCCCTTGCGTCGCAACGATTCAACAGCGCATTCGTGAAGAGCTTGCGTTCGCCGTCAGTTAGAAACTTGTCAATCAGCGGCCTCCCCGTTGCATCTTTTGGCGCGGCCAGATTGTAGGCCACCGGAATCCATTGGCTGATAGCCAGATTCGACAGGCCCGTCCGCATCGCCGGATCGCCGGATACGATGCCATTGAAAACCGTGGGATAGCGTTGCGAAAGAATCATACCTTCGCGTCCGCCCGTCGAACAGCCAACAAAGTAGGAGTACGCCGCGGGCTTTGCGTAGTACCGATTGATGATCTTCTTGGCAACCCCAGCAACCTCGGCATTGGCCTGATATGCAAAATCGAGGTAAGCCTGCTGATCGCGCATAAACGAGAAATCAAACGGGCCTGCCTTGGCAGTGTGTCCCGTGTCGGTGCTGGCCACTGCAAACCCGCGGACGAGGGCGGGCTTGTCGCCGGCAAATGACGCCCCCAGCGGATAGGAGACAACGCCGTTGCCGCCGCCGCCGCCCTGCATCATGAAGTCGCCATTCCATACTGCCTTTTCCGGCATGGCCAACGCGAAACCAATACCAAATTCTTCGCCGTCCGCGCCTTTGCGCCGGTTGATCACGCCATCGACGCGGCAGTGCGCTGGCAATGGGCCCATAGACTGTGCGCCGGGAAATGCAGGCGGAATCGTCGTGCCAGCCGGAATCATGGCCGTCTTTGTAATCTCGACACCCTCAATCCTCATGAGGCCAATATCCACGCACGAATTCGACGGCTGAGCCCCGGAAACACCGCGGGAAGCACACAGGACTGCAATGATCAAAAGCAAATGCCTAAACCGAATTATCAAAAACCGTGAATGGCCAGCCCCTAAACGGCGAAAGAAGGGATCTGTGGGCGCCGGCGCGGCATTCGTGATCGGGTTGGCAAACTTCCTGTCGGTCAGCATCCGAGCCCACATTTGGGTGGTCGCAGGGTCCATGTATCCTCCTTAGATTCGAGGAGTGATCGGCTGGCCGTTCTCGGACGCAACGATTTCAACCTGCCTGACTCCTCCCTGACCGGCTAACGCCGGTATCCCTTGCTGTAGCACTGCAGCGCCTGCGACCGAAGCCGCCAGAGACTCCCGCCGATTCATGGCCGTATCGCATCTCATTCTGTCTCGAGCATCGCGTGTTCACGAGGCGATCAACTTGGGCAAGAACATTTTCAATAAGGACACTACCACAGGATCCAGACAAGATCTCCGAGGCGGATTGAACGGCGCGGGCGCGGCTGCCTGAACAACGCCCGATAAAGCGGTGGAATGGGGCTGCATTCAGTTTCGAAGATTGCAGGCTCGATTGCCGGGCTCTGAGATTGGTTCCCGCCTTGACACGGGGCCCGACGAGCGAATACCTTTCTCCCCGGTAATCGTTTACCGAAAATCTCGATTTCCACTTGCGTTGGTCGTAAAACGGCAGAGCTCATTTGTCAGCCTGCCATTGCGCGGCGCCCAACTGAGCCGAATAGGAACCGCCAGGGAGTGTTCATGTCCATAACGGATTCTTGCACTAACGTACGAATGAACCGCCGCGATCTTCTGCGGCTTTCAGCGACGGCCGGCCTTGGCCTTGCAGTAAACAAGCCCGGCGTTGCGCTCGATAGCACCAAAACCACGGCGCATCGGGAATCCGGAAACTGCACCACGCCGCGGAGTGCAATCGCCAACACGCAATACGGCAAGGTCCGCGGCTATCTTGATGGCAGCGTCTTCACCTTCAAGGGAATCCCCTATGGGCAAACCACGGCCAAGGAAAACCGCTGGCTGCCGGCAAAGCCCCCTACCCCCTGGAAGGACGAATATCCCGCCTTGGTCTATGGCGGCAACTGCCCGCAGACGCTGCATCCCTGGACAGCCTCCGAGCAAACCTTCTTGCAGGAGTGGGACGATGGTTGGCAAAGCGAAGAGATGCTGAAGCTCAACATTTGGACGCCGAGCCTGACCGGTAAGCGCGCAGTAATGTTTTATATCCACGGCGGCGGATACAGCTTTGGCTCCTCTTACGAGTTGGCCGCGCACGAGGGCGCGCAGATGGCCCGGCATCACGATGTGGTGCAGGTCTCTGTGAATCACCGGCTCAACATTCTCGGCTTCCTTGATCTCGCCGAGATCGGAGGCGCGGCCTACGAAAACTCGGCCAACGTCGGGATGACGGACCTTGTCGCTGCTTTGAAGTGGGTCCGGGAGAATATCGCCAACTTCGGCGGGGATCCCGATCGTGTGATGATCTACGGCCAGTCGGGCGGCGGATCAAAAGTTACCACACTGATGGGTATGCCTGAAGCAACGGGCCTCTTCCATTGCGCCTCAGTGCAGTCGGGCGGCGGCGGCAACATTCCCTCAAGGGAACAGCAACGTGAAGTTGCGCGGGTCATGCTGAAGGACCTGAGCCTGGCGCCGAACGATCTTGCCTCGCTCCAGAAGATGGAGTGGCCAGCCCTCATCGCCGCAGGCAATGCGGCCGTTGCAAAAATCAATCCTCCAATGCGCGGACTCTTCGGACCCTTTGCCCCGGGACCGCCAAGAGTCGGTTGGGCGCCGTGCGTTGATGGAGGGAATATCACTTTGCGATCGTTCTTCGACACTGCCCCCGAGATCTCTAAGAACGTGCCCATGCTGATTGGCTCAGTGAGTGAAGAGGGCAACCAGATGTCGTCGCGGCCCACCGAAGAAGAGTGGCGCGCGAATTTGACCAAGGCCTACGGGGCGCAGAAGGCATCCGCTCTGATCGCCGGACTGAAAAAGTCTTATCCAAAAAAGGCCATCCGCACGCTCTCGTACATGTGCAGCGGTGCTTCGGGCCTGAACAGCCTGCTGGTGCGCAACAACGTGGTGAAGATGGCCAGGCTCAAGGACGAATTGAAGGCCGCGCCAGCGTATGCCTACTACTTCACCTGGCAGACGCCGATGCTCGACGGAATTCCGGGGGCATGGCACACAGCCGACTTGCAGTTCTGCTTTGACAACACCAAGCGCTGCGAGCAGGGAACAGGCAACACGCCAGAGGCGCAGGTTCTGGCCCGCAAGATGGCCAGCGCCTGGGCGAATTTTGCGCGGACGGGAAATCCCAGCCAGCCAGGCCTGGAGTGGCGGCCCACCAACCCTGAGCACAACCAGACCATGATCTTCGACAACGAATGCCGCATGGCCGACGATCCCGAAGGCGACGCGCGCAGGATACTGCTGAGCTAGCCCCATGTGGAGCATCGGAATCGAAAGGTTTTCCGAAGCCCGCTCGAAGGTCCCGGAAACCGGGCTCGTAACAGAACCACCCCCAGGAGTCTCCAATGAAAACGGTTCGGCGGACGATAAAGATCGCAACTCTGTGCGCGGGATTGGCGCTGACCTTGAGCATTCGCGCACACCCGGCCGCGGCGCAGAAGATTGTCGCCAACATCGACATCAGCCAGACGGCTCCTCCCGTTTCGAATTACATCTTCGGAATGTTCATCGAGCATATCGGCAAAACCATGTACGGCCCGCTCTGGGCGGAGATGATCGACGACCGCAAGTTCTATTTCCCGATCGTTTCAAAGGACCCGGAGACTCAGGAACGGCGCGGCTTTCCGGGAATGCAGTTGCGCAAATGGCGGCCCGTGGGCGGCGATGATTGTGTCACCCAGGATAAGGAGAAACCCTTCATCGGCGAGCAAAGCCCGCGCGTCGCGCTCGATGAGAAGGAGCCACACGGCATCCGCCAGAGCGGCATCGCCCTGGTCAAGGGAAAGCGATACACCGGCCGCATTGTTGTTAAGGCATCACCCGGAGCGCACATCACGGTTTCGCTCGCGTGGGGCCAGGGAGCCAGCGAGCGCCAGACGATCGTTCTTGCTCCGCTCGCGGAGACGTACAAGACGATTCCCCTCAGCTTTGTCGCGCAGGCCGACGCAGCGGACGGCGCGATAGAGATTACCGGCACGGGCCACGGAAGCCTCCATGTAGGCGCTATCTCGCTGATGCCCGCCGACAATATTCATGGTTTTCGACCCGACACGATTGCGCTGCTCAAAGAGATCCAATCGGGCTTCTGGCGCTTTGGCGGTAACTACACCTCGAACTACACCTGGTATAACGCCGTTGGCGATCGCGACAAGCGCCCGCCCGAATGGGACTATGCGTGGAACCAGATGCAGACAAATGACCTGGGCATGGATGAGTTTGCCGAATTCTGCAAGATGATCGGCGTGGAACCCTACATCAGCGTGAACGCGGGCCTCGGGGATGCGCACTCCGCGGCCGAGCAGGTTGAGTATATGAATGGGTCAGTCAACACCCATATGGGCGCGTTGCGAGCAAAGAACGGGCACGCGGAGCCGTATCGCGTGAAGCTCTGGAACATCGGCAACGAGCCCTGGGGCCCATGGCAGATTGGCCGCACCGACACGAAGTACTTCATGCAAAAGCACAACGACTTCGCCCGGGCCATGCGCAAGGTGGATCCCTCGA
>Ga0181535_10008331_pt1 | contig 10231 bp, 8 predicted proteins | sample PEATcosm2014_Bin_44_FD_119774 | JGI IMG/M metagenome (GOLD analysis project Ga0181535, IMG submission 119774) | Peatland microbial communities from MTU Mesocosm Facility, Houghton, MI, USA - PEATcosm2014_Bin17_30_metaG | ecosystem: Environmental > Terrestrial > Soil > Wetlands > Peat | place...
AAGCACCCTGACACCATGATTCCCATGCAGGCCGACGCGGCCGACTTGAACCGGAAGGTGGCGTGTCCGAAGTGCCACAAGGGGATGGATACGCACTTCTACTACGGCGGAGGCCATGCCGTGATGTCGAGCTGCGAGCGGTGCGAGCTGCATTGGCTCGACGGCGGAATGCTGATGCAGATTGTGCGCGCGCCGCATGAGGAAGAAGCAGCTCCCAGCTTCTGACGTCCGGCCGTTCGTGCTTATCGCTAGTCGAGTCCGCAATGTTCGCAAACCGCAAGCATCAGCCCAAATGTAAAGCGATTGTCGCCTTCGAGCGGCGATTCAAATGGAAAACGGCGCTGGAACTCAACGTATGGCGCGGTCCAGTTGTCTGACCACGTATCGGTCAGAAGCACCGCCATCACTTTTGCGCTGGAATAGCCACCGAATGGGCCGTCGCCGGCCCGGTATCCCAGGCCGGGCTCGGCGAAAACCTTCACAAACTTCCTTTCTTTTGCCGGTTTGAAACTCGGGATTCTGAACAGCGGCAGAACTGCCGAGCCTTCCGTGGAGAATCCGTTCTTTGCCTGCATGCGATCGTATTGCAGGTCGAGGGAAATGGGGCCACCCATGCCGCCGATCTTGATCCCGGCAAAGCTTGTGGGCCGGTGAGCGTTGTCAAGCCCTCCGCCACCGCCCGCAGCGAGAATCAGCGAGAGAAAGCCCTTCGAGTAGTCGTACGTTTCTGCCTTGAGCGCATCATCCGTATACACCTGTTGAATGTCAGAGCGATTGAAGGTGAGGTCGACATCGGGTTTTGGGTGACGAGGGTCCGTGGAACGGACACGGCAAAAGAGTTGCTCGTTGGTTGCCGTCTGGAAAGAGCACAAAGTCTGCCGTTTGGTCACGACGAGGATTTGCGTGCCAGGCGAGATCGCCTGGACGGTCTTCCAATTCAAAGTCTGCGCCGATGCGGCTTCTGCGAGAAGCGGAGCTAACAGAAAGAGAGCGATATGCTGAATCTTCATACCAGCATGTTGCGCGCGGTGTTCCCAGCGATGTGGGGCGGCTGTGACAGTTTTCGAAGTGTCACAGCCACTGATTTGTAGGGGGTTTCATTGATGCGATTGAACGGCGGGCCACCAGCGGTGGACGCGCTGACAGTAGGCCTGGTACTCCAACCCAAAAAGGCGGCGAAGGGTTGGCTCCTCATACAGCACGACGAAGAAGTGGGTGACCAGGATGAACCCCGCGACAAAGGCGAGCAACTGGATGGACTGATAGAAGAGAGCAGCGCCGGCGAGGGCGAGGGCGGCGCCGGCATACATCGGATTGCGAACGAAGCGATAGGGGCCGCGAACAACCAGCCGGCGAGGCGGATCGAAGGGCGCGGGAGTGCCTTTGCCGATGAAGGCGAAGGCGCAGACGCAGGAGAGAGCGAAAACGGCGCCCAAAGTGCCGACGACGAGGCCCGCAATTTGCGGCCAGCCCATTGCCGTGGGGCGCACTATGCCCGACCAGGCCAGAATGCGCGCAGGCAGATAGACAAGCAGCAGGCCGATGAATAAAGACGCGTAGGTGATAGTCCGAACGATCACGAACATAGCGCTCCCTCCTTTGATCAGGCAATGCCGAGCGTGCGGTTGATGAAGCCGACGATGTATTTCCAGACCAGGTAGTAGGCGGCGACGCCGAAACAGAAGCCGGCAGCAATGAGCGCATACGGGATTGAGCAAGCGTTGAACCAGGTGACGCCCGTAGCACCCAACGCGAGAATGCCGTAGCAGCGCGCGAAAGTGGCTCCGACAGGCAGCAGCAGAAATGGCAGCACCGCGCCGTGCACGCCGACGGCGAGGTGCGTGCGCTCATGCGAGGCCAGCCAGAGCATGTTCCACAAGCCCCAGACTGCCGGTACAAGGGCCATGGGGAAAATCAGCCCGCGCTCGATAGGAACCGGAAGCCGCAGCACGAGGCGAATGATGATGAACGCAGTGAGGATGAGCGGCAGGATGAGCGTGGTGAGAAACACACCGCCGAGGTAAGCGCGAAGGTAAGGATGCGAGTTCATGGGTGGTCTCCTTTCAGTCGACCCGTTCACAGTTCGCAGTTCAAAGTTCTTCGTTCGTAGTTAGGCATGTGCCTTGCCATCGTGAATGCCAATCGGAGAGCCGGCAACCGCTCATCCGGCAAGGAAATCTGTGAACTGCGAACTACGAACTGCGAACTGCTTTTCATAAGTAGTAGAGAAAGACCGGGATCGTGGCCGGGAACGAGACGGCGAACACGACGAGCCCGGCGAGAAGCGCCCAGTCAAACCAGTTCTGGCGAGCGGGGCCGGGAACCGCGGCGGGTTCGGCGTCGATGCGGCGCAGGACTGCGGGCCACAGATCGCGCGACGGCTCGGCCGCGGGATCAACGGGAGGCAGCGACTGCTGCAAGAGTTGCTTGATGCGGTCTTCTTCTTGTCTTGTCATGGCGTGATTCCCTGCCCCAGCAGGTCCTTTCTCAACAATCGAATGGCGCGAAAAACGCGCAGCTTAACGGCGCCGACAGAAATGCCGAGAGCTGCGGCGACGTCTTTGTGCGGCTGCTCCTCAACGACCGAAAGAACAGCGGCGATGCGCAGGCCGGGCGGTAAACGGGCAAAGGCCTGTGAGGCCTTCAAGCGAATCTCGGCGGCAATGCCGGGATCGGGCGCTGGCTTTGAAGGCAGATCGGCAACGTCCTGATCGAGGTCGGCCGAGCCTGACTCAGTGCGGCGTGCGCGGAGCCAGTCAAGAGCCGCGCGCGTAGCGATTCGCCTTGCCCAGGGTTCGAACGAGCGCGCGGGCTCGAAGCGGGCATGAGCGCGATGGATGCGCCAGAAAGTCTCCACCATGAGGTCCTCGGCGGCGGCCGGGTCGCGAACGATGCGCAGAATCCAGCCGTAGACAGAACGTTGATGCTCGCGGAAGAGCGATTCAAAGGCATTGAGATCGCCGAGCCGGAATCGGTTCAGTAGGTCTTCAGACCGAACGATGTCCGAGCCCTGCGGCATCTGACTTCCCTTCCTGCCTGGGTTTACGCGAGTGTCGGCAGAAAGGTTACAACATCGCCAGTGAACAATGTGCAGTGGTGCGGTCGCCAGTGGCCGGTCGACGGTGATCGGTGGGGAGTCGCGGCGAGGGCTAAATGAGACAATCTCTTTGTAAAATGCCCTTTCCCGCGGCGTTCGTTGACAGAGAAGTTTAGCGGCAATTAGAGTGAGCCGCTGAGGGCTGAGAAATTTCGGGCCTCGAATGAATGCCGCTGGCGTAATTGGAAAGGTTTACCAAGGAGATGATTTCGATGGTTGGGCTGCGGATGGTTGCGGGAGCGTTGCTGGTTGTTGGCTCGGTGGGCGCGGCGTGCGCGCAAAATGCGGATAAGCCGGCGTATCTGAATCCGACTTTGCCCGCCGAACAGCGTGCAGCCGACCTTGTGCATCGGATGACTCTGGAAGAGAAGGCAAGCCAACTGGTAAACCAGGCGCGCGCCATTCCGCGGCTGGGTGTACCCGCATACGACTGGTGGAGCGAGGCGCTGCACGGCGTGGCTAACACCACCGGCGTAACGTCGTTTCCTGAGCCGATCGGACTGGCGGCGACCTTCGACGCACCCGGAATTCACGAGATGGCAGTGGCCACCGGAACAGAGGCGCGGGTGGTCCATGACAAAGCGGTGGAAGCGAACGGCGACACTCCGATCTTCCGCGGGCTGGATTTCTGGGCGCCGAACCTGAACATCTTTCGCGACCCTCGCTGGGGACGTGGGCAGGAGACCTACGGCGAGGATCCGTTTTTGACCGGGCGGATGGGCGTGGCGTATGTGACCGGGATGCAAGGGAACGATCCGCGCTATTACCGCGTGATTTCTACGCCGAAGCATTTCGTTGTGCACTCGGGACCGGAGCCGACGCGCCACTTTGCCGATGTGGATGTGAGCAGGCACGATGAGCTGGACACGTATCTGCCGGCGTTCCGCGCAGCGGTAACGGAAGGCAAGGCAGACAGCGTGATGTGCGCCTACAACGCCATCAACGGACAGCCGGCCTGCGCGAACGAGTTTACCCTGCAAGATCAACTGCGCGGGAAGTGGGGATTCCAGGGGTACGTGGTTTCAGACTGCGGAGCAGTGCGTGACATTTTTGAAGGCCATCGTTACGAGCCGACGCAGGCGCAGGCATCGGCGATCAGCCTGGAGCGCGGCATGGACAACGAGTGCGTGGACTTCAGGGCCAAGGTGCTGGACGACCACGACTACAAGCCCTACGTGGACGCGGTAAAGGCCGGCTATCTGAAGGAGAGCGAGATTGACACGGCGGTCATCCGGCTATTCACGGCGCGGATGAAGCTCGGCATGTTCGATCCGCCGGACATGGTGCCGTACGCAAAGACCGACCCCAGCGAGCTGGATAGCGCGGCACACCGGGCGCTGGCGCTGAAACTGGCGAACGAAGCGCTGGTGCTGTTGAAGAATGACGGTGCGCTGCCTTTGAAGTCGTCTGGGCAGAAGATGCTCGTCGTCGGTCCGCTGGCCGAGCAGACGCATGTGCTGCTGGGCAACTACAACGGGATTCCGTCGCACACGGTATCGATTCTGGAGGGACTGAAGAAAGAGTTCGCCGGCGACACCATCACCTTCATGGCGGGGACTGGATTCCTGAGCAGAGAGGCCGCGCCGGTTCCGAACGCTTTCCTGACGGTGGATGGAAAGCCGGGAGTCAAGGCAACGTATCTGAACGAGAACATCGTGAGCTTCGCGAGTGCGCAAACGTATGTGACGCAGCCGCTGACGACACGCATGGAGTCCGGCATCGACATTGCGGCGCAGCCGATACCGGACGTGGCCGAACATGCCGATCCGCTGACCGTGAAGTGGGAGACGACGCTGACGCCCACGGACACGGGCGATTACAACCTGGGCGTCGAGACGGACGGATTTTTCCGCGTGTTCCTTGACGGCAAGCCGGTGGTGATGGCGAACTATCCGCACGGCGTGGAGACAATCACGGGAAAAGTTCACCTGGAGGCGGGAAAGCCGTATCCGCTGCGTGTGGAATTCCAGCGGACCGGCAAAACGCCGCTGCACCTGAAGCTGATGTGGGGCAAGATCGACCAGAGCGTCGACCCGGCGGTCGTGGCGGCGGCGAAAGATGCGGATGTGGTGGTGGCCGTGGTGGGCATCACGAGCCAGCTTGAAGGCGAAGAGATGAATGTGAGCCAGCCGGGATTTCAGGGAGGCGACCGGACAAGCCTGGATTTGCCGCAACCGGAAGAGGATCTGCTGAAAGAAGCGGCCTCGGCGGGCAAGCCGCTGGTGGTGGTGCTCACGAACGGAAGCGCATTGGCTGTGAACTGGGCCAACGAACATGCGAACGCGATTGTGGAAGCATGGTATCCGGGCGAAGAAGGCGGCGACGCGGTGGCCGAAACTCTCTCGGGTACGAACAACCCGGCGGGACGGCTGCCGTTGACGTTCTACAAGAGCCTCGATCAACTCCCGAACTTCGAGGACTACTCGATGAGCAAGCGGACTTACCGGTACTTCACGGGAACGCCGCTCTATCCCTTCGGTTATGGATTGAGCTACACGAAGTTCGCGTACAGCGCGCTGACGGTTCCGGCGGGATCGGTGAATGCCGGCGATCCGGCGGTAGTGGAGGCGACGGTAACAAACACCGGTTCGCGCGCCGGGGATGAAGTGGCGCAGTTGTACCTGAAGTTTCCTGATGTGGCGGGCGCGCCACGAATCGCGCTGCGTGGATTTACGCGCGTTCACCTGGAGCCGGGAGCTTCGGCCAAGGTTCACTTTGAGCTGAGCCCGCGCGACCTGAGCATGGTGACGGATATTGGCAAGCTGATTGAGGCCGAAGGCACGTACACAGTCAGCGTCGGCGGCGGCCAGCCTGACACCGGAGCGCCGTTGGTGAGCGGGACGCTTAACGTGAAGGGAACGGTGGCCATACCCGAATAAGTGATGTGGCTCACGCATCGGGCGCAAGCGGGAACTAACGCAACGCACAGCGCGTATGCTTGAGCAAATGCCCACCGAAAATGAGTTGCCCGTTCGGCGCGGCGACTTTCTGCGAGCCGATTTTCTCACTGACCGGCTGTTCGATCTCACCAGCCGGATCAAGGGGGTTGACCCGCAGCTCACGCGAGTTCTTGTTCCCTGGGTCTTGCAGCACCGGCGCTACCTGCACGGATTCCTGCGGCTCGCGCGGACGGTTGCGCAGTCCAGCCGGGTTCGAGCGCGTTCGCTGGCTCGTGGCGTGCGCGTTCCGCCATTTCTTGTTCTCAGCGTTACATCCAAATGCAATCTCCGCTGCGCCGGCTGCTATGCGGGAGCCGTGGGGACGGTGACGAACGCGCCCGCGCAACCGGGGCTCGGGCTCACCGAATGGCGCGCAGTGGTAGACGAAGCGGTTCGGCTCGGCGTAATGGCATTCATGATCGCCGGCGGCGAGCCGTTCCTTTTGCCGGGCATCGCCAAACTTTTCCGCGACTACCCCGACCGGCTGTTTCTGGTGTTCACCAACGGAACGGCGTTGCGGCCCAGCGACTACGAAATCCTGAAGCGATCGACGAATACGGTTGTCGTGGTGAGCCTGGAGGGCGATCGCGACCTGACCGAGCAGCGCAGGGGCAACGGAGTCTTCGAGAAGGCGATGGGCTCACTCGACAGGCTTCGCGAAGCGGGCATCTTGACCGGCATCGCCGTCACCATCGGGTCGGCAAACGTCGCGTACTGGTCGCAACCGGAGAACATCGACGCGCTGATCGCCCACAGCGGGCCGCTGGCTATGTTCATCGAGCAGATTCCGGCAGCAGGCTGCGAAAACGGCGCGGTGCTGACCGACGAGCAGCGAACGCGCTTCCGTCAGGTGGTTGTCGAATACCGTGACCGGCAGACGGGAGGCGCGTACATCATCCACTCGCCCGGAGATGAAGAAACTCTGGGTGGTTGCGTATCGGCCGGCCGCGGCTTCGTGCACGTGAACCCGAGCGGCGACGTTACGGCCTGCCCGGTCTCCGCGCTGGCGACCCATAACCTGAGGAAGTCAAATCTGGAAGAAGCCCTGGCAAGCCCGCTCTTCGCAATGATCCGGGAAAACGGCCACCTGCTTGAGACAGAGGGTCACCCGTGCGGGCTCTCCGCGCACGCTGAAGAGCTGGAGAAGATGGCCGAAGGGCTGGGCGCATACCGAACCGGGGCGCCCGAACCCGCTCCGAAGCGCGAGGCAGGCGGCCTCGCGATCCTCTAACCAAGGCGGCAAGTTAGGGCCAATGTCCGACGTCGAGAGCGGCAGCGCTTTCTCAATAAGTAATTTAGAAACAATTGGATGTGGATTTTCCACGGAATGTTGAAAGCGCGCCCTTTTCGCCAGGCTGACTTGACCGGTCCCGTGTCGAATTTACAGGGCGTTGATGTTCCATTCATGCGGGTGGTTTATCCCTGTTGAGGTTCGGAGTTTCCTCATTCCTCCAGCTCCGAGATCCTAAAAATTCAAATCCGGAGTTCGACAATGGCCGATCTGGCTACGACGGTTGATAGCCCGCACGCTGGCGGGTCTCTTCTTGACAAGAAAATGAAGAAAAGTTCCGCCTGGGTAAGTGGCGTCGTGGTTGGGATTGCGCTGCTGGGCGGATTAGGTTACATCGGCTTCCACATACAGCAGGACCTGAGCAACGTGGTTGTCGTCAGCGTCTGGCCCTATCTGCTGCTGGGCGTGGCGCTGTTGATCGCGCTCGGATTCGAGTTCGTGAACGGGTTCCACGATACGGCGAACGCGGTGGCGACGGTGATCTACACGCACTCGCTCGATCCGAACATCGCGGTAGTGTGGTCAGGGTTGTGCAACCTGTGCGGCGTGCTGGTTTCAAGCGGCGCGGTCGCTTTCAGCGTGATTACGCTGTTGCCGGTGGAGCTGATTCTGCAGGTGAGTTACGGCGCGGGATTCGCAATGGTATTCGCGCTGCTGATCGCGGCCATCATCTGGAACCTGAGCACATGGTGGTTCGGGCTGCCCGCGTCCAGCTCGCACACCATGGTGGGATCCATTATCGGCGTGGGCGTGGCAAACCAATTGATGAACGTGCACTCCGGGACTTCAGGCGTGGACTGGGGACAGGCTACCAAGGTCTTCGAAGTGCTGCTCATTTCGCCCATCGTCGGCTTCGTCTGCGCCGGTGCGCTGCTGCTGCTCTCGAAGGTCTTTATCCTCACCCAATGGGCCAAGCACTTCGCGGTTCTCTTCGATGCCAATCACAAAAAACCTCTCTGGTTGATTCCCACGGTTGCCATTGCGGGAATCCCTGGGGCCTACATATTCTTGTGGGTCGCACCAATGGTTTTCGGTCTCTTCGGCACACCGGGGATGGCCGTATGGCAGCCCATCAAATACTTCACAGGTTGGAATCCGCCTGCGGGCCTGATCGCCACGATGATCCTGGTGGGCATCGCCGGCTGGTACGCGATAGCCCTGTTCGCGAAGATCGTGATCGAGAATGCGGATGTGTTGTTTAGCGCGCCCAAGGGCAGTGCCCCTCCACCGTGGCCGATTCGCGCGCTGCTGATCTTTACCTGCTCAGGCGTGAGTTTTGCGCACGGCTCCAATGACGGACAGAAGGGCATGGGGCTGATCATGCTGATCCTGATCGGCACGGTGCCCACGGCGTATGCGCTCAACCATGCGGTGACCGCGAAGGACGTTCAGACATTTGTCGCGTCGTCACAGGCCGCTGATAAGGCGATCAACGCGCACGCGGACCAGACTGCCGTGATGGGCGCGGACGCGAGAGCCACTGTGACCCAGTACATCGCCAGCAAGCAGATGCAGCCGGACACGATGCTCGCGCTGCGCGAACTGGTGAACGACTTGAGCAACGAAGTTTCAATCTACAAGGAGTACAAGTCAGTCCCGGCGAGCCAGCAGACCAACGTGCGCAACGACATGTACGTGGCCAGCGAGGCGATCCGGCTGATGCTGAAGAGCAAGAATCCGGCATTCACCGCCGACGAAACCACCGCGCTCACCAAATATGAGGCCCAGGTAAACAAGGCGACCAAGTTCATTCCCGGATGGGTAAAGGTTGCCGTGGCGCTGGCACTGGGACTGGGCACGATGGTCGGCTGGAAGCGCATCGTGGTGACGGTCGGCGAGAAGATCGGCAAGGAACACCTGACCTATGCGCAGGGCGCGTGCGCGGAGCTGGTGGCCATGGGAACCATCATGGCCGCGGATAACTTCGGGCTGCCGGTATCCACAACGCATGTGCTGAACTCAGGCGTGGCGGGGACGATGGCGGCCAACCGTAGCGGCCTGCAGTTCTCGACCATTCGCAATATCGCTGCGGCGTGGGTGTTTACGCTGCCGGTGGCGGCGTTGCTCTCAGGATCTCTGTTCTGGCTGTTCCGGCAGATTTCCCACTAGTTTGAAATTTGTACTGATGGGAGGCGTCCGGCGGGGCCGGGCGCCTTTTTTTGCGCGCGAAAAGGGGTAGTGGAGGTGAACGGGCGAAAAGAGAGCCGCATCCGGTACCATACAGAATGGTGCGTTGAGAGGAATGAGCCTGAAAGCCAAGCTGGAAGCTGTGATTTATGCCGCCGAGGAGCCGGTAACTCTGGCCCAAATGGCCGGATTGTTTGCCGATGAGGCGCTGGAGTGGAAGGCGGCGCAAGACGCGGCTGCTCGCGCGGGAGAGGGTGCGCCGGATAGCGCGAGCGCGTCGCAACTGAACGAGGCATTTCCCGACCTCGGGTTGGAGCCGGTCGCGGAGGGTGACAGCGGAACGGAACCACCGGCCGAATCAGCGCCGGAAAGTGGGGTTGGGGCCGCGCCGGAGACGACAGCCGCTGACGGCGCAGGCGTTGATGCCGCGGCCGAAGCGGAGGCCAGGCGCACAGCGAAATTGCGCGAGCGCGAGGTGCGCTCTGCCATCAAGCAGGCGCTCGACGAGTTGATGACAGAGTATGCTTCCGACGATCGGGGAATCGAGATTCGCGAGATTGCGGGCGGCTACCGCATGGCGACCAAGCCGCAGTGTCACGACGCGGTGCGGCTGTTTGTAAAGAGTCTGAAGCCGCCGTTGAAGCTGTCGTTGCCGGCGCTCGAAACGCTCGCAGTGGTTGCCTACAAGCAGCCGGTGACTGCGCCGGAGGTGAACGAGATTCGCGGCGTGGATTCGTCGGGAGTGTTCGGTTCGCTCCTGGCGCGCAAGCTGATTAC
>Ga0181535_10008333_pt1 | contig 10230 bp, 8 predicted proteins | sample PEATcosm2014_Bin_44_FD_119774 | JGI IMG/M metagenome (GOLD analysis project Ga0181535, IMG submission 119774) | Peatland microbial communities from MTU Mesocosm Facility, Houghton, MI, USA - PEATcosm2014_Bin17_30_metaG | ecosystem: Environmental > Terrestrial > Soil > Wetlands > Peat | place...
TCTCGCCGCTGGCCGGATTGCTGCCATGACACACCTTGCAATAAAACCGATTCGGCAAATCACACTGATTATAAAGCAGCCGAATTTGATGGGATGTGACCGTCAACGCAGCAGATCGGACGGCCGTTTCGGCCGCTTTCAGAGAACTGGGCTAGTGGGAGATGCGGCGCCAGTCGATTAGCCGACCCGGCTGCTCCTTTTGCATTCGCACTCTGCTCTGAGCTGGCCGCACAGTCCTGATTGGCGGTTCCAGCTTGCAAGCCTTTCGCCTTGTTGGTGCCCGGAGGGGGACTTGAACCCCCACGACCTTGCGGCCTGCGGATTTTAATTCCGATATAGGCGCTCCTGCAGCGAGCCGCACCACACCGCACAATCCTGCATTAATCGTTTTATATCAATCACATGAACTAGAATAGTCCCCGCATCACACCGCACCCACCCGCATGGAATTCCAAAACAAAGTATCACCCAAAGTATCACCAACCTCTGTATAGACTGCACGTAGATGTTGCCTGCCAATCAGCATGACTTCGTCAACTTGACTTGGCCCCTTTTGACGGTCTCATTTGTTTGAATGCTTAGTCAGGGACTATGCGGAAGCGGTGAAGGTGGCACACCCGCACATGCTGCGGGCCATCGCCACGGCCAAGAAGAAGAACGACCGGATCGATGCCAGCAAGATTGCTATTCTTGCAGCTCTCGCGCATTAATCTCCCGCTCCAGCGCTTCCAACCCAGCGAGAATCGCGGCGAACTCAGGCGGCTGCCGGTAGAATGTTCATTCCGCTGAGCCAAGCGCCGGGTCGAGCGTAGGACGACTATGGCGCGCGATGATTTCGAGACCCGGCGAGAAAGGCAGCGCCAGGGAGTGCAAATTGCCAAGCTGGCGGGAAAATACAGCGGTCGCGTACCAGACATCATTGATCCGGCCCAGAAGATTTGCATCGTGGTTTCCCATCCTAACCGCACAGAGCGCGGTTAGGATGGGGCACCCATGTTCTATTTCTTTTGGGCCGGATCAATAACGCTCATAAGCGCATCCTCGCGCTTCGAGTTGCGGCCAAAGAATCCAACAGACGGCCAAGCTGGATGGCTGCAGTATCAGCCAGGTCAAACGGATATGGTCGCTACGTGGCAACGGAGATTCCCGATAAGAGCAAATAGTCTCTTGAACTGTTCGATGCCCCGTGATTCGGTACTTTTCCATGTCGACGGATCGCCAACCGTCCGCCCTGCATAACCCTACAAAGGCCGACCGCCATCTTGCCCATCGGACACGGAAGCGGCTGGCCTTTCCTATTTTGAAAATCTGGAATTCCACGCCAATATCCTTTGATGCCTGACGGAATGAGGCGCTTGCCCCCGATTTCGATGCTCCGATCGGGGCGGGAATCGAGATTCCCGCATAGTGGTGGTTCGTTCATCCGATGGCACTTCAGCGCTTTCTAAAAAACGTCCCGGGGTTGCTCGCAAAAACGAACGTAACCAATCTCGCCAACGAATGAGGCAGCTGCACGAGTTTCGGCAGGTAAATGAGTCCCATCTATAGATAAAAGAACCCGTCAAGTAGCGCGTATATCCCCATCCGCTCAGTTTGTGCTTCTTGTGCTGCATCCAGAGCCAAATTTCTCGCAATTCACTTCAGCGCCAATTTGAAGCGCTACGCAATGAGTGTGCTATTCATGCCGCCCCATGTTTCCTATCCCCTATGGAAATCAGAACTGCCCCAATATCTGAATTTCAGGTCCCGGGGACAGTGCTGTATTATTGAGGGCCTTGGATTCTCGTGTGAAGATAATGGCTTTGCCGCAAGAACTCCTTGCACATCTCGATGAGAAGCAAGAACAACCGCTGGAGTCACATCTGCTCGGAACCGCGGAACGCGCTGGCTGTTACGCTGACGCCTTGGGTTTGCGTACCGCCGGGCGCTTACTCGGGCTTATGCACGATCTGGGAAAAGCCACGGAAGAATTCCAGAGCTATCTAAGTAGCTTCGCGGCTGACGCCGGGGTAGAGCCACAGGTTGAGCTGCGGGGAAAGATCGATCATTCGACGGCTGGCGCACTTTGTCTGTTCGAGAATATACCCGAAAGTCGTCGGGAAAACTCCCCTGCAGGCATTGTTGCCCGCCTGTTGGCGTTGTGCCTGGCATCCCATCATTCGGGGCTGATTGACTGCCTTAAGCCAGACGGACAAGACGGCTTGCGTGAACGCCTGGAGGCGACTGCGAAAAGAGAAGCACGTCTGAATGAATCCTGGAGCAAAGTGAGTCCACGGCTTCGGCAACAGGCAGAGATTCTAATGCGCGATTCGGCGTTATTGCACGAGTTTGCCCCCTCCATCAATAGATTAAAAAACGCCCACGGAGACAAATCCGTTCAGTTCGGGCTTCTTGTACGCTTCCTCTTCAGTTGCCTCATCGACGCCGACAGGACGGATACAGCCGATTTCGGGCAGTCGGCGGCCGCCAGGGCACGTGCAAACGGTGCTTACGAAAGTTGGGAGGAGCTGCTATTCAGACTGGAAGTGGCTCTTGGCCAGATGGAGCGTGGAGGCGAGGTCAATCGAATACGGGCCGAGGTCTCGGCACAGTGTTTTCAGGCAGCAGATCGCGAACGGGGCATCTACACACTCACCGTGCCGACTGGTGGAGGCAAGACACTTTCAGCACTACGCTATGCGATCGAACACGCGCGGCGGCACAACATGGAGCGGATCATCGTGGTCAGCCCGTACATTTCGATCGTCGAGCAAAATGCCGACGCGGCACGAAAGGTACTGGAGCCGGAAGGCACACAAAAGGCCAGCGTCGTGCTGGAACATCACTCGAACCTCGTTGAAGAGTCGCTCGATGAGTCGAGCAGCGAAGCACAGTTTCGCCGACGCGTCCTGGCAGAGAACTGGGATGCCCGGGTTGTCTTCACCACCAGCGCGCAGGTGCTCGAGGCTCTGTTCGGCAAGGGGACGCGGTGCGTTCGGCGACTGCATGCGATGGCGCGCGCGGTCGTTGTCTTCGACGAAGCGCAGACGCTCCCACTACGCCTTACGCATCTATTCAACAACGCTTGCAACTTCCTGGTTTCGCATTGCCAGGCATCGTTGCTGTTCTGCACGGCAACTCCGCCGCTGCTGGACAAGGTGGACGAAAGAAAAGGCGCGGCCCATCTTGGGCACCCTCCCGAACTGATCCCAGATGTGGGCGGCTTGTTCGCGCGGCTGCGCCGCTACGAGGTATTCGACCACACAAACCAGTCTGGCGGCTGGAGTCTCGAGCAAGCGGGGGATCTGATTGTAGAGGAGGCTAGCAAATACGGAAGCTGCCTTGCCGTTGTCAACACCAAACAGCATGCACACGAAGTCTTTGAGTCGGCGCGTCGGCGCTCTGGAGACGCTACGGTGGTGCATTTGAGCACAGCTATGTGTCCGGCGCACAGGCTGGAAAAGCTGAACCTGCTCAAGTCGCTTTTGCCCCAGGCTACGCCGGAGCGGCCGGTGATCTGCGTCAGCACGCAACTGATCGAGGCCGGCGTCGATATCGACTTCGCGGTGGTGGTGCGCGATCTGGCGGGGCTGGACTCGGTGGCGCAGGCAGCGGGCCGGTGCAACCGGCATGGGGCGCGCAGGGAGGGTGGGCGCGTACACGTCATCGCGCTCGAACTGCCGCGGCGCGCGCTCGATGAGATTCACAAGGGACGCGAGGTGGCGCGCGAACTGCTCGGCATGTGGCGGCGGGACCACGCGGGCGAACCGTTTCCGCTCGACGATCCGGAGCAGATGCGCCGCTACTACGAGATTGCGTTCTTTCGCCGCCGGGACGAGATGTCGTTCGACGTGGCGGAGAAAAAAGCCGGAAGGGACACTACGCTGCTCGAAATGCTCGGCGCCAATGGCGCGGCGGCCGAGGAGGCGCGGCGTGGAGGCTGGCAACAGACGCGCACCATGCTTCTGCAAAGTTTTTGTACGGCCGCGGAGGCCTTTGAGCTGATTCCGGAAACGCAGGGCGTGATTGTGCCCTACGGGGAAGAAGGGGAGAGCATCGTCGCCGAGTTGAGTGCGGCCTTCGAACTCGAGTGGCGCTTGCTGCGGCGTGCGCAGCATTTCTCGATTTCGCTCTATCCGGAGCGGTTCAACCGTCTGCGCGAGGCAGAGGCTCTTTACGAGGCGCAGAAAGACTCTGGTGTCTACTGCCTTCGGCCGCAGTACTACGACAAGGATTTCGGGCTCCGTGAAGAAGCGGGGCAAATGGAGGCGTTGTATGGATAGCGGGCAAGACCCAAGCCGCAATCGCATCGAGTTTCGCGTATGGGGACGGTATGCGATGTTCACCGATCCGTTGACGCGCGTGGGCGGCGAGAAGTTCTCCTATCATCTGCCCACCTACGAGGCGTTGAAAGGGATCTGCAAATCGATCTACTGGAAGCCGACGATCGTGTGGGTCGTCGATCGGGTGCGGCTGATGCGGCGCATTCGAACGCAGTCGCGCGGGATGAAGCCGCTAGACTACAACGGCATCTATCCCTCAATGGCAGACCCGGCCAAGAAGCAGACGCCATTTAACACGCTGGCGATTTACACCTACCTGACCGGCGACGCGCGCAAGCCGGATCCTACCGATATCGCCGACGGCCCCGGCGTCGAGTATCAGGTCCGGGCGCACTTCGAGTGGAACCAGCACCACCCGGCGCTCGCGCGGGACCAAATCGAAGGCAAGCATTTCGCCATCGCGCAGCGCAGCCTGAAGCTTGGCGGACGGCAGGACATCTTCCTGGGTACGCGCGACTGCCAGGGCTACGTGACCCCGTGCGTCTTCGGCGAGGGTAAGAGCGACTACGACGGCGAAGGCGAACTGGATTATTCCCTCATGTTCCACAGCTTCGACTATCCGGACGAGACCGGCGAGGGCTGGCTGCGCGCCAACTTCTGGCGTCCGCATTTGTCCGACGGCGTTCTCGCGTTTCCCAGGCCGGACGACACTAGTGGAGCGATTCTCAAAAAGGATATCCGCCGCATGGAGGCCAAGCGCTTCGGCGAGGAGCAGGTCCAGCCAGTCGAGCAGGAGTACGCTCTGATGGGGCTGACCGAGGAGGCGGAGGCATGAGCTGGATCGAGCAGTTGAGCCGCACCTACGACGCATGCTTCGGCCAGCCGCAGTTTGCTCAGCGACCGCTGGCGCCGATCAGTACTGTTCCACAAACCACGCAATTACATGTGCAGCTTCATCCCGATGGCAGCTTCTTCCATGCATCCATCGAAGAAAAGGTCGACACGACGCTCTTTGTAAGCGAAGACTCGGCCACTCGCAGCGGTACACATCCTGCGGCTAATCCTCTGACCGAGCAACTGGAGTACTGCGCAAAGGGGATTGACCTATTCGGTGGAAAAGAAGAAAAGCAGAAGCGCTACCTCGCCCAGTTGAAGGCATGGGCCTCGTCTCCCTTCAGCGATCCTCAGGTAAACGCTGTTTTTCAATATGCCGAAAACGGCACCTTACTGGAAGACCTCCTCCGGGAGAAGGTCTTGTCAGCAACTGGCAACGTTCTGGAGAAGGTAGCGCTGGGAAAAGGAAAGCAGGACCCGCTGAAGATCTGGGTCCGCTGGAGCGTGATCGGCGCCAATCAGGCTGAAACATGGTCTGATGCTGAACTTGCAGAGAAATGGCGCAAATTCGAAGCATCTCAATCGAAAGACAGTCGCTTCTGCATGGCAAGCGGAGTGGTGACTCGCACGACGCAGAAGCATCCAGCAAGGATTAGGTTCACCAGCGACCGCTCCAAGCTGATCAGCGCAAACGACGCAGACGGTTTCACATTCCGTGGGCGCTTTGACGAAAGCCAAGAAGCACTAACAATAGGCTACGAAACATCCCAGAAGGCGCATAACGCGCTGCGCTGGCTGATTGAACGGCAAGGAACGCGGATCGGCGAGAGGGTCGTTGTAGCTTGGACCGTGGCAAATGCATTGCCACAACCACTGCTTGTTGATAGCTGGGAACTGTTTCAGCCGCAAGAAGAATCCGTCCTTCCTCCAGGAGTGGGACGAATCGAGGCCCCGGCAGGTTCGCAATATGCCGGGGATGCCGGCCAGCTTTTCGCACTGTGTTTACGCAAGGCAATTCTGGGTTATCGGCAGGAAGTCGGGAGCACATCTGACGCGGTCATCATGGTGCTGGATTCAGCGACCAAAGGCCGCATGGCGATTCCCTACTATCGCGAATTGCCAGGATGGGATCTGCTTGATCGCGTAGAACGTTGGCATTCGTTATTTGCATGGATGCAGACGACTGATGGGGGCGAGAGGTTCATCGGTGCACCAGCGCCACAGAGAATTGCGGACTCTGTTTTTGGTCGGCTTGACCGCGAGCGCAATACTGTTCAAACCGACGACAAGCTACGGGCTGCCACGATTGAGCGGCTGCTGCCGTGCATCGTAGATGGACAGCCTGTACCGAAGGATCTGGCACGCAGCGCATTTCACAAAACAGTAGCAAGCGCGCGCGAAAGGCGGGGCAAGGACAAGAGTAAGCGCGCGTATTGGGAATTTGACCGCAATCTCGGCGTGGCGTGCTCGCTGCACAAGGCCACGCATCCGAAGGAGAACTACGCGATGAGTCTGGAGCAAGAGCGCACCACGCGCGACTATTTGTACGGCCGGCTACTGGCCGTGGCCGAGGAGATCGAGGGCCGGGCATTATGGATCAGCGGCCAGCAACGCGAAACCAGCGCGGCACGACTGATGCAGCGCTTTGCCGATCACCCGTGCGGCACCTGGCGAACGCTGGAGTTGCAGTTGCGGCCTTATATAGCGCAATTGCGCGTCAGTCGACCGGGGCAGATTGCCGCCTGGCTCAAGCTGATCGATGCGATCATCGGCAGCTTCGGGCAAACCGACGGGCAGAGCGACTTCCTGTTGAACCGCCCGCTTTCCGGGGAATTTCTCCTGGGCTACCACTGCCAACGCGAGGCCCTGCGCCAACCGGCCACGAAGAACAAGTCTGACGAAATCGAACAAGAGTCCAGCACCATCGAAGAAGGAGAAGACCAGTGAGCACATTGAGCAGCAAGATCGATTTTGCCGTCATTCTGCGCGTGGACCATGCCAACCCGAACGGCGACCCTTTGAACGGCAACCGGCCACGCACCGATTACGGCGGCTTGGGCGAAATCAGCGACGTCTGTCTGAAGCGCAAAATGCGTGACCGCCTGCAGGAGGCAGGACACAAGATTTTTGTGCAGTCCGACGACCGCAAGAGCGACGATGCGACGAGCCTGAAGGACCGTGCCATCAAAGGACTGGCCAAGGATTTCGGCGGGCCGAAGATGTCGGCAAAGGCCTGTGAGTTGTGGCTTGATGTGCGCGCATTCGGGCAGCTATTCCCATACGCAGGCACGAAACCCTCGAAGGGAAAGAAGACGGAAGATGCCGAGGCGGCGAGCGGTTCAGTCTCAGTACCCGTCCGCGGGCCGGTCAGTGTGCAGACGGCCTTCAGCGTGGAGCCGGTCGAGGTGACCAGCACCCAGATCACCAAGAGCGTCTCCGGCGAGGGCGACGGCACCAAGCGCAGTTCCGACACCATGGGCATGAAGCACCGCGTCGACCGCGCCATCTACGTCTTCCGCGGCAGCATGAACCCGCAACTGGCCGAGCGCACGGGCTTTTCCGACGCCGATGCGGAGGCCATCAAGAAGGTGCTACCAAAGCTTTTCGAGAACGATGCCTCGTCTGCGCGGCCCGAGGGCAGCATGAGCGTATTGAAGGTTCTGTGGTGGCGGCACTCGAGCCGGGCCGGACAATACTCGTCGGCGCGCGTGCACTCCACGCTGAAGGTAGCGCCCGACGGCAGCTACACGCTGGAGAATCTTGATGGACTCGCTCCCGAAGAGATCGACGGATTCTAGCCCTGTCGAGGACGAACTGGAAGACGCCCTGCCGCTGAGCGGCTTGTAGCATCTGGCCTTTTGTCCGCGGCAGTGGGCCTTGATCCATCTGGAGCAGGCTTGGGAGGAGAACCGCTTGACTGCCGAGGGGAGGCTTCTGCACGAGGTTGCCGACCAACCCGGTCGGACCAGCCGCTCCTCCCTCCGCACGGTCCGCGGGCTCGCTCTTCGCAGCCGCCGCCTGAGGCTGAGCGGGCGCGCCGATGTGGTCGAGTTCCGCCCCGGCCCCTACCCGGTCGAATACAAGCGCGGCCGCGCCAAGCCCACCGACTGCGACTTGGTGCAGTTGTGCGCGCAGGCCTTATGCCTGGAGGAGATGCTCGGGTCGCGCATTGAAAGGGGCGCGATCTTCTACGGCCAGCCGCGCCGGCGGCTCGAAGTTGTCTTCGATGCCGCGCTGCGCCAGCGCACCGCGCAGCTCTGCGAACAGATGCACCGGCTTTATGAGGCAGCCGAGACGCCTGCTGCGCGGCCTTCCAGCCACTGCAAGAGCTGCTCGCTGGCAGGGTCTGCCTGCCGGAGGCGACCGCCAATGCCGATGTGGAGGCGCGATGGCGCGCGGCGCAGATGCGCCAGCTGTACACAGATGGAGGTGGTTGAATCTTCATGCGTAAGCTGCTGAACACGCTTCATGTCATGACTCAGGGCGCTTACCTGCACCGGGAAGGCGAGACCGTGGCGGTCGAGATCGAGGGGCGGCCGCAATTGCGCATTCCGGTGCACACGCTGGAGGGCTTGCTCTGCTGGGGAAGAGTCGGCTGCTCGCCGCCGTTGTTTGCGCTCTGCTGCGAGCATGGCGTGGGGATCTCCTTTCTGGCCGAGTCCGGCCGGTTCCTTGCTCGCGTCAGTGGTCCTGTGAACGGCAACGTTCTGCTGCGGCGTCAGCAATACCGGATCGCCGACCAGCAAGAGGGATCGCTTGGCATCGTGCGCATGATCGTCACCTCGAAGATCGCCAACAGCCGCACTGTGCTGTTGCGTGCGGCCCGCGAGACTGGCCAGCCCGATACCGCCGAGCAGTTGCGCGCTGCCGCCGGCAGGCTGGCCGACATCGGCGCCGATTCGACCCGCGCCGGCAACATCGACGAAGCACGCGGGCATGAGGGTTTGGCCAGCCATGTCTACTTTTCCGTCTTTGACTCCATGATCGCCGACGATCGCGCCGCCTTTGCCTTCCGCGGCCGTTCGCGGCGGCCTCCGCTCGACCCGGTCAACGCGCTGCTTTCCTTCGTGTACTCGCTGCTCCGGCACGATGTCGAGTCGGCGCTGGAGGCCGTTGGTCTCGATCCGGCTGTTGGCTTCCTTCACACCGACCGGCCGGGCAGGCCCAGCCTGGCGCTCGATCTGATGGAGGAGTTGCGCGCCGCCGTGGCGGACCGTCTGGTGCTTACCTTGATCAATCGCCGCCAGTTGAAGGCCGCCGATTTCATCACGCAGGATGGCGGCGGGGTGCTGATGCAGGAGGATGCGCGCAAGCTCGTTATCGCCGCATGGCAGCAGCGCAAACAGGAAGAGATCTCACATCCATTTCTCGACGAGCGAATCGCCGTCGGGCTGATTCCGCATGCACAGGCTCTGCCGCTTGCACGTCATCTGCGCGGCGGCCTGGATGCTTACCCCGCTTTCTTGTGGAGATGAATTAATGCTGGTTCTGGTCAGTTACGATGTCAGCACCAGGGACGAAGCCGGCCGTCGAAGGCTCCGGCAGGTGGCGCGACTGTGCGAGAATCGTGGACAGCGTGTACAGAATTCCGTCTTTGAGTGTCTGGTCGATCCCGCCCAGTGGGTCGCTTTTCGCCAGGCGCTACAATCGGTGGCGGATCCCGAATCGGATAGCCTGCGCTACTACTTTCTCGGTAGCGAGTGGAAACGCCGGGTCGAGCACTTCGGTGCCAAGCCCGCCTACGACCCGGAAGGGCATTTGATCCTGTGATTTTCTGATTCCGCAGTCAGATTGTCCGTGCTCCGCGGACCCCAAGCGCACATGGCGTCCCGAGCAGATCCGCGAAATCGCTAACCTATTGAAACAAAAGGGCACCCTGGATCCCGATCCGCAGAACCACTCTCGCCGAGGCCGAATCTCATGAGGTTCGCGAATATGGCATTCTAATTGTAAGCAATACAAGAGCTTGTCTGTGTTGCTGTCGCGCCCCCTGCGGGCGCGTGGATTCAAACCTGATGTGGGCTTGGGTCAGGCCGGTCTTGTGGGGTCGCCCCCCCCCCCCCCCCCCCGCGCGGGGAATTTCCCCCCGCATTTTTCTCCCAATTTCTCCCTCCCCCCCCCCCCCCCCCAAACA
>Ga0181535_10008334_pt1 | contig 10229 bp, 10 predicted proteins | sample PEATcosm2014_Bin_44_FD_119774 | JGI IMG/M metagenome (GOLD analysis project Ga0181535, IMG submission 119774) | Peatland microbial communities from MTU Mesocosm Facility, Houghton, MI, USA - PEATcosm2014_Bin17_30_metaG | ecosystem: Environmental > Terrestrial > Soil > Wetlands > Peat | place...
CGCCGCTCTTCGATCTCAGCCAGGCTTCTCGCTCAGGCCCGGGCGGCAACAAGAGTGCTTCCTGAAACAGGACCGCCAATTGCCGGAAACGCTCTGGTGAAGACGGGGTCATAAATGGTACGACATGCGACCAAATCCGCCGCGCTGGCTCAGGGTACCTCGCAGAGCCGGAGGTTTAGCCACGCCAACGAAAAGCGGACGGCGCTATCTACGGTGGAGGCCGAGCTTCCGAGCAACTCGGCCGTTTCCTCCACGGTGCAGCCCAAAAAGTAGCGTAATTCCAGGGCGCGCGCCCTTTCCCCGGCAATCCATTCGAGTTCGTCAAGAGCCGACGAGAGATCCAGCGTGTCGCTCCCCGGCTGACCCACCCAGCAAAGTTCGGCATTCAGCGGAATACGGTACGACGCGAAGCGCTGGCCATCGGCTTTCAACCGGCGGACACGACCGATCACAATGCGGCGCATCAAGTTTGCCGAGCGAAGGAAACGGTTTGCCGAAGCGCTGGCTCGGCGCTCTGCGGTGCAATCCGGCTGTTCCTTTAGTTCGCGGACCATGTGATCCCAGGATGCCTGCGGCCTCCGAACTCGCGATAGTCCGATCCGTACCAATTCGGCGGCTGGTCAGTTTAACGGAAATCGGTACCTCAGCGCATTTTTGACCACTGGTACTTCTGCACCGTTTCGCCGCTTTTGGAGCGAACGGCGGCGGTCCATAAGAGCGGTCTCGCGCTGAACGTGCCCGGTGCCACGCCCTATAATGTTTGCCAGAGGGCCATTGTATGGATCGCCGCCAGCCTCCGCGCGCCGCAGCCGGCACGACAGACGCCGCCAACGGTTCGGCAGCCTCTCTTCCTCGCCGCCCGTACAAGAACGGAATTGAGCTTTCCATCATCGCGTTCGGCGGCATCGTGGTTTGCAGCCTCACTGAAAAAGAGGCCTCTCGCCGCGTGGCGGCAGCCTGCGACCGGGGCGTCAACTACTTCGACTGCGCTCCCTCTTACTTTGAGGGCGAAGCGGAAATCAAACTGGGGAAAGCTCTGCGGCCGCATCGCACCAGCGTCTTCCTGGCAGAGAAGACGATGCACCGCGACGCCAAGGGCGCACGCAGCGAGTTGGAGCGCACGCTCCGGCGTTTCCATACGGACCATGTGGATCTCTACCAGTTTCACGCAGTCGGCTCGATGGAGGATGTCGACGGAATCCTCGCGCCGGGTGGAGCAGCGGAGACGTTTTTCGCGGCCAGGAAGGAAGGCAAGATCCGGCATCTCGGTTTCTCGGCGCATCACGCGCCCGCGGCGCTCCGGCTGATGGACGCACTGGAACTGGACAGCGTTTTGTTCCCGGTTAACGTGAACGCCTGGGAGAACGGCGGCTTCGGCCCGCAGATCCTCGCCAAAGCGAAATCCAAGGGCATGGCCCGTCTGGCGTTGAAGGCTCTTGCCAATGGTCTTTGGCCGGCGGACATGAAGGAGCGCGATCGGCCTCATCCGAAGTGCTGGTATCAACCGATCGACGACCGCGAGACGGCTCGCCTGGCGCTGCGCTTCACCCTGAACCAGGAGATCACCGCTGCCGTTCCACCGGGCGACGAACGCATCTTTGATCTTGCGCTGGAGCTTGCCTGCGCTCCGCTGCCTGGTTTAAGCGCGGCGGAACTGGCGCGATTGAAGAGCAGGGTTTCTGCTCTCGAGCCTGTCTTCCAGGCCTGATGCGCGCCGGTGCGGCAGATTTTGGATCCAAAACCTGGACGGGCTCAATCGGCCAGATACCAGGGGATGTTGATGACCGTGATACGCTGATCGCCCTGAAACAACAACAGCGTTTTCAAAACCGCCGAGCGGTGGTTGTGCAGCAGATTCAGATACCACCGGCGCTCGACCAACTCGGGGATGAGGACCGCGATCTGCCGCGTCGGGTCGCTCTTTTCCAGTTCGAGAACGTAGGACAGAATCGGCCGTATCACAAACCGGTAGGGGGATTGCAGAACCACCAGCGGCGGCGGAGTCAGCCCGGCCTGGCGGGCGGGCTCGTCGACCAACTCGCTCCACCGGCTCGCGAGAGGATCGGATTCCTGGCCGTCATCCACGTGCACCGCCCGAACGTCGGGAGAGATCGCGAGGGCAAAGCGCAGGGCATTTTGCGTGATAAGGCTCCAGCGGTCAATGGTGATGACCACTAATGGCGGGGCCATGCCGGCGGTGTTCAACCGGGCGCTATCGCTGATCTCGCCGGCAACGCGCTCGTAATGGCGCTTGACGGTGCGCATCATGAGGATCAGGCCGGGAATCAGGACCAGCGTGATCCAGGCTCCCTCAGTGAATTTGGCGATCAGGACGATGATGACCGTGACGCCGGTCGCGAACGCGCCCAGGCCGTTCACGAACATACTCTTGTACCAGCCGGGGCCGCGCACGCGCTTCCAGTGCACCACCATACCGGCCTGCGAGAGGGTGAAAGCCATGAAAGCGCCCACGGCGTAGAGGGGAATGAGGCGGTCGGTCACACCACCGAAGACGGTGAGCAGCGTGCCGGCCAGCAGAGCGAGCGCATAAACGCCCTGAGTATAGACCAGCCGGCGGCCGCGAATCGCCAGACCATGCGGCAGGAACCCATTCTGCGCAATCGCCCGGGCAAGGCGCGGAAAATCGGCGAAGGCAGTGTTGGCGGAGAGCGCCAGCACAACCAGAATCGATCCAATGCTCACGCCGTAGAAGACGCCTCTTCCCGTGATGGCGGCGAGCAACTGCGAAAGCACGCTCTGGTAGCCCGATGCGCCCGGGGGCGTGGCCGCAATGCCATAGGCGTTGCACAGAAATGCGATGCCTGCGAGCATCACCATCAAGATGGCGATCACCAGGGAAAGGGTGAGGCGGGCTGTGACGCAGGCGGGTTCCTTAAAGGCCATGACGCCATTGCTTACCGCCTCGACGCCGGTCATGGCCGTGCAGCCGCTGGCGAAGGCCCGCAACAACAGCCAGATGCCGAGCGCCTCAGCGGCTCCGGTCAAGTGGGGCGGCGCGGCCACCGGCACAGGATGGCCGCCGGCGATGATCGTGTTGATGACGCCCAAAGCAATCATGGCCAGCAGACAGACGATGAACAGGTAAGTCGGTACAAGAAAGATGCCGCCGGTGGCGCTGACGCCGCGCAGATTCACCAGCGTTACCACCAGCAGGATCGCCAGGCAGAGAGCCAGGGTGTGCGGCTCGAGCCAGGGCACGGCGGAAATCAGCGCGCCGACGCCCGCCGAAATGCCGACGGCCGCGGTCAGAACGTAATCCACCATCAGAGAAGCAGCGGCCAGGAGTCCGGGCCACATGCCCAGGTTCTCACTGGCAACCGTGTAAGATCCGCCGCCTTGCGGATACGCCATGATGGTCTGGCGGTAGGAGAAGTAGACGATGGCAAGCAGCGTGATGATGCTGAGGCTAATGGGAACGATATAAGCCACCCCAGCCATACCGAGCGGGATCAGGAGCGTCAGGGCAGCTTCCGGCCCGTAGGCCGCGGAACTGAGCGCATCGAGGCCGAATATGGGAATGCCCTTGGCGGGCGAAATGCGTTCGGCTTTCTCTTCCTCGGTCGCCAACGGGCGGCCTAGCAGGAGATCGGTGAGGCTCATGGGTCTATTCTCTATCATCAGCTTGCGATCACGCCTCCCGAACCACGCTCGGTCACACCCGATCCCCGCGCGGCTTGCCGCCGGCCGGCGCACGGACTAAACTCAGTCCATAAGGAGCTGGCATCGGCATGCAACGTCAAGGCGGCATTTTGTCCCTCTTACTGGTCGTTGCCGTATCGGCATTCGGGCAAGTTTCGTCTTCAATCTTTTCCACCGGGCCGGACGGAACACGCGGCTCGGCCACGTTTCATGTGCCGGAGTATCTGCCGCGCGCGGTAGTTGGTGCACCGTACTACGGCGAGGAAGTTACGGAGCGCGTGCAAACGCTGCCGAACGGCGTACATATCACTCACACCGACATACGCCAAAAGACCTGGCGCGATTCGCAGGGCCGCACGCGGACCGAACGCCCGATGATGATGGGGCCGCATTTGCCGGACGCGCCGACCGTCGTCCAGATCACAGATCCGGTGGCCGGGTATATCTACACACTGGACACCGAGAAGAAGGTGGCGCACCGCGTGGCCGTGCAGCAGCGGCCCGAGAGATCCCCATCGAACTCGCCCGCGGTGACCGGCCGTGCGGGCGTCCGAACGATGCTTCGCGGCGCGCCGGCGTCCGGCGCGGAGCAGAAATCCGATACGCAGCGCCCGGAAGTCACCAACGAGGCGCTTGGAACCAAGACCATCGACGGTGTAGCCGTCGAAGGAACCCGGATCACGATGACCTACCCAACCGGCTCTCAGGACAACGACGGACCCTTCAGCACGATCGCGGAGACCTGGCGGTCCAAAGAGCTTGACCTGATCCTGCTCTCGACCCGAGACGATCCGCGCCAGGGAATCACCACCCAGAAGATTGCTAATCTGAGCACACAAGAGCCGGACCCGACGCTGTTTATGCTGCCCGCCGGGTACACGATCGCAGATGAAACGGGTTCCTTCTCGATTACATGGGGAAACCAGTAAAACGGCTCGGGGTTAGCTCTTCTTATTCGATGCCGTGATCGCGGCAATCGCGCCGCCCGCGACCGCGACGCCTCCGATAACGTAGTACACAGCATAGCTGTGGTGCACGGCCACGGCGGCGCCGGCGGGAAGGGGATCCGCCTTAATCCGATCGTCAAACGCAACCGCGGCGCAGCCGCCAACGGCGACGCGGGTGATGGTGATGTTTTCCAGCGTCTGGACAGCGATGCTCAACGTTGAGCCGGCGACGACGTCGCCGGTTACGGTTACGCGGTTGCCGACTTCCCCCTTCCAGTTGGCGCTCCGAAGTTCCGAAACCTGGTAGGTATTCGGGTCGACGAGGATGGGTTTGCCGCCTTTCACCAGCAAGCAACCAGTCACAGTGGATGAGTCAGGGGCTGCGGCAAACGGGTCGAAGCTCAAAGTTCCGCCGGCCCTCACCAGTGCGACGGGCAGCCCATTGCGGTTATAGACAGTGACCGGCGCTTCGAGTGCGGCTACCACCACGCTATGATCGCCCGCGATCTGCACCTGGACAATGGATTTCCGGTTCGCGGGCGCAATCCGCAGCGTCTTCGCCGAAAAGGAGTAACCGGGAGCGCCGCCCATCTCGCCGATTCCTTCCTTCAGCTCGACGGTATGTCCGCTGATGAGGGCGCGCGTGCCGGTGCCAAAGTGCATCCACGCCCCGTCTTTCAGGTATACACGCGGGGCGGTGTCGCCGGTCATGACCGTGTTGCCGTCAAACAAGGTAGCCTGATCGTGTACGGCTACATTTTCAACGCGAAAACTTCCCTCGGCGGAGATCACGCCAATCACGTTACCGGCCCCGAGCAGGGTCGAGCTCACGACGACAACCAGGATCAATGCCAGGAATGATTGGGCTGGGAAGCGGGACAAAAGCACTCTCCTCGACTCTGTGTTAGACTCCGACAGCATTATCGGACACCGAATTTGAAAACACAAGATCAAGCTCCGCAAATTCACTTTCGTGTCGCGTATTTCATGTGTAATGCGCTGGCGCTCGCCGGCTGTTTCGGCCTGACTTACTGGACCCTCCGATTAGCGTACGGAAATGCGTTGTCGATCAGCAGAATCCCCGGGGCGATGGAGCGGTCCACCCGCCTGGATCCATGGAATGCAAGTTACTTCGCGGAACTGGCGCTGCGCTCCGACGGGCGGACCGGTGACGAAGCTTTGCGCCGCGCAACGGAGCTCGATCCGCTGAACAGCGCGTATTGGATACGCCGCGGAGTGCGCGCAGAATTCGACGGCGATCTCAAGGGCGCCGAGCGGTTCTATCTGGAGGCAAGCCGGGTGAGCCGTTTGTTTGGGCCGCGGGTGACGCTGATGAATTTCTACTTCCGCCAGGGCGACCAGGCGCAGTTCTGGAAATGGGCGAGAGCGGCATTCGAGATCAGCTATGGAGATCCCGAGGGGACGTTTCTGCTCTGCTGGCGGATGACGCCGGATGCGAAGTTGATTCTCGATCGGGCGCTGCCCGGCAACGTGCCGTTACGCGCTCCGTTTCTGGGATTCGTTGTCAGGCAGGCGGGCGTGGTGGCCGCCCGGCCCGTTGCCGACGAATTGCTGCGCCAGGCGAATGAAGACAACAGAGCCGCTTTGCTGGATTATTGCGAGGCGCTGATGGCGGCGCAGCGATTCGCTGACGCGCACGAGATCTGGGCGGGTCTGACTCGCAGCGGGCTGGCAGCCGCGACTGCGGCCGGCCCGGCGAAGAATCTTGTCTACAACGCAGGCTTCGGGGTCTCACCTCTGCAGCGCGGGTTCGACTGGAAAGTGATCTCCAGCCCTGAAGTCTCAGTCGCTGCTGACGGGAAGCCAGGCGAAATCGGGATTACCCTATCCGGCAATCAGCCGGAGGAGGCAGAGATTCTTTCACAAGTCATCGCGCTGGATGGCAGCGCGTCCTACCGGCTCTCCCTTGCCGGGCGCACCTTGAGTCACGCCGATCCGGGCCTAACCTGGCAATTGGAAGACGTAGAGACGCGCCGCGAGGCGGCTCGCGTGGCGATGGCTGAGTCAGCCGATTGGGCGGACTTGTCGGTGGAATTCAAAACTCCCGGGACGCGCTTTCTTCGGCTCGTGCTCCGGTACGAACGAAGACCGGGCACGGTCCGATACGAAGGCCGGGTGCTGATCCGGCAACTGCAACTGGCCGGGGCGGACTGATGGAAGGCCTGCTCGCCGCTGCGCTCTGTCTGATGCTGGCGTGGGGCGTCATGTCAGCCTGGATCGAGGATCCCTGGGCCTTCTACGTCCTTTGCGCCTTGATCTTCGGGATGGGCGGAGCGTGGGCGACGACGCGCATGGTGGTTCCAAAGCCGGTCCGCTTCACGGTCCCGGCGATCCTGTTAGGCGTGGTTGCCTGCTGGGGCGGGATCCAACTGGCGTCGGGATCCACTGTCAACCGCTGGGAGACCATGAATGCCGGCCTCCTGTGGACGGCGAACCTGGTGGTGTACTTCGTGGCGCTGCAGCTCTTCGCGGAGAAATCCCGGAGAGAGCGGTTTCTGCGCTGGCTGCTCTATGGAGGTGTCGCCCTGGCCGCGGAAGCCTTGCTGCAGTTGTATACGGCTGACCGCAAGGTGTTCTGGGTATTCCGATTCCTGGATCAGGGGAAAGTGGTGATGGGTCCGGTGTCCTATCACAATCATTACGCGGCGATCGTCGCGCTGGTTTTGCCAATCGCCGCGCATTCCGCCTTCCGGAATGTCAAAAGCCTTCTTACCCGCGGTTGGATGGTGGGGCTGCTGGTAGGATCGGTGTTTGCGTCGGAGTCCCGCGCCGGTTCGGCGCTGGTTCTGCTGGAGCTGGCTGTCCTTTTGCTATTTGCAGGAGGGGCGCGAAGGCCGAGAGTGCGCCTCGCCATGGGCGCCGTCCTCCTCCTGTTCGTGGTGGCGGGCGGCGTGGTCGCCGGGTGGGAGCGGCTCTGGGTACGTCTGCACGAATCCGATCACACGCGGATTGTGGCCTCCATGACCAGTCTCGAAATGGTTCGCCAGAGACCGATTGCCGGGGACGGCCTGGGGACCTGGCCGACGGTGTATCCGATGTTTGCTCATTTCGACGACGGACTGTTCATGAACCAGGCACACAACGACTGGCTGCAGTGGGCGGTGGAAGGCGGCTGGCCGCTGGCGGCCGTATTCGCGTGCCTGGCGGCCTGGACTTCGGTTCCCGCATTCCGTTGGGGATGGGGTCTCGGGATCCCGGCAGTGTTCCTGTTGTGCTTAGTAGATTTCCCACTGCAGAAACCCGTGGTGTGTTTCCTGTTGTTTGCCTTAGCCGGCGCGGCCGGGGCCGCACGCCCGCCGGGCGCGTCTGCCACAGCAAGTTCTGAACCACACGTAGTAGGCGGGCAATGATTGCCAGGATCCAACTTTGCGCTTGCATTTTCGCAAACCAAATGTATACTATCCCTTCGAATCGGTAGAATTCAGGTTATTCAGTGACCATCTGTGGGAGTTAGGTAGCGGAAGCTTTGCCCGCGGCCTTCGATACCGCTCCCCTTTCGCCGCAGTTCCGTAGTGCATCTCACACCAGGCGGTTTCTTGCGTGCTCCTACCGTCTCCTGAGGCAATCCAACCAGCACCGTGGCAGGTATCCACCGGCGAAGCGGCCTTCAGCGGCCAGACTCGGGAATCCACCGCTGCGGAGGGACTCTGGTACGCGCTGGTGGTGCAGCCGAAACACGAGAAGGCTGTTGACGAGTACCTGCGGCGGCGCGGCCTGGCTGCTTTGTGCCCGACGTATCAGGCGCGCAAGCGCTGGTCGGACCGAATCAAGGTGGTCGATCTCCCGCTCTTTGCCGGGTATGTGTTCTCCTGCTTCTCTTACGCGCAGCGGATTGTCGCCCTCGGCACCGCAGGAGTGCGTTCGATCGTCGGTTTCGGATCAACGCCGCAGCCGATACCGGAAGCGGAAATCGCGGCGCTGCAAGCGATCCGCACGTCGGGCCTAGCCTCGCGGCCCTGGCCGTATTTGCAGGCAGGGCAGCGGGTGCGGGTGGAAAAGGGCTGCCTGGCCGGCCTGGAAGGCATCCTGGCCCGGGAGAAAGACCTGTTTCGCGTGGTGGTGAGCGTCGAGATGCTGATGCGTTCGGTCGCGGTGGAAGTGGAGCGCGACAGTATCGTGCCGTTCAGGTAACGCGGAAAATCGCTTGAAATCTGGGGGACGAAGCATGGCGGTGATGAAGCCCCGAAACCGGCTCTTTCTGATCCGGTTGACGCAAGAGGAGTACGACGTTTTGAAGACGGTCAGCAAAGACCGGGGCGCGCGCAGCATTTCGGATTTCGCGCGGTCGCTGTTGCTGACCGCTGTTGGGCACGTGGAAGGCGGCGGCGCCGGATCGCTGGCGGAGGTTTGCCGGACGCTGGCGGGCTTGCAGCAGGAAGTTGGCCGCATGGCGAACCGGATCGACCAGGTGGCGCGACAGGAAACACCGCTGCGGGAGGCAAACGAGGCATGAAGGCCGTCATCGCGTTCTGTTTCGCCATCGGCGCCGTTTCCGGGCAGGTCCGCTCCGGAGTGGTGGATTCCACCGTCGCCAGCGTTGCCAACCTGCCGGCCCAGAAGATCCAGGGCAACGACCTGATTGCCCTCTCGGTTTACGACGAGCCGGCGTTCACGCGGACGGTACGCGTTGGGGCGGATGGAAACATTCGCTTACCGATGCTGCCCTCTCCCATTCAGGCCATCGGCCTGCTGCCTTCCGAACTGGAGACCGCGATTGCCGAAGCCTTGCAGAAGAACGAAATCCTTGTCAAACCGGTGGTGACGGTGACGATGCTGGAATACAACAGCACCAGGACCGTCAGCGTGATGGGGGCGGTACGGAAGCCGCTTACGTTTCCGGTGATCGGCACGGTGAAGCTATTGGACGCGCTGGCAAAAGCGGAGGGCCTGAGTGAAGATGCGGGGCCGGCGGTCCTGGTCACGCGCACCGGGGACGACAAGTCGCAGCTCATCAATTTGCGCGATCTGCTGGACGGGACGGATCTGAGCCTCAATGTTGTCCTGCAGGGCGGAGAGGACGTTCGCGTTCCGGAGGCCCGCAAGATCTACGTGGTGGGGAACGTAAAGAAGCCTGGGGCCATTCCGGTCCGCGACGGCTCCGAAAATACGGTGCTGAAGGTTCTGTCCATGGTGGAAGGGGTTGCGCCGTACGCCACCAAGCAGGCCTACATCTACCGCTCGGCCGGCGAAGGTCAGCCGCGGCAGGAGATTCCCATCGAGCTGAGCAAGATCTTGAAGCGGAAGATGCCGGACGTCCCTCTGATCGCCGACGACCTGCTCTACATTCCCGACGCCACAGGCAAGCGAGTGACGCTGACTTCGCTGGAGAAGGCGGGCATGGTGGGCAGCTCGGTGGCGGCAGCGCTGGTTTACGCGGGAGTCCATTAGTCTCGGGCAGGAGCCAATGAGCGAACAGAACGGAAACCGCATCGTTCCCTACGGGACGGAAGCAGTCGAGCCGCATCGCCCACCTCTGCCGGCGCCTCCCCTGATATGGGACGAAGAACCGGATGAGCCTTCGATCCCGCTTTCGCAGTACCTGTGGATTCTGAAGCGGAACCGGTGGCAGATCCTGGCGTTCGTGGCGATCTGCGTGTTCGC
>Ga0181535_10008335_pt1 | contig 10227 bp, 9 predicted proteins | sample PEATcosm2014_Bin_44_FD_119774 | JGI IMG/M metagenome (GOLD analysis project Ga0181535, IMG submission 119774) | Peatland microbial communities from MTU Mesocosm Facility, Houghton, MI, USA - PEATcosm2014_Bin17_30_metaG | ecosystem: Environmental > Terrestrial > Soil > Wetlands > Peat | place...
CCTCCACAACCAGGAATCGGCCATCCGTCGAAAGTTGGACGACCCGGCGTACCGACAGTTGCTTCTTCAAGCCAAATTTGTGAACAAGCTGATCGACCAGAGGAAAGTATCCCTGACACAATTGAATTCGCGGGTGGCAGGCCTTCTGCCCGAGGACGCGCAGTTGACGGGCCTTTCACTCACCTCTCCCAGACAACCGGGCGAGGATTACACGGTGCGGCTGGGGCTCAACTCGCGCGGCGAGGACGCCATCGAAACGTTTATCAACGACCTGGAAGATTCGGCGGACTTCAAGGATGTGTCTATCGTCAATCAGGGTTTCCAGGAAGATGCAGCCCAGGGCGAAGATATTAACGTGGTCTGCACGGCGCGCTATCTGCCGGGGGCGGAGGAAGCCGCCGAACCTGCGGCCCAGCAGCCCGAAGCCGCCAGCGAGAAATCGGACGCTGCAAGCGCCCCCGCCGGCGCCAAGGGGCGGAAGTCCAAGGGCAAGACGCTAGCGCCTAAGGGCGGAAGTCAAAAGACAGGGAAGGGAGCAGAGACGTCAAGTGCGGAAGAGTCGACGCCAAATCGCAAACCGGGTCGCTGAAGCAGTCGGCCTCACCCTGGTGGCTGTGGATCTGCTGGTGTTCTTTGTCGTCTACCAGCCGCTGGGAAATGAGATTGTTACGGTCGAGCGCCGCGTCGAGGATTTGCGCAAAACCATCCGCGACCAGCAAGTCCGCGTCGAAGTTCTGAAGAAGTATCAGGACGCTATGCCGGAATCGAATAAGGGGGTGGCGGATTTCATGACCAATCGCATTCCCCCCCGGCGCGAGGGCTACTCGATCGCGGATCACCTGGTTCATAAGGTGGGGGACGCCGCGAACGTGAAGATTATGGGCATGGCCTTTCATCTTGACTCGGACAAGACCGATCCGCTGCTGAAGTTGGGGCTTGAAGTCACAGTGCAGGGAACGTATTCGGCCATGATGAAGTTTGCTCATGGGCTGGAAACTGCGAATAGCATCGTTCTGGAGCGCGAGTTCTTTATTGCCCCCGGAACCGCTGGGGTGCTTAGCTTGCGATTGGGAGCAGACATTTATCTAACGCCATGAAACTACGCGCCGGAATCAATAAATGGGGAGTGCCAGTGTTTGCATTGGCAATCCTGCTTCTCGTTGTAAATCTGGTGGCGCAGTATCGCGACTTGCAGCCGGGGAAGGCTCGCGTTGCCTCGATTGTCGCTCACCCCACCCATGCGATGGGGAAGGGAAACTCCCACGCCGCCGATGACCTTGCGAAGTACGATCCGAACGTGCGCTTCGGTGAATTGAAGGCGCTCGATTCCCGTCCGCTTCCCGACGACGACCGCGACCCGTACGAACCCATCGGGGGAGCGCCCGCGGTAGTTGCCGCTGCCAAGCCGACTGTCCCGCAGGCGGTTGCGCCCGCACCGCCGCCACCTCCGCCTCTGAAGGCCATGGGGTATAACGAGCTGCCCGGCGGGCAGAAGGAAGCCATGATATCCTTCAACGACGACGTGGTGGTGGCGCACGAAGGCGACGTGATTGGATCCAAGTACAAGGTTGTGAAGATCGATCCCGCGAAGATTGTGATGGAGAATGGTGACACCCACGAAAATTTCGAATTGCCCTTTCCGCCGTAGTGAGGGCCGCCGCGAAGGTTCCGAGGGCATTGTGCTGATCATCGTGATGATGGTGGCTACACTGCTGCTTATCGCCCTGACCGCAACGCTCCCCAGTGTCTACCAGGAGGGGCGGCGGGAGCAGGAAGCGGAGTTGATCTTCCGCGGGAAACAATACGCTCTCGCCGTGGCGCAATTCCATAAACAGTTCAACCGCTACCCCGTAAGTGTCAAGGAGCTGCTGGAAACCAATGGCGTCCGCTTCTTGCGCCAGGAGTATGCGGATCCCATGGACCGGAAGGGGAAGTGGCGGTTCATTCATGTGAATGCTGCCGGCGTGCTGATTGATTCCAAGAACCAGCCGCTTGGCGGAAACTGCGGCAATCCCGCGGGGCTCGGTCAATCCACGTCCTCGAGTTCGACCTTCGGCGGCGCCTCATCCGGGTCTTCCTCGTCATTTGGGTCATCGTCCTCCTTTGGCTCGTCGTCGATGGGCAGTTCGTCCATGGGGACGTCTACCTTCGGGAACAACTCTCCAGGCTGTACCAATTCCACGGGACTCCAGGGGAATTCAACCGGTTCCAGCGGGTTCGGAAATTCGACTGGCTCCAGTGGCTTCGGCAGCTCGACTGGGTCGAGTGGGTTCGGGAGTTCGACGGGTTCCAGCGGCTTCGGAACCTCGATGGGTTCGAGTGGGTTCGGGAACTCGAGCGGCTTTGGCGCGACTTCATCCGCGGGACAACCCGGCCAAACCGGCTCCAGCCCGTCGTTCTTCGGGGATTCCAATGGGGTTCAGGGAGCCTACATCGCGGGAGTCGCTGCCACAAGCAATCATGAGTCCATCCGCGTGTGGAACAAACACCACCATTACGATGAGTGGGAATTCATCGGAATCGACATGGGATTGTTCGGGACGCAAATCGGCATGCCCTCGGGCGGGGGTGTGGGCGCGGGAGTCCAATCCCCGCAGCAGGGTTCCGGTTTCTCCTCAGGGTTTAACCAAGGGGGCTTTGGCTCAACGAATCAGCCCACTCAGCCCACCAGCTTCGGGCCTCCGCAAAACTGAAGTCGCCCAAGGGCTCTCACCGCGTTGGGTTCGTTCCGCTGCATTCTTGCATAGGGGTGCAAGGTCCCGACAGCAGGCAAGATGCCCGCGCTACGGGGGGCGTCGCTGGTGTCGGATGCCTCGTCGTTCAACGAACGTGCTCCCCAAGATCGCAATGCGCCCCCCCGGGGTGTAGCGGCGGTCTCCGACCGCGGTCGTCGATCGGAGATCGACGCTACAATTTATGTCGGTCTGCATAGCAGGAAAATCGTTTGACAAAATCGATAAAAAAAGTTGCGCGGAGACGCAAATTTGTCCGCATTCACCTAGCCTCTGATCGCCAACGTGCTATGTATCTATTGGAGTATTGTCGCGTGTTTGGGATATCGCACTGGGGCCGGGGACTGGGCTCTGGAACACACCCGCGGTACTGGCGCGGTGTGCCGACAATGGACTTCCCGCGGCCCAGGGTGAGGAAAAGTGCAACTTCCGCGACCGGGCGAACTATGCCACGATGTATATGAAAAAGAAGCTACTTAGGCGCTGAGATGCGGAAGTTCTGAAAAATGTATGTACCTGATATGGAAGTAGTTAGTCAGCTTCGGGTCGCGAGCGGCGCAAAACAAAGGGAATCAAAAAATGAAGGCTAATCCCACGATGTTGTTGAAAACACAGGGAGGGCTTTGGCTTATCCCACGATATTCATGAAAACAAGCAACTTAACTCTAAAAAGCAACGATATTCATGAAAACACAGGTAGTTGTGCGCTAAAACGAGCCGGTAGGATGCAGAGGATCACAGAAAAAGGAGAGAATTGCTTCACTTTTTACGAAAAACAAAGCGGAATTGCGGAGCGTCCGCGCGGAGGAAGGAATGTCCCGAGGGACCAACGCCGCGGACCGGAGTCACGATCACTGTGGTCCATTTCCTGGCAGTGCAGGAAAAAAGATGTTAAATAATACGTTCAAAGCCGGAATGTGCATGAAAACAAAGGAACACAAGACGCAATGCCCGAATGAAAACAGACTTTTAGATCTTAATTTTCGACATTTACGTGGAACCGACACTCATTTTGCTGAAAATTGCTGCTTTTGAACGACAGTTTGTCGGGTCAATTCGGTTTTCAAGCGTTTGTTGTGCAGCGCGCAACCCCCTTGCGAAGTATGAGCGTCCTGGTTTCAAACCTAGCGCCGGCTTTCATCCGGCACCGGAGCCGCCCAGCAGGCGCAGCGCAGCTTTCAGTTTCCGGGGCTCGCGGCCGTTCTCTCCGCAACGCCGCAGATCTGAGGGCACGCGCCGGTTGTTATGCTCGGAAACAGGATTGAAGGAACGAGGGAGCGTGGATCGAGACACCATGTTTCTCAATTCCTCCATCTGGCATCATCCCGATGGTGAACCAAGCAGGATGGGCCTGCTGTCCACGCTCCGGCGCTCGTCGAACCTTGGAGACGGATTTTCTCTACGGGAAGGGCATCCTTTTGCTTTCGGATCACCATCAGGTCTTTAGGACTCCCGTGAAGAGATACTCAGCGGGGGGACATTCAGGTGGTCATTCTCGCGCCGATTCGCTCACACGGTCTCGTGTAGGACCAAAGTACTGTTGACGGTTACTTAGTTCGGAGATATTAATTCGTTTCGAGATAGTCGGGTAATTCTCCGAATCGAAGCAATGTCGGATGTGATGGGAGCCGGATCGATGACAAGAAGTTTTCATCGTAAAATTTGTGTCCTGGGCAGCGCCCTTTGCCTGCTGATGGGAATGGCGGGTTGCGGTGGGGGTGGAGGCAGCGCTACCACGGATCCCCCTCCGAACAATAATCCCGCTCCGACCGTAAGCGGCATTTCTCCCTCTTCCGCCACGGCTGGCGCAGCGGCACAGACACTCACCATCACGGGAACGAATTTCCTGAGCGGCTCAACGGTTACTTACAACGGCACGGCACACACCGCGACGTTTGTCAGTTCGACGCAGTTGACGATTTCCCTCAGCGCCAGCGATCAGGCCACCGCAGGGACTTATCCGGTCGTGGTGACGAACGCGGCGCCGGGCGGGGGAAGCTCGACCGCCGTGAACTTTACGGTGAATAATCTCGCCCCCACGATCAGCAGCATATCACCCACATCGGCCACGGCGGGGGCGGCAGCCCAAACCCTCACCATCAATGGGACGAATTTCCTGAGCACCTCGACGGTGACTTACAACAATGTGGCGCATTCCGCCGCGTTTGTCAGCGCGACGAAGCTGACCATTGCGCTCAGCGCCAGCGATCAGGCCACGGCCGGGACTTATGCGGTCGTGGTGACGAATCCCGCGCCGGGCGGGGGAGCTTCGAATTCGGCTGACTTCACCGTCAAGTCGGGGTCCACGGTGGACATTACCCTGAATGGATCCTCGTCGGGCACGGCGAGCGTAACGGTGGGGCAGACCCTTGCCATCATCGCATCTGTGCAGGGGCCGACCGCCGGGCTCACGCTGACCGTAAACGGCGTCACCAACGGCAACTCGACCTTCGGAACCATCACGGGCTCCTATCCTTCGTATCTGTACACGGCCCCGGCCGCTATCCCTGGGGGAAACAACCCGGTGATGATTGAAGCCACCCTGGCGGAAACCTCCGGGTCGGCGATGTTGACGGTTACGATCAACGCTTCCACAACTGCGCCGACGGCGGTTACAGTTTCCGGCAGCACTGCCACGGGGGTCAACTTTGCGCTTTCCTCGATGACCAGGACACTGGGCTTGTCCAACGTGGGCACCTGTGTCGTGGGACAAAGCTCCACCGCCTGCGAGGCGTCGGTGGCAGGGGTGCAAGTCTCACAGTCCGGGGCGAAGACCTCAGCCTGCCCGAACGCAACCTGCACGATTTGGCTGGTGGGAGAAGGCTTGACGAATTCCGCGGGTAACTCCCTGGCCTCCGGCTTAACCGTCAGTGTGACGCATGGGAGCACCACGGATGTAACGACGAGCGACGTGACGCCCTTTCCCAATTATTGTACTGCCACCGGCCAGGCGGAAGATTGCGGCGCTACCGCGATCTATTTCACTGTCAAAGTGTCGAGCACGCAGGCGCTCGGAAATCGAGCTATCGTGGTCACAGTCGGGAGCGGTTCGACACTGGAAACGCAAGCGTACTTGGGGGGAATTCAAATTGTTAATTAGCCGGCTGAGACGTGGCGGCGCGATGCCGCCTGCGCGTACAGCCGTCAGAGGGCGTGAGCAATGAAGACGATGAGGGTTTTGGTTCTGGCGACAAGTTTGGCCATCGTCGCAAATCCGGCCGCTCGGGCCACCACCATGGTGTCTCTGTCGATGGATCAGCTCACCCAGGCCGCGAGCGACATTGTCCGGGCGCATGTAGTCGACCAGGCAAGCGGATGGAACGCGGCGCACTCGCAAATCGTTACCATCACCACCTTCGCGGTGTCCGCGACCCTCAAGGGCAATGCCCCCTCGACCGTGCAGGTTCGTCAACTGGGGGGAAAAGCCGGTAACATCACCGTATCTGTGCCGGGAGATATTTCCTTCCGGCCGCAACGCGAATACATTCTCTTCCTCGAACCTGCCGGCGGATCACATTACAACGTGGTGGGGATGGCGCAGGGCGCCTACCCCGTGTACCAGGATGCCATTTCGCACGACGAGCGCGTGGTCCTGCCGCCGGGTCGATCGCAGGTGCAGCGGGCCATGGGCGGTGGAGGTAATCCGGCGGGAACCGTCCCACTGTTGGGATTCAACAAATATGTCGCCACCCTGGTGAACGCCGGCGTTCAAATTCCCCACGGGCTCAGTATTCCCGTGTCCATTGCGTCCACCGAGTCACGCGGCACCGGCCGCATGCACGTTTACGGGAAGACCACAGCGCAACTGTTTCCCAACAAGAACGTGGCGATCCCGGTGGGAACCGATGTGGAAGGGGAAGCGATCCTGAGTGGTGAGAGCTGGACGATTCATTGGGACGAAGTGAGCGTTCGCGGCGTTCATGCCACCATCTCCGCCGTCAACGAAGAACCAGAGGGCAGCCTGCGCGGCCGGAGTGTAATCCTAAACGTGAGGTGAGGAGCGTGAGAGCGAGGCGGGGAAAATTGAACGGAAAGCGTCTAGTGCTGGCTAGCGTGGCGATTTTTGGTCTGCTTTCCGCGGCCGGTGTTCTGGCCACGGAGTTCGAGATTTTTGAGGTCAGTAGCGGAAAGTTCGCGGACGCGATGTGGCCGGGTGCGAGTCCCAATATCACTTGGAACCTGAACTTCGCCACCGCCAGCACGCCGGCGAATGTGGTGGACAACGGCGGCATATCGGCATCCACTGTCCTCACCAACGCGTTCGGCGCATGGCACGATGCCCAGTACAAAGGCTCGTCTGTGACCAATATCGCCTTCACCTTCGGAAGTGGAAGTACCTCCTTTCCTGCCGCTCCCACAATTGACTGCCAAAACGTAATCAGTTTTTCGGACTCCGACAGCAGCGATTTTCCCACGGGGATTATTGCCCTTACTCAGATTGCCACGGTGACGAGCGGAGAATCTCCCTCGCAGTGCGGGTCAAACGCGCCGCCCGCGTGTCCCCTCGAGGTGTGCATCGTGGACGCCGATATCGTTTTCAACCCCGCCGACACCTTTGCAACAGCCTCTCCGGGGGCCAATCAGTTTGACCTGCAGTCGGTCGCGACCCACGAGATCGGCCACCTGATGGGCTTGGACCATAGCGGGATTGCTAATGCGGTCATGTTTCCCTACGGGGATACGGCTTCCATTGGGGTACACCAAGCCTTGTGGACCGATGACATGATCGGGCTTTCACATCTGTACCCAGGCACTACCACGCCCAATTCCGGGATTTCGGGACAGGTCACCATCTCGCAGCCCGGTACGGGTGCGCTCGCCGAGGTTTACGGCGCCCACGTTGTGGCCATCGATGCCACCAGCGGCAACGTTGTTACCGATACGCTGACGGACCCCTCGGGGAATTACAATTTGCTGACGTTCGGCGGTACTTTTCAGGTGTTCGTGCAGTCATTGGGGCAGAATAACGATTGGAGCCCCTGCACCATCGAGAATTTCAAGGGACAGGCCGGATACGGGGACAACAACTTCGCCAATATCCCCTCCAACCCGACCAACTATACGGGAGCGTACTACTGATTCCCTCCACGGAGACGCTCGCGTAAGGGCCGGCTCGCAAGGGTCGGCCCTTTGTGCTTTTGGATGAAGGCTGAGGGGGCGGGGGCTGGCGTTAGCTCTCGGGCTCGTTGAGAGGCAAATGAGAAGCTTCGAGGGCCTTGGGGGCGGCTTTGCCGGTGGCCGCTCCACCCGTGGTCAGCAGTTTACTCAGGATGGGGACATGTTCGCGGTTGGATTCCACGAAGTCCACGCCCTGCGCCGTGAGGGTGAAATCGGAGTTGTCCGCCACGCTGATGAAGTTTTTGTTTCGAAGATACCACATCGTGAATTGCAGGTAATCACGCGGAAAGCCCATGCGGGCTTCCACCTCGCCAAGAGAAACTTCCGGGGTGTAGGGGTTGATGCGGCGCTTGATGTAGAGGAGCGCAAGCACCGCCAGGCGCCGATTCAGTTCGCCGTCGATGCTATCCATGAAGTCGATCGAATTGGAGAGGGGAACCGGCGGGGGCGCGTCCTTCTTATAAGTGGCATCGTACTCGGCGCGGCGCTGCGGATCGGAGAGGACGTCGTAGGCTTGCCGTAAAAGGATGAACTTTTCAGCATCGCCGGTGTCGGGGTTGTCAGGGTGAAGGCGACTCGCCAGAAAAGTATAAACGCGGTGGATTGTGCCCGGCTGAGCGTTGGGGCTTATTTGGAGGAATTCGTAATAATCTGGTGCATCCATTATGGCCTCTTCGGCCGTCGGGAATCAGGTCCATCCTACCCACTCGGTCCCAGATGAACGTCATCTGCCTTGCCAGAAGCTGCAGATGAATGCTTGGACCATGGGTACTGATAACCGGCGAACCTCTTCAGCCGACCTGGCCAAAAACCGTGAGGGAGACTTCCAAGTCTCTTCCCTCTTGACCTTCGGTGCGAATCTTAGCACGGACACCTACCGAGTCAAGGCGAATTTTCGGCGTTTGACATGAGGTGCTGTCCTGATTTTCCGTATGGTGCCGGCCAACAGCCTGGCAACGAGGCATAGAGCCGGGCTTTAGCCCGGCACGTCCCGTCCTAAAGGGCGGCTCTACGCTGCGACGATCCGGCCTACGCGACTCGGGAAGCCGCGCCGAGGTTCGAATTCCCGGAGCCCATTTGACGAAGGACGCGGTTGGTTTCAAGCTGTTCCTTCAGGAGTTTTTTGACCATAAAACCGACATGAATAAACCACATGCACATCACGACGCTGACCGCACCCTCAAAAATACCAAATCCGTTTGCCATGTTAACCTACTCCTTTTAATCATCAGGATGTACGCTCGACGAGCGCTCGATAGTTTGGGAACCCCGCGGCCATACCGGTCAATGCGAAATCACGCTTGCGGAGGCGCACGACGCGATAAAGGCCCCGTGACTCTCACTCTAAGGGGCGGCTTGGGCTTTGCCAATAGTACGGGGGTACTGGAATCTCACCTTTCGGCAAGACGACTATACGCCGGCTCCGATGCGACTAGCTGGGAGCGGGTGCACCCAGCCCGCTCGTGCCCCGGGGCGAGGCACGAACACGAACGTGGCCAGCGGGGATATCCTGCCCGCGGGTGTGCGTGCCCCACAGCGTAAAGGAACACGGCCAGCACGGGCATCCGCCCGCCCCGTTTGAGGCCTTGATTGAAGATTCGGACGAGGTTTCTACGTAGGTAGAGAAGGGTATTGGGGATAGCGGGACCGAAGGCTCACCCGCGAGCGGGCAGGATGCCCGTGCTCCCAGGCATGCGGCGGAAACACGACTTCACCGCGGGCGCCGGATGGCCGACCCCGTGGACATCGCCCGAAGCGTGTTCCGAACGGACTAGGCGTGAGCGGCCATAGTGCGTCGCGTTGCTTCGACGGTTCTCGTTACCCGCCGGTGATTACCAAGCATCGCGAGCAGGTCGCCCCTCTGCACTTTCTCGCAGAGGACGGTGCACATGGACATAGCACTGAACGGCCGAATGAATTCATGAAGACGGCGTTGATAATCGCGGATGGTTGCCGCGTCTATGCCATTACCATATGCCCATGACCAGTCCGTGACCCAGCGCATGACTGTAGCGTGCCGGTGGAGCGGGCTGCGCTGCAAAGGTTCGCTGGAACGGAGCAATTCGGCCAAACAGTTCGGCGCCGTCAGAAGGACCAGTCGCCCGCTGTGCAGAAGGGCATCGGTTTTGAGCCCAGTCTCACTGAGACCGTGCGCAATATCTTTCAGGCAGGTAGGCCCTGCGAGGATGACCAACTGCTGGCCGATTTCTAAACCGGCGATAGAAAACTGTAAAATGTCGGAAAGGCTTTTATCTTTCCGGATTATTAATTGGCACTGCTCGCCTTGCGCGATCAGACTACCGTGAGTCAACAAATCGAAATTCATATTACCTATCTTCAACGACATCGTAGGGGGAAGTCAACAGAACATCGAGCC
>Ga0181535_10008338_pt1 | contig 10225 bp, 8 predicted proteins | sample PEATcosm2014_Bin_44_FD_119774 | JGI IMG/M metagenome (GOLD analysis project Ga0181535, IMG submission 119774) | Peatland microbial communities from MTU Mesocosm Facility, Houghton, MI, USA - PEATcosm2014_Bin17_30_metaG | ecosystem: Environmental > Terrestrial > Soil > Wetlands > Peat | place...
ACATGGCCTCGTCTGGGGTCGTCGGCCCGACGTCAGGTCCGGTCATCAAGTCAACGACGGACTTCTTCAATGCCTTCCTCAAGCATGAGCACGGTGCGATAGAGGCCATCTCGGCAGACGGTCGCTCCTCCCTGTCAGTGGCGCACACCGCGTGGACTTCGGGGTCCCCGGCAACCTTGCCTCTCCCCAAGCAAGCGGCGATCCACTTGCACGCCACCGTCACTCCTAACACAGGCTTGAACGACGGCCAGGCCGTCACCGTTCGATGGAGTGGCTACACGCCGGGCAAGGTCGTCAATATCCTCGAGTGCTCCCAAGTGGATATCGCCACGGCCAGCTCGGCTGGCTGCAGCTTCTCTCATGCAGCGATCCTGCACCCTGACCCCACCGGATCGGGTTCGGTGATCCTCCACGTTGGCACCGGTGCAATCGGCAACGGAGTGTGCGACGCGGTGCACGGCTGCTACGTCATAGTGAACAATGCCAGCTCGACCAACCCGGCCGACACCAAGGCGCTCCCCATCCGCTTCGCCTCCTGACCCGAGTCGCACTCCCGACGTAGAGGGGCACCCTCGTGAGGGCCCATTGGCCTACTGAAACGGCAAGACTCTGAATGCGCTTTTCGAGCAGACGGTCGTACTCGTGCAGCGTCGTCGGTGAGAGGTTCACCTGGGCGATGGGCCGCCACCGCTGGACCAGCAGATCTAACCTCTGATCTGGTCTTTCTCTGGGATAGGTGATAGGGCCGCACGAAACGTCCTCACTGGCATGGTTCGAGGTTTGAGTCCCTATGCACCCACGTTTGAGGAGTCGGCAGAGTCGAGCGCGGGCCGCGGAACGGGGGCAAAAGGGCCACTCAGCCGGGGCCGACGAGACCCGGCAGCCGCCACCCGAGAAACGGAGGGGGGGCGCGGGGCGGGGGGGCGTTTCTTGGTGAGGGTGAATCTCAGGTCAACTTCCAGTACGGGCCTGTCAGACCGCAGACCGCGCAGAAACGCATTCAGGCCGGCAATGGACCTTCCTGGTCGGAGCCGTCGTGTCGTACTGAGCGCCGATCAAGAGGGACCCGAATCTGTCTCGGGTCGGCGACCCGGTCCCAGTTGGCCGACTTCGCTTCTGGGCTCGTGCCCATCGGTCACTTGAGAGAAGTTTCGTGGGATCCGACCGAGAGACGGGCGCGCACCTCTCGGGGCGTCATGTCGAACCAGCAGCGACAGCTCCGGGCGAAGGCCGACTGCTCGCTATAACCGAGCAGCGCGGTGATTTGGGTGAGCGGAAGGTCGGGCTGGGAGAGGTACCGTTGGGCTAGATCTCGTCGGGCCTCGTCCTTGATGGCTTCGAAGGTGGTCCCCTCTTCTCGCACGCGTCGTTGCAGAGTGCGAGGGTGCATGTAGAGAGCTCTCGCCACTTCGCCATGGCTGCAGGTGCCGGTACCTAACAGGGCCTCAACGACCTGGCGAACCTGGACCGTCAGGGTCGTTCTTCCTCGTGACACCCGGCTTTCCAGATAGCGGGAGGCGACGTCGTGAAGCTCCTGGATGTTTTCGCTGATGGGCAGTTTGAGGTCTTTCTCGGCGACGGCCAAGGCGGCCTGGCCGGCACGGAAGACGAGAGGGGCGTTGAAGCGGGCGCGGTACGTGGCCTCGGTTGCCACCGCTGCGTGGGGAAACCAGACCTGGTGGAGGTGGCATCGTCCCTCCGACAGGAGCGTCATGATGCGCCAGGTCAGACCGATGCCGTGCTCTGCGGTTTGTGCCCATCCGATGTAGTGCCCCGGAAGGAGCCTGAACTCCAGCCGGGCTTTGGCACGGGGTTCCCCGGTCCTGATGGTGAAGGCGATGGCGGCGTTGTAGACCTCGAGATATTTGGACGCACACTGCATCGCCTCGCCCACTGTGGCGGAATATCGCATGGCCACCGCGAGCGTCCCAAGGATGCCGATGTCTTGGCGTTCGGCCAGGCGCAGCCCGAAGTCTGGACAGCGCAGTTCCGCCGCAGAGCGTTCCAACAGATCGGTAACGGCCTCGAAGCTGATGAAGGCGGTGAGTCGGTTGAGGGCGGCAGGGTCGATGCCCGCTTGTCGCAACAGCCGGGTGGGATTGCCTCCCAAGTCGCCAACGAGCTCTCGATAGCCCCGCAGGGATTGGGCTTGGACCATGGCGGTCACGGTCACCTCCGTGTCTCCAGATGGCAAAAGTCTGTCGCCAAATGTCCAGAGTGGCAACCACCCGGCAACGGAGAATATTGAGATGCCTCTCATCCGTAGAGCGAGGAGGGGAAGGCCGTCGGACGTGTGGGTGATCAACGAGGGAGTCAGCTTTGTGTACGGATTCGATCACGACCGCTCGGCGTTGATCATGACCGTGCGACCCAGGGAGGCGAAACGCTTCGGTTCGCAGCGGGAGGCTGAACTGTGGGTCAACCAGTACGGGAAGGACTTGGAGTTTTACCGCATCTTTGACACTGAGGAGTTCCTCGGGTTCGGTCCAAGGTCTTCAGACCTCGCTCTGATGCGGGTCAGCGAAAGAGGCTCGCGGGGCCAGGCGGCGCAAGGCGGTTGAGGGTTCTCGCCGAGGGGCGACCGCCGGTTCCGGGAATGGGCGTGTCCCGAACATGTCGAGGGCTGACGAGGTTGCGGCAGTCCCCAGAATGAGGTGTCCACTTGAGGGTGATGGATCATCATGGGGTGTCACTGATGGCCAGCGAGACGGTGATCCAGGGGTTCCCGGTGGCCCAGGGAGGACCGAGGCCCTCCGAAGGGCCCGGGCGACGGGATGCTTCGAGCTTCGACGATGTTCCATCAAGGCTTGAAGGAAATCGCGAGCCGCTATCTCACGGCTACCGCGTACAAGACCAGGGAATTACGCGGGCGTTCCGGCCGAGCCAGAGTCTGACCCAGCTGGCCACTGCTCCCGGAGTCGAGTCGCCGGCGAGAGAATGGATGGTGGCGGCCGCGCTCTACGGCCTCATGCTGGTTTTCGGCGTCCGGGAGGGTGGTTTTTGGCACGCGGATGCCTTCGTTGCGCTCTTGGCGTCGCTTGTCTGCCTGGTCGTCGCCTTAATCGCCAACCGAACGGATCGCCGAAGCGCGATGGTACTCATCAGCGTCCTGGCATTGGCGTTCTGGTGGCTCGTCCGGGCAGCAACTTCTGGGTCGATTACGGGGTTCTTGCCGCTGGGGTCGAGCATCGTGGCCTTTGCGGCTGCCTTCGCCGCTGTGCGGCCATTACAGCGTCGAGCCAGGGAGGTGGCTGGGCTCGGGGTTGCGTGCCTCGGGGCCGCGGGCGCCGTGGTTGGGTTCGCGGGCCTGATCTGGCGCTGGTACCCGATGGCCATGCCTGCGCAAGGTCTGTGGCGACTTTCGTCGACATTGACCTACTCGGACGCGGCCGGACTCGCACTAGGGGTTTGCCTGTTGCTTGCGCTCGGGTCCGATGCGTATCCGTGGTTGACACGCGTCGTGGTGTGCCTATGCGCGGGCGGCCTTCTGGCGACGCAGAGCCGCGGCGCCTATGTGGCGTTTGCCTGCGCGTTTGCGATCGTACCCTGGCGCCGATACGTCCAGTTCCTTATCCCGCTCCTCGCGGGTGCCGCTCTTGGAATTGCCGCCATCGTCTCCTCGCCCAATGCTGGGCCCGTCGCGCGGCTAGGAGTGGTGCTCGTTCTCGCGTTGTGCCTGACGGCGGTCGCCCGATCGAACGTGCCCTCCCTATCTGTCCACAAGACGGGACGAGTCGTCTTCGGACTGGTTCTGCTCTCCTCCGCCGCCGGGGCGTTTCTTCTGGTGCGCCATGAGCTCACGCTGCGCGTGTTCGCACCGAGTGACCAAGACCGCTCGGTCGAGTGGTCGGCCGCTTTCCACCAGTGGATGAGTGCCCCGCTTCTCGGGGTTGGGCCGGATCGCTTGCTGGTGTTTCATGCAATCGACGGAAATATGGCGCACTTCGTGCACAACGAGTACCTCCAGTTGGCGGCCGACAGCGGCGTGATCGGGCTCATGCTCCTGGCCCTGTCGATCGGCTGCGTTGCACGCGTTGTACGACGCGCTGACGTACTGACTTCTTGCGCCACGGCGGCCTTGGTGTGCTGGTCAGTCGCGGCGGTGTTCGACTTCGACTGGCATCTCACCTTCATCGGATTCCTCGGGGGCTGGTGTCTTGGTTTGGCACATCAAAAGGAGCGATTGACATGAAGCCTTTCCTGAAGTTGATCGCCGTCACGGCGGGGTCGGTGGCGTTGTGCATGGTGCTGTTTCCACTGGCCGGAACTTCGGTGAATCAGCTCCTCAGCTCTCAGAGCGCCGTCGGTGGCTGCAGTACCGTCGGTGGGCAGAGCACGGTCGGTGGGCAGAGCACGGTGGGAGGTGAATCGAATGTCTGTTCCCCAGCGAACGGCACCGACACCGTCACTCTCAATTCCGACGGCGGCACCGCGGTCGCATCGGTGAGCGGCCCCGACGGCAGCTCGTTTACCCTTCCCTCTGACACCTACGCCGGCTACACCTTCGAGGGCTGGTTCACCGCCGCGAGCGGTGGCACCGAGGTCGGCTCTGCCGGCTCGTCTTACGCCATCCCCACCGGCGGCATTACCCTCTATGCCCAGTGGACGTCGTTGTGTACCGCGGGGCTCCACCCCCACGTCCTGAGCGCCAGCTACGCCAAGTCGACCCTCACTGGCCTGTTCTGCGTAAACGCCAAAGGGTTGGGCAGCTACACGCAGGGCTCGCTGTCAGGGATCGGTTCGGTTACCACCGTGAATGGAACCACCGTTATCGCTGCCCTGGGCAAGAACCTGGCATTGGCGGGATCGACGAACGGCACCAAGAGTGGGTTCGTCGAGCAGGCTCCGGCACCAATCAAGCTGGGGACGTTCACGTTGAGCTAAGACTTGGCTCGGCCCGCTGAAATGTCGAGACTGCCCCACGGGCGCCGCAACGGTGCCTCTCCGAGTTCGCATCGGAGGAATGTGGAGCCATTCACCCCCCCCCCCCCGGATGGGGGGCATTGGGGTCCGGAACAACTCGCCCGGAGCCCTATCCCCTAACGAATCCTCTTTTGAGTCCCCTCTCTCCCCCAAGATGAGGGTGACACAAAGGAAGCGGAAAGAGGAAGGGACGGCCGGAAATTCTCCAAGTGAAGGAAGCCGAAGCCTCCGTACTGGAACGCTTCGTCGGCAAGAGCGCGTACAAGAACCACGGCCAGCGGGTCGTGGAGGGTCAACGCCTCATGCAGCCGGCGAGCGACATCTTCCTCGGGTGGCACCGCGTATCCGCCGGGGTGGATGGTCGTCCCCATGACTACTACTTTCGTCAACTCCGGGATTGGAAGGTCTCGGCCGACGTCGACTCGATGGTGCCCGAGGCTCTGGACGTCTACGCGAAGATGTGCGGCGCGACGCTGGCTTTGGACCACGCCCGATCAGGTGATCGAACCGCCATCGCCGCCTACCTGGGTTCGAACGATTCGTTTGACCGGGCCATTGCCGACTTCGCGGTCTCGTACGCGCTCGTCGATGCAATCGTCTCCGGCACAATCGAGGCAACGACGGGCGTGTGAGGACCGCAGCCCCATCGATCATCTGTGTGATCCTCGGGCTCTCTGCTCCAAAAGCAAGGTGCGGCCCAGGTGACTCCAGCAACCTGAGGCGGAGAGGGACACCCCCGGCGCTGACGTAATCGGCGAGAAGCGTTGGCCATGGCAGTCACACTCCTTGTCGCGATGGGACTGCCGTTCTTTTTGCCCCCGAAGTACCCCCCCACCCGTCGTCTCCGGTGTGCGCTTCTGACCGGTCCGGGGCGTCTGTCCTCCTTGCCCCCGAGCAGCCTGTGGTGGGCGCATGGGGACTCGAACCTCGAACCGTTCAGGACGGACGTTTCGGACGGCCCTATCACCTATCCCATCTGGTCTTTCTCTCGCCCCCGGAAGGATTCGAACCTTCGCACACGGTTTAGGAATCTGATTGAGGTTGTCCATCCAGTTCTGGTGAATCGCGTTCTGGCAGGTCAGGTCGGTCCGGAATCCAGACCGCATCGTCCGATCCGCTAAGTATTAGTCGTTTGATTCCCCAGGGATTCCCAAAGCGCCCGTCAGAAACATGTCACCCTCCCGGCCCATCTGGGCAGTCTGACTGGGTGACCGCCACCGTCTTCTGTGCATCTCGCGGCCCTCGGTGCAGCCAAGGTGCCCCTGTGGTCGGTCAGCGCCCGCGGCTCAGTCTTCGACGCCGTCGTGAGGGGGCGGCGAATCGAACGCTCGGGCCTGCGGTCTTCCGGGCTTCCTGGCAGCGTGGCTAGGCCAATTCCCCAGAGATAGCATCTGGGGGTGCAGGGGGCGGCGGCTCCGGGACGCGAAGGGGTGCCATGGCCGAAACGGTAGTGGGGACGTTCCTCTTCACTGACCTCGTTGGCTCCACTGCACTCTCCTCCTCGTTAAGCCCAGAGGGTGCGGACGAGCTTCGCCAGGAGCACTTCAGCCTGTTGAGGGGTGCGCTCTCGGCCACGGGTGGCACCGAGGTGAAGAATCTGGGCGACGGGCTCATGATCACCTTCATGAGCCCCAGTCGGGCCGTGGCCTGCGCCGTGGCAATGCAGCAGGCCGTGGAACGCCGCAACCGGCGGACGGAGACCGGCCTCGCAATTCGGGTTGGCATGGCGACGGGCGAGGCGACCTTGGACGAGGACGACTATTTCGGCGAACCTGTCATCGCGGCCGCCCGACTGTGCGGGCACGCGGATGGCGGGCAGATCCTCGCCACCGAACTCCTCCGGCAACTCGTGGGCCGAAACTCGGCCGCCGAGTTTCGGCCGATCGGTGACCTCGACCTCAAGGGACTGCCAGAACCGATCGCGACCGCCGAGGTGGTCTGGGAGCCGTCAGCCGAATTGGAGCTCGCAGAAGGCGGCGTGCCGCTCCCGATCCGGTTAGCCAAAGCGGCGAGCGGGGGCCTCTTCGGCTTCTCCGGACGCGGACCGGAACTCGACACCCTCGGCGCTGCCCTCAAGCAGGCGGTGGCCGAGCGTCACATCGTCGCCGCACTGGTGGCGGGCGAACCAGGGATGGGCAAGACGAGCCTTGCCGGGCAGGCAGCTCGCCAGGCTCAAGCGAGTGGTGCCGTCGTGCTGTTCGGGGACTGCCCTGATGGCACCAGCGCCCCATACGTGCCATGGCTTTCGGCCTTCACGGAGTGGATGCGGCACGCGCCGCCTGAGCTCCTCTCCGGTCTCACCCCCGTGCACGCGGGTGCGCTCGGTCGCCTGCTAAGAGGTGAGGCCTGGCGACTGCAACCCGGAGAGCCCGCGGCAGCTGACCCCGATAGCGAGCGCTTCTTGTTGATGGAGTCCGTGGTGCGGCTGCTCGAAGCGCTGTCGTCGGCGTCGCCCGCGGTCATTGTGCTCGACGACATGCATTGGGCCGACACTGCGTCCATCGATCTGCTTCGCCACGTGATCGGTACGTCGGCGCCTCTTACCCTCTTGCTCGTGATCACGTACCGGCCAAGCGATCTGTCGCGTCACCATCCGTTGTCTGCGCTGTTGGCCGATCTTCACCGAGAGCATGCGACCTTGCGTATCGAGCTCTCGGGTCTGAGCGACAGCGAGACCGTCGATCTCCTTCAGCGAGCCGCGGGATACGAAATCGACGACGCCGGCGTCGCGTTGGCTCATGCTCTTCGGCGCGAGACGGAGGGCAACCCGTTCTTCGTGGCCGAACTGTTGCGCCACCTCGGTGAGACCGGTGCCATCGCCGCCGACGCCACCGGACGCTACGCCCTGGCGATGGACCTCGATCAGCTGGAGCTGCCACCGAGTGTGCGCGACGTCGTGGTCCGACGCGTGGCTCGCCTTGGTGACCAGCAGATGGCCGCACTGACCGCGGCGTCGGTCATCGGCCGCGAGTTCGACCTGGACCTACTCGCCGACGTCACCGGCGAAGACGTCGACCGCCTGCTCGACCTCATGGACCAGGCTGCCCTGGCGGAAGTGGTGTCCGAGTCCGAAACGGCTGGTGCCTACCGGTTCACGCATGCCCTGATCCAGCACGCGCTCTACCGAGAGTTGAGTGCGGTTCGCCGCCAACGCATGCACTTGCAGGTCGCTCAACTCCTCGAGGCCCGTCCGGCTACGCAGCACGATGTGGCTGGGCTCGCCATGCTGGCCTACCACTACAAAGCAGCGACCCGTCCGGCAGAGTCGTCGAAGGCGATGGAGTACGCACAACGTGCGGGCGACGCCGCCCTTCAGTCCCTGGCGCCGTCCGACGCCGCTTCCTGGTACACACAGGCGCTGGAACTGGCCGAACGGGACGGCCCGGGGGACGCCAGGGCGCGCAGCGATCTCCTGTTGCGCCTCGCGGAAGCCCAGCTTTCGCTCGATCACGCACAGAGCCATGCCACGCTCAAGGAGGCGGGGGCTCTCATCGAGGATCTCGGCGACGAGGAGCTTCTGATCCGCCTCGCGCTGACGAGGATCCCCGCCTGGCGGACGCTCGGCGCTCCGGATCCCGACCTGCTGCGGCTCTATCGTCACGCCCTGGACCACGTCGGCGAATCCAACCGGGCGGTCCGTGCCCGGGTGCGCATGGCCATCGCCGACGAGATGGATCCCAAAGATTGGCGCACGCGCCGGGAGCTCGCCGATCAGGCCCTGGTGGACGCCAAGGCTTCAGGCGACGACGGTGCGCTACTCGACGTCTATTTGAGCCGCGATTTCATGGTGCCCCCCAACGAGGTGCCGAGTGAGGACCATGAGGAGTTGACTCAGATTGCGCTGTCAATCGCCGAAGCCCGAGGTGACCCGGTCGTGCTCTGCAACGTCCTGGGGCAGACCGCAAGCCGCGACTTCGTGTTGGGGGAGGTGGCTCGAGGCAGGGCGCTGATCGGACGGATCGACGAGATGGCGGGTGCGTACGGGCTGCCGGTCATCCGTGCGGCGGCGGCTTCCTACGGCGCCGGCCTGGCCATGCTCGACGGCGACCTGGCCGAGCTCGAGCGGAGGGCGAACCAGCTCGCCGAGCTGGGCTCTCAAGGGTTCTTTGCGGCCTGGGCCACCTACGGCGGTGCCCTGTTCGAGTTGGGTTTGGTCCGTGGACGCCTCGAGGAGTTCGTTTCGCTCTTTGCTGACACACTGGCGGCCGCCTACCCGGCATTCCGCCCGGGACTGGCTACGGCCTACCTCGAGAGCGGCGACGAAGAGGGTGCCCGCCTGCTCTTCGTTGAAGACGCGGCGGACGGCTTCGCTTCCTTTCCACGTGACTCGGTCTGGCTTGGGGCCATGATCCTTTTCGCAGAGGTGGCCGTAGACCTCGCAGACCACGACGCAGCGACGGCCCTCTACCATCGCCTTGCACCGCATGCAGCCCTGCACGCCGCCACTGGCCCGATCTACTACGGCTATGCCGATCGTGCCGTGGGGCGCCTTGCCCTGTTTCTGGGCGATGCGGACGAGGGGGAAGGTCGCCTGCGGCACAGTCTCGACGTGCATCGAGCAACCGGGGCCCGCTACTGGGCGGCGCGCAACGCCATCGACCTTGCAGAGGCTCTACTTCTCGGAGGGAGCGCTACCGACGACAGAGAGACTTCCGCATTGTTGGAGGAGGGGCGGAGCTCGTCGGTATCAGGCGGGTACGACCGCGAGCTCAGGCGCCTTGATCGCCTCACGAAATGAGGACCTCTTCACAAGACACAACGCTCGACTACGGGGGCTCCCGGCACTACAACGATCACGAGCGCGTTCGATCCGCAAGGTTCACATTGGCAATCCAATTGGCAATCCAATTGGCAATCAAATGAGTGCGAGCGAGTAGACGGTCGTGAACCCTCCGGACGGGAGGGTCTCTTCAGGCGCACTGAGGCGAACGTACAAGACGGTCTGGAAAAAATACAAAGATTCCCAAGGGATTCCCACAAGGTTCTGTGTTGAATCTGGAACGACTCAGATCTAGCCTCTGATCTGGTCTTTTGATCTGGTCTTTCTCTGAGCGCCCCCGGAAGGATTCGAACCTTCGCACACGGTTTAGGAAACCGATGCTCTATCCCCTGAGCTACGGGGGCGGGACTTCCGTGTGAACAATCCGCGGGAGGGTCCACGCCATTGGCGTGGTCTCCACGTTAGACGCGGTCAAGGATCCGGCCCTGGCTAGGGTGCTCGGCAATGGGCCACGGCGCGAACGTGGGGCACCACCCCGGCCGGGCGTCATCGTCATCCTCGCCGTGCTGTTCGACAGCGCCA
>Ga0181535_10008343_pt1 | contig 10220 bp, 11 predicted proteins | sample PEATcosm2014_Bin_44_FD_119774 | JGI IMG/M metagenome (GOLD analysis project Ga0181535, IMG submission 119774) | Peatland microbial communities from MTU Mesocosm Facility, Houghton, MI, USA - PEATcosm2014_Bin17_30_metaG | ecosystem: Environmental > Terrestrial > Soil > Wetlands > Peat | place...
AAAATTATTTGCTTTTGTGCTTGTTACGATGCTGGCAATCAGCGCGGCTGCCGCGGCCGAGATCAGGATAGGCGGCCATGAAGTTGGAAGCGAGGATTATGTGGCGGCGAAGGGACTCGGCATCGGTATTATACTTGGCGAGATTGACGGGCTCAGCATAAAGAGCTGGGTAAGCCATGACGACGCCTTTCAGTTCGACATTAATTGGGACCTTTATTACGCTGGATTGGGAGTCGGAGTGGCTTACCTGATCCATAATTTTGAGGCCATACAGGCGGATAACAACAAGTTCCCGCTGTATTTCGGCATAAAGGGATGGGGATCTGTTTACGGAAGCAATGTCGCGGCGGGAATACAGGTGCCTCTTGGAATAGCATGGATACCAAGGACGGCTCCCATAGACGTTTTCGCCCAGATAGAGCCTGGAATAGCGGTCATCCCGGCGATGCGCTTCGCCCCGGGCGGCGGAGTCGGCATCAGGTACTGGTTCAGGTAACAAGAAAAATAGATATATAAAAGGAGGTTCAAAATGCTTTACCTAATAGCTGCGGTTTTGCTGATACTCTGGCTACTCGGGCTGGTAACTTCGTATACCATGGGTGGGTTTATACATATCCTTCTGGTCGTGGCAATAATAGTGGTTCTTATAAGGGTCATCAGAGGGTAAGGGAAACTTAATTCAAACAAAAGGGGAAAAAAGCATGTGTTTTTCGGCAGGAGCGAGCTTTACGGCGGGCGTGCTGCTTACGTTTGTAGGAACTGAAACGATAAAAAAAGTCCACAAACCTTCGCAGATTGTTTTTGCGGGGATCCCGGCGTTCTTTGCCCTGCAGCAATTTTCCGAGGGCGTGTTATGGCTGACAATGAACCATGCGGGATACGCCGCGCTTCAAACGGCCGTCACTTACATCTTTATAGTCATGGCGCAGATAGTCTGGCCCGCAATGATCCCGTTGTCGGTCTTCCTTCTTGAGGAAAACAGGGTCCGGAAAAGGATACTCAAGGCCCTTCTGGGGATCGGGGCCGTCGTTGCCGCATATAATCTGTACATGCTCGTCATTCACGGCATACACGCGGAGATCAGCGGCAGACACCTTGTATATCAGAGCGGCTACCAGGATTCGCTGGGCATGGCGGCGCTGTCGGTTTACCTGGCCGTCACAATCTTGCCCATCTTTGTTTCCGGCATTAAACGGATGTACATACTGGGCATCATAATGGCTGCGGCTTTCGCGGTCTCGGCGTTATTTTACATGCAATGCCTGACATCCGTATGGTGTTTTTTTGCCGCGGTAATCAGTTTTGTGGTTTTTTACATCATCAGGGACGCGCATAAAAAATTCCACATGAGTTCCGCATAGAAAGACCGCGGGAGGAGGTAACATGAACAAACAAAAAACAACGGCAGCAAGCCTGGAAGAACATATAGAAATGCTTTCAAACAAAGACGGCATGGCACGGCAGATGGCGAGAAAGGCGCTGGTTTCCATCGGCGCGACGGCTGTCGCATCGCTTGCCGGGGTGCTGAAAAACTCCCGGGTAGATCAGGCGCGCTGGGAAGCCGCGAAAGCGCTGGGCGATATAGCGGATAAGCGGTCGATACCCGCCCTGGTAGGCGCGCTTGAAGACGGCAACGAGGACGTGGCGTGGCTTGCCGCGGAAGGGCTGAAAAAATTCAAAATAGCCGCATGGCAGGCGTTATTGAATGAACTTATAAATAACGGGGCGGATTCAAATCTGCTGCGGCTTGGCGTACACCATGTTTTATTGGACCAGAAAGAAGAAGGGTATGACGACCTTCTGGCGGCATTAATACAGGCCCTGGAAATAAACACGGCCCCCGAATTGAGGCTTGAAGCGGCACGGGTCATCCTGAAAAAATTGGAATCAGGAGAAAAGAGATCATGACAGTAACGAATGTTCCGCATTTCTGGATGGACAGGTGGGTCAGCGGGGGCATGTGGATATGGACCCTGTGCGGAGCAATACTACTGGTATATATTATTGTAAAGATTTGCGGAAAAAAATAAATTTATATCGGCATTAATTTAATGAATACGGTCTTTATGCCGAAACTATATAAGAGATTATATTTGTCCGGGCCAATAATATCAAACGGAGGTTTTATGAAAGCAAAAGGATTTGCGGTTTTATTGGTTTTTGTATTGATATCTGCCTGTGCTTTTGCATCCGATATTACAAAGGATGCTGCTGGAACGACCGTAAGCGCGTATGCGCCAGACGCCGCGGCGGTATATACGGTGACATTTAAAAAAGACAGCCTTGCAATATCGGATGATTCCGGGAGCAAACGCGATGAGATAATTAAAGCGATCGGCGCCTGCCTTGATAACGGAAAAACACCGTCGATCCGGATAAACGGCTATGCCGACTCGCACGGCACGGTGTTGCATAATATTACTTTGTCCCTGACCAGGGCGGAAGCAATGAGGGATTTTATCCTGGGGCAATACGGGGAGAAGGGTTTAAAAAAGAGTGATTTTTCCGTAAATGGACTGGGAGCGGTTGATTTTGTGGGAGATAATTCGACCGATGAGGGAAGAAGCAAGAACAGAAGGATTGAACTTACGATAACGGGAATGTCCTCAAAGGCAAATGCGGACGCCGTGGCTGTGACGGACGCGCAGGCAAAACAGGAGGATGCAAAGAAAACCGAACCAGCAAAAGAAAATAATGGAGCCGCCGGAAATAACGGCATATGCTGGGGATGTGTCTCCCTCCTTGTGGTTGATGCCGGTCTTGTAGCATACACGGTATATGCCGTAAGCGACCAGTGGAAAGCCGCCGACAACTACAATACAAATTACGGCAAACTTAACAACGCCCAGGGCAGCAACTATGACAAACTTGTTTCCATGAAAAAAACAGTTGACGACAAAAAGACCCCGGTTGTCGTGGGGTCATGCCTTGCGGGCGCGGCAATCGCCTATACCGCGGCGGATTTTTTCTGGCTGCACATAATATTTCCCGCCGATGTCAAAGCAGGACCTGTCATATCCAACGGCTCAATTGCCGGAGTAATGCTGACGGCAAAGGAGGCATTTTAATATGAAAAAGAAAATTATAATATTAATTTTTGTCATAATGTCCGCTTTTATGTGGGTTTTTACGGGATGTAAAAATGTAAAATCACCGACCGCACCACCTGCCATGCCGCAGTTGATATCCCAGGGGATGCCGGTGGCGGCCTCCGATTCTCTTTACAGCGCGGCGGCAAACGCGGTTGACGGAAATTTATCAACAGACTGGGGACCTTCAAACAACTTTCCAAACTGGATATACGTCGACCTGGGAGCCGTCTATAACATATCCGAAGTGATAATTTACTGGTGGGCCTCGCCGGCCACGACTTTTTATGTGCAATCTTCGCCGGACGCTTCGACATGGACGAGTTTTATCACGGCGGCAGGGCCCGGAAACAGCGCTGTGAGCACATTTACCGGGCTGTCGGCGTCGGGAAGGTATGTAAGAATATACGCCACAGACACGGATGGAGCCCCGGGCGGGATTTCCATTTACGAGTTCCAGGTTTATGGTTTGCATTAAGTCATGAACAGGGAACAGGACGGCGGGTTTTATGAGACCGATTACAAGCGCGGCTCCTGCGCCTGCCGCGACAGGGCAAAATCAGGTGAATGCAAAGGGTAAAATGATTTACATAAGCCTGTTAAAAACAAATCCTTATTAAATCTATAATAATTAATTTTTAACACTTTCCTAACCGCCGCAGGTGATATTATTCCCGTTTGGTGTAATAACACAAACGGGAGGTTGAAATGAAAAAAAAGATTGTTGTAACTGTATTAATTGCGCTTATTGCGGCGGTTCTCATCTCGTGCACCGGGAGTAAGGGGCCTGCCGGACCGGCCGGGAGCCAGATCGGCACTGTTCAGTTCCAGGACAATGTATTTCCAAATTCATCATATAGCGGAGAATCCGATACCACAATTATGTCGGCTTATCCAGCAAACAAATATTACGGCAATGTGGAAACAATATCCGGTTTCTGGGGCGGGAACAATATAGAAAGATCCCTTCTGACATTCGATCTCACAAACACGCTTCCCTACGGCGCCGCGGTAAAGGACGCGTACCTGACCATATGCGTGCAGACAATTGACGGCAACGGGACAAATGTGGAGGTTCACGCGTTAACATCGTCATGGACGCCTTCCAATACTACATGGAATTCCAGAAATACAGCCACCGCATGGCTTGCCCCCGGCGGGGATTTCCAGGCCGCCATTTCCGGCGGGCCGATTGCGGTCACAACCGCGCCTTCAAGCGCCGTGTATTATACTTTTGCACTGCCTCCGGCGCTGGTACAGGGATGGATAAACACTCCTTCCTCAAATTACGGCCTTATGATAAAGGCGACAGACGAGACATATAACGGCAATATCGTCATATACTCGGGGTTGAACGGGATATCGACAAATTACGGCCCGAAGCTGACCGTATATTACACTGAGAATTAGGCAAAGGGGGAAAAGAATGAAAAAATTATATTACGCTTTTGCGCTTCTGATAACGGCTCTTTTGTTTATGTCCTGCACAAAAGGGGCAACCGGCCCCGCGGGCGCGGACGCTTCCGCCGGATTAATTAAGGCCTCTTTTGTCCAGGGAGTGCTGCCGGACGCGTCATATTCCGGGGAGAGCGATACACGCATATATAACGCCGCGGCAGCCGAAAATTACGGGACATGCTCGGACACCGTTGTTGGCATTTCAAACGGCGTATGGAGGGGGCTGATTAAATTTGGTTCAATAAGCACATATATACCCTCAAATGCCACAATAAACAAGGCCGAGCTGAGGCTGTATGTCTATAATATTGCCGGAAACCCTTCGGCGAAAGTTTACGGCGCGACAAAAAGCTGGACAGAAGGAACGGGCGGATGCGGAGGCAATTCCTCCACGGGCGCTTCATGGAATTATTATTCCTATCCAACTGTATGGCAAAACCCGGGCGGTGATTATAGCCTATCTCCCGCAAGCCCTGACGTGCAAATAACAACTACGGGCCAGTATTATACTTTTGAGGTGCCCGTATCGCTTGTCCAGTCGTGGCTGTCCGGCGAATCAAATAATCTCGGCCTGCTTGTCATGGCGGACGACGAGACTTCGGGGGTCACAAAATATTTTGCCTACAATAACAAGGAAGCAGGCAGCCCAATGCCGGAACTTGATGTTTATTATACACTCAATTAAAGAGGGGGAAAAATGAAAAAACATATCGCGCTTATTGCAGCCGTATCTGTAATGTTCCTGACAGCTTCATGCTCCTCAAACAAGGGGCCCGCGGGCCCAGCGGGGGGTTCTGAAGCCACGGCAATATTTATGTACGGTGAATACCCGTCAAATGCTTATACTGCCGCCGCGACAGCGCCGATCGTAAGCAATACATACGCAAATGATAATTATATTACAAGCACCACCGGCTGGATCGGATATGATACTGTCAACGCGAGGACGCTGATAAGTTTTGATGTTTCATCAATAGTGCCCGCCGGCGTGACGATAAACAGCGCCAAACTCATGATATATGTTTATAGCGCGACAACAACCGCTCCGATGACAGTTGGCGCGTACAGCGTGCTGAAAAACTGGACCGGGACGGGCGCGACATGGATGGATTACAACGCATCCCCGTCCACATGGACCACGCCCGGAGGAGATTATAATGCCACACCCGTCGGGACAGTTGTTGTGCCATCAACAGGAACCAATGTATATTATACAATTTCACTTCCGACTTCGCTTGTCCAGAACTGGCTGGTTAACCCTTCGCAGAATTACGGGCTCATACTGAAAAGCACGGTTGAAACAGCAGGTGTGGGGGTGCTTGATATAAATACAAACGCGGCAGGCGAAGGGACAAGGCCGGAACTTATAGTTAATTATTCATTATAAGCAGCGCGGCAGGCCGCTTATCTAATTAAAAAAGCGTCTTGAACTTTTCATAATGTCATTGTATCATCTTCTCCATGACGGGAAAGCCCGTAAGGAGAATTTATTTGAATAAAATCACGGCCGTTATCCTTGCAGCCGGCAGGGGCACAAGGATGAATTCGGATAAAACAAAGGTTCTGCACGAAGTCGCTGGAAAACCCATGCTCTCATATGTCATCAACGCCTGTAATGAAGCCGGTATTAAGGATATTGTCATTATAGCCGGCGCCAATTATCCGCAGCTTAAGGAATTTACCCGGAAAAATTACGCCGGTAAAGCAATAAAGTACGCCATTCAGGAAAAACAACTCGGCACCGCGCACGCGGTCTCAACTGCCCTTAACTCCGGCATACCTCTCGGGGAGGCTGTTTTGATATTAAGCGGCGATGTCCCCATGATAAACCCTGGTACGCTAAAAACCCTTATCAGGGAGTTTACAAAAGGCGCGGCGGGTGGTATAATCTGCACCTCAATAGTAAGGGATTCTTCAGGTTATGGAAGAATAGTAAAGAATAACGCCGGCCATATAATAAGGATAGTCGAGGAAAAAGACGCGTCAGCCGCGGAAAGATCCATAAATGAGATAAACAGCGGGATATATATATTCGGGACAAAAAGCCTTAAAAAATATATAAAAATGGTGAAAAAAAACCCGGTAAAGAAAGAGTATTACCTGACCGATATCGCTGGAATAATGGCGGAAAATGGCGTAAACATAGGCGCAATGCCTATCGACCACGCCGAGGCCGCCGGAATAAACGACAGGGTGCAGCTGATGGAAATGAACGGTATCAAGAATAAAAAAACTCTTGAAAAACTTGCGGGAAATGGTATAACTATATCCGATTTTGGCACGGTGTTTATTGATGAAAACGTCATCATAGGCAGGGATACGGTCATTCACCCTTTTACCGTCATCCGCGGTAAAACCCGCATCGGCAGCGGTTGCTCCATAGGGCCGTTCGCCCACATCAGGCCCGGGACCGACATCGGGGATTTTTGCAAGATAGGGAATTACGTTGAGATAAAAAAATCAAGGATAGGCAGCCACACCAACGTGGCCCATTTGAGCTATATAGGCGACTCGGAGATCGGCCGCAACGTCAACATAGGGGCCGGGACCATCACCTGCAATTATGACGGCCATAAAAAGAACAGGACAGTGATAGGCGATAATGTTTTTGTGGGGAGCGACACCAAATTTGTCGCGCCGGTAACAGTGGGCGATAATACTGTAATAGCGGCCGGGTCTGTTATAACGGAGGATGTGCCTTCCGGGGCCCTTGCAATTGCCAGGGCCAGGCAGGTAAATAAAGAAAAATGGCAAAACAGGAGAAAAACATGATTATTTTTTCCGGAAATTCTAACTTAAAGCTGGCATCCGCGGTGGCGTCCAGCATCGGATTGAAGCTCGGAGACGCGCTTGTCGGCAAATTCCCGGAAGGTGAAGTACGCATAAAGATAAACGAAAACGTCCGCGGCAAGGATGTTTTTGTCATGCAGTCGACGTGCGCGCCGACGAACGACAATTTGATGGAAATGCTCGCCATGATAGACGCGCTTAAAAGGGCGTCGGCGAAAAGGATAACGGCGGTCCTGCCGTTTTACGGATACGCCAGACAGGACAGGAAGGACCAGCCGCGCGTGCCGATTACGGCAAAGCTCGTGGCCAACCTTTTGACGACGGCGGGGGCCAACAGGGTGCTGACCATGGACCTTCACGCGGGGCAGATACAGGGGTTCTTTGACATCCCGGTGGACCATCTTCTGGCGGCGCCGGTCTTCATAAATTATTTCAAGAAGAAAAAATTAAAGAACATGATAATATCGACATCGGACATCGGCGGAATCAAACTTGCCTGGTATTTCGCGGAGAGGCTCAACACCGAGCTGGTAATAGTGGATAAAAAGAGGAGCGGCCCCGAATCCGTCGAGGCAATGCATCTCATAGGCGACGTAAAGGGCAAGGACGTCATCATACCGGACGACATGATAGCCACGGGCGGCACGCTCGTCCAGGCGGCAAAATTTTTAAAGGCCAAAGGCGCGCGCGACATATACGCCTGCATGACCCACGGGCTTTTTTCCGGCACCGCGGTGGAAAAAATATCCGAGTCGCCCATAGAGGAAGTCGTCGTGACCGATACGATACCGCAGGACGCGAGAAAAGAAGTAAAGAAGATAAAAGTGCTTTCCGTGGCCGAACTTTTCGGCGAGGCAATCGTAAGGATACACGAGGAAAAGACCATCAGCCAGCTTTTTAAATAGCAATCACAGGGCCGTTTTTGGCCCGTGAATATCGGGGATCCGCACACTACGGGCATATTTGGCGAGCCCGCGGGTGGGGACCGCGGAAAGAAAAACAGGACAGCGAACGTTGTCAATTGTGCAGGAGGAAGGAAATGGAAAAGGTAGTATTGGACGCAGTAAGCAGGACGGGAAAGGCGGAAGGGAGAAAGATGAAAAAAGACGGGAAGATTCCGGCGGTAGTTTACGGCAAGGAAACCAAATCAATGCCCATCGAGATCAAGATCAGGGACATTGAAAAGACGGTCAAGCACCTCTCGGAGGGGACGCTTCTCATAACCCTGAAGCTTACCGGCAACGGAATGAACGAGGAAAAGATCGTGGTCATACAGGAGGTCCAGAGGGACCCCAAGACCGACGAGATAATCCATGCCGATTTCAAGCAGATATCCGAAAAGGAAAAATCTATATTCAAGGTGCCGGTATTCTCGACGGGCCTCGCGGAAGGCGTGAAGATCGGCGGAGTCCTCGAGTTCATAACCAGGGAAATACAGGTAAGGTGCCTGCCAAAGGACCTTCCCCAGAAGTTCGAGATGGACGTAACGAACCTCATGATAGGCAACGACTTCACCGTGGAGGACATAAAGGTTCCGGAGGGCGTGGAAATAATGACCGGAAAAGACAAGGTCGTATTCACGGTCGTTTCACACAAGATAGAGGAAGAGCCGAAACCGGGCGAAGCAGGAGCGGTGGAAGCAACTGCCGAAGGGGCGCAGCCGGAGCTAATCAAGAAGGAAAGGGCCGCCGGAGAAGAGGGAGCCGAAGGAGAGGCTGCTGCGGCGCCTGCAAAGGGAGCGGCACCTGCGAAAGAAGAGAAAAAAGAAGGAAAGAAAAAATAAGGACAATTTCACAATACAAAGGCCCGCGGCAGAAGCCGCGGGCCTTTTTTTATGGCATTGTTCCGGTATTGGCCGGGGCATGGCAGGCGGGGCTTTTTTTATCCAATCGAGCAGCTTTGGTCGTTGCCGGATGACACGGTAAAAGTGGTTATGAGGCTTCACGCAGCTTAATTGACACATAAATGTATCATATGGAGATTGGCAAAAAAAAATTCCCGCCTGCCATTTATTGGTTTTATTCCCTGTAGGGGCGGACTTAAGGCGGCATTGCGAACATAGTGAGCAAAATATAATTAAGAAACAAACATCTCGTCTCGCCGAAAAGTTTCATCCGGCATATGGCGGCCCGGTATTTGCCAGGGTATGGCAGGCGGGCCTTTTTTTACGGCACCGCCGTCCGCAGTTTATCTTGAGGTGGACTGGAAGAAAGAACATTGAAATTATAGTTTTACCTTTGCTTGATTTTACACAGTAGTAGTTGTTGGACGGACAGGCCGAAAAAAAGCCCCGCCTGCCATGACATCGATGACACCACACCCATATTCTCGTAGAGCCGCTGCCCATGTCCGTTGAGGCTTCAGCGAAAACGGATTGCTGCGGCTCAGGGCATGGCGAGTGGTTATGAGGCTTCACGCAGCTTAATTGACACATAAATGTATCATATGGCGATTGGCAAAAAAAAGCCCCGCCTGCCATTTATTGGTTTTATTCCCTGTAGGGGCGGACTTAAGGCGGCATTGCGAACATAGTGAGCAAAATATAATTAAGAAACAAACATCTCGCCTCGCCGAAAAGTTTCATCCGGCATATGGCGGCCCGGTATTTGCCAGGGCATGGCAGTCGGGCCTTTTTTTACGGCACTGCCGTCCGCAGTTTATCTTGAGATGGACTTGGAAGAAAGAACCTTTAAATTATAGTTTTACCTGTGCTTGATCAACGCAGTGGTTATTGTTGGACGGACAGGCCGAAAAAAAGCTCCGCCTGCCATTACATCAATTAGACCCCACCCCCCCCCAATCGCACCCAATAATCAACGTACAACCCCGCGCTTCTTTCTATAACACGGAAATTCTAAAAAAACAACAAAATGATTTTATGAA
>Ga0181535_10008345_pt1 | contig 10219 bp, 4 predicted proteins | sample PEATcosm2014_Bin_44_FD_119774 | JGI IMG/M metagenome (GOLD analysis project Ga0181535, IMG submission 119774) | Peatland microbial communities from MTU Mesocosm Facility, Houghton, MI, USA - PEATcosm2014_Bin17_30_metaG | ecosystem: Environmental > Terrestrial > Soil > Wetlands > Peat | place...
ACAATGCGAAGCAGAATTTGTCGAGGAACTCGTCGAGCTTATGCCCGGCGTCGACGCGGTCGTAAGTTTGGCTTGCGGTATCGGCGTTCAGGCTGTAGCTGATCGCTTCCAGAAGGTGGCGGTTTTTCCGGGCGTGAACACTTCGGCGCTGACGATCCGCGAGGAGCCCGGTCTCTGGGCGACGAGATGCGAAGCCTGCGGCGATTGCGTGCTCGGTGAAACATTCGGAATATGTCCCATATCCCGCTGCGCCAAGAGTCTCATGAACGGTCCCTGTGGCGGCACAAGAAATGACGGCAAGTGTGAGGTCAATCCCGACGTGGATTGCGCTTGGACGCTCATCGTAGATCGCGCCGAAGCGCGCGGTGCACTCAAGTCGTTGATGGAAGTCAGGAAGACAAAGAACTGGTCTAATTCCAGACATGGCGGAACCAAACGGGTGCTGCGGGAGGATCTGAGAGTATGAGCGTGCGAGTAGGAAGCAATTTGGAGAAAGTACTTGCGGCGGGGCAGTTTGCGGTAACCGTCGAAATCGGTCCGCCTCGTGGTCCAGATCCGGCCGAGGTGCGGAAGAAGGCGGGCTTTATTCGCGGGATAGGGGACGCATGTAACGTCACAGACAATCAGACGGCAGTCGTTCGCATGTCCAGCATAGCGGCGGCGAAGATACTGCTCGATGAAGGGATTGAGCCGGTAATGCAGATGACGTGCCGCGATAGAAACCGCATTGCGATGCAGTCGGATCTGCTCGGTGCCTGGGCGCTCGGCATTCGCAATTGCCTTTGTATTTCCGGCGATCACCAGAAGGCCGGTGCCGGTGGCAAACTCAAAGGTCATCCAGGTGCGAAGAACGTCTACGACATAGATTCGATTCAGCTTATTTCCGTTGTAAAGGGGCTGAGTGAAAATGCCGTCCAGGAAGGCGGAGATACGATCAGCCAGGCGGCACCTTTCTTCATCGGTGCGGCATGGACGCCGTTCGGAACGCCTGAGAAGTTCAGAGTCATGCGTCTCGCGAAGAAGATTGCGGCGGGTGCAAATTTCATCCAGACACAGGCGGTTTACGACGTTCCGCACTTTACCGAATCCATGCGAAAGGCCCGCGAAATGGGGCTTACGGAACAAGCCGCCATACTGGCTGGCGTCATACTTCCTCGTTCCGCCGGAATGCTCAAATACATGAAGGCTAACGTACCGGGTGTTGACGTTCCAGACGCCATGATCGAGAGGATGAAGTCATCGAAAGATCCAAAGGCGGAAGGCGTCAAGATTGCCGTTGAACTTATCCAGGCACTGAAGGCCATTCCTGGCCTGCGCGGCGTTCATTTGCAGGCGATTGAGGCGGAAGAAGCGTTGCCGGAGGTTGCAAAGGCGGCAGGTTTGTTCCCCAGACCCAGTCTCGGCTGATCTCAGGAGATGAAATGTCTGTAAAATATCACGTTGGTATAAAGGATGCGCCGCCGGTTTTCATACCGGTGTCGAAACTCAGCGTAATGGAGATTGAGGGTTGTCTCGGCTGCGTCGAGTGCGTCAAACGCGAGGCCTGCGTATATGACGTTTACAAGAAGCGCAAGTACGACCCTGTCCAGATCGGTGATACGGCATACATGACATGCGTCAGTTGCATGCGTTGTGTTCAAGGCTGCAAAAAGAACATTCTCTCTCGGGTTCGCAATCCGCAGTTCGACGCCATCGGCGACGAGTACTGGACTGCGGATATCCTCAACAGCATCTGGAAACAATCCGAGACAGGGAAGATTCCTGTCTCCGGCGCAGGATATCGTGGGCCGTTCGCTGGGCTCGGTTTCGATCAAATGTGGACTGACATGTCCGAAATCGTCCGTCCCACACGAGACGGCATTCATGGACGCGAATACATCAGCACCGTGATAGACTTGGGGCGGCATCCGATAGCGCTCGAATTCGACAAAGCCGGCAAACTGCTTACAGACGTTCCGCCTTTTGTTGAACTCCCGATCCCGTTTGTGCTGGATGTTCCGAATCTGCCGTTCTTCGCTGATTCAGCTAAAAAGGCAGTTGCAGAGGCCGCCGGACGTCTGCACACGTTCATGGTTTCCTCATTTGAGGATGCCACAGGACCGTTGGCTGCTTTCAAGAAGCATCTCATTGTGCGGTTCGATACGAGAGTAAACGATGTCGCGAAACTCAACGGTTTTGCGATTGTTGAGATTACCTATTCGCAAGACATCGGAAGCGTCGTGCAGAAGATCAAGTCCGCTTGCCCCGGCACAGTGATTTCAGTCAGGATTCCTCTCGACGAGAATTCGGTTAAGCGCGCCATTGAGTTGGCCGCCGGTTGTGCAGAGATACTTCACTTCGAAGCAAGTCGTCACGGCAACAGGACGGGAAACGCAGATGGACGATTCGTCACCGAATTGATGAAGGAAGTGCATTTCAAGCTGCTGGCTGAAGGAACCCGGGATCAGCTCGCGATTCTGGTAACTGGCGGAATCGCAATGGCGGAACACGTACCGAAAGTCATTGCGTGCGGCGCTGACGGTGTTGGTATTGATCTGGCTCTTGCAGCGGCGCTTGGATGCAGGCTCTGCAAGGATTGCGGTGAAAGACGTGTGTGTCCAGTTGGTATCGATGGCGTTTCGACGACTTGGGGCGTGAAACGCATAGTTAATCTTATGGCCGCATGGCATTCGCAATTGATTGAGGTCATGGGCGCAATGGGCATACGGGAAGTCCGTCGCCTGCGCGGCGAACTTGGCCGCGTCATGTTCTTCGAAGATCTGGAGCGGGACAGTTTCAGTCCGATCTTCGGTCGCAGATGTATCTCGCTTGCTGATTCAGTAGCGGCCAGCAAGAAGGAAGAGACGGATTCCGCGAAAACCGCGGCGTTAGCGCCAGAATTGCCGACGCACAAAGAGTATCCGCCGGCAAAGAAGCTCGTTACCAAATGCCCGTCGCGATTCCGAAACGCTTTCGGCAAGTACAAGGTTGTGCGCACATCAGCCTGCGTTGCTTGCGGCAAGTGCGTGGAAGTGTGCGCTTACGGCGTGCATCGCATGTCCGGAAAGAAGATGCTCGCTCCAAAATCGCACTTGTGCGTGGGTGCTGATGTTTGCAAAAAGGCGGGCGCGTTTTGCGTAGATCACTGCAAAGCAGGCGCAATTCGCGTAGGAGCCGATCCGCAGTGGAAGACTTTTGGTGATCCTCGCTGGACAGCTGATCTGCTGGTCAGTACCTGGAAACAGGCCGAGACGGGACAGCCGACGTCCGGCGGTTTCGAATCGAAGACCGGCGCGTCTGGTGGCGGGTTTGATAGAATGGCCTTTGTTTTCCCGGACCGTGCGCCTAATGCAGATTTCAGACCTGAAGATGTGGATCTCAGCGTCTCGCTCAATAAGCGGGGCGATGATCGGCCAGACGTAAAGATAGGCATTCCATTCTACGGCGGCGGTATGAGTTTCGGATCCGTCAGCCTTGCAACGATTGTTGCCAGGGCGAGGGCCTACAAGGCATTCAACTCGTTCACTTGTACCGGTGAAGGCGGCTATCCAGACGAGCTGAAGAAGTATGACGATCACGTCATCACCCAGGTTGCGACAGGCCTTTTCGGCGTGAAAGAAGAGACTATACAAAGAGTTCGTATAGTCGAATTCAAGTACGCGCAGGGAGCAAAGCCGGGACTGGGCGGACATTTGCTTGGCGACAAGGTCACTCCCGCAGTGGCGAGAATGAGAGAGACAGTTGTTGGTAATGCGCTATTCTCACCGTTCCCGTTCCATTCGGTGTATTCCGTCGAAGATCACAAGAAGCATGTGGACTGGATCAAAGCCGTCAACCCCAAGACTCTGGTGTCGGTCAAAGTTTCCGGAGCAAGCGACGTGGACATGGTGGCGGTCGGCAGTTTCTTTGCCGGAGCGCACATCGCGCATCTTGATGGCAGCTACGGCGGGACCGGCGCGGCGCCGGACATCGCGAAGAAGAACATCGCGATGCCGATCGAATATGCTGTTCCGAAGGTCCATCGCTTCCTCACAAACGAAGGTATCCGCGACCAGTTGACGGTGGTCGCATCTGGCGGATTGCGGTCCGCCTGGGATGTGGCGAAAGCCATAGCTCTTGGCGCTGACGCTGTTGTCATCGGAACTGCAGAGGTTGTGGCTCTGGAATGCATACGCTGCGGTGCTTGCGAAAGCGGACGTGGCTGCCCGAGAGGTATCGCCACGACGGACCCCGAGCTTTCGAAACTGTACAACGAAGACTGGGCTACTCAGCGTCTGACAAACCTCTTCCATTCGTGGGCTATTCAACTCCAGCACATACTGTGGCGCTTGGGGATGAAGAGCGTCAAGGAACTGGTGGGTCGTTCCGATTTGTTGATACATCTGGATTACGAAAGAGAAGCCGAAAAAGTTCCACGCAATTAGCCATACGGCGGAGAAGAAATGACTACGCATCAGATTGCAATGCAGATGATAGAATCGAGAAAGCGGCAGTTTACCAGCATGCCGCCGATGATAACCGATCCGGTGGGCGAGGGCGGATGCGGGGTGGTTGGGTTTGCGGCAAGCGTGCCCGTTGGCGGGCGCCACATTTTTACGCCGTCCATCCAGATGCACAACCGGGGGAACGGCAAGGGAGGCGGCATTGCTGCGGCAGGGCTTGTGCCAAAGGAAATGGGCGTTGATGCCGGCACTCTTCGTGACGATTACCTTCTGCAGATCGCGCTTCTGGATTCGGCAGTGGAATCGCGCGTGGAAGCTTCACACATTTCCAACAACTTCAGGATCGATCATCGCGAGAAACTCAAGCCGGTTTGCGACTACCGCGACATCGGGCTGGAAGTGCGTCCTCCGGATATCATCCGGTATTTCGTGAGGGTAAAGGACGATGTTCTCGATGCTTTTGCTGCCACAAATGGCCTGAAAGATGTGCCTCGGCGCGCAGTGGAGGACGAGTTTGTCTATCGTAACTCCTTCGCGATAAACTCGGCATACTACTCGTCGCTTGGCGAGAAGCAGGCATTTGTGCTTTCGCACGCGCGGGACTTGATGATTCTGAAGATCGTCGGATATGCCGAGCAGGTCGTGCAGTACTACGGGATGGACGATGTCAAGGCCCACGTCTGGATCGCGCACCAGAGATATCCGACAAAGGGAAGAGTCTGGCATCCGGCCGGCGCGCATCCGTTCATTGGAATGAACGAGGCACTGGTTCATAACGGCGATTTTGCCAACTACTACAGCATCTCGGAATATCTCCGGCAGCATAATATCTCGCCGCAGTTCCTGACCGACACCGAGGTCTCCGTGCTTCTTTACGATCTGTTGCACAGAACCTACGGCTATCCACTGGAATATGTGATCGAGGCCATGGCGCCGACGACTGAACTCGATTTCGAACGTTTGCCTGAGGAAAAGAAAAAGATCTACAGGTCCATTCAGGCCTCGCATATGCACGGTTCGCCGGATGGTCCGTGGTTCTTTATCATTGCGAGCAGCGATCCGGACAAGAGCAAGATCCAATTGATGGGTATAACCGATACCGCCATGCTCAGGCCGCAGGTGTTTGCGCTGCAGGAGGGCGATGTTTCCATAGGGCTCATAGCTTCCGAGAAGCAGGCTATTGATGCAACTCTTCGTTCATTGATGAAAGACGACGCCAGATTCCGTCCAATAGCTGACCGCTACTGGAATGCGCGCGGAGGCAGTTCCACCGACGGGGGTTCATTTATCTTTACAGTGAACGGGAACAACGGACATTCCACGCTCGAGTGCGCAGACAAGTTCGGCAAGCCGATAGCATGTCCCAAGGGCAAGTGGGCTATTGATTTAAAAACCAAACCTGCAATGCCCAAGAACGGCGGTCACGATGTCGCCGCGGAAATAGCGCGTTCCTCGACATCGGGTTCACACGAGGAAGTCGTGGCGTTTATCGCGCGTTATCTTCCTGCATGGGAAATCAACGATCTGCGCTGGTTCGTGGAAGAGATCGTCAAGGTTTCCAAGAGCGGCGACAAGTGCTTCAAGTGGGCGCTCGACACGCTCGCGCTGCTCAATGACAGGCGCTACGATTTTGGCGAAACGAAACGCAGCGTTGCGCTCCAGATCATCCGGGGCGGTATCACCTCGATACTTGGAGAGGTTCCTCTGGTGACAGCGAAAGCGCACGGTGCCATCCAGCGAGTAGATCTTGCCACGCGCGACAGTTTGTCCGCGCCGAAAAGCGCCGAAGGCATTCTTGTTGTTTATGCCGCCGAGTTCCCGATGGAAGGCACCGGCTGCATGTCGGAATTACTGGTGAAAGCCCATAAGCTCGGGTGGAAGAAGTTTGCAGTTTACGGAATGTGCGGGCAGCGCTTCCTGGGCTGTGGTATCGGGCCCGGCAGTGAAGGCGTGCGCATGGACGCGTTCGGGGATTCCGGCGATTATCTTGCGTCGGGCATTGACGGCATGGAGATTCACGTTCACGACAGCGGGCAGGACCAGCTGGGGCAGATTCTCAAGAGCGGCAAGTTGGTCATCTACGGGGACGTGGGACAGACTTTCATGTATGGCGCAAAAGGCGGCGAGGTCTATATAATGGGCAACGCGGCAGGGCGACCTCTCATCAACGCCGCGGGTAAACCCAGGGTCGTAATCAACGGCACTTGCCTCGATTATCTGGCTGAATCGTTCATGGCTGGCGATCCGCTCAATGGCGGCGGATTTGTGATTCTTAACGGCATCAGCTTTGACGAGAAGGGCCGCGTGCAGGAACAGGACGCGCCATATCCGGGCTCCAATCTTTTCTCTCTGGCGTCGGGAGGCGCTATTTATGTGCGCGATCCCCATCGCAAGCTTGTTGCCGAGCAGTTGAACGGCGGCGAATTTGGTCCGGTGACCAAGCGCGATTGGGACCTCATTCTCCCATATCTGCAGACGAACGAGAAATATTTCGGAATCTCCATCGAACGCGATCTTCTCACGGTGGGCGGAACCAAGATGTCGTTTCATGAGGTCTATCGAAAAGTTCACCCAATCAAGGTTGCCAAGCTCGCCAAAGAAGAAGTGCCGGAGTAGGTTCCCGATACAAATTGGCATTGGAGCAATGCCGACAACGTGTTGACATACTTCTATTACCACCGTAAAATTCTGCGATGAAGAAAGGAATGACATTCGACAAGATCGTAGGGTTGACCGATGGGTTGTCTTTGTCGCAAAAGGAGTCCCTAGTTGAGATACTCTCCAAGCGGGTGATGGAACAACGACGTACGGCCTTGCGCAAGGATATTCGGGATGCAAACCGCGAGTTCAGGGCCGGACGATGTCGTGTGGTAACCCCAGACGAACTCATGCAGGAGATAGTTGGGTGAGCTTGGCGCTCATTCGCAGCACAGCTTTTGTAAGAGTCGCCCGCAAACACCTGCGCCGCCATCCAGACCATTCCGCGGACTTGTTCGAAGCTTTTGCTCAATTGAGGGATGATCCCTTCCATCCTTCTCTCCGTACACACAAAGTGACGGGCGTGTTGGCTGGCTCCTGGGCATGCAGCGTCGGTTACGATCTTCGTGTCATCTTTAGAATCGTCAAACACGCCGGCAAGTTGGCCATCGTATTGCAGAGCGTTGGGACACACGACGAGGTTTACTGATTGTCATGTTCCCATCTCTATGGTTTCATTCTTGCCTTCCGATCCCGATCATTGCACACTTTTTGTCAAATTTACGCGTGAGGGCAGACGTTACAAAAAGGCGAATATGAGAGTATGATTGCCAGAGGACTATACGATCCGGCAAATGAGCATGACGCTTGCGGCGTGGGCTTCGTCGCCAACATAGACGGTAGGAAATCCCATGCTATCGTCGAACGCGGCATCGAGGTGCTGAGAAACCTGCTGCACCGCGGCGCAATCGGCGCTGACATGAACACCGGGGATGGAGCGGGCATTCTTTTTCAGATACCCGATGCTTTTCTCCGCGTTGAATGCGAAAAGCTCGGAATCCGGCTGCCAGCTGCCGGACGCTATGGTGTAGGCATGATATTCCTGCCGCGCTCAGCCACAAGTAGGGACGACTGCCGGGCCATTCTGGAAAAGACGGTCGAGAGCGAAGGACTCAAGCTGCTTGGCTGGCGCGAAGTTCCAACCGATGGGAGCGTCCTCGGCGTCAAAGCCCGGAACGAGCAGCCTGTGATTATGCAGTGCTTCATTGACGGCGGCAAACTCGGCAGTTCTGAGCTGGAACGGAAACTCTATATCGTCAGAAAACAGGCCCAAAATCTGACGGCTGCCCCCACAAGCCCGGACGATCCATTCTATGTGCCGAGCCTGTCGTGCCGGACGATTGTCTACAAAGGCCTTATGATGGCCACACAGGTCACCGGATTTTATCCGGATCTGACGTCGCCGCTTCTCGAAAGCGCAGTGGCGGTGATTCACCAGCGGTACAGCACGAACACGTTTCCTTCCTGGCGGCTGGCGCAACCGTTCCGCTACCTGGCACACAATGGCGAGATTAATACTTTACGAGGAAACATCAATTGGATGAAATGCCGTGAACGCAATCTCAAATCGGAACTGTTCGGCGACAAAATCGGCAGGATACTGCCGGTGCTCGAAGAGGGCGGCAGCGATTCGGCGTGTCTCGACAACGCGCTTGAGCTTCTTGTGTCGGGCGGGAGATCAATCCAGCATGCAATGATGATGCTGGTTCCGCAGGCATGGGGGGCAAAGTATCCGATGGGCCCGGACCTGCGCGGGTTCTTCAGGTATCACGCGGGCCTCATGGAGCCATGGGATGGCCCTGCGGCGGTGGCCTTCACTGACGGGAATCATGTTGGGGCAATGCTGGATCGCAATGGCCTGCGACCAGCGCGCTACACGATAACAACAGATGGCTTCATCGTCTTCGCGTCAGAGACCGGAGTGTTGAACATTCCAGCTTCAGAGATAAAGGAAAAGGGCGCTTTGGGGCCGGGTCAAATGATCCTGCTCGATCTGAATGCGCATCGTGTGATCAAGGATGGCGAGATCAAGATGCAGCTTTCACGAATGCAGCCGTATCGCCGCTGGGTAGAGGAAAACAAGATAGAAGTACACGGCTTCTTCGATGCCATATCGCCTTTGGAACCAAACACAGGGACCCTGTATTTCCGCGAGAAGCTGTTCGGATACACTCGGGAGGATCAGCAAATAATTCTTGAGCCAATGGCGTCGAAAGGTAGCGAGCCGGTGGGTTCGATGGGTTCCGATCAACCGCTGGCCGTGCTTTCGGAGAAGCCGCAACTGCTATACTGGTATTTCAAACAGATGTTCGCGCAGGTGACGAATCCGCCAATTGACCCCATTCGCGAGGAACTCGTCATGTCGTTGATGACTTTTCTCGGCATATCGGACGATATTCTGTCGGAATCACCCCAGCATGCGCGCTTGATCCAGTTGCGTCATCCGATCCTGTCCAATGAGGATTTTGAGCGCATGAAAACCCTGAATATGGCCGATTTCAAGTGCGAGACTCTGGATATGAGATTTCCAGAAGGCGGCTCGGGGGCGGAACTGGAAAAGGCGATTACCGATTTATGCGAAAAGGCCGAAACTTGCGTGGCGAGTGGAGTGAAGCTGCTCATTTTGAGTGACCGCAATCTACCGGCAGATACGACACCGATACCGGCCCTCCTCGCGGTTTCGGCGGTCAACAAGCATTTGATGCAAAAGCAGATGCGCACCAGCTCCGCAATAATCGTGGAAACGGGCGAGGCCCGCGAGGTGATGCACATGGCGCTTCTGCTTGGTTTCGGGGCATCGGCGATCAATCCGTACCTCGCATACGAGGTGATCGCGAAGATGGCGCTCAACAAGGAGCTGACCGCAAATATTGGCGTGACCAACGCCATGGAGAACTACGTTAAGGCTTTGTGCAAGGGGTTGCTGAAGATCATGTCCAAGTCGGGAATCTCGACTCTGCGAAGCTACCGCAATGCGCAGGTTTTCGAGGCCATTGGACTGGATGGCGATCTTGTGCGTAAATACTTTGAAGGCACTGCCTCAAGAATCGGTGGGATCGGATTGAATGAAATAGCGGCGGAGGCAAACGAACGGCACAAGCTGGCGCGCGAACCGTTATATGGCGGCGCTCCAATTCTGCCCAGCGGAGGCCAATACAAGTATCGCGCTGACGGGGAGCGTCATCTCTGGAGTCCGGAAAGCATAAGTGCATTGCAATTGGCTGTGCGAACGGGCGACAGCTCCGCATATCGCCGATACG
>Ga0181535_10008347_pt1 | contig 10218 bp, 7 predicted proteins | sample PEATcosm2014_Bin_44_FD_119774 | JGI IMG/M metagenome (GOLD analysis project Ga0181535, IMG submission 119774) | Peatland microbial communities from MTU Mesocosm Facility, Houghton, MI, USA - PEATcosm2014_Bin17_30_metaG | ecosystem: Environmental > Terrestrial > Soil > Wetlands > Peat | place...
GGATGACGTTGGTGCCGTGACCGGTGACCGACGCCTGAGCGATCGAAACCACCGGGCGCTTGCCCGAGCCGGTGTAGTACTCGGTGATGACGACGATCAGGCCGGTGACGATGAGGCCGACCAGGCCGCAGATGAAGAGCGCCCAGCCGGTGACCGTCTGACCGGCAATGACGCCGATCGAGCCCCAACCGACGACGAGCTGGGTGGCGATCGCCAGACCGATGATCGACAGCAAGCCAGTGGCGATGAGGCCCTTATAGAGAGCGCCCATGATCGAGTTGTCGGCGCCGAGCTTGACGAAGAACGTGCCGACGATCGAGGTGATGATGCAAACGCCGCAGATCGCCAGCGGATAGAGCATCGTCGCGGCGAGATCGTCCTTGCCGGCGAAGAAGATCGAGGCGAGCACCATCGTCGCCACGACCGTCACCGCATAAGTCTCGAACAAGTCGGCGGCCATGCCGGCGCAGTCGCCGACGTTGTCGCCGACGTTGTCGGCGATCGTCGCCGGGTTGCGCGGGTCGTCCTCGGGAATTCCCGCTTCGACCTTGCCGACAAGGTCGGCGCCGACGTCGGCTCCCTTGGTGAAGATGCCGCCGCCGAGACGGGCGAAGATAGAGATCAGCGAGGCGCCGAAGCCGAGCGCCACCAACGCGTCGACCACGGTGCGGTCGGACACTGCGTAGCCGAGCGGACCGGTGAGCACCCAGTAGTAGACGGAGACGCCGAGCAGGGCGAGGCCGGCCACCAAAAGTCCGGTCACTGAGCCCGCCTTGTAGGCGACGTCGAGGCCGCTGGCGAGCGACTGGGTCGCCGCCTGGGCGGTGCGCACATTGGCCCGCACCGACACGTTCATGCCGATGAAGCCCGCCGCGCCGGAGAGGATCGCGCCGATCAGGAAGCCGATCGCCACGGTCCACGACAACAGCAGACCGAGGGCGATGAAGACGACCACGCCGACCGCCGCGATGGTGGTGTACTGGCGCTTCAGATAGGCTTGCGCGCCTTCGCGCACCGCGGCGGAGATTTCCTGCATCCGCGCCGAGCCGCTATCGGCGGCCATCAACTTCGTGACGGTGTAACCGCCGTAGACAAGCGACAACGCGCCGCAAAGTATAATTAGACCCAAAGCCATGGCGTCCCCCAGGGAACGGAATCGCGGCATGAACAGCCGCCCGTTGCTGACGGGCCGGCGTATGCCAGAATCCCACCCCCCCGACAATGAGCAACCTCAAATGCGCCGCTTTGTTGCAACGCGATAAAATGTGACGAAACAGTCGTTCAATTCGCGGCTACGCCGACGAAACCGGCGCTTAAGCAGGATCAGGCGCGCCCACGCCGGTCCGCGCTAATTCGCCGCAGTTCGCGCCCCTTGTGAATCGCGGAGGCGACTCACTGGGCGTCGGACTCGGTCAGCCGGTCGGCGAAGAATGCGATCGTCTTGGCGTAGACCGGCGCGGCGTTCCATTCGAGCAGCGCGGCGAAATTGGGCTCGCCTTCATGGAAGCCTTGGCCCCGCTTCCAGCCCTTCGCCTTGAGGAAATTCGCGGTCGAAGCGAGCGCGTCTTCGGAACTGCCGACCAGATCGGCGACGCGGCCGCCGTCGGCGGTGGTCGCATATTTGAGATAGGTCGAAGGCATGAATTGCGTCTGGCCGATCTCGCCCGCCCAAGCCCCGCGCATCTCGTCCGGCTGCATGTCGCCGCGCGCGACGAGCTTCAGCGCGTCGACGAGTTCTTCGCGGAACTGATCGGCGCGGCGGCAATCGTAGGCGAGCGTCGCCAGCGCGCTAAACGTCGGATAATTGCCGAGGCCGGCGCCGAACTCGGTCTCGAGTCCCCAGATCGCCACGAGAACTGGACCCGGCACGCCGAACCGCCGCTCGATCTTCTCCAGCGGCTCGGCGTAGGCGACGAGCATCTGCCGTCCCTTGCGCACGCGATAGGCGCTGACCCGCTTGGCGACGAATTTGTCGAAGTCCTGTCCGAACGAACCCTGGCGCCGGTCGTGAGCGATGACGTCGGGATCGTAGGCCACGTTGTTCAGCGCCGAGTCGATCACCGCCGGCGGCAGGCCGCCGATCTCGGCCTCCTGCTTGAAGCCGTCGAGCCAGGCGGAGAAGCCGTCCGGCGTCTCGCCGCAATCGGCGGGCGCCGCCGCCGATTGAGCGGCGCGTGGCGCGGCGGGCGGCTGGCCAGGCGGCGCCGAACGCGCGCCGACGCACGCCGCCGCCGACATCGCGACGCTCAAGGCCGCGACGCCCAGGAAGGCCCGAACACGACGGGCGACGATCCCTGCCTTTTCCCCCATTGACGAACTCCACCCTTGCCCAAGCGACTCTCGGCCAAATGTCCGCTCAGGTCGACGTGGAAAACGTCGCCGCAAAATAGTGGCCGAAGCTAGGCGGGCGCCGGCCCGCCAAGCTTAGGTTTGTGTCGCGCGCTCGGCGGCGCCGAGCGTGTTGGCCATCAGCATCGCGACCGTCATCCGGCCGACGCCGCCGGGAACCGGCGTGATCGCGCCGGCGCGCGCGGCGGCTTCGGCATAGGCGACGTCGCCGACGAGCCGCGTCTTGCCTTCGCCCTTCTCGGGCGCTGCGACGCGATTGATGCCGACGTCGATGACGATCGCGCCAGGCTTGATCCAGTCGCCGCGCACCATCTCCGGCCTGCCGACCGCCGCGACCAACACGTCGGCGCGGAGCGCGATCGCCGGCAGCTCGCGCGTGCGCGAGTGCGCGATCGTCACCGTGCAGTTGCGAGCCAGCAGCAGTTGCGCGATCGGCTTGCCGACCAGATTCGAGCGGCCGACGACGACCGCCTCGAGCCCGTCGAGCTTGCGGTCGAGCGCCTCGCACGCCTTGTCGATCATCACCATCGCGCCGGCCGGCGTGCAGGGAACGATCGCGCGCGCGAGCGCGCCGGTCGCGAGGAGCCCGGCGTTGACCGGATGCAGGCCGTCGACGTCCTTTTCCGGCGCGATCGCTTCGACCACGCGCGCTGGCGACAGGCCAGCGGGCAACGGCAGTTGCACCAGCACGCCATGGATCGCCGGATCGGCGTTGAGCCCGGCGATCAGCGCCAACAATTCGACCTCGGCGGTCGCGGCTGGCAGCGTGTGCTGCGCCGAATGAAAGCCGCAGGCGAGAGCCGCCCTGCCCTTGCTGGCGACATAAGATTGGCTCGCGGGATCGGCGCCGACCAGAACCACCGCGAGGCCCGGCTTGACGCCGTGGGTTTCGAGCCGCCGCGCCCCCTCGGCGACGCGCGCCAGCACGCCTTCGGCGATCGCCTTGCCATCGAGCACGAAAGCGGAGGAAGCGGTCATCGGATCTCCTGCGGCGCAACCGGTCCGCGCTCCTTGCCCTCTCGCGACGCGAATCTCAAGCGGCGAAATAGCGGTAGACCGCCCGGTGGCGCGCTCGCTCGCCCGGCGCAAGCGCGCGCATCGCCGGCTTCTCGAACAGATCGCCGGCGAAGCCCTCAGGATCGCTGTAACCGGTCCAGGCTTCGAGACAAAGGAACGGCGCGCCCGGCCGCGTCCATAGCGCGGCCATGCCGAAGCCGGAGAAATCCATGGCGATCGCCGAGCCGTCGGCCTGTTCAAACCGCAGCGAGCGGCTCGCCGGCTCGAGAAAGCACAAGGCGTCGGCGGCGAAGAGCTCGTCATCGAGCGGCAGCGCTTTCTCTTTGAGTGGGATCGCGCGCGTTTCGGCGCCAATCAGGCCGCCCGGCGCGATCGCCGCAACGTGGGCGGGTTCGTCTTTTTCGAACCGGACGAGCGCGCCGGCCCGCCCGGCCCCGGCGAACGGCCAGCGGAAGCCGGGATGGAGCCCGCAGGCGTAAGGCGCCGTCGCGTCGCCGGAATTGGCGACCTCGAGCGTGATCTCCAGCGCCGCGCCGGCGAGGCGATATTCGACCGCGAACGCGAACCCGAACGGATAGAGGGCGCGCGTCCTGGCGTTGTCGCGCAGCGTCAGCCGGGCGACAGCGCCGCCCCCGGTCTCGACGGCGAAGTCCTCGGCGGAGGCGAAGCCGTGCAATCCCAGCGGATAATGTCGGCCGCCGACCCGCGCGCCGTCGCGTGTCCAGCCGACCACCGGATAGAGGATCGGGCTGATCTCGCCCCAGATCGCCGGATCGCCCGGCCATAGCAATTGGACGCCGTCGACGCTCCAGGCGATCGCTTCGGCCCCGCGGCGCGCGATCGCGAGTCGCGCCTCGCCGGCCGCGAGCGCGATCGCCGCTTCCGTCATGGCAGGAGCCCGGGAATCGCGGCCACCGCGATCAGCGAGTCCTTGACGCCTGGCGCGCAGGCGACGATCGGCGCGCCGAGCCTGAGACCGTCGCCGGCGAGATAATCGCTGACGTAGCCGCCCGCTTCGCGCACCAGCGCAATTCCCGCCAGACAGTCCCACGCGTTGATGTGGTTCTCGACATAGCCGTCGCGCCGACCGGCGGCGACGTAAGCGAGCGCGAGCGCGCCGGAGCCGCAGCGCGTCACCGCCGCGCCGGCGTGCACGACCCGACCTAGCAGGCCGAGAAACGCGTCGGCGCTCGAGCGCATGTTCCAGCCGACCTCGACGCCCGCCGTCTTGAGATCGGCGATGGCGGACGCGCGGATCGCCATGCCGTTCAGCGTCGCCCCGGCGCCGCGGCGCGCGGCGAACAATTCGTCGACCATCGGGTCGTAGATCACGCCGACCTCGACCTGGCGATCGAGCACGGCGGCGATCGAGACGCAGAAATGCGGCGCGCCGCGGGCAAAATTCGAAGTGCCGTCGATCGGATCGACCACCCAGATCGGCGCACCGGACTTGCCGACCCGCCCCTCGCCTTCCTCGCCGATGAAGCCGTCCTCAGGAAAAGTCGCGTGCAGCCGCGTGGCGATGAAGCGTTCGACCTCGCCGTCGACCTCGGTCAGATAGTCCTGCGGTCCCTTGAAGCCGATGGTGAACGACGAGCGGTCGAGAAAGCGGCGCTTGGCGATCTGGCCGGCCTCGCGCGCCAGCGCCGAGGCGACGAGCAAACGGTGGAAAAAAGCAGACGCTTCGACGGTCAAACTCCGGCTCCTGGTTTCAAAAGTGGCTGAATGAACCGCGCCCGAACTTGAACGGGCGCCCCTCGTGATCAACGAAGCGCGGCGTCGCGGCGCCGGCGACCGCTTCGCCGATCAGCGTGACGGCGACGCCGGCCTCGGCGGCCGCCGCCGCGAATGCGGCGGCCGTGGACGCAGGCGTCGCGACGATGAGTTCATAGTCGTCGCCGCCGCTGGCGGCGACTGGAAACAGGCTTGGGTCAGCGCCGATCGCGGCGCTGGCGGCGGGCGACAACGGCAGCCGGCTCATCTCGATCGTCGCGGTCAGGCCGCTGACCCTGAGCATCTTGGTCAGGTCGCCGACGAAGCCGTCGGAGATGTCCATCCCGGCGCTGGCGAAGCGCGCAACCGCAGACGCGAGCGCCAGACGCGGCTGCGGCAGAAGGTAACGGTCGAGCAACTGGAGGCGGGCCGCCTCGGCGAGCGCCGGCCCCTGCCCGAGCCGCAGCCGCAGGCCGAGCGCGGCGTCGCCGATCGTGCCGGTGACGTAAAGCCGGTCGCCGGAGCGCACGCCGCCGCGCGCGGCGAAGCGGCCGGGCTCGACCGCGCCGATGGCCGTGATCGCCAGCGTCAACGGCCCCGGCGTCCTGACCGTGTCGCCGCCGATGAGCGGGCAGCGGTACGTCGCCGCGTCGTCGCCGAGGCCGGCCGCGAAGGCGGCGAGCCATTCCGCCGTCCAGTCGTCGGGCAGCGCGAGATTGAGCGCGAAGCCGATCGGCTCGGCGCCCTTGGCGGCGAGATCGGACAGATTGACCCGTAACGCCTTGCGCGCAATCGCGCCGGGCGGGTCGTCGGCGAAGAAATGGACGCCGGCGACCAGCGCATCGGTGGTGACGACGAGATCGCGGCCCGCCGGCGGTTTCAACAGCGCGACGTCGTCCTTCAGCCCGAGCCCAGCCGGGCCGGCGAGCGGCGCGAAAAATCGAGCGATCAGTTCGTCTTCGCCGGGACGTTCGGTCATTGGCGAAAATCCCGGCCCGCAGCGTGGTCGACGCCCTCGTCGCCGGGCAGCCGCACTTCGCTGAAGCGCGGAAGACCCAGGTCTCCCTGGGCGACGAGACGCCCCTGCGCGACGAGGCCGCGCACGCGCGCCACGATAATGTCGAACGGCTCGTCCACTAGACCGAGGCGGCGTTCCTGCATTGTCCGAGCGGCGATCATCGCCACTTTCAGCCAGCGTTGGCGAGCATGCGACAAGATCGTCGCGTCGAGTTCGTCGACGTCCATGCGCAATCTCCCTCGCGTTGGAAGGCCCGCCGGCGCAGGTCCGCCCCACTGTGACTCTTGCGCGGTTGGTTGGGCAAGGGGGCCGGCTCGGCCGGTTGCATAACCGCCCCGGGCCTCCTAAACAATCCGCGCCAGCGGCCGAGGAGCCAAAAGGTGACCGACGCGTTCAAACCCCGTTCCGATTTCCTGCGCGTGCTGATCGAGCGCGGCTACGTCCACCAGTGCTCGGACTTCGCCGGCCTCGATGCGAAAGCGCAGAGCGGATCGCTGGTCGCCTATATCGGCTTCGACTGCACGGCGCCGTCGCTCCATGTTGGCTCGCTGCTGCAGATCATGATGCTGCGCTGGCTGCAGCAGACTGGCGGCAAGCCGCTGGCGCTGATGGGCGGCGGGACCACCATGGTCGGCGACCCGTCAGGCAAGGACGAGTCGCGCAAACTGCTGACCGTCGAGCAGATCGAGGCCAACAAGACCGGCATCCGCAAGGTCTTCGACCGTTTCATCACCTTCGGCGCCGGCGCGCGCGACGCCGCGATGCCCGACAACGCCGAATGGCTGGCGACCCTCAACTACATCGCGTTCCTGCGCGACGTCGGCCGACACTTCTCGGTCAACCGCATGCTGGCAATGGAGTCGGTGAAACTCAGGCTCGGCCGCGAGCACGAGCTTTCCTTCCTCGAATTCAATTACATGTGCCTGCAGGCTTACGACTTTGTCGAACTCAACCGGCGTTACGGCTGCGCGCTGCAGATGGGCGGCTCCGACCAGTGGGGCAACATCGTCACCGGCCTCGACCTCGGCCGCCGCATGGGGACCGAGCAGCTCTACGCGCTGACTTCGCCGCTCATCACCACCGCTTCCGGCGCCAAGATGGGCAAGACCGCCGCCGGCGCCGTCTGGCTCGACGGCTCGATGCTCGCCCCTTACGACTACTGGCAGTTCTGGCGCAACAGCGAGGACGCCGACGTCGCCCGCTTCCTCAAGCTGTTCACCCTGCTGCCGCTCGACGAGATCGGGCGGCTCGAGGCGCTTGGCGGGGCCGAGATCAACGAAGCGAAGAAAATCCTCGCCAACGAGGCGACCGCGCTTCTGCACGGACGCGAGGCGGCGGAAGCCGCTGCGGCGACTGCGCGCCAGACCTTCGAGGACGGCGCGCTGGCCGAGTCGCTGCCGGCCGTCGACGTGGCGGCGGCGGAATTCGACGCGGGTCTCGGCGCGCTCACCGCGTTCGTACGCGCCGGCCTGGTCGGTTCGACCGGCGAAGCGCGGCGCCTGATCCGCGGCGGCGCGCTGAAAATCAACGATGCGGCGCTCGACGACGAGCGCGCGGTGATCGGCCGCGACGCGCTGTACGCCTCCGGCGTCGTCAAGCTGTCGCTCGGCCGCAAGAAACACGTGCTGCTGCGCGCCGTCTGAGGCGGCCGGCTAACGGACCAACCCTGTGCCGCGGCTTTGGCCGTCCGTGTCCTCGGGCGCGGCGGCCGCCGGGGTGGTGCCGTCGACCGCCCCGAACACTTTGCGCAAGAACCCCGGCGTCATCGCCGACAGCGGATTGACGTAGAGCGTCGGCCCGCTGGCCGGGCCGACGATGCGGTAATTGACGCCGAACAGCCCCTCGTGTCGTCCGCCGCCAAGCAACGATCCAAAGACCGGGATATGGGTGACGAGGCTGTTGACCTGGTAGGCGGGCACATAGGTGCCGTTGAGGTCGACGTGGTCGTGGGCGAAGTCGAGATAGCCCTCGGTGGTCAGGCCGACGTTTCGGTTGAAGATGACCGCCTCGCGCAACGCCAGCCGCCCAGGCGTGCGGGTGAAGGCGGCCGACATCTTGTCGAAGCGCACCGCGCTCGAGTCGAGCGTTCCGGCTGCGACGCCCGCTTCGCCCGGGGCCTGTCCCGCAGCCGCAAGTTGGCGCAGCGCCGGCTCGTCGCGCAGCACGAATTTGGAAATGTTGGCGGCGCCCTCGCCGCCCTCGGCGGTCTGCTGCAGCGTCAAATCGAGCGTCCCGCCTTCCATGCGGCCGTAGAGGTCGAGGAAGCGCGCCAGCGCGCCGGCGTCGGTGACGTGCGCGCTCATCATGCCCTGGTCGTCCTGCTGCGCCGACAAGGTTCCCTCGCCAATGCGCGCCTTGGCCTGCATCGCCCGCAATGAGCCGCGCCAGACGCCGCTCATTTCGAGGTCCTTGAGCGGCTGGTTGTTGGCGCCGATGACGGTGGCGATCTTGAGGTCGACGTCGATGTCCTTGCCCGCGCCGGGCGGCCCGCCGGCGCCGAGGAAGCCTTTGATCAGCGCGCGCGCGTCGAGCGTCGCGCCGCGCACCGTCGCTTTGAGCGCGTTGGGAGAATCTTGGACGTCGACGCGCAATTCGTCGGCGGCCCAAAGACGAAACTGGGTGAGCTTGCCCGAGATCAGCGCGCCGTCGGAGGCGAATTGAGCCGAGCCGCGCATCGCGACGCCGCCGGCGTCGACGACGATGGACGAAACGGCGACGCCGCCGTCGGCTTCCGGCTTGAGACTGAAGCTCGCCTTGCCCGGCTTGCCCGCCGACTTCAGCGGACCTGTCTGCGGACAGTCGATCGAAGCGCGGGTGAGATCGATCTCGATCTCGGCGCTGGACTTCGACAGCGGCGCTTTCAAACGCACCGGCGTCGGCCCGCTCAGCATCGTCGCGATAGGAAGGCCGAGCTTGGCGCGGGCGGGGCCGTCGAGGACGAGGGCGAGAATGACCGCGCCCTCGTCGGTCGCGCCTTTGCTCGCGTCGATCGTCACCGGAACGCCGTAGATCTGGCCTTGGCCCGTGATTTTCAGCACGCCCTGGCGGGCGTCGACGGTGAGCGCGCCCTGCTCCAGTCGCTCGTTGGCGAGAAAGCGGTCGACCCGCAGGTTGGCGATCGTTCCGCTGGCGCGGAACTGCTGGTCCTCCGGCCGCACGCTCTTGCCGAGCTTGAGGTCGATCGCTAGGTCGCCCTCGAATTGTCCTTTGACCAGAGTGGGATCGAGGGTGAAGCCAGCGTAATGCTTGAGCGCGTCGCGGCCGAGCAGATCGACGAGCGCGTCAGCCGCGCCCTGCAGATGGGCGCTCGCCTTCGCCGGCACGACCTCCGCAGGCGCGGTGTCGGGAACTTGATAAACGATGTCGGTCGCCTGGACGCGCCGGGTCGGCGAGAGCTCGACCACGCCGGCCCCGGCGTTGGCCGAGAACTGGCGGCCGGTGATGCGCCCGCTGGCCTCGGCGGCTGTGAGCGGCGGCAGGCCAGGCATCAGGTCGACGACGACGTCGCGCGCCGTCATTTCGCCGAGCACGCTGTCGGCCGGGACCGCCTTCTTATGCGCGGCGAGATCGAAAGCCGCCGCGTCCCAGTCGACCTTCATTGAGGCGGAGAGAAGCTGGCCGCCGTGGATGTTCTGGATGCACCAAGCGCGCGCGTCGGCGTTGATGAAGCTCGGCCACAGCCGCAGCAAATCGACGACCGCGCTCGGCCCGACTTGCAGATTGAACTTCAACGTGGCGCCGGCGGCTCCGGTCGTCGTTTCGGCGGTCGCCGAGCCGTTGACGGTCGGGCCGCGCACCGCCAGACGGTCCAACACCAAGCGCCCCTGCCCCGCATAGAAATGGGCGTCGAGCGTCGCCTGTTGGATCGTGATCGGCTTCTCGCCCGGGCGCTCCGGCGCGAACACCGTGTCGCCCGACTCGAAATGGCTGATCCAGGCCGGCTCCGCCCGGGTCGGCGGCGACGCCCAGCCCGCCGCGAACATGTGGGTGGCGCCCGACAGAAGTTGCAGATTGTCGAAACGATAGCGACGCGCCGCTGGATCCCAGGCGACGTCGCCGGTCGCCTCGTCGATGAAGAACGGCTCGTGATCGGGGTCGTCGAGCTTGAAATAACCGGCGCC
>Ga0181535_10008348_pt1 | contig 10217 bp, 7 predicted proteins | sample PEATcosm2014_Bin_44_FD_119774 | JGI IMG/M metagenome (GOLD analysis project Ga0181535, IMG submission 119774) | Peatland microbial communities from MTU Mesocosm Facility, Houghton, MI, USA - PEATcosm2014_Bin17_30_metaG | ecosystem: Environmental > Terrestrial > Soil > Wetlands > Peat | place...
GCGCACCGCCATCGGCGCATTGCGCAGCATCCAGAAGCAACCTGCAAGGGTGGAGAAATACTTTGAACAGGACGATTTATGCTACGCCGCCGCGTAGCAATGCCTCAGGGCCGGATCAATAAAGTACGGCCGATTTGTGGCGCAGCTCGCGCAGGAGCGCGGCATACAAGTCGCCGATTTCAACACGCCGATGACCGAGGTGCTCAAGACACTCAATGAAGAATCGCACGATCTTGCGCAGAAGCTGATTCCTGATCATGTTCATCCACAGCAGGCCGGGCATTGGATCATGGCGGAAAGTATGCTCAAAGCATGGAACGCGCCGTCGCTGGTTACGTCCGTCATTATCGATGCCGGGCCAAAACCCAGTGTTGATGCGAAGAACACCGATGTCATCGATTTTAGTCGCGCCAGGGGAGAAATCACCAGCAAGATCAGTTGGACGCAATCCGACAAGGCGTTGCCGCTACCGTTTCCGCCAGCTGAGGTCGATCCCGTGGTCGGGCTTGTACTCAAGGATTCCGACATCCTTGCGGCGCTGGATCAGGAAACACTGCAGGTTCACAACCTCAGCGCGGGATCGTACGATCTGCAGATCGACGGCCGCAAGATTGGCAGCTTCACGGCGGAGCAGTTGACCACCGGAATCAACCTGGCCACAATGGATACCCCCATGCTCGAACAGGCTCGCCTGGTTGCTCTCGACACGGAAAAGGCGAATGGTCTGGAAGCTACGCGATTCGGGATTATCAACGCTTCGGTGACTGCCGAGCAGTCAGAAGCCGCAAAAACGCTGGCTGACGAGTACACGCAGGAAGTAGAGCGCCAGCATGCCGGTGCCCAACCACACAGTCACCATTACGACTTGGTGTTGTTGAACACACCACCGCGAGCGCAGGTTGTAAGGCACAAAGAGACGTTCTATCCTTCTGGCTGGACTCATTAGGAGCTGGCGCGCCCCGGAAGTCTGCGCCTCGTTTCAAGGGAAGAACGTCTCGCAGCATTGAAGCGGGACTACAGGAATACGGGAGTAATTGTTATTGGTGAGTCGCCTGCCTTCGACAGCATCATTGGAGCGCTGGCTGCGCTTGAACAGGAAATAATCAGGTAATCACACGGCGCAGGAATATGCGCTTTCCCCATCTCAACTTTCGCCAAGTCATCCACCGAAGACTGATGGTGCCCTGAGTCTGCAAGGGTCTTAGGGGGTATATTGGTCAGTGGCTGGGGAAACAACAATGAAAGTTCAGGTGAAATGAGGATCAGGATGTCTTGTAAGGGTGCGAGCTTTCCTCTGAGGAAGCCAATACGCAATTGGCGATTCGCATTGTTAGCCGGGTTGATTGCCACGATGCCCGCTGCATTCCCTGCCCAGGCACCGGAGAAGGCTCCGGTAGAAGCCCCATTTATCGTGGGTGTTGGCACGCACATTTCCGACGGCGACAGGCAGCTGAAAGAAAGCTTGTCGGTCATGAAGCAGGCCGGCGTGACTTCGTTGCGTGAAGATATAGCATGGGGGCAAGTCGAGAAAGTTCGCGGCCAACTGGAGATGCCGGCCGATATTGACACTTTTGTCGATGAGGCGCTGAAGGTCGGCGTGCAGCCTCTGCTCATTTTAGATTATGGGAACCGATTCTACGACAGCGGGAAGAAGCCGCGCTCGCCCGAAGCAATCGAAGCATTTTGTCATTACGCTGAGTTTGTCGTTCGGCACTTCAAAGGACGGGTAAAGATCTATGAGGTCTGGAACGAGTGGGATCTTAACATCGGCGGGGCTGAGACGCGGAACTCCGCACCGGAGCTTTACGCTCTCCTGATGCAATCGGCGGACGACTATACAACCTTGATCAAACACGTCTACCCGCGCATCAAGGCTGTGGACCCGTCCATCGTCGTTCTCGGTAGCGGCGCCCCTACCGCCGCCGGGGTTCGTAATGGTTGGCTGGAGCGTGTGCTTGCGCAGGGCACCTTGCCTTTTACGGACGCAGTCTCAATCCACACCTACGCTTATAGCGAAACCGGCCGTACGCGCGGGCCGGAGGCATGGGCAGAGTGGATGGAACAGCTTGAGGCGACGTTGCAGAAGTATCACGAACAGCGCCCGGTCCCGGTCTATATCACCGAGACCGGTTGGCCCACTGAACTCGACCGCAACGGCACTCCGCCGGATGTTGCCGCTACTTATCTTGCCAGAATCTACCTGCTTGCGCGCACCATGCCGTTTTTAAAAGGCATGTGGTGGTACGACCTTCAGGACGACGGCTGGAAACCGGGCGAGGTGGAGCAAAACTTCGGTCTTGTGCGGCCTGACTTGACACCGAAGCCGGCTTACTTTGTGTTGGCCGATATTGCGGTGTTCGTGTCCAAAGCAACATTTGCCGGGCGCGTCGAAACAGGCGATCCTGATATGTGGGTGCTGAAATTTCGCGATGACAGCGGACGCCAGACCTGGGCTGTCTGGAGCGCACACGCGGACGACGGCTGGCAACTTATATTGAAGACCAAAGAGGCCAATTCAACCCCAATATCGATCTGCGAGGCCGGACGCAAACCGATTCAGCGCGCATGGGGCAGCCGCGACTGGGCTGACAACCGCCGCAACGCTCCCTCAGTGCCGGATCAACTCGAGATCACCGTGCGCGAAATGCCCTGGCTCATCTCTGGCGATCTGGATAGCGTAACCGTGACCGGAGTGAAACGACGCGAGCATGCAGAAGGATCGCGATCGAACATGGTTCTTCACTAAGGCAGCGTAAAGAAATAAAGGTAGTAGTGCGCGATTACCGGATAGTGTGCGGCTTGATGACCTAGTTCCATTCTCCGCGGAACTTGTCCCGATAGGGGGTGTAAGCCCAAATTGTAGAGGGATACATGGAGAGGCCGTCGAGAACGAAACAGGGCTTTTGTCCACCTATTTTTAGATGGACACCTGTTGCGTGGCTTAAGCGGCTTGGGAAGAGTCGGTCTGGAGTGAAGCGGCGATGTTCCAAGGCAGCAGTTCCTGGATACGGTTGATCGGATGTTCGGCGATCGTCGCCAGAACCGTACGCAGATAGAACGCCGGATCGAGCCCGTTCAGCTTGGCTGTTCCGATGAGACTGTAGAGCGATGCGGCTCACTGGCCGCCGGAATCAGCGCCCATGAAGAGGTAACTCTTGCGGCCGATCGCCACGGCACGCAGCGCCCGCTCGGCGGCGCTGTTCTCGATCTCCAGAAGCCCGTCCTCCACATAACGCGTCAGAGCACGCCAGTGCGAGAGCGCGTACCGGATCGCGCCCGCGGTCTCGCTCTTGGTCGAGAGCGAACCGAGCGTCTTCTCCATCCAGAGGTGAAGCTCATCGAGCAGCGGTTTGGCCCGAGCCTGACGGATCGTACAGCGAAGATCGGCGGGTTTGCCGCGGACCTCCTCCTCTATTCCGTACAGGGCTCCGATGCGGGCGAGGGCTTCGGTGGTGGTGGGCGATGCGTGGACCAGATGAATGTCGTGGAACTTGCGCCTTGTATGTGCCCAGCACGCAACTTCATAGATGGCGCCGTCGCCATAGCGCGCTCAGTTAACGACCCTAGCCGCCTGATGGCCGCCGATCCCCCTCGCAAAAGATCAGCGCGGACAACAACCCGCCCCAACCATGAAGAATGAAGGTACACACGATGGAGCAACCCGCCGAACGACCGGCATCTGAAGCAAAACGCACATCCCCTTCGGGCAGGGGAAGAACAAGGCAAAAAAGAACACCCAGCAATCACCGGCGGATAGCATCTACGCTCTCACATCGGGGGAGACCGGAGAGAACGGCTTTCCGCAGCTCACGAAGAAATTCGCGACGGAGGGCGAAGCCATCCTGGAGGCGTTCAAGCAGGGCGTGCCCTACTACCGGATGGAGAAGTGCGTCGTCCAGGCAGAGTCGGCAAAAGGCGGCATGAGACTCATCGGCGTTCTCGCCTCATAGGCGAAAACGCGAAGGCGCCAAACTCTGCGAAAGGCGTCAAGGCTCACTCCCGGCCGGGCGCCTTTTGCGATCGCTTCGGAAAACGCGCGATAGTGTGCGCTTACGTGCTCTATTGGCAATGACCTCAACAACTTGCAGACGGATTTGTCAGATGCTTACCGTCAGACTGACCAGTTTTCCCCTTGAAAACCGTTCCTTAGATGATTGTCATACTCCCGTACCTGAGTGGCAGGACTCGACATCCCAGTTATTTGCAGATTCTTACGGCCATTCCTTGTAACTAGGTGCGGCATTCCTCAAATTGCGCAAGCGCGCATTAACGCGAGGATCGTCCACGACAATCGGCATTGTCTGAAATGAGCAATCACAGCGAGAATCCCGGATAAAGGAACGCGCCGCGAATGGTTTCGGCGTCATGCACTGAGACCCCGCAGGCACGAACGGTGTCGTACCAGTTCTTGACCTGATCAGACATGTCGTTCACGATCCTCGCCGCTTCGTCCTTTTCAAGAAGAAAACGGACATGCTGGGAGAGGATATTCCTGGCGTTTGCGAACCGTTCGAGGTCGCCGCACTCCATTGCAAGGTCGCGGCGGTCTTGGCTGACCATCGGCGATGGCGTCAGGTCAAAGGCGGGCGAGAGCTTCCAAGTTGCGTCCTTTGCAATGAAGGAATGGTTCCGCGGGTGATCGTCGGTGTTGGAGATGAGAGCGCTGAAACACATCCGGCGGAACAGTTCCCGCGCGTCCCTTTTCGGTTCAGCAACGAACCGTCGCAGTTCCTCAACCAGGAGTACATAGGACCAGCGAGTCGTCGTCACCGCGGATTCATCGCTGCGCAGGACAGTGAGCCCGCTGATCATCCGAGCACGGGTGTACCCTTTGTCCCTCTTCTCCCGGTCGAATCGCTTGACCAGGAGTACATTCTTTCCTCCCACCGATTCGATCCTGCTATCGGCAACACTGATTCCGCACTGCCGCGCCAGTTGCAGCATGGCGAACTCGACCAGTGTGTTGTCCCATCGATCATCCGGCCGGTTGAACTTTGCCAGCCAGAGTCCATCGTTGTCCTGCACCACTGCTTTCGGTCTGGCTCCCCCCATCGAGGTTCCGAGCAGCAACAGCTCCTGAACCTGCGGCGCTTCAGGATCGGCGGGGATCTCGTCTCTGACAAGGGCCTCGGCCAAGCTCTGCAGCTTTTCAAGATCAAGCGTCTTGTTGAATCTACGCGAAGGGGCGGGCGGGATTTGGTTCAAACCGAAGCCGAGAGCACCGGCCCGATCATCCGCCGAAAGCAAGAGGTAATCCAACTCGCCGAGTTGCGGCTTGCTAGCATGTTTCTCAATCACACGTCGCCCCCAGATGTCCGGCCCCGAGTCCCGCAGGGCGCCGAAGACGCCGCTCATACGGACGGTTTCGTATGTCTCCCCGGAGAGTTTGAGTTCGACGGGATCGATCGGAACTGCCTTCGGATTTGCGAGGTAGGACCGTCCGTAAACAAACCGTCCGAATGGATCGCCTCTGCAGTTTGTCTCCAGAGCAAACTTGCCGGCCGTTACCGCCGACAAAGCTCCGGGCAGCGTGATGTAGACGAAGCACTCCGGAACAGAATTAGAAGTCATTGTCGAGACCTTTGCCCTTGCGGGCTCGGACTTTCTCGTTTACCCCGGCCAGGGCCAGACCTTGCTCGTCTTTTAGTGGGTCCGCAATCTCGTCAAAGGGTTGGAGCATGTCATAGAGCCAGAGCAGGGCAACATAGACCGCGATGCCGGTGGAAGCCTTCCCGTGTTCGGCGTCCCGGACAGCACGCGGACCGGTGCCGATTCTCGCGGCTGCATCGGAAATCGTGAGACTACGCCTGATTCTTGCGACGCGCAGATCGTGGCCCACCCGCTTCAGGGCCTGCTCCACCTGGTAGGGGGGAGCCGCGAGTAATTGGTTGCGAGCTGTCATATGCCCTCAGAAGCACTCTACATCACGCAAAGTGCTCTTAAAAGCATACGTGGACTGCTTTTAGGTTGCAACGCAGAAATGCTTTTAAGGCGATGCAAGTCCATATTCAGAGCTTTCAAGAGCATTTCTCGATGCAAGAGTTGTACACATCGGGACCGGACGCCTGTCCTTCTTCCTTCCAGAATGAGCGCCTAACTCACCGCGCCCGCCCTTGACTTTTGGGTCACCCTACGGGTCTCCCCCCAAACCGAGCGCAGTGTAGATGCACTTTGGGCCGCAAAACCAAACTTGCGCAGAAGAGTTTCATTTCAGCCCGATAGTAATTGGAGGAGCGGCGGAGGCAGCGAAACCGCTCAAGCATTCGATGCAGCGGCTTGCCTCTCTTGTCTGCTTGCGATGTGCGCAATCTGCGCGGCTTCTTCCTCGCGGTTTATTTCTTCGACACCACTCCTGCGCCCTTCGGCGGCGGGCTGTCGACGTGGAGACGCTTGTAGTCGTAATCCCGTTCGTAATAGCGCTGACGGAAGGTCTTGATTATCAGGATGTGTGCCTGCACGGCTCCTTCACCACCAGTGGGGAGCCACGCCTCACCGTTCACAGGGGCCTGATCGAAATGGAAACTGGAGCCTCTTCCGATGCTTGCAATCAGGCCGGCCGCAAGGTGGAAATCGTCAGTAAAAGTCAGGTCCAAGTGGGCGACCTGGCGGTCGGCTTCATCGATCCATATCGTTCCCTTGAGATTCCTTGAGGTGTCCTCTGCAAGGTTGTGGACCCTAGCATCCTTGCGGCCCTGAAAATCGAAAACGATGGTCGGTCGGTTGTGCCAGTCCACTCGCCGCGGATTGCGCACCTCCATGATTGCCAGCATGCGGATGACAATCTCCGGAATGCGGCTGATATTGGTGTTCAGCGCCTCCAGCGGCTGATCGGGCTGCGTCTTCTTTGCTTTCTCAACCAGCTTGTTAACGCGGTCGTCTTCTTTTTTCTGGTCGTAGTCACCGAGCAGCTTCCCGTTCTTTTTGACGGCACGTTCAATCACATGGCTGTTGACAAAGAAGTTCCGTTTTTCCACGGTCTCAGTTCTCTTGACTTGGCCGTTGGTGTCTATGTCCTGGGTGGTTTGCTGCGAGGTGTAGGTGTAGTTTTCGCGCACCGCATCGGACTGATATTGCTTTTCTCTTACCTCGCGGACAAGTTGGGGAATCGCAGGCAGCGGCGCATTGGCGGGCGTCTGGACATGAGCTGTCGAGGTGGCTGCCCGCAAGGGCTGCAAGAAGCCGGCCGCCAAAAGCATGCAAGGGAAAACGATGAAACCGATTCCTCTGGAACGATTGGGGAGAGTTCCCAGCTTGGCACGGCGCCGTATGTCGGTTGGGTCCAGAGGGACGGAGAATGCCGTAGCTCCCAGAGCGGACCGGCTTGAGTCAATATTCTCCTCGACCGTGAAATGACCGCAGTTGGAAAACCGCATACACTCTCCCAATTCCTTTCCACAAGAGCGGGCTCAAGGGAATGTGCGTTCGAAACAAAGGAGAAACTCGTAGCCCGGGGAGCGCCGATACATGTGAGGCCGATGCGGCGCTCGGCATCTCTTCAGCGCATGGCGGCCGCAGTAGCGGGGATCGGGTCGGCCCTGCAGTTTGCCTTGGTGCAATGAAGGGCGGCTTCGCGGGGGCGCGCGTTCGCTAGAACAAAACCGGGGATTCCATACCTTACGTCGCTCTCGCTTCAGGTACTCAACCAAAGAGGCTCTGTTTTTACAGCGGGGGCAAGCTGACCGGCATTCGGCCGGCGGAGTACGGAGTCTTCAACCGGCGTTGCCCCCCGGGGGAAGATTTCCCAATTGGCAGCGGGTCCCATTCGCGCCTTCCCGATGCTCACCCAAGAAGTGAGTAACTGATCGCGAGATTACCTGCGCTCAATGCACGTTCGTAGGGCGGCCATTTGTCGGCTCTTGGGAGTAAATTCTGAGCACAATTTAACTGACATCGTGTGCCATATGACATTTACATACATATATTTGCATTAAAGTACGCTCAACATAATCGAACGTAACATCCATTATGTTGCTATAGTCCTTTGCCTCATAAGCTTTCCCGGTTGTCTTCCGATAAGAGAAGGAACGGTTCTTAGAAACACAAGCAGATCAGTGTTCACGAAGGTGAAACATGTGCGGATTTCTGATGCGCCTCTCATCGTATCCCGAATTTGACAAGAGCAATGCGTCGTCCTGTGAGAACTGCTCAGGACTCATGCAACCCGGTGCGCACAGCAGAGCTCAAATAGGTCGGCCAGGGGTTAGGAACAAGATTCTGGCGGTCATATCATCCTGCCTTCTGCTTCTTGTCCTCCCTGGTTGTGGCGGGAATTACATTGTGCACGGAGCGGAATCGGGAACTCTAGTCGCATCCCCCAACCTTGTGTCGTTTGGTCCTGTGCCGATCAATCAAACGGCGAGCAGCACCGTTTCTCTTTCGAATGGAGGCTCTGCGCCGGTTGAGATTACACAACTCAGCTTGGCTGGAAAGTTCTTCTCGATCGGTGCCAAGAACAACCTTCCTCTAGTCATTGCCGGAGGAGGAACCTATAGTTTGAATGTGCAATTCAATCCGGGTACCGAGGGGGGCGGCCTCCGATCTGTTGTCCATTTCGAGCAACGCGTTTCCCCGCGGTTCGGCTGTCGTCAGCCTGAGCGGTATGGGGACAGCTGCCAAGCTGGCACCGGTAGCATTGAGCGCCCTGTCCTGTAGCAATCGGTTCTTCATGGGCTCTGGAACGGATGCCTGCACCGTGACTCTTGCCGCTGCTGCACCGAGCGGCAGCCTGAGCTTGAGTTTGTCAAGCAGCAATTCAGCCGTCTCGGTACCCACCACGGTAGCAGTTGCCGCGAACGCGACCAGCGTGGGGTTTACGGCAACCGTATCGTCAGTGGGGACCGCGCAGGCAGCGACATTGACGGCCAGTACGAGCGGCGTCACCAAGACTTTCGCACTGCAATTGAACGCGGCTGTGCCGACACTAATTAGCGTGGCGTTCGGCAATGTTGCACTGACCACAGCGAAGACCCAATCCATCTCCTTGCTGTCCACAGGCACCGCCCCGTTGACCATAAACTCGGTAGCTTTGACTGGTGCGGGCTTCTCGCTGTCAGGGGCAATCTTCCCGGCCACGCTCAGTCCGGGGAAGGCGGTGACGCTGATTGTGCAGTTTGGTCCGACCACAGCGGGCTCGCTCTCAGGTCAGCTCAGCGTCAGTAGTAACTCTTCAACCGGATCCACCTCAGTCATCGGCCTGAGCGGTACAGGCACACCGGCTCCAGCGACACTGAGCAGTTTGTCTTGCAGCAGCGCGTCCATGACGGGTTCAGGAACGGATGCCTGCACGGTGACGTTGAGTTCAGCAGCAGGCAGCGGGGGCCTGAGCGTAAGCCTCGCGACCAGCAATGCGGCGGTGACGATGCCGACGACAGTGACGGTGCCGGCGAATGCCACCAGCGCCGGATTCACGGCGACAGTCTCGTCTGTCGGCGCCAATCAGGCAGTGACGTTGACGGCCAGTGCAGGAGGCGCCACCAGGAGCTTCGCTCTGCAGTTGAGCGCGGCAACGCCGGCGCTGACCATCAGCGCAACCCGTGTGTCGTTCGGCAACGTTCAAGTGAACACGGCGACAACGCAGTCCGTCACCCTGACGTCCACAGGCACGGCGCCGTTAACCATCAACTCGGCGGCACTGACGGGAACGGGCTTTTCTCTGGTACAAGCCAGCTTCCCGATCACGTTGAATCCGGGCCATGCGGTGGCGCTGAGTGTGCGGTTCAATCCGGCCGCCGCGGGTGCGGCCACGGGTCAGTTGACCGTGAACAGCAACTCTTCCGCCAACGCGTCGGCAACAGTGGCCCTGAGCGGCACGGGCACGGCGGCGCCGGCCGCGGCTTCAGTGAGCCCGGCCAGCCTTAGTTTTGGCAGCGAAACAATCGGAGTCAGCAGCGCCGTGCAAACGGTGACGCTGACGAATACGGGGGGCTTACCTCTCGCAGTGAGTAAAATTGGGCTGGCGGGCGCCAATGCGGCCGCGTTTTCCGCATCGAACAACTGTGGAACCAGCTTGGCGGCCGGCCGAAGCTGCACGATCCAAGTAAACTTTCTTCCGACGAATCCGGGCAGTGCAAGCGCTACGCTTACCTTTGCCGACGGCGCCGCAGGCGCCCAGCAGACGGTGTCCCTGAGTGGAACCGGATTGAGCGTTTCGAATCCTTATTGGGTCGCTCCGCCGGTAGGGAGCGTGAATGCGCTGGGTACGTTGAGCGTTCCGATGA
>Ga0181535_10008349_pt1 | contig 10216 bp, 8 predicted proteins | sample PEATcosm2014_Bin_44_FD_119774 | JGI IMG/M metagenome (GOLD analysis project Ga0181535, IMG submission 119774) | Peatland microbial communities from MTU Mesocosm Facility, Houghton, MI, USA - PEATcosm2014_Bin17_30_metaG | ecosystem: Environmental > Terrestrial > Soil > Wetlands > Peat | place...
CGCGGCATCGGTCGTGGCCTCGTCACCCGCCTTGCCGATCGCCGGCGGCATGGAGGCGCTGCCGGATCCCTGACCGGAAATTTCCGGAGGCAGGTCACTTTGCAGAATCGCATCGCTCTTCGCCATGACGTGCGCGCGGCGGAGGGCGTTTTCCAACTCGCGCACGTTGCCCGGCCAGTGATATTTTTCAAGCGTCCGGATGACGCTGGTGGCGATGGACTTCGGCGGGCGCTGCTGTTCGCGCGCAATTTTTTCCAGAAAATAGTTCACCAGCAGCGGAATGTCATCGCGGCGGTCCCGCAGCGGCGCAATGTGAATGCGCACGACGTTCAGCCGGTAAAACAGGTCCTCCCGGAATTGTTTGCTGGCGACGGCGGCTTCGAGCGGCTTGTTGGTCGCGGCGATGACGCGCACGTCCACCTGGATGGGCTGGTTGCCGCCCACGCGCTCAAACGTGCCGGATTGCAGCACGCGCAGGATTTTCGTCTGCGTCGCCGGCGTCATGTCGCCGATTTCGTCGAGAAAAATCGTGCCCTTGTTGCATTGCTCGAATTTGCCGATGCGCTGCAGGGTGGCGCCGGTAAAGGCGCCGCGTTCGTGGCCAAAGAGTTCACTCTCGAGCAATTGCTCCGGAATGGCGGCACAATTCACGGCCAGAAACGGCTGTTGGTGGCGGTCGCTGTGATGATAAATCGCGCGGGCGACGAGTTCCTTGCCCGTGCCGCTCTCGCCGGTGATGAGCGCGGTGGCGTCGCTGGCGGCAACCTGGCCGATGAGTTTGAAGACCTGCTGCATGGCCTCGCTGCGGCCGACGATGCCGAGTTCGTAATCCTCGGATTCGAGCAAGGGCTCGTAGGAAACAACCTGCTTCATGTCGCGCGCGGCTTTCAGGGCACTGCCCACAATTTCCTTGAGCTTCGGCACGTCGAACGGCTTGAGCAGGTAATCATAGGCCCCGAGCTTCATCGCCTCGATGGCGGTTTGCGTCGTGCCATAGGCGGTCATCAGGATGACCAGCTGCTTGGGATTGGCGGCGCGGATGCGGCGAAGGGTCTCCAAACCGTTCATGCCGCCCATGCGTACATCCATGAGCACGAGGTCGGGTTTGAATTTGGGAATGGTCTTCAACCCCTCCTCGCCGCTCGAGGCGGTGGCCAGTTCGATTTCCGGCGAATCAAAAATCCGCTGGAACGAATACCGCACGTCCTCTTCATCATCAATCAGCAGCAATTTGCTCATTTTGCGGCAGCATAACTGGTTTTTGGCGGACGAACAGCGAATTTTGTTTGCGATTCGTCATTTGACCTCGCGGCGGGCATGACTTAGACTGGCGCTCCTTTTTAACATGAAAATTGTCGTCTGCGACCCGATCTCACCCAAAGGCATTGCGCTGCTCCAGCAGCGACCGGAATTTGAAGTCGTCGTTCTGCCCAAACGACTGCCTGAGCCCGAATTGCTGCCGGTCGTGGCAGATGCCGTGGCCCTGCTGGTTCGCTCCGAAACCAAGGTGACCCGCAAGGTCATCGAAGCCGCCCCGAAGTTGCGCGTGGTTGGCCGCGCGGGCGTCGGGATCGACAATGTGGACGTGGAGGCGGCCACGCAGCACGGCGTGGTGGTGATGAACACACCCGGCGGCAATACCGTGACCACCGCCGAACTCAGTTTTGCCATGTTGCTGGCGCTTGCCCGCAAGGTGCCACAGGCGTACACGTCCATGACGTCCGGCAAATGGGACCGCAAATTGTTTCAGGGCACGGAACTGCTGGGCAAGACCCTCGGCATTCTGGGCATGGGCCGCATCGGCTCGGAAGTCGCCAAACGCGCGCTGGTCTTCGGGATGCGGGTCATCGCCTATGATCCCTACCTGACGGAGGAGCGGGCCAAGGCCCTCGGCGCGGAATTTGCCGACAGTGTGGACGACGTTTATCGCGTGGCGGATTTTATCACGGTTCACATGCCGGTCACGCCGGAAACCAAACACATGTTGAATGCCGCCGCATTTACCAAAATGAAACCCGGCGTGCGTCTGGTGAATTGCGCGCGCGGTGAAATCATTTCGGAAAACGACCTAATGGCGGCGCTGGAATCCGGCAAGGTGGCCGGCGCGGCGCTGGATGTTTTTGCCGTGGAACCGCTGCCCGCCGACCATCCGTACCGCAAGCAGCCGAATGTGATTCTGACACCGCACCTCGGCGCCAGCACGCATGAGGCGCAGGAAAAATGCGGCATCGAGGTCGCCGAGGTTGTCACGGCCTATCTGCTGACCGGCGAGGTGCGCAACGCAGTGAATCTGCCGTATCTCGACGCCAAGACCTATGAGCAGGTGAAACCTTATCTGCCGCTGGGCGAGGCGCTCGGTAAATTGCTGGCGCAACTTTCACCCGCCAGCGCGGATCGCATCTACGTGACTTACGGCGGCCATGCGCGGGAATTGCCGAACACGGACCCGGTCACCCGCGCGGTATTGCAGGGCTTTCTGGCCAGCAGCGCGATCAAGGACGTCAACAACGTCAACGTCCGGGCCGCCGCTGCCAGCATCGGCATCACCGTCGAGGAGAAAAAGTCCGACGAGCCGGTCACCTTCAACGAATGGTTGCACGTGCAGGTTTTCGGCAACGGACAAAAACTGATCTCAGCGGGCGGAACCTTTTTCGGTTCTCCCAACAACCCGCGCATCGTGCGGTTGTACAGCACCCCGGTGGAGATACCGACCAGCGGCACCTTGTTGTTGCTGAACAACAAGGACCGGCCGGGCATCGTCGGTTATCTCGGCACCCTGCTGGGAAAACACAAAGTGAACATTGCCAACATGAGCCTGACGCGCGACACTGCGGGCGGGCTGGCGTTGACGGTGTTGAACCTCGACAGCGCCCCACCGCCGGCGGTGCTGGAAGAACTTCAAAAAGACACTGACATCAGCAACGTGAAAGTGGTAAAATTGTAACTGTAACCGTTGATAAGAAGAGCAAAGAAATATGAACATAAAAGAGAGAATAATTTTTCCCATTGCACTGGGCACATTATTGCTGGCGTTCCCGCCCGCCCAGGCAGCCACAGCCAACGTGCCGGCCGACGCCACGCCGGCCGCGGCGAACACCAACGTCAATCTGGACGCCACCATGACGGCGTTGTTTGGCAATCCGGTGATCACCCGGGGCAAGGGGTTTGAGATCAAGCAGAGCGATTTGGACGAGGTGATGACCGGCATCAAGGCGGCTGCTGCCATGCGCAACCAGCCCATCCCCCCAGACCAGATGAAAGTGATTGAAGTCGAAATGCTCAACCGCCTGGTTCAGGTTCAGCTTCTGTTGCAGGAAGCCACCGATGCCGACCGGGCCGAAGGGGGCAGGCTGGCTGATTTGCAGATGAAGACGCTTTTGGAGCGTGCCGGCTCACCGGAAGCGTTAAACCGCCAGTTCATGGCTTTGGGCATGTCCATGGACCAGTTGCGCACGCGCCTGGTCCAGGAGGGCACCGCCCAGGCGGCGCTCGTGCGTGAATTGAAAGTCACCGTGACGGATGCCGAGGCCAAACAATTTTACGACGACCATCCGGCGGAGTTTGAACAGCCGGAAATGGTTCATATCGAGCAGATCTTTTTAAGCATACACGATCCGATTACGGGTACGGAATTGTCGGATGACAACAAGGCCGCCAAGAAAAAGGAACTCGAGGACATCCTGAAGCGCGCCCAGGCCGGCGAGGATTTCAAAAAACTGGTGGCGCAATATTCCGAAGACCCCACCTCCAAGGACAAAGGTGGTGAATACACCATTGCCCGCGGCCAGACGCTGCCGGAATTTGAGGCGGCGGCATTTTCACTGAACACCAATCAAATCAGCGACGTGGTGACCACGACCGGCGGCTATCACCTCATTAAGTTGCTGGAGAAGCTGCCGGCTAAAACGTTGGATTTTGCCTCGGTGACCGACAATTTGAAGAAGGCGCTCGTCCAACAAAAATCCGCCAAGCTGGCGCCTGCCTATTTGGCTGGTTTGAGAAAACAAGCCGGGGTGGAAATTCTTGACCCGGATTTGAAGGCCTTGGAGCAGGCCAGCGAGTCCGGGGCCGGTACCAACGCGGCGGCGGCGCCAGATGGTGGAAAGTAACGGGCGGTCGAACCGCGCTTGCCAAATCCGTTGAGCCGCTCCATGTTGGAAGCGTTATGAGAACACAGTTGGGCATAGTCATTCTCGTCGTGGTTTGCGTGGGGATGGTCGTGGCTTTGATGACGGAGAAAAAGCGCGCGGATACCCAGCAGAAAAAGGACGTTGACACGATTCTCGATTTTTCCAATCAATTGACCACGGCCAGCGCCAATCTCGATGAATTGCGCCAGGTCAATCTCATGCTGACCAATGACCTGGACGCCACGCGGCAGACGTTGACCATACTCAGCAACCAGTACGTCACCACTTCCGCTTCCCTTTCCAAAACCACCGCCGCGCTCAAAACGGCGCAGGATCAAATCACCGATTTGGAGGCGCAGAATCAGGCGCTGGATCAACAGGTTGCGGAAATGACCAACACTATTGACAATTTGTCCACGCAAATTGCCGACACCCAGCTGAAACTGGTTGAATCAGAAACGAATGATGTGTTTCTCGAGGGCGAATTAAAGCGGCAGGTGGCTGAAAAGGCCGAGTTGGAGCGCAAATTTAACAACCTGAGCCAGGTCCGGGCCCAGGTCCGGAAACTGCGGGACGATTTGCTCATTGCGCAGCGGTTGAAATGGATGCGCGAAGGCACCGATCCCGGCCAACAGCACAAGGGCGCCCAGTTGCTCATGGCCCACGGACCTGTGACCAACCGGGTCGTGGGACCGGCACACTATGATTTGAATGTTGAAGTCAGCTCTGATGGTTCGGTACAGGTCGTTCCGACGATGACCAATGCGCCGGCCACGACCAACAGCTCGTCGCCCTGATGGGCTTTCGAATGGGTGGTGTGTTAATTATCCATGCCGACGTACGAATATCTCTGCGAAAAATGCAGGCACGAGTTTGAGACGCTTCAGCCCATGTCCGCCAAGCCATTGGAAGTGTGCCCGAAGGATCTTTGCCCGCAAAAGAAATGGGGCCGTGGCCGGGTAAAACGCAAGATCAGCGCCGGAGGCGGTCTCCTGTTCAAGGGCAGCGGCTTTTATATCACGGACTATCGCAGCGAGAAGTATAAACAGGCGGCTAAAAAGGATTCCCCACCGGCCAAACCGGCCGGGGCCGATGCCAAACCCTCCGCCAAGCCCGACAGCAAACCTGCCAAGCCGACATCGGCGAAGGCCTGACCATGTTCCATAAGCGTTGCCTGCGCGACCCCGGGTGCGCCGCCGTTTTATTCAGCGTTTTCTGTGGAAACGCATTCGCCCAACTAGCGTTGCCGGAAACGGATTTGACGCGCAGTGTTTCCGGCCAGTTTATTGTGTCCGGCGACCGGCAGGTATCTTTACTCGCCACCGCACCCGCGGTTCCGGCCAATGGCGATTTTGTCCAGCTTGAACCGGCGCTCCTGGCTGTCTCCGCCGAGCGCATCAAACAAACGCTTTGGCGCGCGCTCGGCGTCGATTCGACGGTTCCGTGGCGTGGGAAAATCTTTCTCGCGTTGCATCCTGCCCGGTCACTGGATGAAGATGTCACCGTCCTTTCCGAACATTTCGCCGACGGCTGGCAATATCGCGTCGCGCTGCCGGATATTTTGCCGCGCACCCGATTCCTGCGCGCCTTGACCGGGGTGACGTTGCTCGAATTTGCCAATCGTGGCGCCGGGGCGCGTCCGGCGGAGATTCCCGCCTGGCTGACCGATGGTTTGTCACAACAGTTGCTCGCGACCGGCACGGTCGCCATGGTTCTGTCCTCTCCGGGCGAAATGGTGAACGGGGTATGGGAGAGCTGGACCGACGCGAGTCAGCGCGGCATCGACCCGCTGGCCGATGCGCGGCGCGTATTGCGCGATCACCCGGCGCTGACATTTGAGGAATTAAGCTGGCCGACGGATGCCCAGGTGTCCGGCGCCGATGACGGCGTGTACCGCGCCAGCGCGCAGTTGTTCATAAACGATCTGTTGAAAAGGGATGATGGTCCGGCGCATTTGCGGGCGATGTTGCAGGCGTCGCCAAATTATTTAAACTGGCAGACGGCCTTTCAATATGCGTTTCACGATGATTTTGCGCAACCGCTCGATGTGGAAAAGTGGTGGTCGTTGCAGGTGATCGGTTTTGTTGCGCACAGCCCGGGCCCGGTGTGGACGCCGGCGGTCAGCCGCGACCAGCTCGACCAGATTTTGAGTGTGGCGGTGGATTTCCGCACCGCGTCGAATGCCCTGCCGGTGCACGCGGAAGTTTCGCTGCAGGCCGTGATCCGCAATTTCGATTCCGCGCGGCAAACGGCAATTCTCCAGACCCGGTTGCGGAACCTTGAACTGGCGCAACTCCGCCTGGCCCAGCCTTTGGTTTATCTGGCCGCCGCCTACCACGCCACCCTGGCCGACTACCTCGGCCAGCGCCGTGGCGCCGCTCCCACCCCGCCGTTTGGCCGGCAGTCATGGGCCGCGGCCCCTTCCCGGGTCAGTGCCAGTGATACCCTGGAAAAATTGGATGCCCTCGACACGCAAAGACGCATCGTCGAATCCTCCATTAAACCGGATATCTGGCGGCCGTGACCGGCCCGGCTTGAACGCGGGCGGCAGGGAAATGGTCAACTTGACAGGGCGCGATTCCAACTTATAGTTCGCATTGAAAAAATGAAGGATACCAGTTTATCGGCGAATGGCGCGGAGCCGCCATCGGGTCACCGTCTTCGGGCTTTGAAAGAATTTCACTCCGCCGGCCGTGGTTTCTGGCATGACATTTCGGACGCCGATTGGAACGACTGGCGCTGGCAGCTCAAACATCGCATCACCACGCCGGAGCAATTGCAGCGGCTGATGCCCACGCTCACGCCGGAGGAATTTGCCGGCGCAAAGCTGGCGAACCACAAGCTCGCGCTGGCCATCACACCGTATTTTTTCAATCTCATTGACCTGGCGGATGAGCATTGTCCCATCCGGCGACAGGTCATTCCGCGCGTCGAGGAAACCCACACCGCAACCTGGGAGATGAGCGATCCGTGCGGTGAGGATTCGCATTCACCCGTCCCCGGGCTGGTGCACCGTTATCCCGACCGCGTGCTGTTTTTGGTGACCGACCGGTGCGCGGCGTATTGCCGCTACTGCACGCGCTCGCGGCTGGTCAGCAACGCCAGCGGCTACGATTTTCATCCGGAATTTGACCGGCAAATCGAATACATCGCGCAGCACCCCGAAATCCGCGACGTGTTGTTGAGCGGCGGCGACCCGTTGTTGTTGAGTGATGATAAACTGGAAAGTCTTTTGGGCCGGTTGCGGGCGATTCCGCATGTGGAATTCCTGCGGATCGGTTCGCGCATCCCCACCTTTCTGCCCCAGCGCATCACGCCCGAACTCTGCGCCTTGCTGAAAAGGTTCCATCCGCTGTTCGTCAGCATTCATTCGAACCATCCGCGTGAATTAACGACGGAGGTCCGCGACGCGGTCGGGCGCCTGGCCGACGCCGGCATTCCCCTCGGCAACCAGTCCGTGCTGCTCAAACACGTCAACGACGATGCGACGGTGATGACCGCGCTCGTTCAAAAGCTGCTCATGTGTCGCGTGAAGCCATATTACCTGTACCAATGCGATTTGATTTCCGGCTCGGCGCACTTGCGGGCCAGCGTCAGCAAGGGTTTGGAAATCATGGAACAACTGCGCGGCCACACGACCGGTTATGCCGTGCCGCAATATGTGATTGACGCGCCCGGCGGCGGCGGCAAGGTGCCCATCAACCCTGAATACGTCCTTTGCCGCAACGCGGGCCGCGTGCTCATCCGCAATTACGAAGGCAAAATGTTCGAGTACCCCGAAGCCCCTGATGGCACGCCGCTGTCCGCGCCGCCGAAGGAAATTGCAGAGCCGGAGTTGTGCAAATGTTAAGACCGCCCGGGCACGAAGCCGGAAACTTTTCTTCGCGCCCTGGTTTCTTTGTGGTTAATCTTTGGCGATAGATGCGCCGTGAGCCGCCACCAGCCAAAATCGCGCGCCTGAAGAAGATTATCGCGGCGCTCGATCAGGCTTATCCCGGGGCGCATTGTGAACTGAATCACGCCGACCCGCTCCAGTTGCTGATCGCCACCATTCTTTCGGCGCAATGCACCGACAAACGCGTCAACCTCGTCACGACGGATTTGTTCAAAAAATATCGCTCGGCGGCGGACTATGCGAACGCGCCGTTGGTTGAGCTGGAGCAGGCCATCAAAACCACGGGTTTTTTTCGGAACAAGGCGAAAAACATCCAGGCATGCTGTCGCAAACTGGTCGAACTTTATGGCGGGGAGGTTCCCCGGACGATGGAAGAGTTGACGCAGTTGGATGGTGTCGGGCGCAAGACGGCCAATGTTGTTTTAGGGAACGCGTTCGGCATTAATGTTGGCGTGGTCGTGGACACGCACGTGGCGCGATTGTCGCATCGGCTCGGATTGACGGGGCAGAAGACGCCGGAGAAAATTGAGCGGGACTTGATGTCGCTCGTGCCGCAAGAGCAATGGACGCTATTCAGTCATTGGCTCATCTGGCATGGCCGCCGCCGCTGCGCTGCCCGCAAGCCGGATTGTGTGAGTTGTGAAATTCTCAAGTTGTGTCCGCAAGTTGGCGTAAAAAAATGATGAAAGAAGATTCAACATTCAACATTCAACATTCAACGCCCAAGTCCTCGGGTGGTGCGCTGCCGTTGGATGTTGAGCGTTCGATGTTGAATGTTGAATGTTCTTTTCTGCTTCTCAATTCCGGCCCCGGCAACCCGGCATTCAACATGGCGTTGGACGAAGCGTTGCTGGAAGCGATGCCGCGTTTGCAAACACCGGTTTTGCGGTTTTACGGTTGGACGGCGCCGGCGGCAACCTTCGGCTATTTCCAGAAATATGCCGAGGTGGAACGCGCGACGTCGCTGCGACCGCTCATTCGCCGTCCCACCGGCGGTGGCATTGTGCCGCACGATGCGGATTGGACCTACAGTCTCGTGTTTCCACCGGGTCACGAATGGCACTCGTTCAAGGCCGAGGAAAGTTACCGACGGGTCCACGAGTGGATTCAATCGGCATTTGCCAGAATGGACGTTGCCACCGAACTCGCCCCGAAATCCCACCGGGCCGGGCCGGGCCAATGTTTTGTCGGTTGCGAAAAATCCGACCTGCTCTGGCACGACAAAAAAATTGCCGGCGCGGCACAGCGACGCAATAAATTGGGATTGTTGATCCAGGGTTCGGTGCAGCCACCGCTGCCGCTGGCCCGGGCCGCCTGGCAGCAGACGATGTGCGATGTCGGGCAGATTGCCTGGAAGACCCAATGGTCGGATTTTGAGCTCGACGAGCCGTTGCGCCAGCGGGCGGATGCATTAGTCCGCCAGAAATATTCCCAACGGGAATTTATAACTAAACGCTGACGGTTTACATCGGGTCACGATCTGGGATGATGGTCCGTAATCATCGTGAAGATCGCAGCCTTGGGACTGGCCGGATTCATATTTTTCGCCATCACGGCGGGAGCGGCCCTGCTTTTCAGCGACTCCTTCGATTATCCCGACGGCGCGCTGGTGACGGTGAGCACCAATTTGTGGATGCACCACAGCGGTTCCGTCACCGGCGAGGTCGTGGTGGCTTCAGGGCGCGTGTGGTTGAGCGAGGCCTGCACCGAGGATGTCCACGCGCTGCTGGCGGGGCAGCCGTACCCTGCTTCCGGCGCCACCAATGTATTTTACGCCGGTTTTACGGTTAAATTCACCACGTTGCCAAATGCCGCGGGCGCTTATTTCGCCCATTTCAAGGATGCGAGCACCGGTTTTCGGGCGCGCGTCTGGGCGTTGGCAGGGGGAGCGGCGCCCGGCAAATTCCGGCTGGGAATTTCCTCCACCAGCGGCTCGGTCATCAGTGTGACCAACCCCGTGGATTTGAGTCTTAATACGGATTACCTCGTGGTGACCCGCCTGGTGAACAGCAATTCGGTCGGCACGCTATGGATCAATCCGGATGCGGAAACCGATGCCGGCATTTCGACCAGTGAAGGAGTTTCGACTTTTGCCGTGGCCGGCTATGCGCTTCGGGAAAATACCGGGGAAGGCGCGTTGAACGTGGACAATTTAAAAATAGGCACCACCTTCGCCGAGGTCACCGGCGGC
>Ga0181535_10008352_pt1 | contig 10214 bp, 8 predicted proteins | sample PEATcosm2014_Bin_44_FD_119774 | JGI IMG/M metagenome (GOLD analysis project Ga0181535, IMG submission 119774) | Peatland microbial communities from MTU Mesocosm Facility, Houghton, MI, USA - PEATcosm2014_Bin17_30_metaG | ecosystem: Environmental > Terrestrial > Soil > Wetlands > Peat | place...
CCTGGATAGGGCACCAAGCTGGCTGCGTGAGGTTGGTTGTCGCGCGCGGTTACCAGGGGAGGGGTTTGCCGAGGTGGAAGTAGCCGCCAGTAGGGCCGTTGTCGGGAAGGGTGGCAAGCTCGGCGCTGGTTTTGCCGCCTTCGCTCAGTTCCATGGGGGCCTGGTCGCCGCCCATATCGGTCTTGACCCATCCGGGGTGCGCGGAGTTGACCTTGATTTTCGTGTCACGGAGTTCATAGGCGAGATGGACTGTGAAGGCATTCAGCGCGGTCTTTGAGGCGTCATATGCAAAGGACTTGGCGTTGTAGATGGGTGACTTCGGATCGGCCTGCAGGGTGAGCGAACCGAGGATGCTGGACAGGTTGACGATGCGGCCTGCGGGGCTTTTCTTGATAAGGGGGAGGAGTTTCTTGGTGAGGGCGATGGGCGCGAAGAAGTTGGTGGCGAAAACCTTGTCAAGGACGTCAAGCGGAACGTCGGACGCTGAATGCTCAGGACCGGTGCCGGGAAATTTGCCTGCAGCGACGCCAGCGTTGTTGATGAGGATATCGAGGCGGCCGTACTTCGAGTTGAAGTAGTCATAGGCGGCCTGATGATCAGCTGAATTGGTGATGTCGAATTTGAGTACGTCGGCGTCCACGCCCGCTTTGCGCAGCTTGGCGGCAGCTTCTTCGCCTTGCTTCTGGTCGCGCGAGCCGATGACGACCTTCGTATCGGGGGATTTGAGGTCAAGTGCGGTCTGAAAACCGAGTCCGCGATTTCCGCCTGTGATGAATGCAATTTTCTGAGCCATGAGGGAAGCTTCTCCTGTGACCCTTTCGATTCAGGTAGGTGCGAGAAGGGTGCAGGGAATCGACGTCAATAGTGGCGAACATTCTTTTGCACCACCTCGGCGGTTGCAGTGTGTCGATGCACCAGCGTATTGTCCAACCTAAGGTCCAAGCCACGTATGCGCCTTTCCGATTCCCCAGAAAAGGACGCGGCGGCTGCGGCTAAGAACGAACAGGCCGAGTTCGCACATTCCGCGTTGGAGAATCTTTTTGATGTTTCTCCCGACGCGATTTTTGTCACGGATGCCACCGGCGTAATTCGTGGTGCGAACCCGCGGGCGGCGGAACTGTTTGGATACACGCAGGTCGAGCTTTTCGGCCAACCGATCGAGAACCTGGTTCCGGAACGCTTTCGCAGAGGGCATCCCAGCCATCGCGAAAACTACAATGCGCACCCGCGCGCGCGACAGATGGGAGCGGCGCTGAATCTCTTCGGTTTGCGTAAGGACGGGACTGAGTTTCCGGTAGACATCATGCTCAAGCCAATGGAGACAACATCGGGGCCGATCGTGCTGAGTTTTGTGCGCGATGTGACCGAACAGCGTCTGGCAATGGAAGGGTTGCGGCGAGCCGACCAGCAGCTTCGCTCGATTGTGGAGAGCGTGAGCGATTACGCGATCTACCTGCTGGACAAGGATGGCCACATTGCGACGTGGAATCCGGGCGCGGAGCGCATCAAGGGTTATCCGGCGAGTGAGGTGCTGGGACTGCATTTTTCGCGCTTCTTTGTGGAGGAAGATGTGGAACGCGGCAAGCCGACAGAGCTTTTGCGGTTGGCGGCGGCGCGTGGGCGCGTAGAACAGGAAGGCTGGCGGGTGCGCAAGGATGGATCGCGCTTCTGGGCCGATGCGGTCATTACAGCAATTCGTGATGCGAGCGGGGAATTGATCGGATACGCGAAGGTGACCCGGGATTTCACGGACCGCAAACGCGCGGAGGAAGCGGTGATGCTGCAGTTAAGCGGCGCTCTGCTGGCCAATATGGACGTGCGGAAATTGCTGGAGGCGATTTCGGCGAGCCTGCGCGAGGTGGTTCCGCATGATGCAGCGACCCTAGGACTGTATGATGCGGCGACCGGAACATTGATGGTGCAGTTTCTGGGTGCCGATGAGGGCAGTGCCCGTCGAGGAGATGTCCGGTTGCCTGTGGAAGGTTCGCCGTCGGGATTGGCGTTTCACAAGGGCGAGCCGGTGGTGCTGGACCGCATGCAGGAGTCGAAATTTGCGCAGGAATCGATGCGGCATTTGATCAGTCTGGGGATGCAAGCGGGGTGCTGGGTTCCATTGGTGCATCGCGGCGAGGCAATCGGAGTGCTGGCGGTGGCAAGCCGCCTTGAGGGCGCATTCGGGCAGCGCGAAGCGGAGATGCTTTCCGAGATTGCGGGCCACGTTGCGATGGCGGTGAGCAATGCCGTGGCCTATCGGCAGATTGCGGAGCTACGCGACAAGCTGAGCCAGGAGAAGCAATATCTCGAAGATGAAATCAACCTGGAGAACCGGTTTGAGGACATCGTGGGAGAAAGCGCGGGGCTGCGACACGTTCTTAAGGAGATTGAGACGGTGGCGCCGACGGACGCAACGGTGCTGATTCAGGGTGAGACGGGGACAGGGAAGGAATTACTGGCGCGCGCGATCCATCGACTGAGCGGGCGCAGCGAACACACGTTTATCAAGCTGAACTGCGCGGCGATTCCTGCGGGGCTGTTGGAGAGTGAGTTGTTCGGGCACGAGAAGGGCGCATTTACGGGCGCGATTGCGCGCAAGATGGGCCGACTGGAACTGGCGCATGAGGGGACGCTGTTTCTGGATGAAGTGGGCGAGATGCCGCTGGATTTGCAACCCAAGTTGCTGCGCGCGCTACAGGAGCGAGAGATTGAAAGGCTGGGCGGGACTCGACCGATCAGCGTGAATGTGCGCTTGATTGCGGCGACGAATCGCGACCTTGCGCAGATGGTGGCGGAGAAGCAATTCCGCAGCGACCTTTTCTATCGGCTGAAAGTGTTTCCGATATTTGCGCCGCCGCTGCGGGAGCGCGCCAGCGATATTCCGGTGCTGGTGCGGCACTTTGTGGCTACGCATAGCCGGCGGATGGGCAAGGTGATCGATACGATTCCCGAGGAGACGATGCGGGTGTTGACCAGGTGGAGCTGGCCGGGAAATATCCGCGAGCTGGAGAACCTGCTGGAACGCGCAGTGATTTTGACGCGTGGATCGGTGTTGTATGTACCCCTGGGGGAACTCGAGGTTGCAGACAGGGATGCCGTTGAATCGGAGAGTCCGACGCTTCATGCGGCGGAGCGGGAGCATATTCTACGCGTGTTGCGGGAAACGAAAGGACAGATTGGCGGCGCGGATGGCGCGGCTGAGCGCCTGGGGCTGAAACGTACGACATTAAACTCGAAACTAAAGAAGCTTGGCATCGAGCGAAGTGACTATATGTAGTCCGCGTGGCGAAATGTCGTCTTCGTCCCGTCGTCACTTGAGTGTTTGTTCCTTCCTGTGGGTTCTGCAAGCAAATAGTTAACCTCCTTTCTTCTCAGCAGCGAAGCGGAATTGCGCGGCGTGTGGCGGAGTTTGGCAGGGCACTTGCCTTATACAGTGGCATGCTGCGAATCACCATTAACGACACAGAAAGCGGAATGGGACTCGTGCTCGAAGGACGGATCGCAGGGCCGTGGGTGCAGGAGTTGGAGCGGGTCTGGGTGGAAATGGCTCCGCGGCTCGGTTCGAAAAAGCTGTCAATTGATTTGAGAAATGTGACGTACGCAGATGCGGGTGGCAAGCGCGTTCTGAGAAATATCTTTTCCCAATCAGGCGCCAAGCTCGCTGCCAATTCCCTGGGGATTCAGGATCTGGCCGGAGAAGTGGCCGGTAAATAGATCGCAACAGCTTTGCCGAGGAGGTTCGGAATGCTTACGATGCGTGATGGAGTTGATGTTGTTGGTGGCGGGGCGCAATATCCGGCGCAGTGCCAGATGCAATTTCCTGGCGAGCTGTTCAAGAAGTTTTCACCGGCGGCTTTGAAAGATCTGTCGTCGCTGGGTGCTTCGTCGTCGTATCCGGCAAACTTCGTGATGTTTTCGGAGAAAGAGGAGTCGCACGGAATCTACATCGTGCTCGATGGCGAAGTGAAGCTCTCGATCAATTCGAGCGATGGACGCAGATTGAGCCTGCGCATTGCGCGGAAGGGCGACATTCTCGGCCTGGCGTCGGCGCTGTCGGGAAGCCCGTATGAGACGACGGCCGAGACGGTTTATCCGGCCAGGCTGGTTCCAATTGGCCGACGCGAGTTTCTTGGCTTCATGATGCGTCATCCTGAGGCTTACCAGGTATTCAGCGAAGAGTTGACGCGCGAATTCACAATGGCCTGCGAGCAGTTGCGGACGGTGGGGCTATCGGCTTCCGCGCCGGAGAAGCTAGCGCGTCTTTTGTTGGATTGGAGCGAGAACGGCCAGACGTTCGAATCCGGGACGAAGTTCCGGTTCTCAATGACGCACGAGGAGATTGGCGAATTCATCGGCGCCTCGCGCGAGACGGTGACAAGAACGTTGAGTGTGTTCAAGCATGAACGGTTGGTGGCGTTCAATGGTTCCATCCTAACGATTCCCAGCAAGGCAGCGCTGGCGAGTTATGCGGGATGCTAGAGCGGTTCATTCAATCATCCATATTTACCTTTTCTTTACCGGGCCCGTTTCATTCATACATAGAGCTAGTTAACTTTCTTAACCACGGCGGGGAAATTAATTCCGCCGTGGGATACCTATAGCCCTCCCTCAAGGATTCAGCACGAATGCCTCCACGGTAGAATGTCAACCAACATTCCGTGGAGGTATTCATGTTTCGAGGATTTCTCGCCGCTGTGGTCGTGGTGTTGTCGTTTTCGTTTGCAGCGCCGCTGATGGCGCAGGGTGCGCCGCCGCAGGCAGGAGCCGATCAGCCTTACACCATCGAGTACTACTACAAGGTGCAGTGGGGCCATCAGCAGGAGTTTCTTGAACTCTTTCTCAAAAATCACTACCCGCTGCTGAAGAGGATTGTGGCGACGGGGCGGATGCTGTCGGTGAAGATCGACGCGCCGGCGTATCACACGACGGAAGATGGCCGCTGGGATTATCGGGTGACGATTCGGTTCAAGAATTCAACGGTGGCTACGACTTCGAATCCTGACGAAGAGGCGATCATCAAGGAACTTTGGCCGGACCAGGAGAAGTACAAGAAGGAAGAGCAGCGGCGGTTTGAGATTCTTGCGGCGCATTGGGATTTGCCGGTTACGGAGATCACGCCGGCGCGCTAGATCGCACAGTGCGCAGTTCAGAGTTCTGAGTTCGTAGTACCTCAGTCTTCGCGGTGACGCCAGCGGTGGACGAGGTCTTCGGCGGCGGCGGGCCAGTTGGGGAATTCGAATTGGAAGCCGGTGTCGAGCAGGCGGCTTGGGACTACGCGGCGGCTTTTCAAGACAAGCTCAGCCTCGGTGCGCAGAAAGAATGCGCCAATTTCGAGGAGTGGTGTGGGAATGGGCAAACCGTTCGGGACGTCCCATGCTTCGCGCAGAATCGCCATGTATTCGCGGTTGGGGAGCGGGTTGGGTGAAGCGATGTTGATGGGACCTGCGAGGTCGTCACGTGCGATAAGAAAATCGACGGCGCGGGCAAAGTCGGCGTCGTGAATCCACGAGACAAATTGGCGGCCGTTGCCCTGGCTGCCTCCGAGGCCGACGCGGACCAAGTTCGAAAGAATTGTGAAGGCATTGCCGGGAATCGCGCTGACGAGAATGGCTGAACGCATAGCCACTTTGCGAGTGCGCGGCGTGGGGGTTTCAAAGAATGCGGTCTCCCAGTCTTTGGCGACGCGGATAGAGAAGTTCCAGGTGTCGGGTGCGCGGCGCGTTTTGGAAATGAGCTCGTTGCCGCCGAGCTCGCCTGTCACATCGTCCATTGGCCTGTCGAGGGCGTGGCGATAGATAGTGGCGGTGGACGCGTTGAGCCAGACTTTCGGAGGATCGGCAAGATTGGCGATGACGCGATTGAGCAGGCGTGTGGTTTGGATGCGCGAATCGTAGATGGCCTGACGATTGGCGGGATGGTAGCGGCAGTTCACGCTGCGGCCGGACAGATTGATGCAGACATCGGCGCCTTCGAGGTGCTCGGTCCACGGGCCAATGGTTGAGCCGTCCCAGTGAACGGTTTGCCAGGGGGCGGTGTAAGGGCCACGTGTGAGCACGGTGATGTAATGGCCGCGCTCTTGAAAATAGGCCGCGAGTACCTGGCCCATCTGACCACTGCCGCCGGGCATTACAATGCGCAGCCGGCGCGCATGGGCGGCTGGAACGATCTGCATTTCCTTAGAGCAGTTCCACAATTCACGTGCCCTTTTCAGTTCCGTGAAAGGTGGCATTTTCTTAAGGAAAATGCCACTCTGCGGCGGTGACTTCGGGATACAGCAATTGTGAAACTGCTGTAGCGTACAGCGCAGGTCAGGCGCGTGGCATGGGTGGCGGAGGCGGTGGGGGAGGGTAATAGCCAGCGGCGTAGAGCTGGCGATGGCGATAGTTCCGGATCGCACTTACGATGAGAGCGGCAATTCCACCGAAGATCATGAGAGGAATCAAGAGAAGCCAGCCTGGCTCGATGACGCGGTTTCCCGTGACAGAAGCCGAGTCGGCTGCGTGAACGGCGCCGAACATGGCGACCATATCGTTGCCGATTGAGGCGTTTTCGCCGAGGTGAACGGTGCCGAAGAAGTTCACCACATCATGGGCGACGGTGGCGTTGTCGTCGATGTGGACATTGCCGAAGAAGTTGACAACGTCGTGATTGGAATGAGTGGCGATGTGGACATCGCCGAAGAATGCAACGACATCGTGATCGACCGTTCCCTTCGCGTCGACGCTGCAGAAGAAGCAGACGGCGTCATGGACTGATTCGCCGGGGGGGACGACGATGTCGGCGCCGAATTGGACGCGATCTCTGTCGGCCCTGGCTGGGGTGGCGAGGACGGCGAGGGCAGCGAACAACATGGGGCAGGCCAGGAAGGGACGGAGTTTCATTTGCATCTCCTTTGGCTGGTACGAGCTTGAGGGGAGAAAAGTTCCGGACAAGAATTGGAAACTAGGCGACCCGGAACCTGCGCGATTTCGCAATCAGTTTACGCCGGGGAAGCCTGCTGGTTCAGTGTCGTTGCTTTCCCCGGTCCCAAACCACCCAGCGACGGGGCCCTGCCGCTGGGGACCCCGGTGAAAATCGAGACCTAGGGCACCTCCTGTTTGTGCTGATTGACGCTCCCCGGACCGCAGCCCCGTCGGCTTCGATGGTCCGCTGTAGTCGGTCAGGATGAGAGTGGTCAATTTGGGTTCGCGCTTTCCCACCCTAGCGGAGCTAGGATGGGGCACCCATTGTCGTGCTGATTGAAGCTCCGCGAAAAGCTACCGCAGGTCCTTCACTCCGCTTGCCCCAATTCAGTGGGATCCCAGATGCGCTCCGTTCAGGATGATAAGTCTGTGAACTGTGAAGTGCGGATTAGAACTCGAAGCGCATGCCTAGCTGGAGGCGGCGGGGTGGATTGACGGCAGTGACTTGGCCGAATTCAGGTGAGGTCTCCACGGTGTCGATGCTGGAGGGGTTTTCGTGGTTGAGCACGTTGAAGGCGCCGGCGGACAGGCCGAGACGGGGCGCGTCGTCGGCTTTGTCTTGCGTGAAAGCGAAGTCGTGGCCCCAGCGTAGATCGAGGTCAACATACGACGGGGCATTCTCGGTGTAAGGTGCGACGCCTGCGGGGCGGGTGTTGAAAAGGTCATCGCCGTAGGCATCGGTGCCGGTGAGGATGGTCCAGGGGCGGCCGGTGTTGGCGAAGATGCCGGTGGCGAGATTGAATACGCTTTTCTGATTGAAGATGGCGTACATGCCGAGGCGTTGGCGGCGATCGAAGCTGGCGCTTGCCCACTCGTCGTTGGGAGCGTATTGGTTTTGTGGAAACCAGCTGATGCCACCGGTATTGGATTCGTAGTGGGACCAGGTGTAGCGGCCGAAGCCGGTGAAGTATTTATTGAGCTGGCCGCGGTAGGAGATGTCGAGGCCATTGCCCTCGAAGAAACCAGCCGGCTGCATCTGGCGGATCAAGCCGTAGGCAGAATTGGGGCGAATGGTGTAGTCGGAGCCGGGCGTAGGTGCGTTGATGTCGATGGAGCGGAACTCATCGATGCCGTGCGCTGAATAGACGCTGACGACGCCGGTGGCGCGCTCGCCGAGCTGGCGCTCGATGGAGAGGCCGTACTGAATCTGGTAAGGAAGTCTGGCGCCGGGAGCAAGTTCCGCAAGCGACACGGGCGCAGTTTCAAGATCGACGCAACTTGTGATGGGGACGCACGGTTGCTCGTTGGCGGGATTGAGCGAGAGCTTGACGGTGCGGCGGCGTGCGGTCTGATACCGCGTGAGGTCGAGAAGCGGGCCGGACCCGAAGCGGTCGTAGTAGATGCCGCCTCCGCCGCGGAGAACGGTCTTTGAATCCTGATCGATGACCCATGCGAAAGAGGCACGGGGCGAGAAGCCGAGACGTCGCGTGGCGAGGAAGTTCTGCCAGTCGTAGCGAAGGCCAGGCGTGATGGCAAAGCGATCGGTGATTTTCCACTGGTCCTGAATGAAGGCGCCCATCTCCTGCTGGTGATAGATAAAGTGCGTGTCGCCCGAGTTGAGCGAGTATCCGGAAGGGAGATTGTTGGCGTAGTTCTGAATGGCTGGCGTGAGGACGGTGATGTTGTCGGCGGCGAGTGTGGGGCCAAAGGTATAGGTGCCGAGTGCGTTGGTGTTGTCATCGTAGGCGCGGCGGTTGAGGTGCGGAATGCCGATGCCGGCCTTGACCATGTGGCGGCCATGGGTCCAGGTGGCCATGTCGAAAAGGCGGAAGTTGTACTCGGTCTGGAGCGCGTCTGCTTGAGCAGAGCCACCGGTGAAGTAGCCGGTGACGGAGACGCGCGGAGCTTCAGAATCATTGGTGTTGTGGCTGAAGTCGTGCTCGCCGACGAGGGAGAGCTGATTGAGCAACACCGCTGACAACGTGGAGTCGATGTGCGCCGTCACGTCGTCCTCGTGGTACTCGTTGTTGTACCCGGCGGAGGCGAGGGTTTGACCGCCAACAGCCTGATTCTGCCCGGTCCAATCCTGATAACTGTATTGCGCATAGGCGGAATGGCGGTCACCGAACTGGTGCGCGGCGCGGAGGCTGAACTCGGTGTCGCGGGTGGGCGCGGGGACGTTGGCCTGGAAGGCACCTGTGGGGTTGGTGGTTGTAGGGAGGATGGTAGCGTTTACAACCGCGTCCAAATCTTCTTCTGCGCGATTGAATGTGCCCAGGAAACTGCTTTTGGCGAAGTGTGGGATGGGGCCAGTGATGTGGCCTTCATAGATGCGGCGCTGCTCGAAGGGCTTTGAGGGGGCGAGCGCATTCTGCGCGTTCATGGCGGAGTCACGGAAATAGAAATTGAATTGGCCGTGATAGTGGTCAGCAGCGGATTTGGAAATGATCTCCATCTGACCGCGGCCCGGCCAGTAATACTGCGCGGAATACGGGTCCTGATTTATGCGCACTTCCTGGACTGCCGATGGGGAGATCGTCGCGCGATTAGCTTCGACGCCATCGACGATGAGGCCGGTTCCGCCGGTCGCCGTCGCGCTGTCATCGAGGAAAGCACTCATGGCGGTGGCGTAGTCGTTGTCGAAGATGGGCAGGGCCTTGAGGTCGTCGGAGGTCATCACGGATGAGTCGTGATTGTCTTCGGGCGCGGTGAGGTCTTCGCTGCTATCGGCGGTGACGCGCACATTGGTGGCTACCGCGGCGATGGGAAGGGTGATATGGATGGGTGCGGCGAAGGTGTGGGCCGTGGTTGCGGCTGCGACGGATATGGCGGGCGTGGCAATGACGACCGGATTATGCACAGTCTCAAAGCCTGTTTCAGAGACGACCAAGGTGTAGCTGCCGGTGTGCGGGGCGGTGAGCTGGAAGCTACCATCGCCGCCGGAGTGGCCGGTGCACGTGATGGAGCCAGTGGTGTCGACCAGATCGACTTCAGCGCCGGGGACGATGGCTCCGGTGGGATCGGCGACTACGCCTTGCACGGATGGTGCAGCGGGGCTGGACGGTTTGCAGGCGAGGGCGTCGATTGGCGAGACAAGGACGAGACTGGGTGCGGCGAGAAGAAGGAGCCAAACAAAAGAGCGCATGATGCGGAATCTCCAAGGCGAATGCGAATGTACGACAAGAGTGCAAAACGTCGGCGACAGCGTGCAGGCAAAAGTTCCGTTTGTTTCTTGAACGGGCGAAAGTGGCTGTGTGGACGCAACAGAGGAGGCGTGCGATTCCCGAACAGGGTACGCGCATGGGGAAGTCGCAAGCG
>Ga0181535_10008353_pt1 | contig 10212 bp, 8 predicted proteins | sample PEATcosm2014_Bin_44_FD_119774 | JGI IMG/M metagenome (GOLD analysis project Ga0181535, IMG submission 119774) | Peatland microbial communities from MTU Mesocosm Facility, Houghton, MI, USA - PEATcosm2014_Bin17_30_metaG | ecosystem: Environmental > Terrestrial > Soil > Wetlands > Peat | place...
CGCTGCGCCTGCTGCTCACGGTGCCCATCGTAGCCGCCATGTGGGCTGGGCGGCACGGCCTGGCGCTGGCGCTGTTTGCCGTCGCGGCGGCTACCGACGTGCTGGACGGCGCCGCCGCGCGCCATCTTAACCTGGAAACACCGTTCGGCGCCTACCTCGACCCGATCGCCGATAAGGTTCTCTTGAACGCCATCTTTGTCGCCATGGCCGGCGCGGAAATGGTCCCGTGGTGGTTTGTCGCCATCGTGTTGGGGCGCGACGTCTACCTATTGCTGGCAGCGGCCATCCTGTTTCGATTCACCACGCGGCGCAGATTCCCGCCCAGCGTCTGGGGAAAGGCCTCCACCTTCGTGCAGATTGTGACAGCCATCACTTCGCTCGCCGCCGGCATGTGGGGCCATTCGAATCTGTGGATTCCAGCGGTCGCGCTGTTTCGCATCTCGGCCGTGTTTACCGTCTGGAGCGGCGTGGAATACACCTGGCGCGGCATCGAAATAGCGCGCGCGCATTGACGCGTGCGGTGGTCCGGAGTAGTCTAAAGGTAGAATGGGGTTTCGCTGATGACTCGCTACCAGCCGGCGCGACACTATCTTTGGTTTGCAATCGCCGCGCTACTGCTGGGTGGTTTATCTACATGGCGAGCCCTGGTCTGGAACCCTACGTCCTGGCCCAGTATCGTCCTGGCTTTCCTGCCTGCGGTTCTCTTCGTGCTGACCACGAGTCTGCTGCTGATTCTCGCTTTTCGGCCGCCCATCGAGGTGCATGAAGGCTATCTTTCTATCGGCCGCCGGGTGATTCCCTGGATGGACATTCGCCGCCTGGATCGCACCGGTTGGATATCGCCACTGGTGGTGCGCATCACCTTGTTTGATGATTCACGCCAGGTGCTCCTTTATCCGGGCGAACTGGACTCGTGCAATGCCCTGCTCCGCCACATGCGCCGGTCCTCTCGAGACGCGCTGATCGACGGCATTCCTTACCGGCAGTATTGGGGCGAGGTGCTGGCGCCGGTGGCCGAATCGAGGCAGGCCCTTCCTCCGCGCTACCGCATCCTGCGGCCGGAGGACGAGGCCGAAGTCGAGCGCCTCTACCAGCGTCTCAAGACGGTCGGCAACCTTGACCAGAAGAATTCCGGGGACGAGAACTAATCCGTGGCGCGCCGCCGAAAGGTTGCGCTTTGGTTCGCCGGTGCACTGCTTGTCCTCGCATTCACCGCCTACCTGACGCGTCCGTTGTGGCTCAGCGCGCTCGGCCGCGCCCTGGTGAAAGACGAATCGCCGTTCAAAGCCGATGCGGTGGTGGTGCTGGGCGGAGACGCCTGGGGCAGCCGCCTCGAAACGGCCGCCGGCCTGGTGCGGGCGGGCTACGCTCCGCTGGTTCTGATCAGCGGCGCGCCTGCGGCGTACGGAACCAACGAAGCGGATCTCGCGATTCCCTACATTGTCCGCCAGGGCTTTCCAGCCGAATGGTTCGTCCCGTTACGCAATCAGGCCATGTCCACGCGCGAGGAGAGCTTCCTGCTGTTGGATGAGCTGCGCCGGCGGCAGGTACGCAGCTTGATTCTGGTGACCAGCGACTTCCACACCGCCCGCGCCTCGCGGATCTTCCGTGCCGCCGCGCGCGCCGTGGGGTACAACCTGCAGATGTGCATGGTGGCCGCGCCGGACCGCTACTTTCACGCCGCCTCCTGGTGGCGGAGCCGCGAGGGCCGCAAGGTCGCGCTGGGCGAATGGGAAAAGACCCTGGCCAACGCCCTGGGAATGTAAAGGCCAATCAAATCAATTGGTTGCGACTTTGTTTTAGCCTGCTGCAGAAAGAATCTGCGGCAACCCGTGCCACCGCCGCAGCATCCAATGCAGATGGGAACTGATCCGCGAACCAAAGAATACCTTTTGTTGAGCGACTTTGACCAGACCCTCAGTTTCAATGACTCTGGCATCGCGCTCAGCGAACTGATTGGCGTATCGGGGTTCCGCGAGAGAATCCAAGGGCTGTCGAATATCCATCTGGTGCAGCAAGGCGGCGAACTGGCCTACCTGCTGCTCCACGATCCGGAGTACCGCCGGGTGCGGCGTGAGCATCTGGTGGAAGTCGGCAAACGCATTCGTCTGAAACAAAATATCCGCCTTTTGTTTGAACTGCTACAGGACATCCAAGGGCACCGCTTCTCCTTTTACGTGGTCTCGGCCGCGCCGGAGGAAGTGATCCAGTCCGCGCTCGACGGCATCATTCCGCCGGACCACATTCACGGCACCCGCTTCCGCTATGACGCCAAGACGGGTGAGATTCAGTCCATCGAAAGCGTGCCCGCCGGCTACGGCAAAGTAGTTGTCCTGGAGCGCCTGCGCGAGACGCTGAACATCGGCCACGACCGGGTGGTCTACGTCGGCGACGGCATCTCCGACGTCCACGTCATGCTGCACGTCAGCCGGCTGGATGGCCTGACCATCGCCGTATCGGAGAACAAGTACCTCACCCAGATCGCGCGCCGCACCATTCTGAGCGATAACGCCATCAGTGTGCTGGTGCCTATCCTCGAAGATATCGTGGGCTGGGACAGTGCGCGCATCCATTCCTTCCTCGAAAGCCATGGTTTTGTTCTGCGCGAATGGGAGAAAGTGCGCACCGACCTGCTCACCATCAGCCGCGCCACGACTTCGGAATCATCCATGGTGGCGGAAGCCTGACCAAGAAGTAGGACAGACGATCGGTTTGTGTCGTCTGTCGAGAAGTAGCGCAGACGATCGGTTTGTGTCGTCTGTCGAGTGGCGGGGCTAGAGCTGGAGACGACAGGCCACCAACGGCGATGGCCTGTCCTGCCTCGCTCCCGCGAACAGTTTATCCTGGGGCTGTGACGCCCCGCTTCCGCTTCAAAGAAATCGTCGACTCCGGCCCGGAGAATTACGACATTCGCACCCGCGTCCCTGGCCCGGCAGGCACGCTGCCCCTGACGGCAGAGATGCTCCGCCAGCGCCCTTCCGGTGACCTGTTCGGATGGACCCAGGATGCCGGCATGGGGTGGGACCCGGCCCGGCTTGGCGGCCCCGAAGTGCTACTGCTCTCCACGCACGGCGGCATCCGCGCCGCCGATGGCACACCCATCGCGCTCGGCTATCACACCGGCCATTGGGAGGTGGGTCTGCTCATGCAGGCCGCCGCCGAAGAGCTGAAAGCGGCAGGCGCGGTGCCATTTGCCGGCTACTGCACCGACCCCTGCGACGGCCGCACGCAGGGCACTACCGGCATGTTCGATTCCCTGCCCTACCGCAACGATGCCGCCATCGTCTTCCGCCGTCTCATCCGCTCGCTGCCCACGCGCCGCGCCGTAATTGGGTTCGCCACCTGCGACAAAGGCCTGCCCGCCATGATGATGGCGCTCGCCGGCACTCCGGGCCTGCCAGCCGTGCTGGTGCCCGGAGGCGTCGCCCTGCTGGCCCAGGACGGTGAAGATACGGCGCGCGTGCAGACCATCGGTGTTCGCTTCGCGCAGGGCCAGATCACGCTGGAGGAAGCGGCCCGCGCCGGCTGCAGCTCATGTGCCTCGCCCGGCGGCGGATGCCAGTTCCTCGGCACGGCCGCCACTTCACAAGTTGTGGGAGAAGCGCTGGGCATGTCGCTCACCCACAGCGCGCTGGCCCCGTCCGGCCATGCCATCTGGCTCGATATGGCGCGCCGTTCCGCCCGGGCAGCGCTCAACTTGGAGGAGCGGGGCATCCTGATGCGCGATATCGTCACCGAAGCCGCTCTGCGCAATGCCATGGTGACGCATGCCGCCTTTGGCGGCTCTACCAATCTCATTCTGCACCTGGCCGCAGTGGCCCATGCCGCCGGCCTCGCCCCCCCCGCCGCAGCCGATTGGGCCGGCGTCAACCGCCGCGTGCCGCGCCTGGTGGATGCGCTACCCAACGGCCCGCGCAACTTCGCCACCATCCAGGTCTTCCTCGCAGGGGGCGTTCCCGAGGTAATGCTGCACCTGCGGCGCGCCGGCCTGCTCGACACGAGCGCCCTCACCGTCAGCGGTGAAACCCTCGGCCGTATGCTCGACTGGTGGGAGAGTTCCGCGAGGCGCGCGCGCCTGCGCCAGTTGCTCCACGAGCGCGATGGCATCGACCCCAACGACGTCATCATGGACCCGGATTCAGCCGCTCGCCGCGGCCTCACTTCCACCGTCTGTTTCCCTCATGGGAACCTGGCGCCGGAGGGTGCCGTGATCAAGAGCACCGCCATCGATCCATCCGTGCTCGATGCTGACGGCATCTACCGCAAACGCGGCCCGGCACGCGTCTTCATCTCGGAAGCAGCCGCTATGGCCGCCATCAAGCGCGGCGGCATCCAGGCCGGCGATGTCGTCGTCCTCATGGGCCGCGGCCCCAGGGGCGCGGGCATGGAGGAAACTTATCAGTTGACGTCCGCGCTCAAGTACCTTGCTTTCGGCAAGCACGTGGCCGTGGTCACCGACGCGCGTTTCAGCGGTGTCTCCACAGGCGCCTGCATCGGCCACGTTTCGCCCGAGGCCCTGGCCGGCGGCCCGCTCGGCAAAGTACGCGAGGGAGACCTCATCGAGATCGTCGTCGACCGCAACCGCCTGGAGGGTCAGTTGAACCTGGTTGGTCCCGGCGGCGTGCAAGACGGGAACCGTATCCTCAAGGAACGCACGCCATGGCCGGGCCTCGCCGCCGATCCATCCTTGCCCGACGACACGCGCCTCTGGGCCGCCCTGCAGGACGTGAGCGGCGGCACCTGGGCCGGCGCCGTTTACGACGTGGACAAGATACTGCGGGTGCTCGACGCCGGCCAGCGCGCGCTCGGGGAACGCTGACGGCGCGCCGCGCACTGGCGGCCTAAGCGGGTCCGCGACCTGATCCACCAGTCCCCCGCGGCCGCCACAAAGGCGCCATGCGTTCCCAAAACTGCTCCGGCTTTTCGCGGTAAAGCCGGTCGCCGAGCGCCAACGCCTTGAGGCGCAGCTCGCCTTGCAACTCGCGAATGAGGCCGCGGCAGAGCTTCGCCTGTTTCGGCATTCCCCGGCGGCCGGCTTGCTCCGCCAGCCGCGTCGCAAGCACTTCCAGGTTGTGATGCTCGCCCAGCCACTTCTCCAGCTCCTTGAGGCTCTTTTCGCGGGACCGCGCTGCGGCGTGCCAACGGCCCTCCAACAGGCGCAGGTGATACCAGTGATCCTTCACCCTTTTTCGCCACTCGTGGCAGTACTCCGCCTGTGTGTGGCGGCGCACGGATGCCATAGCCTTGCGGCCGCGGCTGTAGGCCGTTTTCATGCCTGGCGCCAAGGCAACTGGCCCATCGATCAGCAGCCGCCAGCGGCTGGCGCGGGCTGCAGCTGCCAATAAAGCATCCGACGCGCGGCGCATCGCGCTGGTCATGCGCGATCCCCGCTGCAGCCGCTGCCGGTTGGCGACAAGCCCGAGCCGTATCGAGGCCAGGCTTCGGCTGGATGGATCGCTCTTGTAATGCTCGTGAAGCTGGTCCAGGGTCTCGATCATGACCGTCGCGTCGCGATACACCGACAGCCGCCGCGCCAGATCGCGCAGGCGCCCGTTCTCGACCTCATAGATCTGGCCCAGCTCGCCCTTCATCAGGCGTAGAATCGCTCTGACCTTCTTGACGGATTTGCGCGCCTCGTGGATGGCATCATCGCGCGTGCGAGCCGTGGCATGCTGCAGCAGACTGGACGCAGCAGAAAGCTCCTCGCACGCGATGCGTCGCAACCCCGCCGGCACAGCCTCGCCACTTTGCAAACGATACGCCATCCACTGGTCCTCGTATCAGCATAGAGCAGCAATGTTAAAATCACTACGGTGGACGAGCGTCAGCTCCCGGCATGATCCGGTCGCTCCAAAGTAAAGCCTCGTTCCACGCCAGGAACTCCATGGTTACCCGTCATCGCCCCCCGCGCGGAGCAATTCTCATCTTTCCAATCGCTCTTGGTGCTTGCCTGTTCGTGCCCCAGGCCTCGGGGCAATCCGAATCGGTCGCTGACTATACCTGGGCGCCGGTCCGTATCGTGGCCGGCGGCTATATCCCCGGGCTGATCGCGCATCCCACCCAGTCCGGTCTGATTTACGCCCGGACCGACATCGGCAGCGCCTATCGTTGGAATGCAGGCACAGCGGAATGGATCCCGCTCACTGACTTCCACCCGCCCGGAGGTTATAACCTGCAGGGTCCAGAGAGCATCGCGCTCGATCCCACCGATCCCAACCGCCTCTATATCGCGGCCAGTATGTACGCCGGCGGGGAAGCGGGGATCATGGTTTCCACCGACCAGGGCAAGACGTTCACCACTTACCCTCAAGTTCCATTCACCATGGCCTCGAATGGCGACGACCGGTCAGCGGGTGAGCGCCTCGCGGTCAACCCGTTTCAGCCGAACCAACTCCTGATGGGTACACGAAGCAGCGGGCTGTGGGTGAGCAACGACAACGCGCAGTCATGGACGAAGGTGGCGAGCTTTCCCGTCTCGGCCTCCCCGGACGGCTTCGGCCTTCAGTTTGTCGTTTTCGACCCGAATAACAATGGCGTGATTTATGTCGGCGCGTACACGACGTCACTGGTTTACAGGAGCGCTGACGGCGGCACCACCTGGACCTCTCTCCCGGCCGTGACCTGGCCCTACAGTGTGGGTAATGGGACCAGGCCGCCAACTCCGAACCGGGGCGTTATTAACCCGGACGGCAGCTTCTACGTTACTTTCAGCGACGATCGCGGCCCATCCAATATGTCCTACGGAGTTGTCGAGAAGTATAATCCACAAACCAACTCCTGGACCAACGTCACGCCGTCAGACTACCTGACGACGCCGAGAGGCGGGTTCTGCGGAATCACTCAGGACCCCAGCCGGCAAGGCACCGTCGCCGTAACCACGATGGATCGCTGGTACCCGGTCGACACGGTTTACATTACGCATGATGGCGGCAATACGTGGGTCGATCTCGGCGCCACGTCCTCCATCGGCGGCGTCGACGGCCCGCCCAACGGCAACTTTTATTTCAACCCTTCTGTATTCACACCGATTTCCCCCTGGTTGACCTTCGGCAACACGTCCTATCCGACGTCCCCTATGCCAACCGCGAAGTTCGGCTGGTGGATGTCGGCCGTTTTGATTGACCCGCTGAATCCGGATCACCTGATGTTCGCCACCGGCGCGACACTCTACGCCACTGACAATGTCTCTGCAGCCGATTCCGGCCAGCCGCCTGCCTGGTACGTGCAGGCGCTGGGAATCGAGGAAACCGCCGTGACGGCGCTGATTAGCCCCACGCAAGGCGCCCACCTGTTCAGCGGCGTCGGTGACATCGGCGGCTTCCGGCATGACGACTTCGCCGTTTCGCCCGCTGCCGGCATGTATACCAACCCTGTCACGGGCAGTGCCGGAAGTCTCGACTGGGCTGGACAAAACCCGTCGTTCGTAGCCCGCGTCGGCTCGCCCAACAGCGTTTCCACGAGCCCGTGCAATTACGGCGCGTACTCCACCGATGGCGGGAACAATTGGAAACCCTTCGACGGCTGCGCATCCGGCGCCGCCAATGGGACGGGGACCATCGCGGTCGACGCCAGCGGAACCATGATGTTGTGGACCACTGCCAGCGGCTCTACTGCACCCCAATACTCCACCGATAACGGCGGCGACTGGAGCGTCACCAGTGGTCTTCCCCAACTGTTGACCCCTGTGGCGGACAAAGTGACACCGCAGCTGTTTTACGCTTTCGACAGCGCCAGCTTCTTCAGCACGACCACCAGCGGCGGCACCGTTTTCACGAAAGTGAATCAAACCACATTCCCGCTCGGCTCGCCGCAGCGTGCCCCGGTGGTCAATTTCGCGCGTGCCGGGGATTTGTGGCTGCCTCTTGGAGCCTTCGGCCTGTATCATTCCACCGATGGCGGCGGCACCTGGACCAATGTGCCCACGGTCTTGCAGGCCAACATGGTCGCCGTGGGCGCGGCGAATCCGCGCTCGCGCAGTGCCGTCCAGTCGATCTTCTTATACGGCGCAACCAAGGCGTCCAATACCTTGGCCATCTACCGATCCGACGACAATGGATCCACCTGGGTTCGCGTCAACGACAGTGCGCATCAGTACGGCGGCCCGGCGGTCATCGCCGCCGATTCGCGCGTTTATGGCAGGGTCTTTCTGGGAATGAATGGCCGCGGCATCGTCTACGGTGACATTGTCACCCCGCTCGGCAGCGGCGGCCGCTCCGGTCCAATCTAGGCGTTTCCTGGGTGCTGAACCTGCCAAGCGAAACTGGCGGAGAGGGGGGGATTCGAACCCCCGGTAGAGCTTGTGACCCTACGACGGTTTAGCAAACCGCTGCTTTCGACCACTCAGCCACCTCTCCGGCGCGATGCAAGGGCCTGCATCCAAAATAGTACCATAGCGAACCTCGCATTCCGCTCCTCCGCCGGGCACCCTGCTCATCCGTCCATGCGCCTTTGTTCGTATACTACAAGGGACGCGCTGGAAGCAGTCCGGCGCCTCCCTCGATGCTGCTGATATTGGCGATAGCGGCCGCCGATGATGGCGGAGATTTTTCGCGGCGGATGGAACGACGGGATAGTCGTGCCCTGGCGCAGCTCTATGATCGCTACGGGCGGATTGTGTACGCCCTGATCCTGCGCATTGTACGGAACCAGGCGGCAGCCGAGGATCTGGTCCAGGAGACGTTCCTCCGTGTGTGGAATCGCGCCCAGAGCTTTGACGCGCAAAAGGGTGCGGTGGGGCCGTGGCTGATGACGGTGGCGCGCAACCGGGCCATCGACTATTTGCGCTCCCAGGAAGGGCGCGACCGCAAGCTGGCGGTTTTCGAAGAGAACGAAGATCCGCGCCTTTATTCCGGCATGGAATCCGACATCGTGCTGGCAGACGAGGCGCGGCGGGTCAAGGCAGCGATGGCCAAGCTGCCGGACAACCAGCGGCAGGTAATTGAGCTCGCCTATTTTGACGGGCTTTCGCAAACCGAGATGGCGGCCAGGTTGGGACAGCCGCTCGGCACGGTGAAGACCTGGGTGCGCAGCGCGCTGGCCGGGCTGCGCAAGACAATGGAAGCGGGAGTGGCCGAATGAGCTGCGGCGAGTTGCGGGAACATTACGAACTCTACGCGCTTGGCTTGGCCGAGGAGCCCGAGCACAGCGAGATCAACGCTCACCTGGAACGCCGCTGTGAGGCCTGTGCAGAGGGCATCCGGCAGGCTCTGGCCCTGGTGGCGGCCGTGGGCGCCTCAGCTCCATCCGCCGCTCCACCCGCGCGCCTGCGCCGGCGCCTGCTGGCTTCGGCGGGTGTTCCCGAACGGCATTATGGCTGGCCTCTCGCCTGGGCGGCGGCCGCTCTGCTCTGCTTGTCCGCGGCGGTCTATTTCAGCGGGCGTGAACGCCAGTACGCGGAAGAAAGCCAGCACCTGCGCCGCCAGTTGGGCGATCAGACCACCGAACTGCGCCGCCTGCAGGAGGCCTTCGCCATCCTTAACGCGCCTGGCACCACCGAGGTGGTATTTGGCAAGGGCCAGCCGGCGCCGCCCAACGGCCGCGTATTCGTCAATCCCACCCGCGGCGTGATGATGATCGCCTCCCACCTGCCGCCTGCGCCGGCGGGCCGGATTTACGAAATGTGGATCATTCCCAAAGGCGGCTCACCCCGCCCTGCCGGCCTGTTCCAGTCGCGTGGCGACAACACCGCCATGCACATCGAGCCGGGCCCCGTGGATGTTGCCGCCACCGCGGCCGTCGCGGTCACGCTGGAAAACGAGGCCGGCGCGCCGCAACCCACCTCGCAGCCGCTGATCGTCGCGGCTCTCCCCCCGCCCGCCCGGTAGGGTTGAGGGCACGATATACCTCGCCGAGAGATGCGTTTGTGCGCGCCGCGCCATCAAAGCAGTTGAACCGCAATGTTTCGGGTTCTACAATGAAGAGGCAGTTGATGTGCGCCCGTAGCTCAGCTGGATAGAGCGTTTGCCTCCGGAGCAAAAGGTCGGTGGTTCGAATCCACTCGGGCGTACCACAAAATCTCGGCTCTACGCCAGCAACGGGGCAAACCCCGATCCCAAACCTTTCTAAGAATATTACACCTTCACGCGGAGTCTATAGTTTTCAAAGTTGCGGAAACCGTAGGCTTGACGATTGATGAGCTCCATCTTGTTGTGGAAGCCCTCGGTGATGCCGTTATTGCGGGTGAAGCGCCGAGCAGCAGCTAGATCTGCTCCG